>Ga0187781_10002371_pt1 | contig 14365 bp, 16 predicted proteins | sample 0715_SJ02_MP02_2_FD_132447 | JGI IMG/M metagenome (GOLD analysis project Ga0187781, IMG submission 132447) | Tropical peat soil microbial communities from peatlands in Department of Meta, Colombia - 0715_SJ02_MP02_20_MG | ecosystem: Environmental > Terrestrial > Soil > Wetlands > Peat | place...
ACTGCACGTCGTCGATGATCAGCATGTCGATGCCACGCAGCGTTTCCTTGAAGGCGATCGAGGTCTGCGCGTTGAGCGAGGAAACGAAGCCGCTCATGAACTTTTCAGCGGTCAGATAGATGACGCGGCGCCTGTGGGCGGCGGCCTCGTGCGCCATCGCCTGCAGGAGATGCGTCTTGCCCAATCCGACGGCGGCATGCGTGTAGAATGGATTGAAGAGCGGCGCCACCTCGTTCTGACGCGGCTCGACGACGCGGCGGGCCGCGGCGTGGGCGAGCTGGTTCGACGGTCCGACGAGGAAGGTCTCGAAGGTCAGCCGGCGGTCGAGCGGCGAGCCCGAGAGACTCTCGGACTCAAGACGCGTCGTGGCCTTCGGAGCAATGCGCCGCGACGCCGAAGAAGACGACGAAGGATTAGCCTCCGTCCCGTTCTCATTGGCGGAGGGCAAGCTTTCTTGCGTTGTCGCGTCGCTTGCGCCGTTCGTGCGCGCGGGCGCTTTTGGCGTTGGCGAGCGCAGATCTATGGAGACGCGGTCGACGCCGCGAAATTCAGCGACCACGCGCGCTTTGATGCGCTCGTGATAGCGCGATTGCACCCAGGTTTTGAGGAATTTCGTGGGCACCGTCAGCCGCACAACGCCGTTTTCCACGCGATCAAGCTCAAGACGCGCAAACCAGGACTCGAAAGTCGCTTCGCCGAGCTCGGCGCGCAACCAATGACGCACGCGCTCCCAACGGGCGGCGTCGACGTCGCTCGAATCTTCGGGGGGCATGGCTTTTCTCGCTTGCATGATGCACCTGACGACAAGGGTCCCTCCTCCGAGAACGCGGGGCGCGCCACTTCGGTCGGCATGGACTGCTAGAAAAAGGAAATCGGGCGTCGACGGGCGTCGACGTTGGAACTGGATACGGTACCGACGCGGACTTAAACGTCGGGCGGCCCTAAGGCGTCCCCGACAGCGATCGGACTACTCCCGCCGCGGGCGTCCACGGCTTCGGGGGCGCGAATCTTTGCGCACGCGCATGCATCATCGAGCGCATGTTCGGAACTCGCCGTGATGCTCCAGGTATCCATCCTGCCCCCCTGTTGTCGTGTCCATCGCGATCGGACGCCGCTCGAAAAAGCAAACGCCGAGCCACGTCTCGCTTTGGACGCTTCGCCGTACTCTATAGAACGTCTTGCGCTGCAACGCCGGCCATGTCCCTGATGATCGCCACCCACCGCAGACGGGCGTCCGCCCACACGCAAAACCCGCAACGCCCCAAGACCCAAGAACGCTAATCCCTGTCCGCGGTCATTTCAACATGGCGCGCCGCCGCACCTCGTCGTCAACGCGACATTTTTTTGCTTTCCGACGAATGTGACGGCAGAACCTCTTAAATCTCGGCAGCTTAGGGCCATGCGCCGCAGGAAAGAAAAATTTCTGTCATTCATCACGCGGCGCCCGGGAAGCTGTTGTCATCTGATTGTCAAGACCATCCCGAGAGGGCAGCGTTTCCCGCCTTTATTACAAGGTTTTGAATCAGCGCGAGATTTCATGATCGCTGCACAAAATCCGTAATAAAAACATTCACAAATTTCGCGCTTGTTGCAATCATGCAACAATGCACAAAAAAAGCCCGACTGGGTCGGGCTTGGAAATTCCTCGTGGCGTGCATGCGATGCTCAATTCGCCGGCGCCATAGCGCGCACGCGTCGCGTGAGTCGCGAAACTTTTCGCGAAGCCGTGTTCTTGTGAATCACGCCCTTTTGCGCAGCGCGCATGACCAGCGGCGCGGCCTGCTGCAGCGCTCGCTGGGCGCCCGCCGCGTCGCCGGCGGCGATCGCTTCCTCAACTTTGCGCACGAAAGTGCGCATCACGCTGCGGCGCGACCGGTTGATCGCCGTGCGGCGCGCGATTTTGCGGACGGCTTTCTTAGCCGAACTGGTATTGGCCATATGTCCTTTGTCCTTGAAGAGCCGCGGAGCCGGAGGCCCGGTCTCTCGCGCGCCTTTGGCGCAACGCAAGATATGCGATCGCAGAGCGCGCCTTATAGGCCGTAACCCGAGGCTTCGTCAATCGTGAGAGGCTGCAAAATTAGGATGACGCGCGGGGCTCGCTCTCGCAGCTCCCGCGCCCTAGTCCTGTCACCAGTTGCGAGAGGATGAAATTGACGACGCCCGGCGCAGGCGGCGCGGTCCCGCCAGAGCGTCCCGCGCGGCGTGGCGAAGCGCGCCGCGCTGCGCCACGGTCGAGAAGATTGCGATCGCTCCAATATGTCGCGATGTAGGCGATACTCGACGTCCCGGCGAGAAAAGTCAGCGAGCCGTAGCCGCTCATCGGAGACCCCGCCGAAATCCGCCTACTCCCCGCGGTAGACACAGCCTTCGAAGCAGCTGTCGCGGAAGACGCCGACCTCGCACAAGCTCGGCGCGAAGGAGAGCAGATCGCGCCATATATAAAGACAGAGATTCTCGAGCGTGGGCTTGCCCAGTCCCTCAAGGTCGTTGAGGAAGCTGTGATCGAGCCGTTCGCGCAGCTCGACGAGGCGGCGCCCGAGCCGACCGAGATCCATCACCCACTGCTCTTCCTCGGTCGGCTCGCCGCGCAGCGTAACCCGCACGCGGAAGGAGTGGCCGTGCAGATTGGCGTATTTGCCGCCTCTGGGTGCTTCCGGGTCGTAAAGCGCGTGCGCCGCCTCGAAGTGGAACTCCCGGAATATCTCGAAACTCGCCACGGCTATTTCACCCCGATCATCTTGTGGGTCTGCAACGACAGGCGCCACCGCGGATGCGCAAGGCAGTAGTCTATCGCCGCCCTGGTATTGCGCAGAATCTGCGGCCCGTCCATCGGCTGGAGCAGGAAGTGTGCGAAGGCGAGCCCTTCGAAAAGCTCGGGCTCCGCTCCCTCCTGCGGGAAGACGAGCTTGAGCTCGTGCCCGGAAGTCTGCCGCAGCGGCGCGCCGGCCTTGGGCGACACGCAGATCCAGTCCAAACCCTCGGGCGCCTCGATCGTGCCGTTGGTCTCGACGGCGATCTCGAAGCCCTCGTCGTGGAGCGCGTCGACCAGCGCGGCGTCGATTTGCAGCAAGGGCTCGCCCCCGGTCAAGACGACGAATCGTCCCAGGCGGGGCGCGCCCCAAAGACGCGCCAGCGTCGCCGCCAGCGTCCGGGCGTCGGGGAACCTGCCGCCGTTCTCGGCGTCCGTTCCAACGAAGTCCGTGTCGCAGAACCGGCACAGAGCGTCCGCTCGATCCTCTTTGCGCCCGCTCCAAAGATTGCAGCCGGCGAAGCGGCAAAAGACGGCGCGCCGGCCGGCGTTGAGCCCTTCGCCTTGCAGCGTCAGAAACGCTTCCTTGACAGCATAAACCATGGTTGCTCCGCTGCTCGGCCTCTCGCGCGCGCCTCTCGATTTCCTTAAGCGAATGAAGCGCCGTTTCACAGCCTCGCGTTCCTTCGGTTTGGTTTACGAAGGCTCAAGATCGAACCGGCGAGCCGACTGAAATGTGACCTAAATGCCACAGGCTCACAAGATAAACACGGCATCTTCGGGACGCGTTCGAAAAGCCGCTTTTCAGCCATAAAGCCCGCGCTAAGTCAGCCTCGTCACATGGTCATGCCGAAGGCGAAGGCCGGGCTCCGCGCCGCGGTTGCGGAGAACGGGAAAGAATTGTCGGAACCGACCAGGGCGAGACGGCGGACGCAAGCGCATGGAAACGATAGGCGCGGTGGGAAGAGTCGGTTCGGTCATGAAGGGCGCTTTTCAGGAAAGAACGCGGGCTCGGAGCGTCGCGCAGCGCGTGGCGGCGCTCGCCGCGCTGATGACAGTTTTCGCCGCGCCGGCGCCGGCCCTCGATTCATCAGACCAGCGCCCGACCTCGCCTTCTTCCACCCAACTGCCGATGTTCAAGGACCCCCGCGCGGCGCTGCGCGCCGGCTTGGAGCGCTACCACGCCGGCGAGACGAGTTCCTCGGTCGAGGCCTTGCGTTACGCTGCTGACAGCGGCGAACCCCTCGCGCAATGGAAGCTCGCGCGCATGTATGCGAGCGGTGACGGCGTGGCGCGCGACGACCGCAAGGCCTACGAATACTACTCCCAGATCGTCGAGCATTTCTCCAACGACGATCCTGACCCCAACGAGCGGGTGATGGCTTCGAACGCCTTCGTGGCGCTTGGCGCTTATCTGCGCGAGGGCATCGCCAGCGCCAGGATCGCGCCGGACCCAGAGCGCGCCTTCGACGTGTTCCGTTACGCGGCGACCTTCCTGCGCAACGCCGAGGCGCAGTACAATGTCGCGCGCATGTATCTCGAAGGCGCCGGCGTCAAGCGGGACGTGCGCCAGGCTGTCAGCTGGCTGGAGATTGCGGCGCGCAAGGGCCATGCGCAAGCGCAGGCGCTCCTCGGAAGCATGATGTTCAACGGCGAGGCGAGCGGCGCGCCGCAGCGTCCGCTTGGCCTCATGTATCTGACGCTGGCGGAGCAAGCTCCAGGCGGCGGCGCAAACGACAAGTGGATCGCAGACGCCCGCGCAAAGGCCTTCGACTCGGCGAGCGAGGCCGACCGCAAGGCTGCGGGCAACCTGGTGGAAAATTATCTGAAGCGCCACGACTAGAAACGCCTGTGGAAGCCGCGACGGTCAAGAAGCGCTCGCTGACGATCGCCGGCCACCGAACCAGCGTGTCGCTAGAGGCGAGCTTTTGGGCGGCGCTGAAGCGCATCGCCGCCGAGGAAGGCTGTTCTTTGACGGCGCTCGCCGCACGCGTCGATCGCGAGCGGGGCGAGGCGAATTTGTCCTCGGCGCTGAGGGTGTTCACGCTCGAGTGGTTCGTCGAGAAGAGTTAGCGTTCGGCGGCTTGAGCTTATGCGCATGACGAGCTTCCGTGACAAGTTCCAACGACGAAAGATAACTTTCATTGAGAATGAGCTTAAGTCGCCGCCGGCGGCTTCCAAACCGCCGGCGCCAACTCTGGAGCCTCTATGTCAAATACTGCCCCCCGTTGATCGTCAGCGTCGAGCCGGTGATGAAGCCGGCGTCGTCCGAGGCCAGAAACACGACGGCGCGCGCGATCTCCTCGGGCTCGCCGAGGCGGCCGACGGCGATGTAGGGGAGAATGTGCTTATCGAGCACATCTTGGGGCACCGCCTTCACCATCTCCGTCGCGATATAGCCCGGCGCGATTGCGTTGACCGTGATCCCTTTCGAGGCGCTCTCCTGCGCGAGCGCCTTCACGAAGCCGATGTCGCCGGCCTTCGAAGCCGAGTAATTCGTCTGGCCGGCCTGGCCCTTCTGGCCGTTGATCGACGAGATCACGATGATGCGCCCGAAGCCGCGGTCGCGCATGCCGTTGATGATCGGACGCGTCACGTTGAACAGCGAGTTCAAATTCGTGTCGATCACCGCCTTCCACTGCGCGAGCTCCATCTTGTGGAACAGGCGGTCCTTGGTGATGCCGGCGTTGTTGACCAGAATTTCGACGGGACCCAGGTCTTTCTCGATCGCGGCGATTCCGGCGGCGCAGGCGTCGTAGTCGGACACGTCGAACTTATAGACGTTGATGTCGGTCTCGGCCTTGAACTTATTCGCCGCTTCGTCATTGCCGGCGTAGGTCGCAGCGACCTTGTAGCCTGAGGCCTTCAGCGCTTTGGAGATCGCTTCGCCAATGCCGCGCGTCCCGCCGGTCACAACCGCTACTCTGCTCACGTTTTGCTCTCCTGTCGTATGAGTCGCTCTTAAAGCGAATGGCGAAGTAGCGAATGGCGAGCAGAAAAAGCTCCCTATTCGCCATTCGCCATTCGCTGCTCGCTTCTTACTTCTCCACCGCCATCGCGATGCCCATGCCGCCGCCAATGCAGAGCGTCGCGAGTCCCTTTCCACCGCCGCGGCGGTTCAGCTCATAGAGCAACGTCGTCAGGACCCGCGCGCCCGAGGCGCCGATCGGGTGCCCGATCGCGATCGCGCCGCCATTGACGTTGACGATGGAGGGATCCCAGCCGAGGTCCTTGTTGACCGCCAGCGCCTGCGCCGCGAAGGCCTCGTTCGCCTCGACGAGGTCGAGGTCGGAGATCTTCCAGCCCGCCTTCTCCAACGCCTTGCGTGTCGCCGGAATCGGGCCCGACCCCATGACCGACGGCTCGACGCCCGCCGTCGCCCAGGCGACGATGCGGGCGAGCGGAGCAAGCCCGCGCTTCTTGGCTTCGTCCGCGCTCATCACCACGAGCGCCGCCGCGCCGTCGTTGATGCCGGACGCGTTCGCCGCCGTCACCGTGCCCTCCTTGCTGAATGCGGGCTTGAGCTTGGCGACGCCCTCGAGCGTCACGCCTTGCTTGATATATTCGTCCTGATCGAAGGTGATGTCGCCCTTCCTGGTCGAGATCACATAGGGCACGATCTCGTCCTTGAACTTGCCGGCCTTCTGCGCGGCTTCGGCCTTATTTTGCGACGCGACCGCGAAGGCGTCCTGCTCGGCGCGCGAAATCTGCCACTTGGCGGCGACGTTCTCCGCCGTAACGCCCATGTGGTAGCTGTTGAAGGCGTCGGTTAAGCCATCCAGGATCATCGTGTCGGTGAACTTCACGTCGCCCATTTTCGTGCCTGGGCGCAGGTGAGCGGCGTGGGTCGATAGCGACATGCTCTCCTGGCCGCCGGCGACGACGATGCTGGCGTCGCCCGCCTGAATCTGCTGCGCCGCGAGCGCCACGGCGCGCAGTCCTGAGCCGCAGACCTGGTTGACGCCGAAGGCGGTGGCGCTGTCGGGAACGCCGGCTTTGATGGCGGCCTGCCGCGCAGGGTTCTGGCCCTGCGCCGCGGTCAGCACCTGGCCGAGGATAACCTCGCAGATTTCTGTGGGGGCGACCGAAGCGCGCTCCAGGGCCGCCTTGACCGCGGCGGCGCCGAGGTCATGGGCGGGAACGCCGGCGAGGGCGCCGTTGAACGATCCGACGGCGGTGCGCGCCGCGGAAACGATCACGATTTCGGTCGTCATTTCAGTCTCCTTGGAAAGAATCTCGCCGCCCGCGGCGGGCGGCCTGTTCGCGTTTGGGGGCTGGCGGGGAGCCCCGCTGTCCCAGCCGTTAAGCACGGTTTAGACGGAAGCGAAAGGCGGCGCGACGAAAATATTGCCGCAGAGACGGTTTTAAGCTTATCGTCAGCCATGGTGCGGCGCAGCTTCGCGCCGGAACGGATCGTCGAAGCGTAAGGACGGCGTGGGCGATGACTGAGAAAAAGCCAACCACCATAAAGAAATACGCAAACCGCCGTCTCTACGACACCGGCACGAGCACCTATGTCACACTGGAGGACCTTGCCGCCATGGTCAAGCGCGGCGAGGATTTCGTGGTCTGCGACGCGAAGACCGGCGAGGACATCACCCGTCCCGTGCTGACCCAGATCATCTTCGAACAGGAAAGCAAGGACGGTCAGGCGCTGCTTCCGATCTCGTTTCTGCGCCAGCTCATCCGTTTCTATGGCGACTCCATGCAGATGCTCGTGCCGAGCTACCTGGAGTTCTCGCTCGACAAGCTCACGCGCGACCAGCAAAAGTTCCGCGAGCAGTTCAGCTCGGCCTTGGGCTCGGGGCCGTTCAGCGAGCCGGCCCGGGCGGCGCTCGCCGCCATGGACGAGCAAGCGCGCAAGAACATGGCGGTATTCCGCCAGGCGCTGACCATGTTCAATCCGTTCGGGGTGAATTTTGAAAGCCAGGCGCCCCATGCCGAGGAAGCCGCCGCTGCTCAGGGCGGTTCTGGAAGCTCGGATGTGGAAGAACTCAAACGCCAGCTCGAGGAGCTCAACAAGCGCATCGACAAGATCTCGGGCGGCGCGGTGAGCTCGTAGGGCGAAGTTCTCCGACTTTTTGAATTTTGGCGATTTCTTACCGCTCGCATCATTCGGTGCGAGCGTGAAGCGCGTGAAGTCCGGACTCAGTTCAGCAAGAACTCGCCCTTGCAGAAGCTGAACTCGGCGGGCTTGATCAGGCCGGAATGGCTAACGGTGACGGAATGCAGCAGACCCTCCCGGTCGCGGCTCCAGAACGCCAGGAACTTTCGCAGCTCGATATAATCGGGATAGATGTCGCAGTCCTGCCAAAGATAGGACTGCAAGATTCTTGGGCTGTCGGGCAGGCGATAGAGAATATCGGCGGAGGTCAGCCTGTAGCCCTCCATCCGCCTGAGGAATGCGCCCGACGCCATCTGTCCCTCTTCATCGCCTGCGCGTTTCACAAAAATTAGGCGCGAGTCGACAAGCAAGGCAAGGGCCATTCGAGGAGAATCCCTATGATAATCAAAATAATGTCGGCATATCGCCGCCAGTGCTGAAAGTTACCCCCTTGTCCTGATCCGAGGCGCGGTCCGTCGCCGCCCAACAACGCGGCTAGCAGGCCAGTTTGATGCTGACCTTGGTCGTGACCGAGTTGGCGATGCAGCATTCGCGACGTGCTTTGGCATGCAGCCAGTCGAGGTCGTTTGCGCAGGTCGGACATCGCCGCTGAAAACGATGAACGGGCGGAGGTCGACCTGCGTCACCGCGAGCTTGCCGCTCACGTTCTTTTCGAGAAATCCGATGGCGTTGTCCTCGTAGCTTTCGACGACGAACCCTTTGTTGGAGACCAAGGCGAGAAACGTTAGCATGTGACGGCTTGAAAGCGCGGCGACGAACGCCGACTCCGGATCGACGCGGTGCGGATTGCTCAAGAACTCAGGCGTGGCGGAGCCCTGCACCTCGACGCCGTCGCCGAAGCGCCAGACGTGATCGCGGCTGTAATTCTTATAGGCGAAGTCGGCGCCGCACCGCGACCATATGATTGTGGCTCTATGCCCGGATATGTGGACTCCCGCCTTTCGCTCTTCATCGTCGACATTACGACGCTCATCCGGCGTCCGTTTCCCGAAGGCCAGCGGGCGCTGACCGAGAAGCCCGCCACGGCGCGCGGTGACGGCGTCCTGCTCCGCGGCCTCGGCTACCTGTCTGAGGCCGGCCGCCGACGGGGGCAGGCTGGACAAAAACCCTCGCGCGTGGTTTGGCATGACCTCCGCCGCGAACGGGTCCGCCGTTCGACCCTTCTTCGTCCGTCACGCCGATGTTCCGAGCCTTCTCCTCTGTCATCCTTTTGTGCTGGGTCTGCGGCATAGACCCGGCGTGGGCCGATTTTCGGCTCTGCAACAACGCCAGCGCGCGGGTCAGCGTCGCCATCGCCTACACGGACGGCCGCAATTGGCTTTCGGAAGGCTGGTGGAACCTGCGCCCCGGCGCCTGCGAGAATTTGCTGCGCGGGCCACTGGCGGCGCAGTATTATTACGTCTATGCGATGGACGAGCGCGGCGGCGAGTGGAAGGGCAAGTCATTCATGTGCACGCGCGACCGCGAGTTTCGTATCGACGGGCGCGAGGACTGTTTCGCGCGCGGCTACGACCGGACGGGGTTCTTCGAGATTGACACGGGGCGCGACGCGCGCAACTGGACGGTGCAGCTCACCGACCCGAGCCCGCCGCAGACGCCCTGAACGGATCGCGTCGGTTGCGTCGGGACGACCATTGAGAGCCGCCGCAGCGGCGACCTGGGAAGCTTTATGAGCATGAGACGGAAGCGCCGCGTCAAGATCATCGCGACACTGGGGCCTGCGAGCGTCGAGAAGGGCGTGATCGCCTCGCTGGTCGTCGCCGGAGCGGACGTGTTCCGCATTAACATGAGCCATACGGATCACGCGGGTCTCGCCAATTACGTGCGCATGATTCGCGAGATCGAGACGGAGCTTTCGCGCGCCATCGGCGTGCTCGTCGATTTGCAGGGGCCGAAGCTGCGCATCGGCGCCTTCGCAGAGGGCTCCGCCCATCTGCGAAAGGGCGACAGCTTCGTGCTGGATTCCGACGCCGCTCCCGGCGACGCCACGCGGGTTCGCCTGCCGCATCCCGAGATTCTGGCGGCGCTGAAGGTCGACGACACGATTCTCATCGACGACGGCAAGGTGAAGCTGCATGTCGTCGAGACGAGCGCGGACCGAGCGCGCGCGGTGGTCGATGTGGCGGGCCGAATCTCCAACCGCAAGGGCGTAAGCCTGCCAGACACCGAAATCCCGATCACCTCGATGACCGAGAAAGACAGCGCCGATCTCGAAGCGGCTCTGGCCGAAGGCGTGGACTGGGTGGCGATCTCCTTCGTGCAGCGCCCCGAGGACGTCATCGGGGTCAAGAAGCTTGTGCAAAGCCGCGCAAGCGTCATGGCCAAGATCGAGAAGCCGCAGGCCATCACGAGGCTCGAGGAGGTCATCGACGTCTCAGACGCAATCATGGTGGCGCGCGGCGATCTCGGCGTCGAGGTGCCGCTGGAGAAAGTGCCAGGCCTGCAAAAGCGCATCAATCGCATGGCGCGCCGAGCTGGCAAGCCGGTCGTCGTCGCAACGCAAATGCTCGAATCGATGATCCTGTCGCCGCTGCCGACGCGAGCTGAGGTCTCGGACGTGGCGACCGCGGTGTTCGAGGGCGCCGACGCAGTTATGCTCTCGGCCGAGAGCGCCGCCGGCCAATATCCGCAGGACGCGGTGGCGACCATGAGCCGCATCGCCGAGGAAGTCGAAACCGACACGGTCTATCGGCAGATCATCGACGCGCAGCGCAACGAGCCACCCAACCCCAACACTGCCGACGCCATCGCTGCTGCGGCGCGTGAGGTGGCGCAGACGTTGGGCGCCAAGGCGATCTGCGCCTGGACGGACTCGGGGGCGACGGCGCTGCGCATCGCCCGCGAGCGACCCGTGTCGCCGATTCTGGCGCTAACCCCCAAGCGCGCGACGGCGCGCCGCCTTGCGCTGGTGTGGGGCGTCTCGGCCTATCAGACGCATGACCCGAGCAGCGTCGAGGACATGGTCGAGCGCGCCGGCGAGCATGCGCTCGCAAACGGCTTCGGCGCCGATAAGGACCGTATCGCGATCGTCGCTGGCATGCCGTTCGGCTCGCCTGGGGGCACGAACATCATCCGAATCGCCGTGCTTGAGGATAGGGGCGCAAGGCCGCAGGCCTGACAAGGCAAGCAGAAAAAGAGCGGCTTAGGCGGTGCACTTGACGAAGGCTTTGCCGAGGGTCAAACGAAGAAAATTTCGAACGCCCTCGGAAAAGGACCGATCGTGATGGCTAAAGCCCCCGCAACTGTCTCGAAGCTCGCCCCCAGAAAGCTGGCCGAAATCCCGGCGATCGGGGGCGTGCGGCTGGCGACGGGCGCTTCGGGGGTGCGCTACCGCGGACGAACCGACACGCTGCTGGTTCTGCTCGCCGAAGGGACAGAGGTCGCAGGCGTCTTCACCAAATCCAAATGCCCGTCGGCGCCGGTGGATTGGTGCCAGGCGCGGCTTGCCGGAACAGGCGCGCGCGCGCTGCTCGTGAACTCGGGCAACGCCAACGCTTTTACCGGCAAGGCCGGCAAGGACGCCGTCAAGCTTTCAGCGAGGCTCGTCGCCGAGGCCGCGGACATTTCCGAGCGACAGGTGTTTCTCGCCTCGACCGGCGTCATCGGCGAACCGCTCGACGCCTCCAAGTTCAAGCGCGTGCTGCCGAAGCTCGTCAAAGAGGCGAAACCCGACGCCTGGGAGGCGGCGGCGCGGGCGATCATGACCACCGACACCTATCCGAAGCTTTCGACGAGCACCGCCGTCGTCGACGGCGTAGAGGTTCGCATCGCTGGCTTCGCCAAGGGCGCTGGAATGATCGCTCCCGACATGGCGACAATGCTGTCTTTCGTCTTCACCGACGCGCCGATCGGCGCCGACGCTTTGCAGACGCTGCTCTCACGCTCCGTGCGCAGCTCCTTCAACGCGATCACGGTCGACAGCGACACCTCGACCTCTGACACGCTCCTGTTGTTCGCGACGGGCGCGGCGGTAGAGCGTGGCGCCCCGCGCATCGAGAAGGCGAGCGACGCCCGCCTCGAGGCCTTTCAGGCGGCGCTCGACGCAGTGCTGCTCGATCTCGCGCATCAGGTCGTCAAGGACGGCGAGGGCGCCCGCAAGTTCATCGAAGTCGCCGTCGAGGGCGCGCGCAACGCCCGGGCGGCAAAGCGCATCGCGCTTTCGATCGCCAATTCGCCGCTGGTCAAGACGGCGGTCGCGGGCGAGGACGCCAATTGGGGCCGCGTGGTGATGGCGGTGGGCAAGGCCGGCGAAGAGGCCGACCGCGACAGGCTCGCGATCTGGTTTAGCGACGTGCGCGTCGCCTTCCGCGGCGCGCGCGACCCTAGTTACGACGAAGCGGTCGTCTCGGCGCTCATGAAGCGAGACGAGATCAAGATCAGGGTCGACATCGGCCTCGGCGACGGCGCCGCTAAGGTGTGGACCTGCGACCTGACCAAGGAATATGTGGCGATCAACGGCGACTATCGCAGTTGACCGCCCGCACGGGAAGAGCCCCGTCATGCCGCTGATCCGCGAATGCGTGGTGACGACGCTGAACGCCGCAGGAGACCCGCATCTTGCGCCCTTAGGCCTCATCGAGGACGGCGCGCAGTGGATCATCGCGCCGTTTCGTCCTTCGACGACGCTGGCGAACTTGGAGTCGAGCGGCCAGGCGACGGCGAGCTTCACCGACGACGCCGAGATTTTCGCGGGCTTCGTCACGGGCGAGCGCCACTGGCCGATCGAGCCGATCGAGGGCTGGCCCGCGCCGCGATTAGCCGCCGCTCTGTCGCACGCCGAGCTCGAGGTCGTGCGCGCCGAGGCGGACGACATCCGCCCGCGTTTTTATTGCGCCGTGCTGCGGATCGTGATGCACAAGCCATTCCTGGGCATGAACCGCGCGAAGGCCGCGGTGCTGGAAGCCGCGATCCTCGCGACGCGTCTGGGTCGGCTGGACCGCGAAAAAATCGAGCGCGAGATCGCCTATCTCAAGATCGCGGTCGACAAGACGGCTGGAGAAGCCGAACGCCGGGCGTGGGATCGCGTTTTGGAGAAAATCGAAGGGCGCTGAGCTGGCTTGCCGGCGCTCGCTCGATCTCTTCACGCCGGCGCTTTAGCGCTATGCTCCTTCAGCAGCTTCTCCGAGGCGGCGTCGATCTCGTTCAACGTCACCTCATAGCCCCAGAGATAGGCGAGGTGGTTCAGCACCAGCTGCGCGTTCTCCGGCTCCAAGACCCTGCCGTTCATGACGCGGTGGTGTAGCACTAGCCGGCGGTCGCCTTCGAGATTAACGTCAACGACCTGGATGTCCGGGGCGTTCTGCGCCACGTCAAATTGCGACGCGAGCGTCCTGCGCAGATCGCGATAGCCGCGCTCGTTGTGAATCGCCTTCACCTCCAGAAACTTGGCCGAATCATCGTCGACGACATGGAACAGCCGCCATTTGCGCATCAAATGCGGGCTCAGGAACTGGGCGATGAAGCTGTCATCGCGGAAATTCGCCCACACATGGCGCAGCGTCGCCAGCGCGTCGCCCGTCCCGGCGATCTCGGGAAACCAGGCGCGATCCTCCTCCGTCGGCTCGCACACGATGCGGGCGATGTCGGACATCATGTCGAAGCCGAGCGCATATGGGTTTATGCCGCCGTAATATTTGTCGTTGTAGGCCGCCTGCCGCGTGACGTCCGTATGCGAATGCAGGAATTCCATTAGGCTGCCGTCGTCGATGCGGCCCTGCTCGTGCAGCGCGGTCATGATGCAGTAATGACAATAGGTCGCGCAGCCTTCGTTCATGACCTTGGTTTGCTGCTGGGGATAGAAATATTGCGCCATGAGCCGCACGATGCGCAGCAGCTCGCGCTGCCAGGGCTTCAGGCGCGGCGCCACCTTCTCGAGAAAATAGAGGATGTTCTCTTGCGGTAGGCCGAGCAGCGCGCGGCGCTTCTCCTCCGCCGACCTTTTGGCCCGTCCCGACTTCTCTGGAACGGTGCGCCACAGGTCGTTGTAAAGCTGCTCGCGCTCGGCCATGCGCTCGCGCTCGCGCGCCTCCTCGCGCTTCATGTCGAAGGATTTTTTTCGCGCATAGCGGTCGACGCCCTGGGCGGTCAGCGCATGCGCCGCGTCGAGCAGCCGCTCGACGGGTCCGTGGCCGTGGCGTTCCTCGCAGCTCGCGATATAGCCCTTGGCGAAGGCGAGATAATCGAGAATGCTGTCGGGGTCGGTCCATTGCTTGAACTGATAGTTGTTCTTGAAAAAGTGATTGTGCCCGAAGGCGGCATGGCCGATGACGAGCGTCTGCATCGTCGCCGAGCTTTCCTCCAGCAGGTACGAGATGCAGGGGTTCGAGTTGATGACGATCTCATAGGCCAGGTTCTGCCAGCCCTTGCGGTAGATCATCTCGTGCTCGGCGAAGCTCTTGCCGAACGACCAATGCTTGTAATAGAGCGGCATGCCGATCGAGGCGTAGGCGTCGAGCATCTGCTCGGCGGTGATGATCTCGATCTGGTTGGGA
>Ga0187781_10002376_pt1 | contig 14354 bp, 12 predicted proteins | sample 0715_SJ02_MP02_2_FD_132447 | JGI IMG/M metagenome (GOLD analysis project Ga0187781, IMG submission 132447) | Tropical peat soil microbial communities from peatlands in Department of Meta, Colombia - 0715_SJ02_MP02_20_MG | ecosystem: Environmental > Terrestrial > Soil > Wetlands > Peat | place...
CGAGTTTGGGAATGTCGGATTGATTGAAGAGAGCAGCCGCGAAGTGTGGCGATGGCCATCGATCGAGGATTTTCTCATGGACATCAGCTACGGGCTGCGCGCGCTGCGCCACAATCCAGTGTTTACGGCGGTCGGCTTGTTGACGATCGCAATTGGGATCGGCGCGAACACCGCGGTGTTCAGCGTGGTGAATAGCGTGCTGCTGAAGCCACTGAATTATCCCAATGCGGACGAATTGGTGGCGCTGCACCAGACCGCTCCGGGCGCTGAAGGATTGACGGATTTCGAGAATGGCCTGCTCCTCTCGCCCTCGATGTATTTCACCTACGCAGAACAGAACCGGACGTTTCAATCGTTGGGCGTGTGGATCACTGGCACTGCGAATGTTACAGGTCGGGCGGACCCGGAACAAGTGCGCACGGTCAGCGTGAGCGATGGCGTGCTTCAGGCGCTTGCCACTCCGCCGGAGGTTGGCCGCTGGCTCTCCGCCGCGGACCAGCTTCCCCACGGCCCGGAAAGGGTGATGCTGAGCTACGGGTATTGGCAGCGACGCTTCGGGGGAGAGCGTGCCGTGGTCGGGCGCAGCGTCACAATGGATTCGCGGCCTCGGGAAATTGTCGGAGTGATGCCGCAGGGGCTCCGAATCGTTGATGCCGATTTCGACGTGATCGTGCCGCTGGCCTTCGATCGCGCGAAGGTGACCCTGGCGGGGTTCGGATTCCACGGAATCGCCCGGCTCAAGCCAGGCGTGACGATTGCGCAAGCCAATGCGGACATAACACGTATGCTGCCCATCTGGATGGACTCGTGGTCGAACGGGCCGGGGACGAATGGGCATTGGTACGAACATTGGAAAATCACCCCGGCGCTTCGACCGTTGAAACAGGAAGTCATCGGCAATGTGGGGGAATTGTTATGGGTGGTGATGGGCACGATTGGCTTGGTGATGCTGGTCGCTTGCGCGAACGTCGCGAATTTGATGCTGGTGAGGGTGGAGGCGCGGCAGCAAGAGCTGGCGGTTCGCGCGGCGCTTGGCGCGGGCTGGATGCGAATCGTGCGGGGCCTGCTGGTGGAAAGCGTGATGCTGGGGCTGATGGGTGGCATGGTGGGTGTTGGCCTCGCCTATGCGGCCGCGCGTTTTCTCGTGGCGATGGGTCCGGCCAATCTGCCTCGACTCGGAGAAATCTCCATCGATGCGCGGACACTGGGTTTCACGTTGGTTCTTTCCGCGATCTCAGGTTTGCTGTTTGGATTGCTGCCGGCACTGAAATACGCCGGACCACGAACTTCTTTAGCACTTCGGAGCGCGGGACGGACGATCAGTGTGAGCCGGGAGCGCCACCGGGCGCGGAATTTGCTGGTGGTAGCTCAGGTGGCGATGGCGCTGGTACTTTTGGTGAGCGCGGGGTTGATGATTCGCACGTTCGAGGCGTTGCGCACGGTCGAGCCGGGATTCACGGACGCGCCGCATCTCCAGCTCATGCGCATCTCGATTCCCGAATCGCTCGTCCGGGAACCGGAACGAGTGACTCGCACACAAAACGCCATAGTCGATAAGCTGGCGGTGATTCCGGGCGCGAAGTCGGTTGGGTTCGCAAGCGAAATGACGATGGAGGGCTTCGATTCCGATTGGTCCGAAATCTTCGCTGAGGACATAGTTTATTCGGACCCTTCAATTGCGCCTTTGCGGCTCTACAAGCATGTCTCGCCTGGTTTTTTCCAGACGGCGGGGACAAGATTGGTGGCGGGGCGCGACATGACGTGGAATGAAGTCTATGCCCAGAGGCCGGTGGTGATGATTTCGGAGAATTTGGCCCGCGAGATGTGGGGGGCGCCGGCGGCGGCCATCGGGAAGCATCTGCGCGAGTTTCCGATGATGCCGTGGCACGAGGTGATCGGAGTGGTCCAGGATGTTCATGAAATCGGTGTGCAGGAGAGGGCTCCGAAAATCGTATACTGGCCCTCGTTAATGACCAATCTTTATGGGCCGGGCCCGCTGGGAGCGATTCGGACGGCGACCTTCGCCATTCGCAGCGACCGTGCCGGCACCGAAGGCTTTCTCAACGAGGTCCGCCAAGCCGTATGGTCAGTGAATTCGAATTTGCCCCTGGCGTCCGTGCGGACGATGCAGGAAGTGTATGACAAATCGCTGGCGCGAACTTCCTTCACGCTCGTCATGCTCGGGATTGCGGGGGCAATGGCGCTCACGCTGGGAATCATCGGCATCTACGGCGTAGTTTCTTACACCGTGTCACAACGCCAGCGCGAAATTGGAATTCGTTTGGCCCTCGGGGCGCAAGGTGGAGACGTGCTGCAAATGGTTCTGAAGCAGGGCGCGAAGTTGGCGCTGGTGGGCGTGGTGATCGGAATCTGTGCTGCTTTCGGACTGACCCGGTTGATGAGCAGTCTGCTGTTTGGCGTGACCGTTTACGATCCAGTGACTTTTGCTGCGGTCGCAGTCCTGCTCATCTTAGTTGCGCTCTCGGCCTGCTACATTCCTGCACGCCGCGCGATGCTCGTTGACCCAATCGTGGCGCTGCGCTACGAATAATTCTCCCTTTCATGCTGGCCAGGGAACGGAAATCTCGTCTGATCGCTCCCGAAGTCTGACCTTGGAAAGCTTGTTCCACTGACACTTCCCCCCAATCCTAAACCGATGACGAGCCACTCGGAAGTGGGACAGGCGTGGTCAAGTTGCCGGCAGACGGGTTTGCCGGGGAAGTGCCTCGTGCCCGTGCGCGCAAAAGAGGCGATAGCTCGTCGTGGGCCATCACCCGCGCCTGAAGGCGACCGGTTCGGCCTTGCACCCGTTCCGGCGTTTGTGCTAATAACATTGTCGCCTTGCCTTTGCTCGAAAATTCGCCTGCCCGTCCCCGCAACAATGTCGCGCCTGTCGCCCTTTTTGCCGGTACGATGTTTCTGAGCGCGGCGTTGCTCTTCATGATGGAGCCGATGTTTGCCAAGATGGTTCTGCCGCTCCTTGGTGGAACGGCCGCAGTCTGGAGCACCTGCCTGGTCTTCTTTCAGACCGTGCTGCTGGCCGGATACGCTTACGCTCACGCTTCGGGGAGACTGTTCAGCAGGCGCGGGCAGACAAGCCTGCACATGGCTGTTCTCCTCGCTGCCCTGCTAATTCTGCCGTTCCATATCCCGAGCGGATGGGTGCCGCCGGCGCGACAGTACCCGGTGGGTTGGCTGCTGCTGCTACTGACGGTAGCAGTGGGAGTGCCTTTCTTCGCCCTTTCCGCCAATACACCCGTACTTCAAAGCTGGTTCATGCATTCCGGGCACTCCTCGGCGGCCGACCCTTATTTCCTTTACGCGGCCAGCAACGCCGGCAGCCTGCTTGGCTTGGTGGCTTACCCACTGCTGCTTGAGCCTACCCTGCGCCTGAGCCACCAGACGCGACTTTGGGCATTTTGCTACGGATCGCTCTTGCTGCTGGTGGCGGCCTGTGCAGCAATTGTCTGGCGGCGCGATCCGGCTGTTTCCTCAGCGAGCGCACTCGCGCATGAAGAGCCGCTGGTCCAGGATAACGGGTCTAGGGGCCCTGAGGTTGTGACCGTGCGTCATCGGCTTCGCTGGGTCGCCCTGGCGTTTGTCCCCTCGAGCCTGATGTTGGGTGTTACCAGCGCGCTGACAACTGATATCCCTCCCATTCCCTTGCTTTGGGTTCTTCCTCTCGCGCTCTACCTTCTCAGCTTCGTTCTTGTCTTTTCGCGCCGGCCAATCTTGTCACACCCATGGCTTGCGCGGGGACTGCCATTTCTGATTCTCGCTTCCTTAATCCCGACCGTGTCCAAGGCGGTTCTTCCCGTAATGGTGGTGATCCCGCTCTACCTCCTCACACTTTTTGCTGCCGCCATGGTCTGTCACGGGGAACTATCTCGCAGCCGGCCCTCAGCAACTCACCTGACCGAATTCTACATGTGGGTTTCGACGGGAGGGGTGCTCGGTGGAGTATTCAATGCCATCATCGCACCCCTGGTTTTCAGCTCCTTGGTGGAGTTTCCACTGGCACTGATACTGGCTGCCGCGCTGCGCCCACCCATTGACATCGTGAAAGATACTCCGCGAGCCCGCAGGCTGGATTACCTGCTTCCCATTGCGCTCGGCGTTTGCGTTGCAGCGCTAATCTTGGCGCTGCAAGCGGAGGGACTGAAGCCGGGTACCACCTTAAACATTCTGGTCTTCGGCTATTCCATGGTATGGTGCCTCAGCTTCGGCAAGCGACCTCTTCGCTTTGCCCTGGGGGTGGCGGCGCTCATCTTGGCCAGCGGCATTTACACGGGGCCCTTTGGCCATATCCTGCGCACGGAGCGGAGTTTCTTCGGTGTGTATCGAGTTGCCGACGACGACGCGAACAAACTTCGCCTTTTCTTCCATGGCGGCACTATTCACGGCATTGAGAGCCTGGAACCGACGAGAGCGTGCGAGCCCCTGGCCTACTACACTCGCAGCGGGCCAATTGGGCAGTTGTTTGAGGCCTTTCGAGGAAGCGGAGTCGAACGCCAGGTTGGCATTGTTGGGCTTGGAGCCGGAGCCATGGGCGCCTACCAAGCGCCGGGCCTGCAGTTCACATTCTATGAGATCGACCCGCTGGTGGCGCGAATTGCCCGGGACCCACGCTACTTCACCTTTATTTCGGGTTGCGCCTCCCAAGCACGCATCGTGCTGGGCGATGCGCGCTTGTCCCTGCGCGATGCCCCCCAGCAAGCCTACGGCATGATCGTGCTGGACGCCTTCAGCGGCGATTCCATTCCTACCCATCTCCTCACCCGCGAAGCCGTGTCCGTTTACTTGCGCAAACTTGCGCCCGGCGGCGTGCTGGTGTTTCACATCAGCAATCTCTATCTGGACCTTCAGAAGGTTCTCGGCGCCTTGGCTCAGGACGCAGGACTCGTATGTCTGGTGAACTCTGATACGGCAGTGGGCGAGAACGACATCCAGAATGGCAGATTGCCGTCGATATGGGTGACAATGGGGCGCAAAAGAGAAGACCTTGGCGCGCTGGTTCGAGACCCGCGCTGGAAGCCGCTTCCGGCCACTTCGGGCGCAAGAGTGTGGACCGACGATTTCTCGAATGTCGTAAGCATCATCAAGCTCCACTGACCATAAGGCGAGCCCCGCCTCTTCAACTACATTCAGCACCTCGCCCGCAAACGTGCGGGAGAGCCCGCCAACCGCAGTGATCCATCGCTTCGCTCAGAATGACAGGCCGGATTCATGAATCAGCGGGTACGAAGCGTGAGATGATCTTCTCTCGCACCTTATCGGAGAGAGCCTCAACATCCCCGCGCGTCAGCGTCTTGGTGAGAATCGGAGGGTGAACGATCACTTCCGTTTGGCCGGCCCTGACGTGGTATGTGTCTGGTTTCAGCACCGCCCGCGTTCCATTCAAAGTTATCGGCACGACGGGGACGCCGGACTGAATGGCGAGGTAAAAGCTGCCGGACTTGAATGGAGCAATCTTTCCGTCACGGCTCCGGTGCCCCTCAGGAAAGAGCAAGACAGAGCTTCCAGCGCGGATCTTCTCGGCCGCAGCATCCAGACTCTTCATCGCCTCTCTGGGGCGCTCCCTGTCCACGGGGATGTGCCCCGAGCGTTTCAAGTGCCAGCCCAGGAAAGGCATTCGAAACAATGAGCGCTTGGCCACAAAGCGGAACTGCACAGGCAAATTCACGAAGAGGATGGGGATGTCCATAGCGCTTTGGTGATTCGCGCAATAGATGGCGGTCTTTAGATGAGTCAGGTTTTCAAGGCCCTCCACCCGAGTCCGGATGCCGCTGGTAGTCAGGATCAGCCAGGACCAGAATCGCGCGAAGGCGTGCTGCCATCGTCCGCGGCTATCAAACAGTGAGGAGAACAGTGAAAGCGTTCCACAGGCAGCCGTGTAGAGATAGATCAGGAGGTTGGTAAACAGGAGGGAGCGCAGATAGCTGAGGTAATACGAGACGCGCTGCGCTTTTTCGGCCTCGCCGTTTGCGGCGGTTTGAGGAGTCCCCATGTCCGTATCACGCGAGCCCTTCGGCGGGGGCAGGGCCGAGGTGGTTCGCAAGCTGAAGTTGACCCTCCTCCAGCGCTTGCTTGACCGCACCCACCAAATAGAGCGATCCGATGATGATCACGGCATCTTCGCTGGAGCTTGCCTGGTAGGCGCGCGCCACCGCCGCGGAGGGTTCGGGCTCGATGACCAGCCGCCGGGGACGAAACCGAGCCGCTGCCAAGATCTCTTCCGGCGTGGCCGCTCGCGCCAGGTGGGGACGCGTCAAATAGACTTCCTCCGCCAGGGGAAACAGAATCTCGCTGATTTCACCAATCGCCTTGTCCCGCATCGAGGCGTAGACGAGTCGCAAGCGCCGCCCCCTCAACTCTTCCTGGATGAACTCCGCCAGGACCCGGGCCGCGGCAGGATTATGCGCCCCATCAAGCAAAACCAGCGGATGTTCCAGGACCTTCTCCAGCCGCCCCGGCCAAGACGTGGTTTCCAGACCCTTGAAGATATCCGTGTGCGTGATATGGAAACCATCGCGGCTCAACCGCCACGCCGCCGTCACCGCGGCCACCGCATTCTTCACCTGAAATCTTCCCAGCAATGGAGAACTGAGGCTGGCAAAGCTGTCCGCATCCAGGGAAAGATTGAACTGGAAGTGCCCTCGCAAGTCCTGTAACCCCCAAAGCCCGCCGAATTTGCCCGTCTCGAATAATTCCGCTCCCACTTCCAGGCAACGTTGCCGAATCACCTCGGCAGCTTCCCCTTCTTCGCAACCGCACACCACGGGCCGTCCTGGTTTGATGACCCCGGCCTTCTCGCGGCTAATGTCGGCGAGGCTGGAGCCGAGGAACTCCGTGTGGTCGAGCCCCACATTGGTGATCACGGCGACGCGGGGCTGGGTAACGTTGGTGGCGTCCAGCCGGCCGCCCATGCCGACCTCCAGGACCGCGAAATTCACTCCTGCCTGGGCAAAATACAGAAAGCCGGCAGCCGTCAAGAACTCGAAGAAGCTCGGCAACTGCGCCAGAGCCTTGTCCGCGAGCAAGCCTTCAACAACCTGGCGGACTTCAGTGAAGGTCCGAGCGAAATCATCCTCGCTGATCTCCACGCCATTCACGCAAATCCGTTCGTTCACCCTGACCAGATGCGGGGAAGTGTAGAGGCCGGTGCGGTAGCCGGCCTGGCTCAGTATACTGGCCAGCATGGCCGCTGTGGACCCTTTCCCATTCGTGCCCGCGACAATAGCGGTGGGATATTTCAGGTGAGGATTCCCCAGGTGGGCAAGAACCTTCGTAATCGTGTCCAGCCCCCATTGCAGGCCATGCACTTCCTGCCCGAGGCTGTCTAAGTATCTTAAGCAGTCGAGGTAATTCATACCTAAGGAGTCGGGAGTCAGAAGTCGGAATAGCTTTCAGCCGTCAGCTATCACCTTTCAGCGAACTCGTGGATGAAAATAGTCTGCTGAGAGCTAAATGCCGAGAGCCGCAGTCTTCATTCTGACTCCTGACTTCTGACTTCCCTGCCGTTCATCCTTCCCACGCCCGTAGCAGGCGGAAGGCTCGTGCCAGGTAGCCTTTCAACTCGTTGCGAGGAACGATAGCATCCAGCATGCCGTGGGCAAGCAGGAACTCGGCGCGCTGGAATCCCTGCGGCAATTTCTGGCGGATCGTCTGCTCGATCACGCGGGGGCCCGCGAACCCGATGAGGGCCCCGGGTTCCGCAATGTTCAGGTCGCCCAGCATGGCGAAGCTGGCAGTTACGCCTCCCGTCGTTGGATCCGTCAGAACTGAGATGTAGGGCTTTCGCACTTCATCCAACCGGGCCAGCGCCGCACTGATCTTCGACATCTGCATCAGGCTGATGGCCCCTTCCATCATCCTCGCGCCCCCGGAACAGGAGACCACGACTAGGGGGAATTTCTTCGCGATGCACAGGTCTATGGCTCTCGTCACCTTTTCCCCCACCACCGCGCCCATGCTCCCGCCGATGAACTGGAATTCCATGGCGCAGATGATGGCCGGTTTACCCTCCAGTTGACCCTCCCCGGTGATGAGGGCGTCTTTCAGTCCTGTGCTTCTTTCCGCTTGCTTTAGCCGGTCGCTATAACTCCTGTTGTCCTTGAATTGAAGGGGGTCCGTGCTGGCTAGCCCGGCGTCGTGCTCCTTGTAGCGCCCCTCGTCGAAGAGCATTTCCAGGCGGGGGCGTGAACCCATTTTGAAATGGTGGTTGCACTTGGGGCAGCAGAGGAAGTTGCTCTCCAGGTCCTTCTTCCAGAGGGTCTGCTTGCAGTTGTCGCACTTCACCCAGAGCCCTTCGGTCTGGATGCGCTTCTCCTTGGGCGGTTCAATCGGCTGCTTTTCTTTGCGAAACCAAACCATAAGCTAATTGACCCATTGAATCATTGGGTGATTGATTCATTGAAAAACATCCAAGATTCTCAGCTTCGAAATGGCCCAATGACTCAATGGCTAAATGGATAAATTTCAGTATTCGATTCCTTTTTGGGCCAAAATTCCTTTCTGGTAAGGATGCTTCACTTCTCGCATCTCGGTGACCAAATCCGCCAGGTCCACGATCGCCGGATGGGCATTGCGCCCGGTCAGGATGACATGGAGTGTTTCAGGTTTTTTCTTCAGCGCCTCCACTACCACACCCGCATCGAGCATCTTGTAGCTGATGGCGTAATTGATTTCGTCCAGGACGACCAAATCATATTGGCCTCCCAAGATGCTTGCGCGGGCAAATTCCCAGGCCTCTTGCACCAATCGGATATCCTCCGGGTCTGGTTTTTCCGTCCCCACCTTCACAAAGCCGCGACCCATGGGCAGGATCTTGAAACGCTCCTCACCCAGCAGGTGGGCCGCCTCGAGCTCTCCATAGTGCCACGAGCCCTTTATGAATTGTACCATCAATGCCTTCATCCCCTGCCCTACGCAACGCAGCATAGTCCCGAGGGCCGCCGTCGTCTTTCCTTTGCCGGGCCCAGTGTAAACGAGGATTAGTCCTTTTCGCGTTTCCGGCAAGCTTACCTCACTGCTTCGCGTTCTGGAGTGCGGCAGCTTGCTGCCGCTTTCTCCCAGGCCAGCTTGCTGGCCGTGCACCGGTGCACCAACGAGCCTGCGAGCAAGCTCCCCGGACCAAAGCGGCAGCAAGCTGCCGCACTCCAAACCTACCGCGGATACGGGAATCCCCGCAGGATGGTGAATCCACGATAGATTTGCTCCAGCAAAAGCGTCCGAGCCCAATCGTGGGTTAGCGTCATCCGTGAAAGGGCCAGAAGCACATCCGCCTCTTTCCGGAATGCTGCTGAGAAACCGTCGGGGCCTCCCACCAGGAAGACAAGCTCCCGAGTACCCCGCAAAGCCTGTTGCCCGAGCCATTCGGCGAATTCCGCGGAAGTCCACTCCCGTCCTCGTTCATCCAAAAAGACCCTAGTGCATCCGCGAGTCTTTTCAAGCAAGTTCCGCTCGCTAGGGGAGAGCCCGGCCTTGTATCGCTGGCCCGCCTTGCGGGCCGAGGGGATTTCCTCCACGGTCAATCCAGTGAAGTGTTCGATCCGGCCGATCAGATCAGCCTGGAGAGCACGCAAGTGCGCCTCTTTCGTTTTTCCTTCCCATAAGATGCGAATTCGCATGTCCATCAAAGCGGTAGCGCTGACCTTTAAGTCAGCACGATTGGAGAGCTGAAACCGCTGACCTGAAGGTCAGCGCTATAGAATTCAGCCTTCAGGTACAGGTACGCGCGGAGCATTCTTCCACAGGCGCTCGAGATCGTAAAAGCGTCGAGCACGCTCCAAGAAGATGTGGACGACGAAATTCAAGTAATCCATCAGGATCCACTCCGCCTCCGAATATCCTTCGATGTGCGCCGGAGTCAATCCTTCCTTCTCGAGCTTTTCCGCTATGGCGTCGCAGATGGCCTGAGCATGCCGCACAGAGGTGCCCGTGCAAATCAGAAAATAACTGGTGAAAGAACAAATCCGCTCCAAATCCAGGACACTAAGGTCCTGAGCTTTCCGGTCTAGGGCAGCGTGCACCGCTTCCTGCAATTTCGGGGTCATCATCCCAACCTACTTCGCTACCTTGCGCCACGGCCGCGTTGCACCGGGCTTCAAAGTCCGCGTGCAAACATCGCATGATGAGGTAGGCGCGCCATGCGATGTTTGCACACGCACTCTTCAGCCTGGCAACGTGCCATCAAATGCCCCTATTCCCCCCTGAATGCGGCCTCTACGTTTTCTCCGTGGTGGGGACGGTAAAGGCCCTCCTTCAAAATGTATTCTTCCACAAGCGGGGGAACAAGGCCAGTCACACTTCGGCCCGCAGCGATGGCCTTTCGTATGGCGTGTGAAGCGACGGGCATGTGGACGCCCCAGAGGATATGAAGCGTGGTGCGTCGCAATCGAATCGTGTCGGGGTGTCCTGCACCTCCCCTCCTCGCCGAGGACGTGAACAAGGAGTGCTCCTGCGCACCACCCCTGGTTCTCGCCCTCGATAGAGAGGGGATCGGGGGGTGGGGCAACGCGCCGCGGGATGGTGTCATGGCCTTGCAAACCACTTTCCGAATCTCATTCGCATCAAAACCCGGCCGCGAGACCACGATGAAGTCAACCTGGTCCAGGAGGCGGCGATAGTCTTTCCAGTGGGGCAGCTCTAGAAAAGCATCCACCCCAATAAGGAAGAAAAGGTGGTCGCTCTGATGAAGCGTGCGGCGCACCTTGCAAACCGTATCGATGGAGTAGCAGGGTTTCCCTTCCGGAGTCGGCTCTTCGAGCAAAGATGGGATCAGACGCCGGTCACCGGCGCACGCTAGGACCGTCATGCCATAGCGCTGCGCGAAGGGAGTCAAGCGATCACCGTGTTTGTGGGGCGGCTTTCCCGTAGGAATAATGAGGATCCGGTCCAACCCGAACTTGCGTGCCGCGGCGCGTGCCGCCTGAACATGTCCGGTGTGAATAGGATCGAAGGTTCCGCCGAATAAGGCAATATTCACGCTGTGAGAACCCCGTTCCGTTAGCAAATCGGGTGATCCGGTGATCGGGAGCTCGGGTGAACAGTCGAAAGCCGAAAATCGGAGTTCGGAGCCATTTCTGGCTTTTCAGTTTCTTGTTCTCCCAATTTCCCGATCACTCGATCTCCCGATCTCCCGATTCCGTGTGCCTCGGAATCTGCTCCAGCATTTCCCAGGTTTTTTGCTTCAGTTCTTCCAACCCTGCGCCGGTTACGCTGGAAATTTCAACCAGCGGCAAGCCGCGGGCGCGGCAAAACTCCCGTAGCGCGGCCAGACGTTCACCAGAGCCAGCGGCATCAATTCGCGATGCTACCAGCAACATCGGCTTATCGGCAACCACCGGGCTGAAACTTTTCAACTCTTCCATGATTACCCGGTAGTCGTCCACGGGAGCCCGCCCGGACTGCTCGGCGGTGTCGATCAGGTGAAGCAGCAAGCGGGTTCGCTCGACATGCCTGAGGAACCGCGTGCCCAATCCCCGTCCCAAATGTGCGCCCGCGATCAGGCCGGGAATGTCCGCCATGAGGAAGGAGCGTTCTTCATCAATTGCCACCACCCCAAGGCATGGCTCTAGAGTGGTGAAGGGATAATCAGCAATTCGTGGCCGGGCGGCGCTGAGCCGGGATATCAAAGTGGATTTGCCCACGTTGGGGAAGCCCACCAGTCCAACATCGGCCAAGAGCTTGAGCTCGAGCTTTAGCTCCCGCTCCTCGCCCGGCTTGCCGGATTCTGCCTCACGGGGAGCCTGCCGTGTGGAGGTGGCAAACTGGGCATTTCCACGTCCACCCCGTCCTCCTTTTGCCACCAGGAAGTGCTGGCCCAGAGCATCGAAATCCCAGAGCTTTTCGCCAGTGTCGGCATCATAAACCACGGTGCCGACAGGGACCATTACAGTAAGATCCGCACCGTTTTCGCCATGCCGATTTGACCCTTCTCCGTGCCCTCCTCGGCCCGCCCGAAAAAGGCGGTCGTACCGGAACTTCAGCAGCGTATTGAGGTGTCCGGAGCTCGCCAGGGTGACGTCGCCGCCCCTGCCGCCATCTCCACCGCTGGGTCCTCCACGCGGAACGAACTTTTCGCGTCGGAAGGCAACACAACCATTTCCCCCGTTACCGCCGGCAACGTGGATTTTGGCCTCGTCGATGAACACGTAGTGTGCACCACCCTTTAATCCCAACCTCCGAGAGGAGGGGACCGCTTACCAATTTCCCCTCCTCGCAGAGGAGAGGATTAAAGGGTGGTACGGACGGTCGGCATGACGAATGCCTGAGCGACGCACGGTCCCGCCTTTCCAAAGCTAGCTGGCCGTTTTGTGGGGAAATGGATGCTCGTTAGCTGCCGCAAGAGACCTCGGGAGGCGCAGCAGAATGTTGAAGAACACGTAGCCGCGATTTTAAATCGCCATGGGAGACGACTTCACCTTGCCACAGCCCCAACGGTTTCCACTCGTCGATGGCGACGTGAAGTCGCCGCTACGCATCCCCGCTTGCCCCATAATTCGTTGATGGAACTAGAATACTTACAAACCGGCCGGAATGGCCTTTATCCTCAAACCGGACCACGCCTGCGACCTTGGCAAAAAGGGTGTCGTCCTTTCCGATACCCACATTGTCCCCAGGCTTTAACCGGCTGCCACGCTGGCGAACAAGTATTGATCCGCCCGTCACAAACTGGCCGTCAAAGCGCTTCACGCCCAGCCGCTGCGCATTGGAGTCTCGCCCATTCCGCGAAGTTCCTTGCCCCTTCTTGTGTGCCATATTGAAATCCTGCCCCCAGAACGTCTCAGGCCCCTCATTCCCGCGAAAGCGGGAACCCACAACTCGTCCGGCTATGGACCCCTGCTTGCGCGGGGGTGAGGGTTGCCATGACCATTCAGTTAGTTACGATATCTTGGATAAGCACCTCGCTGAACCCTTGCCGGTGGCCAGTGGTGCGGCGGTACTGCTTCTTCCGCTTGTATTTCAATACCCGGATTTTGGGCGCGCGGCCATTCCTCAGGATCGTACCCCTGACCTTTGCGTTCTCGACCAAAGGCGAGCCCACCTTCAGACTCTCCTTCCGCACCGCAAAGACATGATTGAATTCGATGGTTGAACCCGATTCGGCGGCAACTTGCTCGATTCGGATTACATCACCCGGCGAAACCTTGTACTGTTTTCCACCTGTCCGCAAGATCGCGTACATAAGTCTTCCTCTCTAGGCTGTTACGAAACATTCATTATACGGGGGTGTTCACTTATATGTCAATTGCGGTTCCAAACCGAACGATGAACCGACCTGTGGCACGCGAGCCGGATAGTGATATCCTAACCAGTGGCATGCCGCGCGTTCGGCAGCCGCCCGGAACAACTCGATTCCACGATTGGAGGCCTCGCGATGAAACTGATGAACCTCGAGTTCAGCCGCATTGCGCATGACACCTTCCGCATCCAAGGCTCGAAGGTGATTTACACTGACCCCTTCAAGGTGACAAAGGTGGATGAGGCTGACATCGTTTTAATTAGCCACGAGCATTTCGATCATCTCAGTCCGGAAGACCTTAAAAAGGTGACCTCTCCCAGGACCGTCATTGTGGCCAGCCTGAGCTGCAAGGATGGGCTCAAGCATGGGAAGGCGAAGGAAACGAAGTTTCTCGAGCCGGGTGGCAAACTCAGTATCGACAAGGTCGAAATTGAGGCAGTCCCTGCTTACAATGTGAATAAGTTTCGCGCGCCGGGACAGGTATTCCATCCGAAGGGAGATAAGAAACTCGGATTCGTGTTTCAGATGGACGGGACGCGCGTCTACTTTGCCGGTGATTCGGATCTTATACCGGAAATGAAGTCGATTCGTTGTGATATTGCGCTTCTCCCTGTCTCCGGCACTTACGTCATGACGGCCGAGGAAGCTGCGGAAGCGGTTAAGATAATCAAGCCGAAAATCGCCGTGCCGATGCATTACGGCGCGATCGTGGGTAGCGACTCCGATGCGCAGTTGTTCAAATCTTTGGTGAAAAACTGCCAGGTAGAGATTATTTAGGCTGGTTTTCTCCAGTGCCGGCCAGCGCTTTGGGCCGAAGCTCAGGGCTTCTGCGGCGCCCAGGCAAGTCCGTCGGCTTGCGGTCCCGCATCGATCAACTTTTCCACGTTCCAAGTCTTCACATTGATGGCCGCAATCTTACCGCTGGCCATGCAGGAAACGTAAGCTACTTCCCCGTCGGGGCGCACCAGGATTTCCTGCGGCATTTCAGCCACGTCGACGGTCCTGGCCACTTTCATGGACTCGAGATCGAGCACTCCGACCTTGTTGGCGTCCGGAAGTGTGATGAGGAGCCAATGTCCATCAAGGGTGGGAGCGGTGCCGTAAGCGA
>Ga0187781_10002378_pt1 | contig 14340 bp, 13 predicted proteins | sample 0715_SJ02_MP02_2_FD_132447 | JGI IMG/M metagenome (GOLD analysis project Ga0187781, IMG submission 132447) | Tropical peat soil microbial communities from peatlands in Department of Meta, Colombia - 0715_SJ02_MP02_20_MG | ecosystem: Environmental > Terrestrial > Soil > Wetlands > Peat | place...
GCCTTGTCCAGTTCGCGTACCCCCAGTCGAAGACTCAACGCGTTAGGCGAGAGCTGCACGAGCTGAAAATCGTACAGCTCTGCGGCCTCCTCGAGCACAGTCGTCAACACTAGCGGCAGCAGCTGAACGCATGCTCCCTGCTCATCGTGCAACTCCAGCAGATCGTCGCCGCGGCCCTGGATGCGAAGCGCGGGCAGCGGATTGCCGCACTCGCACGGCTGAGCGCGAATGGTGATGGAATCGCCCAGGTCATAGCGGATGAGAGGCTGCGCGCGGTTGGCAAGATTGGTGAGCAGCACGGAGTGTGAGGCAATTCCCGCGGGCACTGCCTGGTACAGTTCATCTACGGGTTCCAGCACCACCCAATCTGCGTTGACATGCATCCAACCCGCGGGGCAGCCGATGGCGATAGAGGCAAACTCCGAGGCGCCGTATTCGTCACGTACCTCGGTCCCGAACACCCGTTGCAAGCTCTCTCGCGCAGCCTGCGAGAGGCATTCTCCGCCAGTCCAAAACTGTTTTGGATGGATCCGTAAATTCCCAACTTCCTGCTCGTGCGAAAGTAGCGCCGCTGCACTCGGGTACGTCGCGACGATGTCCGGCCGATACGCATTGAGCTGTTCGACCAGCTCCTCGAGCGGTTGCATCAACGAAAAGACCTGCAATCGCTGTGCCATCCAGGGGAAGATACTACGCAAGCGCTCGATACTTGCCACGCCGGCGAAGTGACCTCCGGTTACAGCCACCAGCGCGTAGCGCTCCAGCGCCAGGCTCGCGTTGCTCCAGTCCATCGATGCGAAGGCGCCGCGAAACCGAAACAGTTGCAGCGCATCGTATACCGCTAGCGCATTGGCATCGTGAACGAAAATTCCGCGCTCGCCGCTGGTTCCGGAGGAGGTCCAAACCGCCAAGCCGCCTGCAAATGGGCGACCGACCATCTGGGGGTCCGAAAGGAAGGCCTCGACGCTGCCGCGTCGTAACGTGGCACTGGTCACCAGATCATCGAAACTGCTCATGACCATGTTTTTGGTGACAATGGGCAGCTTGTCCAGGCTTTGCAGATCGTGCTGCGACACACCGGCGTACAGATCGCGATAAAAACGCGAGTTTTCCCTGGCGAAGCTGATCAGATCCTGGCAGCGGCGTTGCACAAGGCTCTCGCGGTCCTGGGCGGAAAGCCATGGGACGCCGCACATGCTCCAAGCGCTTGCCAGTAGACGCAATGGGTCGGGCCAGGCCCAATCTGCCACGGCCGCAGGCGACGGTGATTGAACGTGCTGCAACGAGGCCCGTACACCAGTTAGCGCCATGATTTTGCCTCCCTCGACGAAGCCCCGGGCACGAACCTTAGAGCCTTGGCGCCGCACATGCTCGCGTCGTTCTCAGGAAATGAGGTCAGCGCACTACCAAGATTACCCAATGCGTGCCACCGCGGTAATTGCTTCGCGGATTTTGGCTATCACGCAGCAAAGATGCACATATTGCACGGTGACGCTGCAAAAAATAAAACGGCGCAGCATTTGCACTGCGCCGCTTCGTCCACGCAGGGTGATGGCCCTGTGGGTACTACAACCCGCCGTGACGGCGGGGAGAAAGCACCGACGATCGCGCCGGTGTATGGCTCACACTCTACGCGCACGCTGGCATGCGTCAAGAGCCAATTGGCCGCGGCTTGATGTATATCAGCCCGCGCTAGCGGACGGCCGCCACCGAGTCCTTGATTAAGTGAGCGCTGCCTTTCGCTCGGCCAGAAGCCCGCGAAGCACGGAGCGGTGGCATTGCCGCTCGTCTTTGCAGTAGCAGCCAAGGGAAAAGTTGGTCTGGTGCGACAAAGCAGCCAAAAGATCCAGCGTGCGGGCGGCTTCGGGCTGTCTCATTTGTGCGCGAAAGCTGCGCTCGAATGCATCCCACATCTTGGTGTCGCCGCTTTTTTGCGCCGCCAGGCCCTTTTTCATCAATTCAAGGCTCGGTGAGAGTTGGGGCAACCACGTGTCATAGAAGTCTCGTTTGGCAAATTCGCTTTTGGGAACGCCACGAGGGGGACGACGCACGGTGCCGATGCGCAAACCCTCCGCCGGGTGGCGTGCGCTGCCAAGCTGGACGATGCGAATGGCCATGCCGATTGCACTTACCCCCGGGCACTGCTGGCAAGGCTGCGAAAATCGGCCGAGCGAGGCAGGAGCTTTAGCGCAGCGAGCAAATCTTCGGGAGGGGCCGTTAAGCGCCGCGTGGAAAGGTCCAGCCAAGCGCCAAAGCTTATGACGCGGGCGCTAAGCGCCCCGTCGCCAAGATAGAACTCGTTGCACATCGACCAGCGGCCGCCGTCCTCGGACAACCCTGAGAGCTGCAGCGTCACGCGGATCGTCTCCAGCAGACCCACTTCGCGCCGGTATTCGATTTCGTCGCGCAAAATCACGGGTCCGAGCCTGCGGCGGGAAAATTCCTGCATGGCAAATCCATGTTCAGAAAAAAATTGCATGCGAACGTCCGCCGACTTGTCCAGATAGGCCGTGTTGCGCATGTGCCCGTTAAAGTCCATATCGCCCCAACCGGCCCACGTCGACTGCTCCACCATGCCTTGCTCCCTACCGTTTGCGCCGCCTGCCAAGAAAATATGTATATACATATAATAGCGCGTGGGAGCAAAAACGCAAGCACTGCCCGACATCGCAAAGCTGGCGCGTCGGGCCCTTGAGCGCGACGCGGCCTGGCGCGCAAGGGCGCTGGCACGTCGCCTCGTCGCGCTGGCCGATCGTGGACTCGGGGAAACGGGCCTGAGTCACGCGCAGTTCGTCCTGATGTGCTTGATCGCGTCGGCCACCGATGACACCGTCAACGCGCTGGCGCAGCGCGCGGGGCTGGATCAGTCGACCATGTCACGCAATTTGGATGTCCTGGTCAAGGCCCAGCTGGCCGAAGTTACCACGGCTCTGGGGGATCGACGCCGACGCGCAGTTTGGTTGACGGAAAGGGGACTTTTCACGCTGGCTCGGGCAATTGCCGTGGCATCCAAATTTCAGCCCAAAATCGCACGTGCGGCACGAGAGTTGGCGCTGCTTGATTTGGCCAAGGCAGGTGGCCGGCAGAAAAAGGCGGCGACCCGTTCGCGTAGGGCTTGAGTTCGCCCAAACCAGTTTCTGACCGCACCGAGCACTGTCGCCGCGCTAGGCCCTGGGGGAAGGCACCGCGCCGAGGACCTCGCATGCACTGCGCTTTATATGAAACGGCGAGCAGCCGCGGTGGCGCAACGCTCTTTGGTGTGGGGATTGCCACAAACTGGTATCGGGACGCGATGATGGGACAAGCCCAACGCCGACTCCCATACAATCGAGCGCATGCAAGCTGCTTTCGACGTCGTGATCATCGGTACCGGACTAGCGGGTCTGACCACCGCGTTGCGCCTTGCCGATCGGCGTCGCGTGCTGCTGGTGGACAAGCAGCTGCTCGGTGAGGGGGCCAGCGATCGCGCGCAGGGCGGAATTGCCGCACCGCTGGACTCGTTGGACAGCATCGACGCGCACATTCGCGACACGCTGGTCGCCGGTGCCGGCCTGTGCGATGAGAGCACGACTCGTTTCATTATCGGGCACGGCGTTGACGCCGTGCACTGGCTGATCGAGCAGGGAGTCGCGTTTACAGCCGATAGCGCCAACTCGCTGGGATTTCATTTGACCCGAGAAGGCGGACACAGCTGCCGGCGAATTTTTCACGTCGCCGACTCCACCGGCCACGCGATCCAGCAAACGCTGGGCTACAAGGTGCGCACGCACCCGAATATCACGTTACTCGAACGTCATATGGCAATTGACCTGATCGTGCAAAACGGCCATTGCGTCGGTGTCTACGTGCAGGCCGTGCAAAGCGGCCCGATATCGGCGATTGCCGCTGGCAACGTCGTGCTTGCCAACGGTGGTGCCGGCAAAGTCTATCTATATACAACCAATCCGGACAGCGCCACGGGGGACGGAGTTGCCATGGCGTGGCGGGCAGGCTGCCGCATCGCCAATATGGAGTTCATCCAGTTTCACCCGACGTGCCTTTATCACCCCTACGCCAAGTCGTTCCTCATCAGCGAAGCGGTGCGAGGCGAGGGCGGGCTGCTCAGGTTGCCCGGATCGGCGGGGGCCGATGCAGGCCTGCGTTTTATGCCCGAGCACGACCCACGTGCCGAGCTGGCGCCGCGCGACATCGTGGCTCGCAGCATCGACTTCGAGATGAAGCGCCGCGGCCTTGACTTCGTACACTTGGACGTCACGCACCTGGGTGCCGAATTTCTGCGCGAGCACTTCCCCACAATCAGCGCGCGTTGCATGGAATTTGGAATCGACATCACGCGCGAGCCCATACCGGTGGTTCCGGCGGCCCATTACGCCTGTGGTGGCGTCGTTACCGATACCGCGGGACGCACCGACGTGCCGGGTCTGTACGCGGCCGGCGAGGTCGCTTGCACTGGATTTCACGGTGCCAATCGCTTGGCGTCCAACTCCCTGCTCGAATGCGTGGTGCTGGGACAGGCGGTCGCCGCGGACATCCTCGAGCACAGTATCCCGCCGATTGTTCCGGTCCGACCCTGGGATGACAGTCGCGTGCGCGACAGCGATGAGGACGTGGTGATTGCGCACAATTGGGACGAGCTGCGCCGCTGCATGTGGAATTACGTTGGCATCGTTCGCACCACCAAATGGCTCGAGCGCGCCCGGCGCCGCATTGGGATGCTGCGCGAGGAGATCAACGAGTACTACGCGAGCTTTCACGTCACGCGCGATTTGCTCGAATTGCGTAACCTTGTCGACGTGGCCGCGCTCATCGTCGATAGCGCATTGGCGCGCCACGAGAGTCGCGGATTGCATTATTCGCTGGACTGGCCGCAGACACTGGCCAAGGCGATGCCAACGACTATCGAACCGCGGACAACGCAACGACCCGCATCGAGTAATCGGTGGCCTTGACGTCCTTGGTCAACGCACCGATCGAGATTCGATCCACCCCGGTGGCGGCGATTTGCTGAACCGACTCGAGGGTGACGCCGCCAGACGCCTCGAGCAGCGCCCGCCCATCCGTGATCCGCACCGCTTCGCGCATCATTGACGGGGAGAAATTATCCAGCAAAATTGAGCGCGCACCTGCCGCAAGCGCCTCTTGGAGCTGAGCGAGGGATTCGACCTCGATTTGCACCGATACGCCCTTACCGAGCGCAAGATTTAGCGCCGCCGCAACACCGCCGGCGGCGGCAATATGGTTTTCCTTGATCAAAATCGCGTCGTACAACCCCAGCCGGTGGTTGCAGCCACCACCAATGCGAACTGCATATTTTTGCGTCAACCGCAGGCCCGGGATCGTCTTGCGCGTATCAAGGATCTTGGCACGGTTGCCAGGCACCTGCGCGACGGCCTGCACATAGCGTTGGGTCACGGTCGCTACCCCCGAGAGCAGCTGCAAAAAGTTCATTGCGGTGCGCTCTGCTGTTAGCATGCCACGGGCTGGGCCACTTACGTGACAGACCCCCGTCCCGCTTGCAAGCGCGGAGCCTTCCGTCGCGAGCCAACGAACCTGTATGCGCTCATCCACCTGGCGCATGACCGCATCGAACCAAGGAGATCCGCACAACACGGCGGGTTCGCGCACGATGACCTGTGCTTGCGCCTGCAGTTGCCCATCCAATAGATCAGCCGTCAGGTCGCCCCCGCCGATGTCTTCTGCTAGCGCGCTGGCAACGCTGGTCTCCAGAGCTGCATCCAGCGCCGCCTGACGCTCGGGGTCTTGCAGACCCCAACGCGCGGGTCTGGCGGCACTGCTCACGCCGGCCCCATGGACTGCGAACCAAGCGTGGCAAACGCCGACGCGGTGAGCTTGCGGTTGGCGGCAAACTCGAGCATGCGCTCAATCGGGCGCCGCGCGCGCAACGCAAGTTCGCGATCCAGGAGAACCTCTTGCGAAGTATCGCCACGACGTGCAGACTCAAGCGTAGCGGCAAGCTGCGAAAGCGAATTCATCGCCATCCACGGACAGTGCGCGCAGCTCTTGCACGTCGCCCCTTCCCCGGCGGTTGGCGCCTCCAGAAACACTTTGTGTGGTTGCGCCTGGCGCATCTTGTGCAAAATGCCTTTATCCGTGGCGACGATGAACTCCTCGGCCTGCATTTTCTGCGCAGCTCGCAACAGCTGGGTCGTTGAACCCACGATATCGGCCTGGGCGATCACTGCCGCAGGGGATTCGGGGTGCACCAATACTTTGGCGCGCGGGTGCTGCTTGCGCAGCAGTTCGAGCTCCAGCGACTTGAACTCATCGTGGACGATGCAGCTGGCGTTCCAAAGTAGCATGTCGGCACCGGTCTGCTCCTGCAGATAACGGCCTAGGTGTACGTCCGGCGCCCACAGGATTTTTTTACCCTGAGAGTGCAGGTAACGTACGATATCGAGTCCCGTGCTCGAGGTCGTGACCCAATCGGCGCGCGCCTTAACCGCTGCGCTCGTGTTCGCGTAGACAACCACCGTTCGATCGCGGTGTTGATTGCAAAACGCGTCAAATTCGTCGGCGGGGCATCCCAAATCCAGAGAGCAGGTTGCCTCAAGCGTTGGCATGAGCACGCGCTTATCGGGACTCAAGATCTTGGCTGTCTCACCCATGAAGCGCACGCCAGCGACCACCAAGGTCCGTGCCGGGTGATCGCGCCCAAAACGCGCCATCTCCAGCGAATCACCGACACAACCGCCCGTGGCGTCCGCCAGGTCCTGCAAATCCCCATCGACGTAGTAGTGGGCAACCAAAACCGCATCCAGCGCACGCATGGCTTCGCTGACGCGATCGACGAGCGTTTTTTGCGCTGCGCTAGAGGGCACAACAATAGCCTGCGGTTTATGCGCGGGATTGGACATCGAGGATCACGGCAGTCGGGGGGCTTAATCCGATATGGGGACGACCGCCCCACAGTCAAGCGCCTTGCAACGAGTCTAACACCCGCCGTCTTTATAATGGCCGTTGTCCTCCAAGGGCAGCGCTGGGAGTATCTGGCAGGTGGCACTGATAGCAACGCGTGGATTAGAAAGGAATTCGGCGCCCGTGGGCAACGATGCGCCGGCTCCGGGTATTGGCAACAGCGTAATCGTGGTGGGAACCGGCGTCGTAGGCCTTGCGACGGCGCTGGGTTGCGCGCAACGCGGATTGCGGGTCAAGCTCGTTGGACCGGTTCCAAGTTCACCTTCGAGCGCCTCCAACGGCGGCGTCGGTGATGGCGGCTTGACGTATGACGTGCGCATCTATGCCATATCGCGGGGAGCCCGCAGTTTGCTCGAGGCGCAAAAGGTCTGGTCGCAGGTCGATCCCGGGCGGATCTGCGCGGTCGAACGCATGCGTGTTTTTGGCGACGACGGTGGCCGGCTGCACTTTGATGCGCACAGTGCCGGCGTCGAGCGGCTGGCGACGATCTGCGAGGAGCGCGAGCTATTGCGGGCGCTTTGGTTGGGCTGTTCGATGCTGCCCAATATCGAGCATTTTTCTCAGGCTTTTGACTCGGCGACTTTTGAGACGGGCGCGGCGCGTGTGCGTCTTGCCGACGGTCAAACGATCGAATGCGCTTTGCTGCTTGGCGCCGATGGCAAGCGCTCGAGCGTGCGTGCCGCATCGGGCATCGGCGCGCACATTTCAAGCTATGGGCATACCGCATTTGTCGCCAACTTCGCGTGCGAACGCGCACACCACGGCACCGCCTATCAGTGGTTCACCGACGAGGGCATTGTGGCGCTTTTGCCCCTGCCCGGCGAGCTTGTATCGCTGGTGTGGTCCGCCCCGCACGCACTTGCGCCCGAGCTATCGGCCGCATCCGCGCCCGAGTTTGCCGACCGCGTAGCGCGCAAAAGCGCCTACACGCTGGGCGCCTTGCAGATGCTCGGCGGCAAACACGCCTTTGCGCTCGACCGAGTTGTGGTCGATCGCTTGATTCGCCCCAACGTGGCGCTGCTTGGCGATGCAGCACATGTCGTCCACCCGTTGGCGGGACAAGGATTGAACCTTGGCTTGCAAGATGTGTCGGAGTTCTTGAGCTTGCTCACGGCACGCGAACCATGGCGCGGACTCGGAGATGAAATCTGGCTGCGTCGTTACGAGCGCGCGCGTGCCGAGGCGATTGCCTTGATGCGCAGCACGGTTGGCGGTTTGGCGCGCTTATTTGCGGTGCAAGACACTGCGGCGCGCCGTTTGCGCAACATCGGAATGTCTGCCGTCAATGCACTGCCGCCGGTGAAGGCGGCGTTAATCCGCCATGCGTTGGGTTAGGGCGATCCGGTTAACGAGAGGCAATTTGTCGGCGCGCAAGCGCAAACTCAGCGAAGGAAAATCGGGCGTGATGCGAACTGCTAGCTCGTTGCTGCGGCCAATGGCGACCGTGCTTGCTTTGATCAGCGTCGTCCCGCTTCTTGCCTTGGCGGGCACGTCCGACTCAGATCGGGCCAGCGCAGCCAGGGCGAAGGCCGACACGACGGCGGCCAACACCGCCAGCGAGGCGGGTGTCGGCGCGGCGCCGCCTGCGGTTACACCCTGCCCCCACATCTACACATCGGCCGGCGGGCCGATGGCACCCATAGCGCCGGCGCTTGCCAGCTCGATTCGTGACCGCGTCCAAAAAAGACTCGGTGGCTCCGTCACGTCGGTGTGTCGCACGCCATTTGGTCTGTACGAGGTGGTCATCGACGCGGAAATTGTTTACGTTGACGAACGGGTGAATTACCTGATCTCCGGAACCGCGTTTGATCTGCGCACGCAGGAGAATCTAACTGCCAAGCGCAAAGAGGATGTGACGCGCATTGACTTTGGCGCGCTGCCGCTGCAGCTTGCGGTGAAAACGGTGCGAGGAAGTGGCTCGCGGGTTCTGGCAGTCTTCGAGGACCCCAACTGTCCCTATTGCAAGCGTTTTGAAAAAGAGATCGCTGGCCTCACGGACGCGACGATCTACACGTTTCTTTATCCCATCTTGTCTCGCGATGCTTCGGTGGCCGAGGATTCCTACCCGAAATCCAAAGCAATCTGGTGTGCTCCGGATCGTGCCCAAGCCTGGTCGCAACTAATGCTCGAAGGCAAGCACTTGACGGCCGCGCCGCAGGACTGCGAGCATCCTCTCGAAGAAATCCTCGCACTGGGACAAAAGCTGCACATCACCGGAACCCCGACGCTCGTGTTTACCGATGGTCGACGCGCTCCGGGTGCAATTCCGCTGGACCGCGTGGAGCAAATGCTCTCCGAGGCCGCGCGTTTGAACACTTCACAGTAAAGCTTCCGGCGCAACGCCGCGGGGCACCAGCAAATGCACCGTTGCTTGCGCGCGCAGCCGTCCGGCAACCTGGGCCGCTTCCGGCCCTAGACCCAAAAACCAGTCGATGCGCAGCGCGCCGTGGATCGCGCCACCGGTGTCTTGCGCGATTGCGATCCGCGCCGGGATTTGGCCGCTAGCTGGCGCCATGGTCTGGATGAGAAGCGGGGCGCCCAGCGGCAGATACCGCGGATCGACCGCAACGGAAATGCCCGGTGTCAATGCCACCCCGAGGCTACCGACCGGTCCGACACTGGCATCGCCCAGATCCATCTCGCGAAAAAAAACCATTCGCGGATTCTGATTGAGCAATTCGCGCACCCGCTGCGGATGCGCGTGCGCCCAATCGAGAATGGCTGGCAAGGAGACGGCCTGCGGCGCCAGTTCCCCTTGCTCGACGAGCCAACGGCCAATCGAGCGATACGGATGGCCATTGTTGGCGGCGTAGGCAAGACGCACATAGCTGCCGTCCGTCAGGTGGACGCGCCCCGAGCCTTGCACTTGGAGCAAGAAGGCCTCGAGCGGATCGCGCACCCAGAGCAGTTCGTGTCCTTGGAGCTGGCCGGACGCTTCCAGCTCAGCTCGCGTTGCAGTCGGCAGTGGAGCCGGGAGCCCGTATACGGGGACCACGAAGGCTTCAACGCGCTGACGGCTGCCTTCCAATACAGGTTCAAAATATCCTGTGACCAATCCGGTTTTATGTTCCTGCATCAAGGCGCCACGCGCAACGCCTGAGTCCTTCCATGCAACAGAGCCCCAATCCGATTCACCCTCCAGCGCAACGACCCGATAGCGGTCCATCGTTTGCAAGAAAAAATCGCGCACCTGCTCAGCGGTCTGTGGCCGCAGCAGCTGCGCAGCGCTGCAAACGCCCTGCCATGGCGCTGCCTGGCGCCTACTTGGTGTCGACGCAAAGGCCTGACAGGAGGATAGCCACGCGGGCCAGGCGGCTAGCCAAACGGCGTCGGCAATCGGTGGCAGGATTTGGCCATCGTCGCGATCAAACCGAACCAGGGTGCCAGTTTTGTCGGCCAGCGGACTTTGCAGCTGGCAGGCAGCAGGCCCGCAGGCGAGAAAAGCGGCCGCGAGCGCAAGTTTCACTGCGACTGCGGGCAGCTCGGTGCGCGTCAATGTAAGACGCGCGGAACAGTCAAAATGAACTCCGGGATCGGCACGTCGAACGCCGTGCCATCGGCTGCCACGCACTGATAGCTGCCACGCATCGTCCCGTACGGAGTGCTCAGGGGGCACCCGCTGGTGTATTCGAAGGACTCGCCGGGCGCGAGCAGGGGCTGCTCGCCTACCACCCCGGGGCCGCGCACCTCCTCGACTTTGCCATTGCCATCAGTGATGATCCAGTGCCGCGATAGCAACTGCGCTGCAACCTCGCCCGTGTTTTCCACTCGTATGGTGTAGGCGAACAAGTACAGGTCGGAGGCTGGATCCGACTGTTCCGCGACGAATCGTACGCGGACTCTAACCGAGAATTGACGCTCACTCATTGATGACCCTTGCACCGTGATTGGGTGCGCCTACAATGACACCATGGCAACCGTGTCAGTCGTCCAAGGTACCCAACTATGAATTCTAGCTTTCGCATTGCGCCGTCCATTCTTTCGGCCGATTTTGCGCGTCTTGGCGAGGAGGTGCGCGCGGTCATCGACGCGGGCGCCGACTGGATTCACTTCGACGTCATGGACAACCATTATGTCCCGAATTTGACGATCGGTCCGCTGGTATGTGAGGCCATCCGCCCGCATGTGACGGCACCCATCGATGTGCATCTGATGGTCGAGCCCGTCGATTCTTTGGTGCCGATGTTTGCCAAAGCCGGTGCCAACTGGATCACCTTTCACCCCGAGGCATCCAATCATGTCGATCGCACGTTGGCGATGATCCGCGACCAAGGGTGTAAAGCGGGCCTGGTTTTTAACCCTGCGACTCCGCTCGATCACCTCATGCATGTCATGGACAAAGTCGACTTGGTTCTGTTGATGTCGGTAAATCCAGGATTTGGCGGACAAGGATTTATTGCCCACGCGCTCAAGAAACTGAAGGCCGCGCGCACCTTGATTGACGCCTGGCATCGCGAATCTGGCAAGACCATATTGCTCGAGATCGATGGCGGCGTGAAAGTCGACAACATTGGCCAGATTGCCGCTGCAGGTGCCGACACGTTTGTGGCCGGATCGGCTATTTTCGGCTCCAAAGATTACCGGGCAACGATTTCGGCGATGCGACAGGAAATTTCCAAAGCGATGGCGGGCATCGCCCGCTAACGGCCGTGGCAAGGGAGCGGCCACTGCGGGTGGCCCTGATCGATTCGGATGGCACACTGATGCACACGGCGCCGGATCCGGCGCTGGCAGCCAATCGGGCTCGCAGGGAATTTGGTCCGCCCGGGCTAGACGAGGAGCGAATTTCGCAGTTTCTCGGCCGGGGCACCGACGTGCTTGTGCACCGTGCTCTGACCAACGACATGCACGGTCGCGTTGGCGAAGATACCTTCCCGCGCGCACGTGCTGCCTTTGCGGGACATTACCGCGAAATCGTTGGTACGCATTCCCGTGTTGTTGAACGCATCCCGCAGGCCCCGGCCGAGCTGCGCGAAGCAGGATGCATGGTTGGCTGGGTAATAGACGAACCCCGCGAGTTCACCGTGGCGTTGCTCGAAGGTGCTCATCTGCGATCAATGCCGCAAGTGGTTGTTGCGGCCGACGATGTGACGCGCCGCGAGCCCCGCCTGGACCTGATTCTCGAGGCTTGTTCCCGGCTGCGCACCGCGCCGTCCGAGACAATTTTGATTGGCGATTCGGCAAACGACGCGCAGGCCGCCCACGCCGCCGGCTGCTTCAGCGTGCTGGTGCAGACGGGCTACAACGAAGAAGAGTCCGTGCGTGATCTGGCCGCAGCGCAAGGCGTCGATGCTATATTCCCGAGCCTTTTTGACGCCGCCCGTTGGGTGCTGGGGAGCGTGCCGCCAACGGCGCGCGGATAATGTTGCGGCAAAGCACTGCGCGCTTATGACCGAACTCGAATTTCAGGCGCTTGCGTCGCAGGGGTACAACCGCATCGCGCTCATTGCCGAAACCTTTGCGGATCTGGACACCCCGCTGTCACTGTATTTGAAGCTGGTGCGCAGCCAGCCTGACAGCGCCAACTCCTATCTGCTCGAGTCGGTCGTCGGTGGTGAACGGTTTGGGCGTTACTCCTTCATTGGTTTGCCCGCTCGCACCGTGATCCGCAGCTTCTTGCGCCCTGGCGGCAAGCACCGTACCGAGGTCGTCACCGACGCAAATGTGGTTCAGACAGATGACGGCGACCCGCTGCGCTTCATCGAGCGCTTCGCGGCCCAGTTCCGCGTCGCACTGCGTTCGGGTCTACCGCGCTTTTGTGGCGGCCTGGCGGGGTACTTCGGCTACGACACCGTGCGCCTGTTTGAACAGCGCTTAACGCGCGTACCGCCGGACGATTTGGGATTGCCCGATATCCAACTGCTGCTCACCGAGGAGCTGGCGGTAATCGACAATCTCAGTGGTCGAGCCTACCTGATCGTCTATGCCGATCCGCACGCTCCCGAAGGCTATCAGCGCGGACGGGCGCGCCTGCGTGAACTCAAGGCCCGTCTGCTGCGCCATGTGGAGCCGCCCCATACGCGCGCCAGCGTGCGCCGACCCGAGCAGCGCGACTTCGCCAAGTCCGACTACCTTGCGGCGGTCGCCAAGGCCAAGCAGTACATTGTCGCGGGCGACGTGTTCCAGGTGCAAATCGGTCAACGCATTCGCAAACAGTTTGCCGATTCGCCGCTGTCACTGTATCGCGCACTGCGCACGCTCAATCCCTCGCCGTACATGTACTACTACGACCTTGGCGACACGCACATCGTGGGCGCTTCGCCGGAAATTTTGGTGCGATCCGAGGCCCGAGGCGACGAACGCGCGATCGCGATTCGACCGCTGGCCGGGACGCGTCCCCGCGGTGGCACGCTAGAGCAGGACGCCGCCCTGGGTGCCGAATTGCTGGCCGATCCCAAGGAGCGCGCCGAACATCTGATGTTGATCGATCTGGCGCGCAACGATATTGGCCGCATTGCCAAGATCGGCAGCGTTCGCGTGACCGAGCAGATGGTCATCGAGCGCTATTCCCACGTAATGCACCTGGTTAGCCATGTCGAAGGGTTGCTGCGGCCCGGACTGACGAATTTTGACGTGCTGCGCGCGACGTTCCCCGCTGGGACGCTCTCGGGCGCGCCCAAGGTGCGGGCGATGGAGATCATCGATGAATTGGAGCCCGTTAAACGCGGAATTTACGGTGGAGCGGTTGGGTATCTGAGCTTTGCCGGTGACATGGATTTGGCGATTGCGATCCGTACCGGTATTGTCAAGGCAAATGTTCTGTACGTGCAGGCCGCGGCCGGCATTGTTGCGGACTCCATCCCGGAATCGGAGTGGAAGGAGACGGAGGCCAAGGCGCGGGCCGTGCTGCGTGCGGCGGAGCAAGTAGAAGATGGCTTTGATCTCGAATGAGAAAGCGCCGGCGCAGTCGAAAGCGCCAGATCGCTCCCCGGGTCGCATAGCGCAGATTGCGGGTCGCTTTTGGCTGGGCAGAATCTGGTTCGCAAAGACGTGGCTGCGACGCACGGTGCTCGGCGTCCTGGGTCTGTTTGCTGCGCTCATTTTGTTTGTCAAGTTTGCTGTTCCCCCCATCGCGATCGCGCAGGCCGAACGCATCACCGAGCAAACGCTGCATCGCCGGCTGATCATCGACCGCATCGAGGTGCATCCTTTTACTTTGACCGCCCTCGTCTATGGCGCACAGCTGATGGAACGCGATGGCACAACGGTGTTTGCGTCCATCGACGAACTCGAGGTTCGCCTTTCCCTATCCTCCCTCGTGTACTTGGCGCCGGTGGTTCGCGAGTTGCACCTGGCTCGTCCCTATGTTCACATTGTGCGCAGCGCTGCCAATGCCTACAGCACGGACGACATCGTTGCTGCGCTGACCACGCCAGGACCGGCACCTGCGCCCACTGCTGCGCC
>Ga0187781_10002380_pt1 | contig 14328 bp, 13 predicted proteins | sample 0715_SJ02_MP02_2_FD_132447 | JGI IMG/M metagenome (GOLD analysis project Ga0187781, IMG submission 132447) | Tropical peat soil microbial communities from peatlands in Department of Meta, Colombia - 0715_SJ02_MP02_20_MG | ecosystem: Environmental > Terrestrial > Soil > Wetlands > Peat | place...
CAACGCGCCAGCGCCTTCGGAGATAATTCGGGCCTTCTCCGCCATCAGCCGCATCGCCCTTTTCGTTTCCTCCAGAGTGACGACGATGGAGCCATCCACCAAAGGTTTCATCCGCTGCCACATGCGCGGAAAGACGCTGGGGCCGCCCGCGCCGTCCACGAATGAAGACTTCCAATCTGCGAAGACCTGTGGTGATCCCATTTTGAACGAGAGCGCCACGGGAGCGGCAGTCTCCGGTTCGGCGCCCCAAACCATGACCTGCGGCTTGAGCGCCTTGAGGGCGCTGGCGACTCCCACGATGAGCCCGCCGCCGCCGATGCTGGCAATCACCGCGGCAGTGTCGGGGGCGTCTTCAAGAATCTCGAGTCCCATGGTCGCATGCCCGGCGATGAAGTTGTGATCGTCGAAGGGATGCACGAATGTCCCTTCGACGCCGGGAAACGAACGCTCCTCAAGCGTCTTCCAGGCGACATCGTAAGAAACCGGAACGAGTCTCGCGCCGAGCGCCTTCATGCGTTCAATCTTCGACGCCGGCGCCGTCTCAATCACCACGACCGTGCACGGCACCCCCGCTGTTTTCGCGGCGTAGGCGACGCCTTGCCCTGCATTTCCGGCGCTGATCGTCCACACTCCGCGCGCACGCTCGGACTCGGGAAGCATGGCTACGGCATTGGCGGCGCCGCGCAGCTTATAGGCGTTGATCGGCTGGAGGTTTTCGAGCTTCAGCCGGATGTCGGGGTAGTCCGGCCCCAGTTGCAAACGGATGAGCGGCGTGCGCACAATGGTCCCGGCAATGCGCTCGCGCGCTTCGAGTATTTCCGCCAGCAATATGGGGCGGACTTCTTCCGGTGTGGTGAATGGCAAGCCCTTCAGCTCGTCGGTCATGACCCCTCGGTTTAAGGGACTCGATCCTGACGCTGCCTGTGCCGGTTCGTGGCGATCGCGAACCCGCAAGCACCACAGCATCCCCTCCACTAAAACATATACTTCAACGAGAGCTGAATCAACCTCGGCGTGCCCCCAGTTTGGATAATTCGGGCAACGGAAACGGGGCTCTCGATATCGCTGGCTGGCGCATCTCGGGAAATCAAAACCCGATACGACGCACAGCTTCGCTGTACGCCAGCCACGAGAAAAGGGTTCCTGACACCCTTCATCACCTTAATCACACCCATTTCGCGCGATCGGATGCTCGCGAGGCAAACCAAAGCGCGATGTCCCTCATCGAACAGCAGGAGCTCATGGGCTCTGAACCGGTTCCTGGTTTGGCCTGCGTGGTGCATTGTTGCAACGAGCGCAAAGAGAGGGACAGCGAAGTTGGAACGGTCGAACTGAAAGCTGCGATGAGGAGACTTTGGCATGATGATCTCACCACGAACGCGCAACGCGTTGGTTTCGGTCTTTGCTTTGTCACTCGCCTTTGTGAATTTGGATGCGGCCCCTGCCGCTTCTGTAGAAAGCCAAGTCTTAGCCCGAGAGTTGCGGTCGGAACACATCGCACACAACAGAAGCGGCGTCGATCCGGTAAGAAGAATGCTGGTTTATCTCCCTGCCGGTTATGACCCATCTTCATCACGGCGTTACCCGGTGATCTATTTTCTTCCTAACCCTTTCGAGGAGAGCTATCGTTACGATTTCGATCACCGAGATGCGCAGGGACTGTTTGATCGCGCTATTGCCGACCGTGTGATCGAGGAATTTATCCTCGTCGCTGTTGACATGAATACACCGCTTGGAAGTTCGTGGTATGTGAACTCTTCGGTCACCGGCGACTGGGAAGACTTCATCGTTCAGGAACTGGTGCCTTACATCGACACGAATTTCAAGACCATCTCCAACAGGGATTCCCGAGGCATCGCCGGAGTATTCATCGGAGGATATGGAGCCATCCGCTTGGGCATGCGGCATCCTGCCGTTTTTGGCTCGGTGTATGCCATGCACCCGGTAGGGACGGGAACAGGCGTCGGCGTTAGCATGACGATACCCAAATGGGACATTTTAACGAAAGCCAAATCGATGGATGACGTAAAGAAAGACGGGGGAACACGCATCTTCACCACCATGTTTCAGGCTCATCTGCCTAATCCAGCCAAGCCGCCCCTGTTCATCGACCCGCCGGCGCGGCAGGAAAATGGCCGGTTGATCATCGATGCCAAACTAATGGATCGTTTCCGCAACAACTTTTATCTGGAAACGATGATTCCGCAATATGCCGATAACCTCAAATCTCTTCGAGGATTCAAGTTTGACTGGACGCGCAACGACGCGAATTTTGACCACGTGTATGCCAACCAGGCCTTTACCCGCAAGCTCAACGAATTCGGAGTCACTCACAGCGCGGAAGAATACACCGGACCGTTTGACGACTCGAATTGGGGCGGTGACGGCCGAATCTATACTGAAGTTCTGCCTTTCTTCCGCACACATCTGGTTCTTGCGGAGAAGGATGAGCACAGCCAGAGATAAGATTGATAGGCAACTGAGTGCATGTCATTCCCCTTGTCAGTTGACGAAAGCTGCCACTTCGCACAGGGTCAAGGTGAGGCTACTTTCAATTTGTCTTGGATTTGCTAGAGGGCCGGGCGACGGCATACATCTCCGCGGCGATCTCGTAGAAAAGCGCGTACTTGTCGTCGCCTTTCTGATACAAGTCGAAGTGTGTCCTCCCGGGAATAAACGTGAACTGTGCCTGCCCATGCAGGCGGTCCAGCAAGGATTGCAGCCGGTGCGCCGCGCTATCCAGGTAGAAGGTGTCGTCAGTCCCGACATAGAGGTGAATTTTGCCGTGGAGGTCGGGCGCGAGCGTGGTCCAATTCGTCTCAACGCGGTGTGCAATGTCGTAGTGCTCTCGCCAGTAGGCAACCACCTTCGGATCCACTGCCCCCGTGGCGCGGTTAAACATGGGGAGCGGCCGTCCGTCCGGGCCGCGTGGCGAGAAGACCCACTCGAACGATGCCAACTGCCCGCCGTAGTCGCCCAGCACCGCCTCCATGTGCGCCAACTGCTCCGCGGTTGCCAGCACCGCGCCGTGCATTCGGATCATCGGTTGTGCGGAGCCATCCGGCCGGCGATACACGTTGGCGTTTGCCGCGTAGAGGTCGACCGTGCTGAACGCGTGGAAGTCGCTCGGGTCCGGAGAGGTGGACCATGTGCCACCAAAGATCTTCGGGTAAGCCGTCTGCAGCCAGAGCGTCGCCCAGCCCCCGGAGGAGTGCCCTTGTAAGAAGCGTCCGGAAACTCGCCCGTCCATGCGGTAACGGCTTTCGAGGTGAGGAATGAGTTCCGTGGTGAGTGCGGCGCCCCAGGGGCCGTTGTTCACGCCGTCGGCGAACTCGTGAGTACCTGTAGGGCTACTCTCATCCAGGAGTACCCAAATCATCTCCGGCATTTCGCCGCTCTTCATGCGTTGGTAAAAGATCGGAGCATATCGGGCGCGCAATCCCGCCAAAGTGCCGCCGAAGCCGTGCGTGAAGTAGACGGTCGGGTAGCGTTCCCCGGCATGTGAACGATATCCCGGTGGCAACACCACCCAAGCCTTCATATGGGTTTCCCGGCCCCAAAACCTGGAGAGCACGGGGCTGCGGAAATCCAGAAGCTCCAGGGCAGAGACCACGTCCGGTAAGTTGCTGAGGGGATCGGGCGGTTCGGGCACAGTCCGGGTGAGCGTCAGTCTCGGCGGCGCTTCGCGTTCGGGGTCCCATGCGGAGAGCGCGACAACATCGCTTTCGAGATCGCCAGGCGAGCGGCCCGAATAGCTATAGGTATGGGCAACATCCAGAACCGCCTGCGCCTCGTAGTCTCCCGCAACCGCTCTTGACAGAGGTGACGGAAAGACGGCGTCATCTGCGTCGATCTCCACGGTCTCTCCAGGCGCCAGATTGGTAATTTCTCTGGCCGCGATGTAGGTCTTGGTGGGTTCCAGCATGCTCATGTCGACTGCCTCATCGCCGTGCCCAGGAGACACGAAGAGAAGCAATCGGCCGGATACCGGACCCTCGAGGAACTGCGGCCCCAGAGTGACGCGAAAGAACAGGTGCCCGGGAACAGATGTTTGTTGGCTCGCTGCCAGTGAGGCCAACACGCAGGCAAGACCCGCGGCGAGCGTTGAGCATTTTCTAAATCGTTTCATTTCCCCTGGTGAGCCGTCTTGAGATAAGCCTGCATTGCCTGAACGTACCCGTCCCGAGCAACGGCGGCGGCCCGCTGACGGTAGGTGTCAGCGTCTTGCGGCGCCCAGGTGGCCAGACCGTCGACATACCGGTTACACATGCAAAAAACCGCGGCAATCAGCACGGTGTCGTGTATCTCGAGGTCGGTTGCACCCTCCTGGCGCGCACGCTCGACGTCTTCTGCAGTCACGTTCTTTCCGCTTTGCTGGACCTTTCCCGCAATCGCCAGCAACGCCTTCAACTTCGCCGAAATGTCCGCGGATTCAAAACCCTGCTTCACTTGCCGTACAAGATCCTCGTTGCCGTCCAGATGAATGGCGGCAATGGCTCCGTGAGACGACTGGCAGTAAAAGCAGTCATTTTGGGACGAGACGTAGGTGGCGATGAGTTCCCGTTCCGCCATCGACAACGAGCCGGGCGTGTGCAATAACACCTCGACAAGTTCACTCATGGGCAGCGCGGTTTCCGGCCGAAATGCGAAGAGTCCTCGAATACCGGGCAACTTCTCGTCAAGCTTGATATGCGGCATAAAACCTCCCTTTTTGAGAGAACGTAGCGTACCAACAGAGCTGCACGGGCCGCCGGTGGTACCTCGCTCGATGGAAGTAATGAAGCCCGCTTGCTCTTTTTTACAACTTGCGCAACGCCCTGCCAATAGTTCAAATGCGTTACTTCCGCTGGAGATTAAATATTACTGGAGCGCAGAGGTATCCGTCGGCCGACGGATTCCTCTGCGGCCATTCCGGATTCCAGAAACGCGTCGGCGTGGGTAGCGCGGACCGCCGTTGCTGCGGTCCGCGGTTCTTGGTTCGGAAGAGCCGCAGACCACAGAATCGGTGGTCTGCGCTCCAGGATCGGCTGGGTGAGGTTGTCCTGTTCGCGGGAATGGAGCACGTTGAGGTCAAAAGTCGCGAGCGGAGCACCGTGCAGTGGGTGGCGCAGACCGCTGTTGTTGCGGTCCTTGGTTCTTGGTTCGGAAAACCCCCCGACGACCTAATCAGTGGTCCGCGCTCGCTTCCGTTCCCCCATGGAGGAGTCCGCCCACCCGCAAAGCGGTCACGTACACCCCCGGACGCTCCCGTAGCGGGCATGCAAATTCGCACGCCCCGCAGCCCACGCAGCGATCGAGGTCAACGTGGGGCCGCTTCAGCGTTCGCGTGTTGCCTTCCTTGTCCGTTACTTGGGCGTTCTCAAAGTAGACCGCTTTGGGTTCGACCGGGCACCATTCCTCGCACACGAGGCACTCGGTGGCCATGGCCCACGGCATGCAACGCCCCCGGTCGTAAGCCGCGGCTCCTAGCCGCACGGGCGTGGACGGCGTACGATCCCCAGCCACCCAACCCTTTTGCCGAACCGTCAACTCGCGGATCGCGCCTGTGGGGCAGATCGCGGAACACAGCACGCATTTCGGCTCACAGTAGCCAATCTTCGGCGTTACCAGGGGGCTCCACAAACCCTGGAGCCCGGCCTCGGTGAAAGAAGGCGTTAGTGCGTTGTTGGGGCACACCCTCATGCATTCGCCGCAGCGGATGCAGCGCGAGAGAAACTCGGTTTCATCCAGCGCTCCCGGCGGCCGGAGAAGCCGCTCGTTACGGTTCCTACCCAGAGCAGTTTGGACGTGCGCCATGGGAGCGACGGCCAGGCCGGTTGCCATTGCGGCGAGCGCCCGGCGCCGACCCAGGCTGGTCCCCACATGCTGCCGCTCCTTATGAAAAAAGCGGAACTTCAGGCATCCGTGCGGGCAGGCTGCGACGCAGTTCAGGCAAAGGTGGCACTCCGCCTTGCGCCAAGGCACGCCGCCGATCGGATCGTCGCCGCCTTGGCAGCCGACCAGGCATTGGTTGCATTTGCTACAAGTGGCGGAATTCTTATGCAGCCCGAGAATCGACCACCGTGCGGCCACGCCCAACAGCGCGCCCAACGGACAGAGCGCGCGGCACCAGAAGCGCGTCACCCGCAGATTCATCGCCAGGAGCGCCAGGAAGGCGACGCCCATCATGACGCAAAACCAGTAGTGCGGTTGGTAGACGACGTAAAACTTTTTACTGGCCGCAGCCGGCAGAATCGAGATTCCCGCCGACCGCACAAACAGGCTCAGCGGGTCGATCCAACCCACCATGGTGCTGCGGCCTAGTGCCGCTAGGATCCCGGCAATCAACAGAAAGTACTTGGCGGTTTGCCACTGCCTATACCGATTTGAAGCAATCAACGCCTGGCGCCGTTTGGCGTCTGAACGGCGACCGGCCAGAAACTGATTCAAGCTGCCCAGAGGGCAGAGCCAGCCACAGAAAAAGCGCCCAAGAAAGAATGTCGGAATCAGGACAACGAGCGACCACGCCAGTCCGCGCGAGAGAGCACGCCCTGCCACCAGATTGACCAGGGCGGCTAGCGGGTCCAGCTTGAAGAAGGGATTGACCGGGTACGCAAGCGGCATACCCGCGCCTAAAAAGTCGAACAACTTCGTGCGCGCCAGTAGCCACACAAATAATGCAAAACATACGATTTGCGAAATCCGGCGAAGTCGTGTTGCCAAGGTCGGTCTCGAAAGCCGGGTCTTGGCACAGATTGCCCGGCTACCACCGTGAATAACATCGTTGACCGCAGCTCGAAATCGCTGGGTCAGGTTCTGCGTCAGACGATGTGCGAATCTTTGCCGCGGGTGCCGGACGACTGCCCCGACCGCTTCAAACACAGGAAAACTGCCCCACCCACCAGGAGACTAGCCAATATCGCAACCAGAATCATGATGACCTCTATGAGCAGTGTCGTTCGATACGATCAACCTCTTCGTGGGGCTGCCGGCCGGCCCTTGGTCCACCAGTGTTCGAGATCTCGGGGTTGCTTGCCGAATCCGCAAAGGTCGTCCATAGCACGGAAAAAGCGGTCGGCGATCGGCGTAATCGAGACCGTGGTCTCCACGGTTTCGTGCAGCCAGCCTCCGGCAGCTTTCGTGAAAGGACAACTGGCGATGCAGATGCCACACCCGCTACCCACCTGTTGCCAGTACTGATAACACTTGTAAGAATCTTCGAACCAGGCTTTGTGGCCGGGATTGTTCCAGGGGCCGCGGACTTTGAAACTAGGTTCCGGGTCAAAAGACAGGGCGCGTGCGGGGCATGTTTCAGCGCATTTCTTACACCGCTTGCAGAATTCCACGATGCCACTATCGATGGGTTTATCGTAGGCCAGGGGAAGATCCGTGAAGACTTTACAGAGTCGTAGGCCGGCGCCGAATTCGGGAGAGACCAATTTGTTCAGGCGGCTCAACTCTCCCAAGCCTGCTTCCACCGCGAAGGGTATGGTGGCCGCCGTATCGTTGACACAGGGGATGGCCTGGTACCCAAGACCTCGAATGAATTCGGCCAGCGATGCAACCACAAAGGCAGAATCGCTGTACCCGAGCGATACAGCCGCCTCGCCGAGGACGGTTGGTACCCGACTGAGGAGATCGAGGTCCATGGGAATGGCGATGGCAACTACCCATTTCATCTTTCGCGGGATGACGAACTTCTCCGCGGTCACGGAGGGAATATCCACATCTTCGATCGAAATCTCCAAGCCCTCTTTGCCCTCCCCGCCTGTTTGCTTGCGGTTGATGTAAGTCTCATTCATTGGGGCAATGCCGGCCATGCCCGCACCATAGAACCGGGCGGCGGCCTTTACCGTGAGGGCGGCCCCCTGCGGCGTGGCGCGGTAGGGCGGGACGCCCAATTCGGCGGGTGTTTTCACGGAGATGCGTGTCCAGGAGAGCAGCCCCTCGCCCGCTTTCGCGCTATGGTTCACGGTGCCCGCGCCAGCGCTCAACTGCAAATCCCGCAGGCTCAGCCCGGGCAGGTCCTTTTGAATCCATTCTGCCGTACGCTTGGCCTTGGCAGCTTTCTCGGCTTCGTACGCGCCGTCGCCATCCCGTGCGTCTTTGAGCGGCCGATAGATTTGGAAGATGTCGGCTCCGGAAAACCGTTGGAAGTCGGCGTTCGTTTCGCCCAGCGTCGGTTTGTCCACAGATTTCACCGACCATGCACGTGGGAAAACGTCTTCCGCGCGCGCCGCGCCTCCCCCGCCGGGCGCAGCATTCGCCTGCGGTCCATTGATCGCGAAAGCCAGTCCCGCCGTCTTGAGCAAGTCGCGCCGGCCGATTTTTCTGGATTTATCTGGCATCGGTGTTAATCTCCTTCGGCGTAAAGTCGGGCGGGCGGATGGTCGTAGCGCCCTGTGCCAACAGTACGAACGAACCAATCCGCCCGCTTTTAGCGCACAGTTAAAAAACGAACCGCACGCTAAGCTGCAAGATCCTCGGATCGAACGCCTGGGTGGACTTGCCAAAACTGGAAGTGGTTGAATGAGTTTTGTTGGGCTTCAGTGCCAACGCCAGGTCGTCGTTCAGCAGATAGAGGTTCACGTTATTGAGGCCATTGAAAGCTTCGATGCGGAATTGCAGATGTTTAGACTTTCGCACTACTAAGCCTCGCGCGGCCATCAATCACGGCTTGCCCGAACACGAGGTCTTATTCTTGAGGATCGGCCCGCCTAGATTTCTACGGTACTGGCGATAAACAAGTGGAGGCCTGCTCGCCCCAAAGAAGTTGCGCGCATCCAGCGCCGCATTCTTGTGGTATTCCCATGTCTTGTCGTGGACATGGTTGGAGCCCGCTTTCGTCCGAATATTCACGACCGCTCCATTGCCAAGTCCGTACTCGCTCGGTAAATTGCTCGTTCGAACCTGAACATCCTCCACCGACTCGACGCTTTTTGGAGTGCGATATTCGGGCATCATCACAATCGAGGTGCCTTCGCCGACCCTCGATTCTGGGTAATCTCTCCCAGGGCGAAGAGTTGGCTGCGATGCGCAGCCGAAGGAAGTGGTTCAGTTATTCTGCTCCGGCTTTTTCCCCGTCCGTGGGCGGCAAGCCCGAGCCGGCCCCTGCGTCAGCGCGTTCAAGGGGCACGCTGACGTCGAGGTGCCAGGGTACGGCGAGCGTTCCCCATTTCGCGGGCTGGAACGACCATCGCGCGATGACCACCGCCGCGTTCTCAACGAGTGACGGCAAGCCGTCGAGAAGCTCCGAATCGAGTACTTAGCCTTCGGCGCTTATCAGCAAGCGCAGCCGGATAGTAGAGTCAGCTGCGGCGCTTGTCCCGGGCCCGCTCAAGACCTCAGGAGGTTTCACCTGGCGGCGGAAGTACGATTCCGCTTTCCGGGGAACGAGCTCCGTCGAGTTTGTGCGGATAGAAAAACTCACCTCGCGCGTAGTCTCGAAGGCGATTGGCCCGCTGCCATTCCTCGCCACGTACGGCCGAAATCGGCAGGCGGCAACCGAATCGAGGGCAGCAGCAGCCAAGAGCGGGTTACCACTCACCACGTGTAGTTTCACGACTTTGCCCTCGGTGTCGACCTTAAGCCGCACGCGAACTCGGCCGTGAATGTAGTTTACTTTGGCTACTGCGGGGTACGCTGCGGTCACGTGAGAAAGGAGCAAATGAGACGCCTCTCTGGGACCCAATTTCGGGAGGCGCTGCTCTCCTCCGCCCGCCTCAGCGCGCGCATCGACCAACCCAAATACGCACAAGAGCACGATGCTCAACCCCCGACAGAAACGACACGCGGTTTGGAGAAAGCTAGCCATCGGATTCATTTATCACCTGAGCAACCACGAATCGCCTCGGTGCTCTCAAAACAGCAACTTCAACGCGAATTGAATTTGCCGAGGCGGAGCGGTCGTTTCGACCTGGCCAAAGGTTGGCGAGCTGATATCGTCATTCGGCACGCCAAAGTTAACCCTGTTCAGGAAGTTGAAGAACTCTCCCCGAAACTGCAGCGTAGCGGATTCCGCCAGTCGAAAGTTCTTCGAGACTCCGCAGTCCCATTCGGAGATACCGGCTGCCTGGACGATGTTTCTTCCGGCGTTGCCGAAAGTTCCGAGCTGGGTGTTCTGCTGGAAGGCCTTGGTGTTGAACCACTCGCTCGCGGTCCGGGGCCCGTCGTTCGGGTTGCCCACCAGATTCGGCCGGTCGCCCACGAAACCGGAGATTTCGGGAGACTGGCCTTGGAGAGACGGGTCGCTCGAGTCGTAGACAGTGAAGGGAGTTCCGGTGGAGGCCGAAACGATGCCGTTCAGTTCCCAGTTGCCCAGGGCGCTCTGATACCAGGCGTGCGATTGTTTCCAGAACGGCAGTTGCCACTGGTAGCTGAACACCAGGCGCTGCCGTGCGTCAAAGAGCGAGCGCCCATATTCCGCCTCGAGGTCCCAGGGGTTCTGCGCCAGGTCGTTCTCACCAGCCACCAGTGTCGGTGCGGAACCCGTGATGTTGAAGCTCGAAACGTCGTCGAGCGTTTTGGAGTGGGTGTAGGAAACGAGGAACGCCAGACCATAACCCAGCCGCTTCCGCAGGGTGGTCTGAAGCGCGTTGTAATTCGAGTTGGTGATGCCGGAGATCAAGCCGATTGAGCCGTAATTGCACGTGTCGGGGCTATCCGGCGTGCAGCCCGAATAGGGACGAAAAAGATTCACATTCTGCTGTTCACCGCTGATGCAAGAGGCCTGCTCGCTGGCCGGCAGGGTTGAGCACAGAACCGCGGGATCGCTCTCGATGAAGCGCGGCAGCTTGGTGCCCTTTGTACCGACATACCCCACGTCCACGAGCCACCCTTCTCCGAAGCCGTGCTCGACCGTGAAGTTCCAGTCCTGCGCATAGGGCAGCCGCAGGTGAGGGTCGAGGGTGAGGAGCGTCAGCCCTTGCGGCCCACCCGCAAAATTAGGAGCGAAGGGATTCGAGCCGGCCGGAAGCGGAGCGGCGAAGCTCGAAGGAAACGACTCCTGAATTGTCTTGAACCAGGGCGGAGCGCTTTCCGGCGCCTGCAATGGTCCGCCCTGACCGTTGTAATACGGATCGTAGAAAATACCGTAGGCGGCGCGTACGGTCCACTGACCATTTCCTCGAGGATCCCAGGCGAAACCGACACGCGGTGCAAAGGCACGGTATACCCGCGCGATCAGGCCGGGTCCCACGCCGGGATCGCCGGGATAGAGCAGGCCCGGAGGCGCGCTCGGAATGATGCGTGACTGCGCGTTGGGCACGAACAGCGCGTCTTCGTTGTGGATCTCGCTGTACGGCTGAGGCAGTTCGTAGCGCAGGCCGAGGTTCAGCGTCAGCCGCGGAGTCGCCTTCCAGCTGTCTTGCGCATAAAGATTGAAATTACTGGCGCGCATGCCTCGCGGAAGCTCACCGCCGCCTTGCAGAAAGACCACCGGCTGTCCGATCAGGAAATCCGCAAAGGCATCGCCCGTGATCGGGACGGGCGCAAAGACGAAGAAACCGTTCGAGGCGATCCCCAGCAGGGTGTTGAGTTGATCGCGCTGAAACTCTCCGCCGAACTTCAGTTCGTGCCGTCCGCGAATCCAAGCCAGCGATTCCGTCAGCGAGTAAGTGTTCTGGTAATCGTTCGCCGGCCCCGTGATGGGATTGCCGACGGAAGCGTAGCCTCCGACTTCGATGAAAGGCGGCCCCAGTTGACTTGCCAAGGTGGGCGTGTATTGGAAGCCCAGCGAAGAGATGTTTGTGTGGTTGGTCGCTTCGCCAAACAAAAATTTGTTGCGGAGAAACGAGAACCTAAGCACGTTGACGAGATTCGCCGCGAAGGAGTGCGTCTCCTCCAAGGCGGCGTTCTGGGCCCGAAAATCCTCGCCGACGGGAAACCCTGGCACATTCGCTCCGGCGATGGAGAGCGGGTCCAGTTGCGAACCGTTGTTGAAGAGGTAGTGAAAGGAAATGGTGTCTCGCGCCGACAAATAGTGGTCGAGGCGCAAGCCGCCTTGATCGGAGGTGTTCTGCAGTTCCTGCGTCGCGCCGAAGGCATTTGGTCCGTAGTTGGGCTCATTCGGGAGCGGGTAGAAAGCCAATAAGTTCTGCGAAACGGAATTGATCATGCCGGGCGGAAGCTGATTGAACGGGAGCGGCTGGGGCGGCGACGCAAAGACGTTGACCAGTTGCACCCCGGTGGGATCGGTGCAGAATCCCTGCGGCGAGTAACTGCCGCACTCGGCGGAGAAGTCCCCCGTCCGCTCCGCGGCCGTGGGCACGGTCGTCAATTGCGTTTCGCCTTGCCGGTTGCGGAACCCCTCGTAGAAAAGAAACAAGAAGGTCTTATCGCGGCGGATTGGCAGGCCTAGTGTGCCGCCGAACTGGTTCTGCTTCAGCGGGTCGACACTGGTTGAAAAGAAATTGCGCGCATCCACAGCGTCGTTTCGGAGGAAGTCGTAAAGGTCGCCGTGAATGTGATTCGATCCCGAACGCATCACGATGTTGGTACTGGAGCCGGCGTTGTGCCCGAACTCAGCGGAGGCGGTGTTGGTCAGGATTCGGAACTCCGCGATGGCGTCGGGCGGAGGCCGGAGAATGAACCCGCCGTTGATGGTGTTGTAGTTCTCGTCGCCGTCCACCAGGAATTCGTTGGACTCCGGGCGCATTCCGTTCACCGCGTAGGACTGGCCGTTGCGCATCGATCCGCCGGCCAACTGTAATCCCTGGGTAAGGGGCGCGGTGCCGGGCAGCAATAATCCGAGTTGCGAGAAGTTGCGGCCATTGAGCGGCAAGTCCACGATTTCCTGGTCATGGACCGTTTCTCCCAAGTCGTTGGTCGTGGCGAGCAGCGACGCGTCCGCCGTGACCTTGATGGTCTGTTGCGGCAAACCGACCTGGAGGTGAACCGCCAGCACCGCGACCTGATTCACGCTCAAACTAATCCCGCCTTGCAGATATTTGCTGAATCCAGTTGCAGTGACTTCAAGCGAATAATGCCCCACCGGCAGCAGGACAAGCAGGAATTCTCCCGACTCATCGCTCGCTACGCTGCGTGTAAACCCGGTCTCCTCTTGAGTAGCAGCGACCTGAGCAGCCGGCACTCGGGCCCCGCTCGGGTCTAACACCGTGCCTCGAATACTTCCCGTTGTCTCCTGAGCGCCCAGCGTTGCGGCTAATAGCAGTATGCCGAGCGCTGACACACCAATCCCTCTGCGCCGTATACGCATATACGGTTATCCCTCCTGTGTGGCGGTATCCTTGCGACTAGACGTGACCCAAGACCCAAGCCAAGACAGACATAAATAAGAAGGAGGAAGCGAACAGCCTTTCAAATGCGACAGTGGCCATTATCTGCATGCCCGAATCCGGCGTCAATAACCGAACCACAGAAATGGCCCTCCTATTTTCGAAGTAAATCACGCAAGAAACTACTTATGATCCACTCATAAAGAAGGGGTCTGTTACAGGCTCAGTGGCTCATGAAATGCGAGCGCGACGCAGGTCTACCGGCGTCACGACGGCTTCAAACCGGCGTTCTCACCGATGGCAAGACTGGTGCATCCCCTCAAGAAGACTGTAACCTGCATATTGCATTGCGATGTATTTAACGCAGGGCTCGAATTAGTTCATGCGCATTATTGACCAGGCAGAACGGACCTCGTAGCCTCAGGATTGGGCAAAATCGGCAGCAGCAATAAAAGCGCATTCCAGGGACGGGCAAACACGATGGAAGAATCACGCCCGATGAAGGCGATCGGTTTTTGGGTTCTCATGGCGTCACTCGTCACATCGTTTGCCGGGCTAGCCTATCCGCTCTACGTGATTCGACCCTTCCGCCACCAGGGCGCGCACGAGCTGGCGGTGGCACTGTCGGTCATTCAAACTCGGCCACCAGTCGAGGTCATCTGCATTCTCGTGGCAGTCGCCGGACTTGCATTATATTGGCGAGGCCAGCACCGCCTTTCGCGCCGGATTCCGGCGGCTGTCGGGGCGCTTGCCGTTGGCGCTTTTGCGGCCCTGTCGCAGGTGAACGTGTATGAATTGATGTTTCACCCCGATGCCCATCCCCTTTTTGCAGCTGCCCAGCAAACCAAAGTGGATCCCGATGATAAAGTCCTTGCCGTAAAACTGGGAGGAAGCGCTCGTGCTTATCCCATTCGTACCATGGGCTATCACCACATCATCAATGACGTGGTGGGCCACGTGCCGATCGTTGTGACGTATTGAACGCTCTGCCACACCGGTCTGGTGTGGAAACGCGAAAGCGGCGGGCTGGTGCTCACCTTCCATCTGGCCGGCATCAACAACCAGAATTTTCTGATGAGGGACGACCAGACCGGCTCCTACTGGCAGCAGATCA
>Ga0187781_10002381_pt1 | contig 14325 bp, 13 predicted proteins | sample 0715_SJ02_MP02_2_FD_132447 | JGI IMG/M metagenome (GOLD analysis project Ga0187781, IMG submission 132447) | Tropical peat soil microbial communities from peatlands in Department of Meta, Colombia - 0715_SJ02_MP02_20_MG | ecosystem: Environmental > Terrestrial > Soil > Wetlands > Peat | place...
GCGACCGATTTCCCCCAGAAGAAATTCCGCCTGGTAACGCAGCATAGGCGAATCAAAGGTTGCGAGGCACGCCAGAGCTTGCTGGCAGTGATTCTGTGCGCTGGCCAGTTCGTTCATACGCAGGGCGACGCGGGCCACCAACAATTCGGCAAGCACCGCTTTACCGGGCATGGCGGAAGAGCGAAAGAAATCATGGGCAGAAGCAGCTAGACGCCGAGCCTCGAACAGGCGCCCTTCGTTGAAGAGTACCAAGGCTTGGTAAAGATCGATGAGCGATGGCCAGACAAGGTTCTTGTCCTGAAGGAACATTCCTTTGGCTTGCCCGAACAACTTGATGCCCTCGAAGGCCTGACCAGTGCGGCTGGCGGCGGTAGCCGCGAACGCCAGCGCCTTACCCGCCTCATACCCGAACCCAAGCTTCTGAAAGCCCTCGTGTGCGCTGCGCCCCAGCTCTCCAGCTTCCGCGTTCAAGTTCAACTCAAGATAGATTTCAGCGAGGTCGAGGTTACAGAGGGCGAGTTGATAGGCGTCATTGGCTTTGCCGGCGCTGACCGAAGCGTCGCGGAGCATCTGAATCGCACGACCATACTCGCCGCGCAAGAAATAGAGATAGGCGATGTTGTAATCGGCATAAGCGACGAGGGTCGGCATGCCTCGTTGCTCGCACTGTTGCCGCGCGATGCGATGAAATTCCAGAGCCTTCGGAAAATCGTTCAGGCTGATGTAGCAGAGCGCCAGATTGCTCAGAACCGCGGCCAGCGCCTCGCCGTCGTCGTAGTTGAGCAGTTCCTGGTAGGCGCGGTCGTAAATTTCCAGTGCTTCGGCGAAGCGGTCCTGCCGATGATAGATGTTCCCGATGTTGATTTCGAGGCGAGCCAGGCGGTGAGAGTTCCCCAGGTTCCCGAAAATTGCAGCTGCCCGTTCGCCCGCAGAATGCGCCTGATCGTAGCGCCCGAGGAGCAACAAAGGCTGGATCGACCCGCTTAGAGTGCGAGCCAGTTCCGCCTCGTCGCCAGCCTGCTCGAAATGCATGGCCGCTTTTTCGTGATGCTCAATGGCGGCAACGTGATGGTCGAGCGCATAGAGCGAATTGGCTTTTGCTCGAAAAGCTCTTGCCAAAGAAATTTGACTGCCGAGGTATTGGGCGAGGTCGAGCGCGGTATCAGCAGTTCGATCGGCAATATGAGGGTCAACCCGGACCTCCTGCCACACACGCTCGCTGAGCGCTTTGACAGCCGCATCCCAGTCAGTTTTGGGGTGGCTGGCAAAGAATTCCCGTCGTCTCGCCGTATCTCCGAGCGCGAGCAAGCGTTCGATCAGCGCATCGGATTCGGTCTGCCGAGCCGCCTTGACGCTCATCGGAAACCAGCCTTCTCCAATTGTTTTCTCAATTGAGCTAGGCATCGCCCGCGAATAAAACCGATCGATCCGGTGGCGAGACCCAGCTCCTTGGCGACCTCATCGTAAGGCCGCGGCGGCATCTCGTAGAAAAGCATCCGAATCATGCGTTCACAGCGTTCCGGCATGGCGGCGATCGCCTGGCGCAACAACTGTTCCTCCTCTAACTGCACCAGCATCTGCTCTGGCAGAGGCGCATCGCCGTCGTCGGGCGGCTTCTCTGTATGTTCTGGGTCAAACTCAACAAACCGTCCCGCTGTTCGCCGCTGGTGAACGCATTTGTGATAACAGGTCTGAATCAGCCACTTGGGCAGGGCGCGGTGTTCGCGGAGATTTGGCAGCTCCGACATCAGATCCATGCACGTGGCCTGAAAAATGTCGGCTGCATCCTGATGCATGCCGAATTTCACGGGAATGGAATAAATCAGGTTCTTGTACCGGTCGATGAGAGCAGCCCAGGCATCAGCATCGCCCTTCAGGCAAGCCTTGACCAACTGCTCGTCGGAAGCGCGCGAAGCCCGCTGTTTTTGCTGTCTGGCGGCGGTTCCTGTCATCGCACTCCAGCGCGCTCCGTGCCACCACTGCGAATGTACAGTTCATCAGCATTCCACAACGTGTAGGGATCAAGGAGGACAGGTTTGAAGTTTCCGACGCGCGCATTGGCTCCCGCCAGAATGCTTGGCGTCGCCAGAAAAACAAACGGCAGATTCTCTGCAATCAGCTGTTGTACGCGGTCGTACATTTGTTTGCGTTTTGCATAATCGAGCGTGACCATCTGCCCCTGCATCAACTGATCGATCTCGCGCTCCCAATCCGTGGCCGGCTGCTTCTCGCCCAGGTTCCAGAGGTGCGAGGTTCCGTTTGACATCCAGACATTTAACTCCGGGTTGGGGTCGGCATCGCCTCCGCCCAGGCCCATGATCGCGGCATCGTAATCGAACGTGTGAAAGACCCGATCAATCAAGGCGCGGAATTCGAGAGGCACAACATGGACTTGCATACCTATATGAGACAGGTCATCTTGCAGCAGTGTTGCCATCTTCATGCGCTGCGCGTTCGACGAGCTTGTGATGATCGTGAATTCTGCCGTCTCCCCTCTCCCATCAATCAATTGACCGGTTTTGTTCCACGAAAATCCGGCCTCCTTGAGCAGCTGTCGCGCCGTGTCGAGCGAGCGCCTCGGGTGCGGGATCGCTTGATTAACCCAGTATTTGTTGCCCGGACCAACATTGCCCCACAACGCGGTACCTCGGGATCCATAGACCAGTCTTACGATTCCCTCGCGGTCGACTGCGGCATTAACTGCCTGCCGGAACCTGAGATCTCGGAACCATGATTGCCTATGAGCAAGTCCATCCAGTTTCTTGCCGCTCAGGTCATTCAGATTGAAAACCACGAAGTTGTATTCGAGGCTGGGGCCGAGGTCCACTAATTGCGAGCCCGTCCGCGACTCTTCCTTCTCGAGCAGGTTGTAGTTTTCGGAGTTCAGGCGGCTGATGACATCGGTCTCACCCGCTTCAAAGCGCATGACCTGTGCGTCTTCGGAACCAACAGAGAGAAAAACAAGCGCGTCGAGATAAGGCAGACGATGATTGTCGCGGTCCACTTTCCAATAATAAGGATTGCGCTCCAGCACAATCTGCTGGCCGGGTGTGCATTGTTTCAGGCGAAATGGACCTAGGCCGGCGATCTGCGAAGCTGAAGTATTCAGTGACCACGCCTGTGCGAGCGTGCCATCTTTGTAGGCCTTTTCGAGTAAATGTTTCGGCAGGATCGGGAAACCGTCAAAGAGCCGTTCTGCGGCAGCATAGGGTTTCGGCAATGTGAACCGCACGGTATAGGGATCGATCTTCGTCACCGTCATCGGTTTCCCGTCGATAATCAACAGATCGCGCTGTGGGGAATCGATAGCTTCGTCCGTATAAAGAGCGAAGGAAAAGACCACGTCGTCGGCGTCGAAAGGGTACCCGTCAGAAAAGCGAATCCCTTTGCGAAGCTGCAGCGTAAACGTACGCCCGTCGGCAAATGTCTTCCAGGATTTTGCCAACGCCGGCTCGGTTTTCTGTGTGGCGCGGTCGATTTCGATCAGGTCGGCATTGAGCTGCCCGGTGATTTCGCGCGAGGCCGAATCCGACTCGGTCACGGGATTTAGCGTCTTGGCTTCCGCGCGCTGGCCAACCCTCAGGTATCCACCGTATCGGCCGGAGAGGTTAGCCATGCGCAGAAGCTCTTCATTCTTGCCGGGGGCTTCAGGACCAGGCGCGCTAGCTAATGCCGTGTTTGCAGCGCAGACGCCGGAGAGAAGACACACGAGCAGGGACAAACGAGAGATCACTTTCATACGACCCCATTCCCCACAGAACGGCTGGTCTTCTAGGCTTATCGAGATTCTAACCGTGAATGGAGTACATCGGCGAGCAAGTAGTATGTAACGGAAGTAACGAACAGCGCAGCTGCGGGCGCAAGCAGCCAGCCATAAGAAATAAGGACACTGTATTGCTGCAGGGCGCTCATCATGTTACCCCAGCTTGGGACGGGCTCATTCACACCCAGCCCAAAGAATGACAACGCCACTTCGGCTGCAATGTAACGCGGCACAAGCATTGCGCCCTGGGTGAGCAGCACTCCGGAAGTGTCGGGCAGAACGTGGCGCCCCAAAATATAGAAATTGGACGCCCCGAACCCTCGTGCCGCCGAGACGTAATTTCTGGTCCGAGTGCTTAGCACCACGCCTCGAATGATGCGGGCCGGCCGCGCCCACCCAATCAATCCAATTACGCACGTCAATAGAAGAAATGTTAGTCTCGGGCTCACGTGCAGCGGCAAGAATGCGCGCACTCCTAGCAGAAAATAGAGCCAGGGCAAGGAAAGGAATAGTTCCGCTGTTCCCATGAGGGCCTCATCGATCCACCCGCCGTAATAGCCGGCAATCATGCCGACGATGCTGCCGGCCAGAAGCGTAACCGCGGTAGCAACTATTCCGGCAGCTACCGAAATCTGACCGCCCCAAAGCACACGGGAAAATTCGTCACGGCCAAAGGCGTCGGTGCCGAGAAGCAGCAGTTTGCCAGGATCTTCTACCCCCAAGAAGTGAAGATTGGTCTCGAAGAGGCCAAAAAAACTGTTAGAGTCCCCGCGTACTAATAAATGGAGAGGATAAGGGCGGGTTCGATCTTCGTGATAACCCTCATCAGCCGCCATCCAGGCATAAACAAATGGCCGAAAATGAAAGCCTGCTTCATCGAAAAAATGCAATCGAGTCGGGGGAGCATAAGGCAGCTCGCGGTTTTGTATCGTGGGATCATACGGCGCCACGAAACTCGCGCACAAGATCACCAAATGCACCACAATTAGCACCGCGATCCATGCGGCTGTCCTGCTGCCCGCTGATCTGCGATGGCTGTCCTTAGTCCGCATGCGCTACCCCGGTGCGAATTCGTGGATCGAACGTCATAAGCAAAACATCGGCAAGCAGGTTCCCGCCAACCATAAAGAGCGCGGAAAACATGATGCCGCCAATGACTACATAGAGATCGCGAGACAACGTGGCGTCGAGGACGAGGGGGCCAAGGCCCGGCCATCCGCAAATTACCTCGACTAACAATGAACCACTGACGAGCCCTGCCACCGAAAATCCGAACAGCGAGATCGCAGGATTCGCGGCGGCCGGCAACACGTGTCGAAAAAGAAGTCTTGCCCGGCCGATGCCGAGCCCGCGCGCGGCCTTTATATAAGGAGAGTTCAGCACCTCCAGGGCGCTCGCGCGCATGTGCCGGACAATGATCGCACTTTCGCACAAAACCAGGACCAACACGGGCAATTTCAAATGCGCAATGAAATCCCAAAGTCTTTCGGAGCCCGACACCTTTTCCGACGAAATTGACGCCATTCCGCCAACCGCCACCAGCTTCCACCGCACAGCGATGCCCAGCAGCCCGATCGCGATTACGATTTCTGGCGCGGAAATTAGCAAAGAGCTAACGATGCTGACGGACCGATCGAGCAAACCTCGCGGCCGCGCTGCGGCCCAGAGGCCAAGCGGCGCACAAATCATCCAGGTGATAATCATCGCTGTGACGGTCAGCAACAACGTATTCTGCGCGCGGCTCCAGAGCAATGGGGCCACGGGCATGTTGTAAGCAATCGAGTAACCGAGGTCGCCCCGAACCGCTGACTTGATCCAGCGCACAAAACGCACGGCCAGTGGTTGGTCGAGTCCATACTGAGCGCGCAGACCGGAAATTGTCTCCGGCGATATCTGTGGGTTGACGCGCATTTCATCGAAAAAACCTCCAGGTGCCATCTCTCTAAAGAGAAAACAAAGCGCGGATACGCCGATAAGCAAGAAGACCGCCCGCGCCAACCGCCACAGAAGATATCTCATGCGGTCGTCCCCAAAACAGCTGCGAAATTCGCCTGCATGAGGCGCGCGCCTGCTAATAATCGGAGCGTTTCCTCGTGTTTTGGCACGGTCATAATTTCTGAGGTTGGTCTTATCTCGACGATCCGGCCTCGCGACATTACGGCAATCGTGTCGGCGACACGCGCAACCAGCGCCAGATCATGAGAGATGAGAAGGTACGTGAGTGCGTGCGCGGCCTGCAGCTCGAGCAACAGATTTGCGATCTGCGCCTGCGTCGAGAGATCCAAGCCAGTCAGAGCTTCGTCGAGCACCAGAAGTTTCGGACGAACCACCAAAGCGCGCGCGATCGCTAACCTTTGACGCTGGCCACCGCTGAACTCCTTGATTGATCGATCAAGCCATTCCGTCGGCAACCCAACCTCACCTACCACCGTCTGAGCCGCCCGTCTCCGCAAGGGTTTGTCCAGCCCCATGATTATCAGTGGTTCTTCTACAACTTGCGCAGCGGTAAAGCGCGGATTCATTGATGTGACTGCATCTTGAAAGACCATCTGCACCCGGTTGCGCAAGAGTCGGTCACGGTTGGTTGCACCCGAGTTCCGGAAGCCTCGATCCGCGCTGTCGTCGCGCTGAATCCAAATTTGGCCGGAGTCTGGTTTTTCCAATCCCGCCACGCAACGCGCCACTGTGGACTTGCCGGAACCGGACTGTCCAACCAACGCAAAGGTGGCGCCCGGAGCAATTGCAAAGCTAACGTCGTCAATAGCTGAAACCGGTACACCATGGCCCACTGACGCACCACGCCGATACCGCTTGGTGAGACCTCGCACCTGCACCAAAGGAGTGGCGGGCCCCGCTATGCTTAGTAGCTCAGTTCCCATACTTGAAACAGTTAACCGGCCTTGAGGCTTCCGGAAAGAAAACTGACGGATCATTCTGACTGCAGACTTGCATCCGATCGGGGCAGCGTGGGTGAAATCGGCAGCCCGAAGGCGGATTGGACGGGTCTGGTGATTCGCCTTCGATTGCCGGAAAGAGCGTGCGCCCAGCTGACAGAGAAGTAGCGACCGTGCTCTTTGCAATTTGCACGAGAGCTTCCGAATAGGGATGCAGTGGACGCTGAAAAATCTGGGGTGTGGTTCCAGCCTCAACGATCCTTCCCGCGTACATCACCGCGATGCGGTCAGCAAATCCGGCGAATATCGCCGGATCGTGGCTGATGAGCATGAGCGCAAGTTGGGTTTCATCACGAATCCTCGCCAACAACGCCAGGATCTCGGCTTGCTTTGGTGCATCCAGCTTGCTGGTTGGTTCGTCAGCGATCAAAAGCGAAGGCATGCATGAGATTGCCTGCGCTATAACAACGCGCTGCCTCTCCCCGCCGCTAAGTTGGTGCGGGTAGGCGCCGTAGATTTGTTTGGGACTATCGAAACCGACATCGCTGAGCAATTCCAACACTCGTGCTCGTCGTTCTTTTGCGCTTAAGGGCAGATGTGCTCGCATGACTTCGGAGATCTGGGAGCCGGCGCTCATCACCGGATTCAACGCCAGTGCCGGGTCCTGTGGAACCAGCGAGATTTCGCGGCCGCGAATTTTCGACAGTTCGGATTCTCGCATCGAGAGTAGATCACGGCCCCTTAATAAAACCAGACCTTCTTCGTAGCGTGCGTGTGGAGACAACAAACGCAGGATCGCGGCAGCAAGTGTGCTCTTTCCGCAACCTGATTCCCCCAGGACGCCAACAACTTCGCCACCGCTAATGGTCAGACTAAGTCCGTCGACCGCTCGGACCAGACTTCCGTCTCGAAGGCCATAGCTAATCGACAACCCCTGGATGACGCAAATCTCAATGGCTTTCAAGCAACCCCACTCTCTTAAGTTTCTTCGCAACGACCGCAATCCGCAATTGGCAAGTCTGGCGCAACGAGGAGACTGAGGGGCTTGACCAGGGTGTGCGCGGGGCGGCGCGCCATTCGGATGTTCTGTTACCAGGCATTTCTTCTGATTCTGCACTTCACCGAAAGTCGGCTGTCCAAAACGTGCAGCGGGCTCTTGGTTCCAATACACAACGTGTCAGGTACTCTGCCGCTTGTTCTCAGTCAGAAGAGGAGAGTGAAGATCACGGGCCAAATGCGGCATCCAGACATTCCGGCAACCCATGACAGACACACGCTATGGCTGAATTGCCGAGATACAGCACTAGTCGGCCATATGAGCACTCAAATGGTACGGTTGTAAACCCACGTTTCCAGCCACGCCCAACCCCAGGCGGTGAGCAGCAGGGGATATGGAATGCAAACAACGGAAATTAGCCAAGGTGTTGATTTTTCAATCCATCTGGGTGGTGCTTCAACCGCATAAACTCTCGTCATTCCTGCTCGTCGCTCCCATTCATTTTCTTATGGGTGGCGGTAGATGATCAAGACGTTGTACATGGTTCCGAGCGGCTGATGGGCGGCTGGTAGTTGAGGCTACCATGAGGTCGCTGGTGGTTGTAGTAGTGATTCCAGGGAGGCAGAGCGAGATTTCTTTCCGTGGAATCGCGCCAGTGCGTAGCGTAGGCCAACTCGCGCAGTGCAGTCTGGATGAAGCGTTCGGCTTTGCCGTTGGTCTGGGGGGAGTAGGGTCGGGTGCGGCTGTGCTTTAGACCCATCTGCTGGCAGGTGCGGCGAAACTGGTGGGAGCGATAGCTGCTGCCGTTATCGGTGAGCCGGGCGCGCACGCGGATGCCGTGGCGGGCGAAGAAGTCCACCGCGTCGCGCAAAAAAGCCAGGGTGGTGCCGGTCGTCTGATCGGGCAGGATCTGGGTGAAGGCCAGGCGCGAGTGATCGTCGACGGCGACATGCAGGGCCTCCCAACCGGGATGCTTATAGCGGCCACGACGGCGGCTGTCGCCGCGCCAACTCACTTGCTGGAAGCGGGTCATGCCCTTGATGTCGAGATGCAGCAAGTCTCCAGGAGCGGCGCGTTCGTAGCGCACGACGGGGGGCGCGGGATGCAGATCACGCCAGCGGCTCAGGCGAGCACGACGCAGAATGCGGCTGACGGAGGCCGGACTGACCGCGGTGCGACGCGCGATCTCATAGCCTGGAGTGGGGTGGCGGCGCAGCTGAATGACGTGCTCCATCACGGAGACGGGGAGCCGGCGCGGACTGCGATGCGGGCGCGAGGAACGATCATAAAGACCGGCGCTGCCCTGCACCCGATAGCGCTGCACCCACTTGGCGGCGGTCTTGGCGCTGACGCGGAACGCGGCCGCCGCGGCCGGCAACGTCCAAGCCTGTTCGACGACTTGCCGGACCAATAGCTCTCGACTGCGAAAGCTCAGTCGGGCATTCTTGTGAATGTCCATTCGATCGACCTCGGAAACTGGATTGCTCGTCACAATCAGCTTCTCTGGTCCTAATCGAATGGACAACGTCTTGCAGATTCCCGGTCAGCGAGCGGTGCAAAAGCCGGCGCGGGAAATCCGCGCCTTGGAAATCATTCAGGCCGATTTCCACTTTCGCACCGCTCCGGCCCCTACTGCGGTCCTTCTGTTCCTTCCGAGAAGGAACAACGTGTTGAAAGGTCACAGGTGCCCCGAAGTGGGTGCCCCAAACTAAGGGACCATTGGAGAGCACTGGGGTGAACACGCCGGGGACAATGTTTCCATGTTCGGTCTCTCGTAAACCTTGAGTTCGCGAGCTGCATTGCAGAATTACGTCGTGGTTTGGGCGACGGCTCTTTTGAGACCCACGGTCGCATTGGTAATGATGGGTTTTGCCCAAAAGCCGACACTCAAAACGCATGCAAAAGTGACGTAGAGGAAAGCCACTCCTGTGCGAAGACCGAAATGGTCGCCGATGCGCCCGATGATGACAGGTACCACCGCCCCTCCCATGATTCCTGTACTGAGGATTCCCGCAAATGAGCCGTGGTGCTCAGACACCGAATTAAGTGCCAGCGAGACCAAAATCGGCCACATTACAGAAGCAAAAAGCCCAATCAAAGGGAAAGCGACTACGGACACGTGCGCTGGCCCGCGAAGGGCGGCTGCTCGTGATGTAGGGCCAGCTAGTGCTCGTCCTCAAAACCGCCGCCCTTTGCCTCGGCGCGATATTAGAAATTCAAAGGTGCGTAGAGCCGATTCGATCTCGTCATTGCTCTTGAGATCGTCGCCGGGCGTTCTGGCGAGCGGTCCCTCAAGCAGCAGTACTGAGAGACCTTGGACGAATGCCCAAGCAAGGATCACCATTCCATCGGCGTGGCTTGGAGGCAGGAACTTCTCTTTAACCAAGACACCAATCAAGGACCGAAGTATGGCGAAGCCGGGGCTGGCTTCGGTGAGGGCGGAGGGGTACTTGTCCAGATTCACGAGTCCGGGCCGGAACATGACCTGAAAATGAGCGGGATGAGACAGCGCGAATCCAACATAGGCGCGCCCGGCCGCGGTCAGGCGAGCAACGGCATTACTGCCGGATGCGATGCCGAGCTGGGCTTGAAAAGCAGCAATCTTTGGATCTATCCCTCTTTCGATCATGATGCCAACGTCGAGCGGTTCGTCCGGGACATGGAAGCGCCTTTTCCCGTGGTGTATATTTCTTTTCCTTCCGCCAAGGACCCCGATTTTCAGCGGCGTCATCCAGGAAAGGGTACAATCGTAGCCATCACCATGGTCCCCTACGACGCATTCGCGCGCTGGGAAGGGACACGCTGGAAGAAGCGCGGAGACGAGTACGATGCGCTCAAACAGAAGCTACAGAGTCGGCTAGGGACGGTATTGGAACGCCAGGTGCCGGCCGTCGCCGGCAACATCGCTTACGCAGAGCTCTCCACACCGGGTACGATCGGGCACTTTATGAACTATGGCCATGGAGAGATCTATGGAATCGCTTCCACTCCCGAACGCTTCGCGATTCGCGCTCTCGGAGCCAGAACCCCGGTCCGTGGGCTCTACCTCACAGGGCAGGACGTGACCAGTCTGGGCGTCATCGGCGCACTTTTTGGCGGCGTCGTCAGCGCCTCGGCAGCACTCGGCAAGAACCTGATGTCGATCGTCGGCAAGCCCGTCCCGCACTAGGTTTCGTAGCTCGACTCTATTTCCTTCGCACCTGATAGCGGCGAGTTGGTTGCATCTTTGATCAAAAACCCGGCCCCCTCCCCGCTTCAGATGCGCCCCGCAAACAAACCGCGATAGCATAGTGCCATGGGACTGACTGCATCGCTTGCAAATTGGATCGACACCGCCGGCCACGCTATTCGCTCAGCCGGCATCACCCAAACACCGGTGTTCGCCTCGCGCCCTGGAATGGCCCACGTGCGTTTTCGAGAAACGATCATTCGGTATCGCGTAGCCGGTGATGGGTCGCAGACACTGTTGCTGGCGGCCGATCCGCCGATCGTCATCGAGCATTACGACGAGCTGATCGGGGAACTGCAGCCAGATTTCCGCGTTGTCGTGGTTGAGCTGCCCGGGTTCGGGTTCTCGCTGCCACGGCTCGGCGCAAATTTCTCATTCACTCCAGCCAATGACCTCGTGGCCGCGTTCCTCCGCCAAGTGGCCTTCGGGCCTTACCTCCTCGCGTTCCCTTGCGTGAGTGCCTACGGCGCTGTAGACATCGCAGCTCGCTATCCGGACCTGGTCCGTGGAGTCGTCGTGATTCAAGCGCCCGCGTGGGACGAAGAGATCAAATGGAAACGCGGCCGCGACAAAACGGGAGTGCTATCGAAGCCTGTCGTTGGCCAATTAGCGCTGAAAGCACTGAAACGCAAGCGAGCGCCGCAATGGTTCGAGGCCGCGGTGGGCAAAAGAGAAAGGCTCACATCCTTCATCGAAACTGCGGATTCGGCATTCAGGCATGGCGCTTGCTTTTGCCTTGCGTCGGCTTTTCAGCGCTATCTGACCGACACTCCACCGCAACTCTTACCGTTCGTGCAGCCAGCGTTGGTCGTCTGGGGCGATGCGGACAGGTCGCACCGGCGGACCGACAAAGCCTCGACATTCATTTACTGCCCGCACGCGAGGGAGGTCCACATACCAGCCGCAGGCCATTTCCCAGAACTGGAAGAACCGCAACTGTTTGCCCGTGCGCTAAGAGAGTGGGTGCGAACAATACAATCGTAACCTTCTTTTCTGGATCCGAGAGCTCCCCACCGATCTAACAATGTCGGCTCCGTCAATTCGGGTCCGTCCGCACCTCACCTGGGGGAATCGGAACTCCAGAAACTCTCCCAATTTTGCAGTCGCCTTGAACTGCGTGATTGGCTCCAGCTTCCTTAAAGGCAGACGTGAAGGCATTCGAAAAGCTCCAGATCGGACGTGAACGGAACTCCTCGTACTTCGGCTCGAAGTACAGATCGTGCACAGTCCGTGCCAGATGCTTCGGAGCCTCAAGTCTCCCCTCGACGAACACTTCGTAGATCACAACCTTGGCTGTGACAATAAGTGAGAACGATTTCGACTGTTTGGCGAGCACCGGCGTAAATGCGCCTGGGACGATGTTGCTAAGTTCAAGCATTGCCACTTCCAGAAGTGCCGCGACCATGGCTGCGTATGCGGAGGAAGCTATTGGTTGTTCGCGGGTCTTCGGGCCTTCCGGCTGGGCGTCATTATTCTTCTGCGAAAGTGCCGAAAACGAGATAAATTCTTATTCGTGTCTCGAACTAACTAGAGCCTTGTATTACTCAACCTCTTGCTCAGTTACATCCTTTCAGCTGCTGCGGCTGGTAGCTCATACGAGTACATGCGTATCGGAGCGAAGAAGGATGCGACAACTACACCGATTCCTGGCATTGCCATGATGGGCGGAGGAACCGATGCTTTTCGTTGGCTCTGCGCAAAGGCGAACGGCGGTGATTTCCTGATTCTGCGAGCACGCGGAGATGACGCCTACAACTCTTACGTGAATGGACTATGCAAGTTGAATTCTGTGGCTACCCTGATTATTCCCGATCGCACTTCAGCGCAAGAACCGACCCCGGCCGAGATTATTCGTTGCGCCGAAGCTATCTTCATCGCAGGTGGCGACCAAGCGCGTTACGTGAATTCTTGGATGGGTACGCCGGTCGAGGATGCACTCAATGCGGACATCGCTCGGGGTGTACCCGTTGGTGGCACGAGCGCGGGGTTAGCGGTGCTCGGCGAGTTTGCCTACGGCGCCCTCCGTGACAAACCCGACGACAAGGATCTGGCCTCAAGTGAGGTGCTGCTCGACCCCTACTCCGAGCGAGTGACACTAGTTCGGAACTTCCTGCGGATACGGTTTCTCGACAACACACTCGCTGACAGCCACTTTGCCAAGTGCGACCGCATGGGCCGCAGTCTCGGTTTCCTGGCGAGGATCATCCGCGACGGGTGGTCGAAAGATCCGCGCGAAATCGCAATCGATGAGAAGTCGGCTGTACTTGTCGAAAACAGCGGAAGAGCTACAGTCGTTGGTGCCGGAAATGGTGTTTACTTCATGCGCCCTCGGAGGCCTCCCGAAGTTTGCGAGAGAGGAAGGCCGCTGACTTTTCGCAATATCGCTATATATAAGGTAGCGAGTGGAGGGCAGTTCGATCTGGGTTCTTGGACTGGTGTCGGCGGCGTGAGTTATTTGCTGTCCGTCGATCGAGGCCTCATCCATTCCACGCCGCCTGGCCAACCGCTCTACTGATTCGGTAAGGCGGAGACGCAGACCGACAATTACCGCATTGACTTCGTTCCTGACTATTTGTCACACTTCCGCCGTCCAGACGTTGGCCTTGTTGCCGTGCGAGCACTTCTCCCTTTTCGGCATGCGGACAGTCTGGAGCATGTGGTTTGCCTGGTCGACTGCGGCAAACGCGAAGCGGGACTGTGACACCCTCTTACTCTGTTTCTGCTCTCCGACAGCTTTCACCGACATTAGATTTGAGGTGCCCATGAGACTTCGCATCCGATTTCCATTCTTGCTTGTGATTCTGGTCGATGTGGTTTTCTTGTCGGCCCAAACCTATCAGGGCAGGATTCTTGGCACGATTAGCGATTCCTCAGGTGCCGTCGTGGCTGGTGCAAAGGTTACGATTGCGAATGTAGCTACGGGTGTGAGTCGAAGTCTGATGACCAACAGTGACGGTGAATATCTGGCGCCAGATCTCGATCCCGGCAGCTACCGCATCATGATCGAAGCCTCTGGATTCAAGAGAGCGGAAAGTAATTCAGTCGTGCTGGAGGTCGCCAGAGATGTTCGTGTGAACCTCCGGCTTGTGCCGGGAGCCGTCAGCGAGACGGTCGAGGTTACAGCGCAAGAGACGCTCGTCGACACCACCGACAGCACACTGAACGGTGTTTTACAGAACAAAGCCATCAACGAACTGCCGCTCGAGGGCCGAGATTTCCAAAACTTATTGCCTTTGCATCCCGGCGTGCAGCGTACGCCAGGCGGCGGGTTTCAGTCGATTACGTCCAACGGCAATCGGCCGGACGACAACAACTTCTTCATCGATGGCGCTACCGACAACGATGTGTATTACGGGGAGTGGGTGGTGAACGAAGCGGGAATTCAGGGCACCCCCGCGAGTTTCCTTCCGCTCGACGCTATTGAGGAATTCAATACCCAGGA
>Ga0187781_10002382_pt1 | contig 14323 bp, 13 predicted proteins | sample 0715_SJ02_MP02_2_FD_132447 | JGI IMG/M metagenome (GOLD analysis project Ga0187781, IMG submission 132447) | Tropical peat soil microbial communities from peatlands in Department of Meta, Colombia - 0715_SJ02_MP02_20_MG | ecosystem: Environmental > Terrestrial > Soil > Wetlands > Peat | place...
GGCTTGGCCTACGAAATTGTCATCAACACCAATCCGGCGATTGCCTATCTCATGGAGACCAACACGCTGGCCCTGCAGGTGCTTGTGATGGCGCACGCCGGTTACGGCCACAATGCCTTTTTCAAGAGCAACTATCTGTTTCGCCAGTTCACGCAGGCCGACGCCATACTCGATTACTTGCAGTTTGCCCGCTCGTTTGTCCAGGAGTGCGAGGAGCAACATGGTTGGCGCGAGGTCGAGGCAATCTTGGATTGCTGCCACGCGCTGGCGCCATACGGCGTAGACCGCTACCGGCGGCCGGCACGGCTTTCCGTCAAGCGGGAACGGGCGCGACTTAACGAACGACTGCGCTTTGCCGAGCGGCACTACAACCCAAATTTCGCCCATTTGCACTTTAACGATGGCGGCAGTTCCGCAACGGAAGCACCAGCGACGTTCGACCCCCAGGAGAACCTGCTGTACTTCATCGAAAAGCACGCGCCCAAGCTCCATGCCTGGCAGCGCGAACTGGTGCGAATCGTGCGCAAGGTATCTCAGTACTTTTATCCGCAGCGCCTGACCAAGGTCGCCAACGAGGGGGCGGCGACGTTCTGGCATTACACGCTACTGAACGAGCTATACGATGCCGGCGAAGTCGACGACGGCTTCATGCTCGAGTGGCTGGGCAACCATGGCGATGTGGTGGCACAACCGGCATTTGACTCGCGCAGTTTCAGCGGTATCAACCCCTATGCGCTGGGCTTTTCCATCTTCCGCGATATCCGTCGCATTTGCGAGGAGCCGACCGACGAGGACCGTCAGTGGTTTCCGAGCTTGGCCGGATCCTCCTGGCAAGAAGCGATCCGGTTCGCGATGAGCAATTTCAAGGACGATAGCCTGATCGAACAGTATCTGTCGCCCAAGGTCATGCGTGATATGCGTCTGTTCATGATGCACGACGGCGAAGAAGACCGCGAGCACTACCTTGTGCGGGCAATTCACAACGAGGCCGGCTATACCAAGGTTCGGCAGGCACTGGCCGCTCAGTATCGCAGCGAGGCCTACCTACCGACGATTGTGGTAGCCCGTGCCAATGACGACGCGGAGCGTGCGCTGCTGTTGCAGCATCGCGTGGAAAGCGGCCGGATGCTCGACACCCACGGCGCCGAGACCATACTGGGATATATCAAGCAACTGTGGAAGTTCGACGTGGTCCTAGAAGAAGTCGACAGCGAAGGCCGTCGCCTCAAAATCCACCGAACCTGAGGCGGCGGTTCATTTTCTGAGGGATCGCGGCAGTGCGATGGCGTGCATGGCCGTTGCGCGCGGTGCACGTTTCCAGCCGTGGCCGAACACGATTTCAAAGCTCAGGGGGATGCGTCCGTGCTCATCGGCTAGCGCCTGCAGCGCGGCCAGCAGCGCACGCGCCCGGGCGCCCGAAACCAATGCCGGCGAGCGGTCCGTGCGAGGGTTTCCTCCCAGGGCACGGGCCTCGGTCAGCAACGCGCGGGAGCTGCCAAAGCTCAGGCGCAGCGTGTCGGCCTCCATCACCGGCGTCTCAAATCCTGCCGCAATCAGCATGTCGCCCAAATCGTGCATGTCGACAAAGGGCATCGGCCGCGCCGCAGCCAGTGTGCTCTGACAGAGCGCACGCAACTCCTTGCACGTGTCCGGGCCGTAGCTGCTAAACAAAACCAGTCCTCCCGCGCGCAGCACGCGCGCAATTTCCGCGACCACCAAGTGCGGTTGGGGATGCCAGTGCAGCATCAGATTGGAAAACACCACATCCACCGAGTCGTTAGCCAATGGCAGGCGCTCGGCGTCGGCGCAAATTCGCACAGGGGTATTTTTGCGCCCGACCCAGCGCTGCACGCGCTCGCTCCAAAGGATGGTGCGACCGCCGCCACGTAGCATCGCCTCCGACAGATCGATTCCCAGCCATTGCGCGGAAGGAAACTGCCGTTGCAGCTGGCGGCGGCATGCGCCGCGGCCGCAGCCCAAGTCCACCACGCGGGCGGCCGCCTGACGCATGTAGGCTAGCCGCTCGAATAAACGCATCGCCACCTCGCGCACGATGGCATCGTGCGCGGCAAAGCGCGCGGCCCGCATCTGGAATTGACGCCGCACGGTCTGAACGTTCGCGTCGACGCGCGCTGAGATCACGCCTGCGGCTGCCTCAAATGCAAAAAGCGGGGAGGCGCAGTATATCGGCCGCAGGAAAGCTGTCGGCCCGCAACGACCGCTGGTGCGATCCATTCCCGGCGCGGCGCGGCGCCCCAGCGTGCTGTACCCCTCGACAAAGGGCGCGGGCACGAGATAATCGCAACGCCATGTTCCACGTCGTTTTGATCGAGCCGCAGATTCCGCCCAATACCGGCAACGTGATTCGCCTGTGCGCAAATACCGGAGCGCAGCTGCACCTGGTCGAGCCGCTGGGGTTCCCGATTGACCACGCAAAAATGCGCCGAGCGGGCCTTGACTATCATGAAATTGCGTCCGTTCGGGTTTACGAAAATATCGAGCAGTGGCAGCGAACGCAGCACCCCGATCCCGAGCGCGTCTTTGTCTTTACCACACGCGCGTCGCGTTGTTATGCGCAGGCGGCATTCCGAGGCGGCGATTGGCTTGTGTTTGGCTCGGAAACCCAGGGTCTGCCCGAGGCGCTGCTACACAGTGTTGCCCCGGAGCATCGACTGCGACTGCCGATGCGGGCCGGCAACCGCAGCCTGAACCTGTCCAATGCGGTTGCCGTTGCGGTCTACGAAGCGTGGCGTCAAAACGGCTTTTGCCGGCCTGGCTCCGAGGCAAACTAAACGCGGCCCCCGCGGATCGCGCCACCTAGCGGCGGGCCGATCTCGCGCGGCATGCCGCGGCAGGCGCTATGGATGCGCCCCGGCACTAGCCCGCGGCTGCGCTGCGCAATTTGTCAAAGTCCAATATTTCGATCTCGCCGCGGGTAAGACGGGCAATGCCCCGCTGCTGCAGGTCGCGCAAGATTTGATTCGTCGTTTGGCGTGAAAGCGACAGCATCATCGCCAGTTGTTCTTGGCGCACAGCAATCAGCCGGCGCTGATTGTGCGGCCGCTCGCCGTAGTCGGCGGCGATCAGCAGCAGCCGCCGTGCCAGCCGTGCGGCAGCGGGCAGCAGCGCGGCTTCTTCCATCGCCACAAACGCCAAGCGCAATTTGTGGGCCAGCAGCAAACCAAACTCGTGCCATAGCTGCGGCTGCTCGCCGAGCATGCCCAACAGTGCTGCCTGCGGAACGTGCAGTACCACAGAGCGTGCATCGGCGACGGCGTCGTGCGTTCTGGGCAGACCATCAAATAGCGAAATCTCGCCGAACCAGTGCGGCGGTTCGATGAGCGTGAGCAACGCCTCCTTGCCCTCGGCGCATACTCCGGTCACGCGAATGGCGCCGTGCACGACGGCGTACAGGCCACAAGGCGGATCTGCGCGACAAAAAAGGCGCTCGTTGGGCTGCAGGGCGCGTGGTTGCGCGTTTTGCACGAGCCAGGTGCGCAACCAAGCCGGCAGCGAGCGAAACCAAGAACCCGTTTGCAGTACCGCGGCGCGCGCCGATTGCTCGGCGCCGGCCGCCGACGCTTGCTGGGCGAGAGAAGATTCGGGCAATGTCGGCTCTTTGATTGAGATGGGCACCGGTTGCGTACATTATTGCAGTTTCCGCCACGGCGGCGCGGGCGCTCGGGTATTAGCCCTGGGAACGGTTGCCCCGATCAGGAGTGCGTATGAGCGGCCGAGCTCATGATGCGAGTGTCATCGTCGTCGGCGGGGGCATCGCCGGGATCGTTGCGGCCCTGGAGCTTGCGCAAGCGCGACGCCGGGTGCTTTTGCTTGACCGCGATCTGGAGAGCAATTTTGGCGGTCAGGCGCGCGAAAGCTTCGGCGGCATCTTTGCGGTCGACACGCCGATACAGCAGCGCAACGGCATTCGCGACAGCGTAGCGCTTGCCTTGGCGGACTGGCAGCGCTTTGGCGAGCTCGGGCCGCAGGACGGCTGGCCGCATCGCTGGGCCTGCGCCTACGTGCAGCAGTGCCGTCGCGAAGTCTTCGATTGGCTGGCGGCCAACGGAGTGCGCTTTTTGCCCACGCCGTTGTGGCCCGAACGGCGGGGCAATAGCGTGCCGCGGTGGCATATTGTCTGGGGCACTGGGTCGGAACTGACGCTGCGCCTGATCGCACGGCTGAAGGCCTACGCTAACTGGCTGGATCTGCGCTTTGGCTACCGGGTCGAACGGCTGTTGCTCGAAGACGGCCGCGTTTGCGGAGTAAGCGGTGCCCTCGAAGCATCCGATGAGCGCTTTGAGCTACGTGGATCGGCGGTGCTGGTTGCTTCGGGCGGAATCGCGGGCGACTTGGCGCTTGTGCGCCGCTTCTGGCCGCCCGAATGCGGACCGGCGCCTAGCGAGCTGCTCAATGGTGCACATCGCTTCGGCGACGGGCGAATGCAAGAGGCCTGCAAGGCGGCGGGTGCGCACATCACGAACATGCGGCGCATGTGGAACTACGCCGCTGGTGTGCGGCACTGGCAAGCCCGTCAGCCGGACCACGGTTTGTCGTTGGTGCCGCCACGCAGTGCACTGTGGCTCGACGCACGCGGGCGGCGCTTCGAGCCGCCGCTACTTGCCGGCTGGGACACCAGTGAGCTCGTCGCACGCATCGCCTCCGGCGGCGGCCTATCATGGCAGGTGCTGAACCGCCGCATTGCGCTGCGCGAGCTCGCGGTGTCGGGCGCCGAGTTCAACCCGGCAATTCGCGAGCGCCGACCGCTCGCCTTGCTGCGCGACGTCGTGTTTGGCAATCGCTGGCTGGTCGAAACGCTGTCGCGGCACTGCCCGGACTTCGTGCAGGCCGACACACTGCCCGAGCTGGTGCGACGCATGAACGCGCTGCGGGACACGCAAGCCCAACTGCCAACGCAGTCGGTGCAATTGGAATGGGTCAAAGAGGCACTGCGGGCTTTTGAGGCCGCTCGCACCGGTGCTGCAGGCAAAGACGATCCGCAATGGCAAAACATCCGCGAGGCGCGGCGCTGGAAGACGGACCGCTGGCGCACCGCTCGCCCAGGCCCGATACTAGAGCCCGGCGCGGGGCCGCTCATCGCGATATGCGAGCGCATCATCAGCCGCAAATCGCTCGGGGGAATCAGTTCCGATCTGGAGGGACGTGCGTTGGATGCGTCGGCAGAACCGATCGCCGGCCTATACGTTGCTGGCGAGGTGGCAGGATTTGGCGGTGGCGGTATGAACGGCAGGCGCGCCTTGGAGGGAACTTTTCTGGGCGGTTGCATTTATTCGGCGCGGCGGGCGGCGCACGGCATCTTGGAGGACTTGGCGCGCGATTTTGTGAGTTGAGACGATGAGTAAGACCGGCGCTTGGCTAGCTCGTTACGCGCTCGAACAAATCGGCGTGCGTTGGACCTTTGGCATTCCGGGGGTTCACACCACCGAGCTTTACGACGAGCTCAATGAGTCCGAAACGGTCACGCCGGTCCTGGTGACGCATGAGTTATGTGGCGCGTTTGCGGCCGACGCGGTCAGTCGCGTCGCCGACGGCACCACGATCGGGACACTCGCACTGGTTCCCGCGGCCGGGTTGACCCATGCGGCTTCCGGGATCGGCGAAGCGAGGCTGGCCGGCATACCGATGATCGTGCTCACCGGCGGGATTCGGCGCGATATTCCTCGCCGCTACCAGCTCCACGACATCGATCAGCTTGCGCTCGCGAAGGAACTGACCAAGGCCGCCTATCGTGTTTTGCGCACGCAAGACGTCGTGCCGACCATTTTTGAGGCCGCGCGTCTTGCGCTCAGTGGCGAACCCGGGCCGGTGCTGGTGGAATTGCCCGTGAATGTGCTGCTGTTTGCAGGGGAAGTTGGGGTTCTGCCAACCTGGACAGCGCCGACCCCATCGTCCTTTGCCCAGCCCGAGGCAATCGCGCGCGCGGCCGATTTGCTGTGCGCTGCACAGCATCCTGGCATCTTTATTGGATGGGGCGGGCGGGCAGCGGCCGATACCGTGGCGCAGATCGCCGAGCGTATTGGCGCGCCGGTGGCCACCACGCTGCAGGGGCTTGCAAGCTTTTCGCATGATCATCGCTTACATGCTGGTTTTAGTTTTGGTCGCTCGGCGGTACCGGCGGCGCGCAACGCCTTTGCCAAATGTGACTGCCTGCTTGCGGTCGGTACCCGTTTTGCGGAGCTTGCAACCGGAAGCTACGGCGTGCGTGTACCTTCGCAGCTCATCCACGTGGACGTCAACCCAGCCGTGTTCGACGCCAACTACCCGGCCGCGGTGTCACTCGCCGGCGACGCCAAGTTGGTCGTACAGTCCGTGTTGGAACAAATTGCGTCGCGTCCGTCAAAAGACCATGTGGCGCGGGCGCATACGATTGCGGCGCAGATTGCGTCGGACAAAGCGCGATTTCAGGCGCTGTGGTTGGCTCACGATAGCGCAGGACGGGTCAATCCGGCACGCTTTTTTGGAGAACTACGCAGTCGGCTGCCGGACAATGCCATTGTCGTGGTCGACGATGGCAACCACACGTACCTTACCGCGGAACTGCTGCCCATTTACGCGGGCGGCAAACTTATCGTTCCGACCGACTTTAACGCCATGGGATATGCCGTGCCCGCCGCGATTGGAGCGCAGCTCGTGTATCCGGATCGGCACACGATCGCGATCGTCGGCGACGCGGGCTTTTTGATGACCTGTATGGAAATCCTCACCGCGGTGCGCCTGCAGCTGGGCATCATCTACTTTGTTTTTCACGATGGCGAATCGGCCCAGATCGCGCAGGCACAGCGCCTGCTGTATCGGCGCGCACCGTGCACGAAGGTCGGCGAAATCGACTACCAGGCGCTGGCGGCAGCAACCGGCGCGGCGTGGGTGTCAATTGCCAGCGACGCGCAATCAAGCGCTGCGATTTCCGAGGCACTTCGCATTGCGGCGCAAGCTCGCCCGGTGATCGTCCAAATCGCCATCGACTACTCGAAAATGACGGCTTTCACGCAAGGCACGGTCAGCACGAACTTTCGCCGGTTTCCTTTGATGCAAAAGGCGCGGATTATCGGAAGGATCGCCCGGCGCACGCTGGCCGATGCGAGCGCTCGCGCTCCACGCCAAGACGAGCCGCCCAAGGCCGCAAAAACCTAAGATAACGGCAGGCGAACGAGTTTGAGCGTGTCGGCGGCAACTGCCTCCACGTCGTCGGCCGGGGCAAATGTGGCGAGCCAGCGTCCGTCTGGCGTCACGAGAAAGAAATTTGTCGTGTGGTCGATCGTGTAATTGGCCTTGTCGACCTGATCCTTGCGCTCGAACGTGACGCCGAAAAAGTTGATCAGTGCCTGCAGCGCGGCGTCGCTGCCGGTTGCGCCGATGGTGTCGGCGCCGAATGCCGCAGTGTACCGACGCAGCAACTCGGGAGTGTCGCGCCGCGGGTCAAGAGAAATGAAGACAATCCGCGGCGGCTCGAGCCCTTGCGCTTGCAGCGTCTCTTGCACGTGACTCAAGACGCCCAGGGTTGCGGGACAAGCATCGGGGCAATTGGTATACCCAAAATAAACGAACGACCATCGGCCTCGAAGGTCCGCCGGTGTAAACGCAGAACCTGCGCGATCCAGGGAAAAGGCCGGTAGCGGCGCGAGCTCTTCTAGCTGAGCGACGTCCAGCGACTGGCCAGCTGGCAGCGACAGCGTGTTGGCCGGGGGCCAATAAATCCAAGCGACCAGTGCCGCCACAGATACCAAGACCGCGGCTGCGACGATGATGCGAGCTCGGTTCACCTTCGAGTTCCGGTTGGGCTCGGGATGATCACCGCCTTTGTGCGGGCCACCGGCAATCTAGCTTACCTCGGCCCGAGGATCGCGCGAGAGCAGCCGCTCGACGGCGTTGCGCGGACTGGTTCGGCCGCCAAGTACCTCGCATACGGCTTCGCTGATGGGCATCTCAATTCGCAAGGCACGCGCCCGCGCAACGATGGCCGGCGCAGACCAGACGCCCTCGGCGACATGCCCCAGCGCTGCAACTGCATCGGCCAACGCGATTCCGTTGCCCAAGGCCAATCCAATGCGTCGATTTCGCGACGGATCGCCCGTGGCCGTCAAAATCAGATCGCCAAGGCCTGTCAAGCCTGTGAAGGTCTCGGCGCGCGCCCCCAACGCTTGGCCAAAGCGGCTTGTTTCCGTCAGGCCACGCGTGATCAGGGCCGCTCGCGCGTTGTACCCCAGGCACAAGGCATCGGCGATTCCGGTGGCGATTGCCATCACGTTCTTGACCGCGCCGCCGACTTCGACCCCAACAACATCATCGGTGGAGTAGATGCGCAAGTTGCCGCCGTGCACCGTCGTGGTGACCCGTTCGCACAGCTCTTTGCTGCCGGCGACGACCAGTGCGGTCGGCAATCCTCGGGCGACTTCCTCGGCAAAGCTCGGACCCGACAGCGGCCCGGCAGCGTTGTGCGGCAGTTCGCCTGCGACGATCTGGTGCGGCAGCATGCCCGTGTCTGGCTCCAGACCTTTGCAAAGCCAGACACAAGGACCGACAAAAGCGCGCTGCTGCAATTGCCGCACCAGGACACGCAAGGAAGCGATGGGAACCGCCAGAAACAGCAGGCCGTCGGACGCGTGTTCCAGTGCAACGTCCAGGTCCGAGGTGACGCCAAGCGCCAGGTCAAGTTCGCGCCCCGGCAGGTAGCGATCATTGCGCCGGGTACTTTGCATACGCTCGGCTTGCTGGGCGCTGCGTGCCCAAAGCACGGTCGGATGTCGCATGCAAAGCGTACCGGCAAACGCGGTGCCCCAAGCACCAGCCCCAAGAATGGCAACGCGCACGATGGATCGAATCGCTCTACCAGATCGTCCGGATACCCCCGCTACTGACGAGTCTGGGAGGAAGACGGAATAATGAGACCGGGAGCCGCCGCTACGCTCTTGCCGGCCTTTTGCTGATATAGCGCCTCGAAGTTGATCTCTGCCAGGTGGATCGGCGGCAGACCCGTACGGGTCAACAAATCGGCAATATTGGCCCGCAGGTACGGATAAATGATGCCCGGGCAGACGATGCCCAGCACCGCTGCAAGCTGCTGCTGCGGGATTCCGCGCATTTCGAAAATCCCAGCCTGTTTGGCCTCGACCAGAAATAGCACCTTCTCGCTCATGCGCGCGGTAACGGTGACGCGAACAACGACCTCGATGACCCCCTCGACGACATCATCATGGCTGACGTCAAGTTGCACCTCAATTTGCGGCGACCCTTGCTCGAGAAAGATCTGTGGGGCATGTGGCATCTCCAGTGAAGCGTCCTTCAGATACACGCGCTGTAACTGAAAGATCGGCGACCCTGATGGGGCGGACGGCGCCTCGCCGTGTTGATTGCTGTTTTGTTCGCTTGTCATGGCTTGCCTCGGCACACTGGTGGACTCCAGCGCGGTGTGCGCAGAAGTGGTCTCGTTAATACAAATGCAAAAACGCGCTCCGGCGTCGCGAAAGCGGCCCGCTACTTAACTTGCCAACAGCGTGGCCAGGCCACCGTCGCGGTCGATGGCCGTCAGATCGTCATAGCCGCCCACGTGGCGTTCGTTGATAAAAATCTGCGGCACCGTGCGTCGTCCGGTAACTCGCACCATCTCCGCAAGCAGCTTGGGGTCCTGGTCCACGCGCAAGGTCTCGATATCCTTTGCGCCGCGCGCTGCCAGCAGGGCTTCGGCTCGCCGGCAAAATGCGCAAAAACCGCTGCTGTATATGCGGACCCTCGCACTCATGCTCATCGTCTCCCTACTTGGCCACTGGCAGTCCGGCGGCGCGCCACGCCTGCAGGCCGCCGGCAAGGATATACACCTCGCTGATGCCCGCCGATCGGAGCTTGACGGCCGCAAGCGAGGCCCTTCGCCCCAGATCGCAGACGACAAGTACCGGCCGGTCCTTGCGCAGCTCCCCGGCCCGTTTGGCGACGTCGGGCAGTGGCAGGTTCTTGGCATTGGGAAGCGATCCGCCCCCAAATTCGGTGGCAGCTCGCACGTCCACGATCTGCACTTCGCGCGAGTTCATCAGTTGCGTTGCCGCCAGCGTGCCGAGGGTTGGACCGCCTGCACGGGCGCGCAGCAGTGGCCAAACAAGAAAGCCACCGCTAACCAGAGCCATCGCGATGAGAGCAATATTATCGATTATGAATTTCATCTTGCTTCGCAACCGGCTGGGCAGGTCGCAAATGGCCGCGAATCTGCGCCCCTGGGGTAGCCTGCCGCCTGCCCTGCGACGTGCCAGCAGAGCGATTATAGAATGGCGGCCGGCAACCCTCGCGCAAGACGCTCCAACACGGCAGCGCTGGGCTGCCGCTTAAGCGGGAAGTGACGATGATGATTCAAAAACTTGTGCTATTGCGCCATGGCGAGAGCCAGTGGAACCGGGAAAATCGGTTCACGGGATGGACCGATGTTGACCTGACCGAGGCTGGTTGCGCCGAGGCGCGTTCCGCAGGAGAGCTTTTGCTGCGCGAGGGCTTTACCTTTGATCTGGCGTACACCTCGGTTCTGCGCCGAGCCATTCGCACGTTGTGGATTGCTCAGGATGCGCTCGATCAGATGTGGATTCCCGTGGTGCACAGCTGGCGTCTTAACGAACGCCACTACGGGGCGCTGCAGGGCTTGGACAAGGCACAGACGGCGGCGCAATTTGGTGAGCAGCAGGTGCTGCTTTGGCGTCGCTCGTACGCCGTTGCGCCAGAGCCGCTGCGAACAGACGACCCGCGTTGGCCCGGCAAGGATCCGCGCTATCACAATCTGAAGCCGGAACAAGTACCTTTGACCGAGTGTCTGAAGGACACGGTAGCGCGGGTGATTCCCTTTTGGAATGACTCAATTGCCCCAGCGTTGGTGCGCGGACGACGGGCGATCGTGGTTGCGCACGGCAATTCGCTGCGCGCATTGATCAAACACCTGGATGGCATTTCCGATGAGTCGATCGTGGAATTGAATATTCCCACCGGTCAGCCGCTGGTATACGAGTTCGATGAGACCTTGCGGCCATTGCGTCATTACTATCTGGGTGACCCGGAAGAAATTGCCCGCGCAACGGCGGCGGTGGCCGCGCAAGGGCGGGCAGCGGCTCGTTGAATCCAGGCGCGCCGCCAGGCAGCCGTCGCGCTCGTGCGCTGCGGCGCGCACTGCGGCGCTGTATGGTGGGCACCGCGTTCGGTGCTGTGCTGGCAAGTGCCAGCGCCAATGCCCAGGAATCGTCTGCTAGTGCCGCCAAGAGTTCGGCCGGCCAAGCCGCGCACGATGAATCCGGGGCCTCGGCGGCGAACTCGCGCTCCCGGGCTTCCGCAAACCAGCCCGCCGCAACGCCTGCCGCCTCCTCTCGGCGCCAACGCGAGTTGCAAGCCGAGCAACGCGAGCTCAAGGCCAAGCTTACGCAGCTCAAAAAATCGTTGGCCTCCACCGAAACGGCGCATTCGGAGGCCGCCGATGCGTTAGCGGCGTCGGAGTCGGCCATCTCGGCGTCGAACCGGCACCTGCAACATCTGGCCGCTTCGCGCCGCCAAGTCGAGCAACGCATTGCCGACTTGCAGGCGCGAGAGCGCGAGGCTGCTGCGGCGCAAAGCAGCCACGCTTCTGCCCTGGGGTTGGCGTTGCGCAGCGAATTTGTTCTGGCGCAGCGTTCGCAGCTTCAAGATCTGGTCGATCAGCAGCAAAGCGAGCAAGACGGCCGTGACAGTGCCTATCTGGATGCGGTCGTGCGGGCCCGCATGCACCGCATCGGGGAGCTGCATGATCGGCGCACCGAGCTGGCAGAACTCAAATCCGAGTACGTGCAGCGCAGCGCCGAGTTGGAAAAGATCCTTGCCGACGAGCACTCAAGCCGAGCACAGCTGCTGCAGCAGGAGGCCTCGCGGCGTGCAACGCTCTCGCGCCTGGCGCATGAAATCGCCCTTCAACGGCGCTCCGTTGCGAATCTGGAGCGCGACGACGCGCGCATGAGCACCCTGATCGACCAAATTGGCAAGGTGTTGGCCGATCAGGCCCGCCGCCGCGCTGCCGCGGCCCGGCCCAAGGCTGGGGCCGAAGCTCGGGGAGCCAGTCCGGAGCCGCAGCCACTGTCCCGGCACGAGTCCGACCACTTTGAACCGCCGCCAAGCAGCCGCTTTGCGCGATTGCGGGGCAAGCTAATCTTGCCCGTGCAGGGGCAAATCGCCTCGCGCTATGGTGCCCCCCGCCTGGACGAGGATGGTCAACCCCAGGCCGGAGCTCCGGCCTGGAAGGGCCTATTTATAAGGGCCGAATCCGGCAGTCCGGTGCACGCCGTGGCGGCGGGAAGAGTCGTTTTTGCCGATTGGCTACGGGGATTTGGCAATTTGATGATTTTGGACCACGGGGAGGGTTTTTTGTCGGTTTACGCCGACAATGAGGCCTTATTGCACGGGGTAGGCGATGCGGTCGATACGGGCGAGGTAATTGCGTCCGTCGGCAACACCGGGGGTAGCGCCCAATCGGGCCTATACTTCGAAATGCGTTTCCAGGGTCGCCCTTTCGACCCGCTTACCTGGGCAGTTGCGCGGTAAGGTCGTGCAGCGGTTGGTCATTGCAGGACAAGGTCAGGGGACGACGTGGTCGGAGGTTCAATGAGCGGGCGCTTGCGTAGTTGGGGACTAATCGGCATCGGTTTGATCGCTGGCGTATCGATCAGCTACGGGGTGACGGCGTATGCGTTTCGCGACAGCCGAGCTATTCCGATCGAGGAGTTGCGTGAATTCACGGACGTGTTTGGCGCGATCAAGGCGAACTACGTCGAGCAGGTCGAAGACAAAAAGCTCCTGCAGGAGGCGATCTCCGGCATGTTGTCGGGCTTGGATCCACACTCAGCGTTTCTCGATGGGGATGCCTATCGGGACCTGCAGATCGGTACACAGGGCGAATTCGGGGGCCTGGGTATTGAGGTCGGATCGGAGGATGGCGCGATAAAGGTCATTGCCCCGATCGACGACACGCCCGCGGCGCGCGCCGGTATCCGCGCGGGCGATGTCATCATTAAGATCGACGATAAGTTCACACGCGGCATGAACCTATCCGATGCGATCAAGCTGATGCGCGGCAAGCCGCAAACGCCTATCACATTGACGCTGGCTCGCAAAGGCGAAGCCCAGCCGCTGGAAATCAAAATCATTCGCGACATCATCCGCGTGCAGTCGGTCAAGTCGCACGTGATCGAGCCGGGCTACGGTTTTGTGCGCGTCACCCAGTTCCAGGATCGAACCACCGAAGACCTGGTCAAGCAGATCAACCAGCTCTACAAGTCCGGGCCATTAAAGGGTCTGGTGCTGGATCTGCGCAATGATCCGGGCGGCGTGCTCAACGGTGCCGTCGGAGTTGCGGCCGTGTTCTTGCAGCGAGACGCTCTGGTTGTTTCGACCGAAGGGCGCACGGAGGACGCGCACCGGCGCTTTGTTGCGGCCCCGTCGGACTATCTGCGCGGGAGCGGGGATGATCCTCTTACGCATCTGCCGCCGGAGATCAAGACCGTACCGCTGGTTATTCTCGTCAATGGCGCTAGCGCCTCGGCCTCGGAGATCGTCGCCGGGGCCTTACAGGACCACAAGCGCGCCAAACTGATTGGAACGCAGACTTTTGGCAAGGGATCGGTGCAAAGCGTGATTCAAATACGCAATGACCGGGAAAACCCGGCCGCAATCAAATTGACCACCGCGCGTTATTTCACCCCCAACGGGCGTTCGATACAGGCACAGGGGATCTTGCCGGACTTGCAAGTTGATGACACGGCGGAGGGCAATTTCGCTGGTCTAAGCGTGCGCGAAGCCGACTTGGCCCACCATCTGGTAAATACCAGCGACGCAGCCGGCGAAAAAACGTCCGCAGAAAAAGCGGAAAAAGCTCCGGGAGAGGCCGAGCCGCACGCGCCCGCCTCGGCGCACCGCTACGACTTTGGCAGTACCGAGGACTTTCAACTTCACCAGGCGATGAACTTCTTCAAGGGCCTGCCGGTGGAGACCGCAAAAGCGCACGATAAGGTCGCCGCTTCGGAAAATTCCGAGTAGCAGTCGCGCCCCCGCCCGCTTGGACGCGCTGCACATTGCGATCGGTCCCGCAGGTGGATTGGCGCGCCAAGCGCTAGTCGCCGAAGAGCTTTTGCTTAATCTCGCGGCGCTGTTGCGCCTCCAGACTTAAGGTCGCAGTCGGCCTCGCGAGCAGCCGCGGGATGCCGATCGGATCACCGGTTTCTTCACAAAAGCCGTATTCGCCGGCATCAATCTGCGCCAGTGAACTTTGCACCTTCTTGAGTAGTTTTCGTTCCCGATCGCGGGTGCGCAACTCCAA
>Ga0187781_10002384_pt1 | contig 14313 bp, 11 predicted proteins | sample 0715_SJ02_MP02_2_FD_132447 | JGI IMG/M metagenome (GOLD analysis project Ga0187781, IMG submission 132447) | Tropical peat soil microbial communities from peatlands in Department of Meta, Colombia - 0715_SJ02_MP02_20_MG | ecosystem: Environmental > Terrestrial > Soil > Wetlands > Peat | place...
ATGAAATCTCCTCACCACGTAGTTCTTGAGGCCAGGGCGGTTAGGATCGAGAGGCGCAGGCAGCCGAGTCCTCTTCCACCATTCCTCCCAGAATTCCGGACCTGCTTTGTCGCCACCCGGGCACTCGCTGTTTTTGGTTTCGCCCAAGCCCCATCACCTCGAACAAGGCTAACAAGATGGTAGCACGTTACCCCGCGAGTATCGCCTCGTAATCCCGCATCACGGTTCGCACGTCGAACCGGCTAAGAAAACTGTCCAGTCTTGGGTCGGGTTTCAATACAGTCCTTGCAGAATTGAGGGCAACGACGATTGTGTTTGCCAGCGCCTTCGGGTCGGAAGGCGGAACTAACCGGGCGAGAGGACAGTCTGCCAGAATCTCTCGCAACGCCCCCGGGCAGTCGGAGGCCACCACAGGCGTCCCTACAGCCAAGGCCTCGAGTACCACCAAAGGCAATCCTTCAAAGTGTGAAGGAAGTACAAACAAGTCGGCATGCCTGAGGTAAGGGTAGGGATTGGCCAGGAACCCAATCAGGTGTACGGCCTCGTTCAGCCCCAGCCGTTCCCGCTGCGCCAACAGGTCCGGCTTGAGGGGTCCGTCGCCGAGCATTGTGAGGTCGACGTCCGAAATCGCTGCACGTACCAACGGCATGGCGTCCAGAAGCACGGTGAAACCTTTCTCCTTTGCCAGTCGGCCTGCGGCAACGAGGTGGGGGCCCTGGCCCCGATAGGGGTTGCCACCCACCTCTGCCAGCCGTCTCGCCAGATCAAGGTCCACGGGGTTATAGATGCGCGTCATTTTGCTGGCCGCAATACCGAAATTCTCAGCCAAGTCGTTGAGCACGTAGTCCGCCACGCAGATTATCCGGTCGGCCCGCGGGTACAACCTCCGATAGAGCCAGTTCCAGAGAAGCGTATGCTTGCGCCCTTGGGCGTTTAGAGCGCTCGGTGAAGTGTCCTCCCGCATCAGCAGGCGTAGCCCCGGCGGCAAAAATGGCCTTGACAATGCCAGCGCCATATTCAGCTCACCCATCACTGAATGGATGACCTGCGGCTTCAGCTTCCAGGACAAGCGAATTATGGCGGGGAAGGCGCGGCGCACCCGTTTGGCATTCAAATCATGGAGTGGAATATCAGCCGGCACGTCCTTCAAGAACGGACCCGCCGCCCCAACCAAGGCTAGATGAGGCTCGAAGCGGGAGCGATCCAGGTGCCGCAGAAGCAACACAATTACTCGCTCCGCACCCCCACCGGCCAGGTTCGGCATGAGGAACAAAACTCGTCTGCGCACTGATTTCATCGCCGGGGCCTTCGACGGTTTTCAACGTGATTCGCCTCCTCAGCCGAGGACGGAGCTATTATATGCCAACTCCTTTTTGTTCTGAATGAGGAGCCGTGAAGCTAAAGCGTGGACTTGTTTTCTGGCTCACGCTGATGCTGTCGGCCGACCTCACCTCGCTGACTATTGCTATTTGTACTCGCCATGCGTCGCGGTGTACAACCAGCCTTCATCCTCTCAATTTTCGTGCCACGTAGGTGCAGATTCCGTACGTTTTGCGCAGGATCTGAATCCCCGTAAGAATGGGTAACAGCGCCCGGTCCATGGCCGTCAAGGGTTGCGCCAGGGCATATTTCAACGTGGCGATGACGCCGGGTTTGAGACGGTTACGCTTGAAGAACTCCGGCTGGGCCATGGGGATATCAGCGTACGTGAAGGGCCGCCTCTGGAGCCTCGTCTTAACGTAATAATGCAGCCAGTTGTAAGCCGGCAGCACAAAGATGCCCCCGCCAAAGTGGGCCGTTTCCAACGCGAATCCCGTTTCTTCCAAATACCTGCGCACCGTCTTTTCCGAGAAGAAATAAAGATGCCGGGGAATGTCCTCAAGAAAAAGGCGACGCGAGGCAAGACTGTTAAAATTCGGCACCAGAAATACAAAAAGGCCTCCCGCTTTGGTTACCTGGGAGGCCTTGCGAAAATAGGCCATGGGGTCGTGCACATGTTCCAAAACCGCCCAGGCGGTGACGGCGTCGTAGACGGGCTCGTTGACCGGAATATCGGGAAGCTGTTGGGGATAGACTTTGAAGTCGGTGATGGGCTGGGAGGAAGCTGAGATTTCTACGCCCTCGACTAGCCAGCCCCGCGCCCTCATAAATCTCGGAAAGTCTCCATTGGCGCACCCCACGTCGAGCAGGCTTTTCCGTCCCGGCATGCGCTCGATCGGCCTCAAGTAACGCGCTTCGCGTGCGTAGCGTCTGAGGTGGTGTGCCAAGTTGCGCACAAACTCCTCTTCATAATATTCCTTTGGATAATATTTCCCCATTTCTTCGAAGCGGGGTCGCGGATTCACAAAACCCAGACCGCATTGGTTGCATTCCACGACGGTGAAGACGCCTGGGTGATAGCCGCGCCGGTCGGGCATCTGGTAGAGGGCGGTGTGACGCGTCGAGCCGCAGAGGTTACATGCTACTGTTTCCATGGACCTCCTCGAGCTTGCCCATTCGCCGCAACGACGCGGCAATCGAAGCGTATACCAACGCGCAGGAGACCAGGTATACGAAAGAGGTGGAGAGGGCGATCCCCGCCACACCGAGGTACCGCATCAGAATGAGATTGAAAACGATATTGACGATCATGTTCACGCCCGCGATCACCATTAGCACCCAGTTTCTCTTCAAAGCGCTGATTAACCGCACCCCGAGTTGGGCAAGAATGTAAAAAGGGATCTGGAGAGAGAGGAGGGCTTGAACTCGGCTCACGACGCCGGTGTCCACAGCAGTGAAGGCTCCGCGTTGAAAGACAATCCTGGTCAGAGGATAAGAAAAGACTACCAGACCCAGTGTGATGGGGACGGTCACCAGGACAATCGCCCGGCAAGAGACTCGCAGAGTGTGGCGGCAGCCGCTCCAATCTTGGTTCGCCACCATCTGTGAAAAATAGGGAAGCGCCGCTGTGCCCAGGGATGTCGCACCGACCACGATGAAGAGGCTGACAATCTTCCGCGCATAGTTCAGGGCCGCCACACTGCCGGGTTCGAGCATGGCCGCCATGGATTGATCGACCAGTTCAGTGCTGCCCATCAACAGCGCGCCAGCCAGCATGGGCGCGTACTGCCCAATGACCTTGCGCAAGCTGGGATCCCAGCCATACCAGCGCGGCTCCAGTTCAACGCCTCGCACCCTCAACAACCGGCCCAATACGCCAGCCTGCAAGGCGACTCCCGTGACGGTCCCAACCGCCAGGGTATAGATACCCCAGGCTTTGCCCAGCAGAAGAAGAAAAGCCATTATGGAAAGCGGCGTCAGCATGGCTGATAGGGCGGGCAGGCCAAAGCGTTCTCCGGCATTCAAGATCGCGGTCCAAGCCACTGCCAGTCCGCTTAAGACAATAAATGGCAAAAGGGCATAAAGAAGCCGCCGGGTGAGCATCAGCTTTGCCGGACTGAAACCTGAACCCAGAAGGGGGAGGAAATAAGGAGCGAGTGCGCCGATTACTACAGAAACCGCGACCAGCAGGACCAGACTGACGACCATGACGCCGGAAAAGAGTCTTTGCGCCGCCTCCTTCCCCTCCCTTTCGCGCACCTGAATGAAGGTCGGAATCATGGCCGCGTTGAAGGATCCCGCCACCAGATTCACAAGGAAGGAGGGCAGAAGGTAGGCAATCAAGAAGGCGTCCAGCGCGTCGCCTCGTCCGAACCAGCGCGCCACGGCCAGTTCTTTTGCCGTGGACGCGAGGCCTGCAAGGCCAGAGCACGCGGCCACGCTGGCGGCTGCGTTAAAGATCTTGCGACCGGGAGTCAACGACGCAGATGTTCGAGGCGGTGACAAGGTAGGTTGCATGCCATTAGGACGGAATCTCCCGCCACTCAAGATTCACGAGGCAGCGATCATTAGTGGCGTATAGTCGGGCAAGCATGTTGGCATTGTAACGTAGGGAACAGGGAATAGGGAATAGGGAACAGACGGCGATCCGACGGTGTCATTGGTGAGAGGAGGGCTGCCGAGTGCAGTCACCGCTCAATCCACGACGAACCTGATCTCTGAAGATAATTCACAATTTACTATTCACCATTCCCTGTTCCCTATTCCCTGTTCCCTCCAAGCGGCCAGATTCTCATCTCCTGCGCAATGGGGAGGACGCGCAGCGCCGCCAGCGCCGCCAGGTAAGCAACGCTCCCAGCTCCGCAGAGTTCGCACAGATACATGAAGTTCTTAAATCCAGAGGGAGCGGGCGCAACATAGAGGCGCAGGGTCCACACGGTCAGTGCTGTCAAGAGGGCTCCCAGGAGATTCTTGGAAGCAAGCTGCACTTCGGCCCAACCCAGAGCTTGGCGAAGGTCTCCGAGATTCCTGCGGATTGCCAGGGCAGAGACAAGAACCGAGGCCACCAATAAGCCCAAGGGTATGCCCTTTGCGCCCCACCTGAGAACCCCGACATAAAACAAATCGAATCCCAAGTTGAGACTGTAGAGCAGAATCGAGAGGCGCAGAAAGGCTCCGCTCTCGGCGCGCGCAAAAAGGTAAAAAGTCAGCAGCCGAATGAAAGACAGGGGAAAGAGGCTGAGGCAGTAGTAGAAGAAGACCCTCGACATCAGGCCGGTGGCGGCGGGCGTGAAGTGGCCGCGTTCAAAAACCAGCCGGATAATACTGTGAGCGAGCATGAGGCAAAAGACCACCGCGGGGGAGGTGAGGAACAGGCTGATTTCCGAAACATCCCTGAACGTTCTTCGCTCTTCCTCGTGTGCTTTGTTCATCGCGGCCCTCGCCAGCCGTGGCAGGGCGGCCGTGCCCACGCTGCCCCCCAGCAATTCCACCATGGTGTACAGAATCTTCGACCCATAGTTCACTGCCGTGAGGGTTCCGGCGGGTAGAAAGGAGGCGATCATCCTCTCTGCCAAGACCACAACCTGCCACGCGACCGCGCCGCCAAGCTGGGCAGTTCCGGCGCCGCGCAGTCTCCGGAAAGCCTCGCCGCTCCCTGTGAGTGTCAAGGAGTAACGGACCGGAAAGGAAATCGCAATTTGCGCGCCCAGCACCAGCATCTGGAGAAGATAACCCGCCATGTAGCCCAGCACGATGCTGAAAGGGCCATAGCGGTCGAATCGCCACAGGATGACTGAGATAACCACGACATTGCGGATAAACCCTGCCGCCGAGGAGAGGACAAAGCTGTGACGGCTCAGGAGGAAAGAGCGGAAAACCTCGGCGGTGCCCGCTGGCACAATAATCAGGAAGAGCCATCGGCTAAGCTGAGTGGCTAACTCGACTTGGGGAGGTGTGAAGCCAGGCGCAATTCCGCGCATCAGCCAGGGCGCCCCGAGAGCGCCCACGGCCGCAAACAACCCCAGCCCAAGGAATACCAGGTTGACCACATAGCTGACGCCCCGGCCGAGCCCTTCCGGGAAATCACGCGAATCCAGTGTGGAAAAGAAAGGCACCAAGGAGAACTGGCTGGTCGCGGAAAGCAAATTAGTGATGATATAGGGAATTGTAAAAGCGACATAGAAGCTATCAGAGTTCCTCGAGAGCCCCAACTGGGCGGCGATGCTGGTCTCCACAAGGATGCCGGAAATGGCGCTCAGGAGGCTAAAAAAGCCCACCACCGCGGAACCCCAAAGCAAGTGACGAGTGACCAGTGACGAGTGACGAGTCAAGATTCCCAAATCTAACCCCTGTGGCCCTTCGTAGGGGTAGGGCTTGCCCTACCCCGGTCGATGGTCGGCACGAACGTCAGGGGACGGCAAGCCGTCCCCCAACAGTGTAGAGCCTGACTCCTGCGCTCGGCCCTCGAGATTCTCCGCCGCAAATGGCGTGGACATCACGAATAGAAAAACCATCAGGACGGGTGAAGCGCCAAAATTGAACTCGAAAAAACCCTCCACGAGAAAAGCCACCCATGCCGCCAAAGCGGCATCTGCCACCCATCGCTGGCTGGAGAGCCGGCGACGAATTTTCAGAATGTGCCAGCCGAGAGCCAGCATGAACCAAAACCACGCGATCAGGCAGGGTAGACCTCGCTCAGCAGCCAATTGCAGGAAGTTATTGTGAAGGTGGTCGTGGTATCCGTATATCGGGATCTTTCCGCGCGACAGATATTTTGTGTAGACGAGAGGGATGTTCCCAGGTCCAACACCAACCCAGGGATGCACTCGGACCATCCCTAAACCGACGCCCCACATTTCCAGCCGAATAGCCAGCGCCGGATCCTCCCTTGGGTGAAATGCCAGTGACACCCGGCGGCGAATTAGGGACGGCGCGGCCAGCTCAACGACGACCAGAAGAACGGGAATTGCCCAAAGCATGCGTGGTTTCCACCGCGACAGGATGTAAACGGTCGCCCCTAGACATCCCAGCCATACACCCCGAGTAAAACTCAAGACTAAAGAGGCCGCCACGAGGGCCAGGACCAGCCAATAGAGCGCTTTGGCCTTTCCGCCTTGCACGCAGTCATTCCGAGCGCAGCGAGGAATCTCGTCCTGGTCGTTTCTTCGCGGTCCGCCTCGAAGCAGAGCCAGACTCCTCGCTGCACTCGGAATGACGCCTTGGGACAGCAGCAGAAAGGCCAGCAAGGCGGAGAAGAGCAGCATTTGCTGGCCCCCAAAATTCATCCAGTGTCCCATGAATCCGTGGATGCGCGTCAAGGTCATGTAGAAGTAAACACGGTTATAGTGGAGGCGCAGAACTCTATGATACTGGATAACAAACTGCGCTACTCCCACCAAACCCGCCAAACCCGCCACTAAGAACAGCCCTCGAAAAAGCGCTCCGAGGTGCCGCGCGCTCACCACCAGGCTCACACCCAGCAACAAGATCAGAAAAAGGACTAGCTTGCGTAGAGCGAACCCCCCGGCTTCCGGATGTTCGGCCCACAGGACGGAATTGACTGTGGCCAGGCAGTACAGAAGTAGAGGCAACCTGAGGGGCGGGAAGCTAATTGCCCGTAGCGCGAGCGTCTCGCCTCTCGCGCCTGCGGGACGACCATCCTTCCCGCGTGTGGGAGCGGGAAGCTCCCGCCACAAGGGGCGCGACGCCCGCGCTACGGGGCGGGTGTGAATCAAATGGATCAAGTACGCGAGGGTGGCAGCGGCGAGAAAAGCCTGCGACACAGCTATGGAAATCAGGAGCGTCAGGACATGCAAACTAAAAAACAACGACGCCCACCGCGCGGCTGCGCCTTGGGGAAGTTCCCTCCACCAGGATTCGATAAGCAGTTTGCTGAAAAAGCCGATTGGCCTGTCATTGCAAGGAGCCGTAGGCGACGAGGAATCTTGCATTGTGTTGAAAACTCTCAGAGCGAGATTCCTCGCCGCTATGAAAATGACTGTGCCGAAGGCACCTTGGAGTGCGGCGGCTTGACGCCGCCTTGGCCCTCACGCTCGAGGTTAATGCAAGGCGGCGTCAAGCCGCCGCACTCCAAGGCGCTTCATGCATTTTCATGCATGGTGGTGAGCCAAAGGATCATGGAATCTCCGCTCGGAATGACGGCTCGGAAGAGTCTTTCCGTAGTTTGTAAAGCCGCCGGAACTCATCATGCCAGCGATCAGGCGTCAGTCAACAGTGTGTGCTCATTGGTCGTCCCGACGGCTGATAGCTCCTTCGCGGCCTTCCCCACTTCTCCCTACCAGTTTTCTCATAACGCTGAAAGCGTCCTTCACAGCGAGCGCAACAAGTCCCGGCCCCGTGACCAGCACGTTGTGATTGAAGGCGAGAGCGTCGCCGAACCGCCCGTGAAAGAAAGCCGCCAGGGCATGCAGGCTGCCGCACGCAGGACAGGCGCCTAGCTGAAACAGGGTTCGCCAAAGGCAGAGGTTGGGACCTTGCGATAAGGCCTCTGGGGGCAAAAGGCGGAACCCTGCAACCACGATAGCAACCGCGAGTAACCGCGGCACCCCACGGCAAAACAGCGCCATCCCTTACCTCTGCCTCAGGGGCTTACCCTGTGCATCCGGGACCTTATTCATCGCGATAAGAATGACATCGACCAGCCACCAGATACCGCAGCCCCCCAGGGTCACGAGTTTGAGGATCCCCAGCCCAATGTAGCCCAAGTAAAAGCGGTCCACACCGAGCGTCCCGAGCAGGACGGAAAGAATTAGTGCAACTGTCCAGTCCTTTCCGTCGCCAACCGCTCCCAGCCTCACGCCACACTTCACGCAGATTTCCGCGCCCGGCACCGTCTCTTGCCCACAGGATTGGCAATAGCAGCCTCCCAATAGTGGCCGCTGGCCACAGTTAATGCAATATTCCGCGTTATCTGCCAACTGCCTTGCACAATTCCGACAATACATGTTGGGGCCTCGCGCGAGGGGATACAACCTTCGTAAGCGCGCTATTTATAATACCGCAAGTGGGAAAAGTAAATAGGCGGGTTGAAGCAGATCCTTAAGGAACGAAATAACCCCTCACCCGTCCCACGACGGCTGGAGAAAACGCCGGTGCAGTCCACCCTCTCCCCCAAAGGGGGAGAGGGCTACCGCTTTCTGCCTTCTGCTTTCTGCCGACTGCCTTCGGCTTTTAGTTGGGCGTGCCGGCCGCCACCGGTGTCAAGGCCACCTCGCGAGTAGGCTTGCCCACCTCGACCGGCACCGGTTCTCTCTCCAAAGCCAAATCAACCGCTTCGCGGATGGACTTGACATAGTGGAGCACCAAACCCTCGAGCATTTCCTCGTTCAGATCCTCGTGCACGTTCGGCTCGTTGTCGGCGGGCAGGATGATCTCGATCACTCCGGCGCGCTTGGCGGCAAGAACCTTTTCCTTGATTCCCCCCACGGGCAAGACTTGTCCGCTTAAGGTGATCTCGCCGGTCATGGCCACGCGCGGCTTGGCCGGCCGACTGGTCAAAGCTGAGACCAGCGCCGTCACCATCGTGACTCCGGCCGATGGGCCGTCCTTGGGGATGGCCCCCGAGGGAACATGAAAGTGGATATCCTTTGACTGGAAGAAATCCAGGTCAATATCGTAATCCGCGGCGTGCGAGCGCACCCAGGCCAGAGCGGCCTGCATGGATTCTTGCATAACCTGGCCGACATGGCCGGTCATGGTGAACCCCTTTCCCCCCTTCATGGCATTGGCTTCAACAAAAAGCACGTCACCTCCTGTCGGGGTCCAGGCCAACCCCACCATCACACCCGGCTGGCGTGTGCGCTCCACCACTTCGTTTTCCAAGCGGTAGCGCGGAATGCCAAGGAAATCGCGGAGATTGTCGGGAGTCACCAGTAGCTTCTCCGTGTGGCCCTCGGCGATTTTACGCGCCTGCTTGCGGCAAATGGTCGCGATCTCGCGCTCCAGGTTCCGCACGCCGGCCTCCCGCGTGTACTGGTGGATGATATGGGCCAGGGCGGGCCGGGTGAATTCGATCTGGTCAGGGGACTTGATGCCGTGTTCGTCGGTCTGCTTGGCAATCAGGTGGCGAACAGCGATTTGAATTTTCTCCTCCTCGCTGTAACCCTGGAGTTCGAGCACTTCCATACGGTCGAGCAGGGGAGGAGGAACGGTATCCAGCACGTTCGCGGTGCAGATGAATAACACCTTGGACAGGTCGAATTGCACGTCGAGATAATTGTCCCGGAAATGAGAGTTCTGCTCGGGATCGAGGACCTCAAGCAAGGCCGAGGAGGGATCGCCCCGAAAGTCGCGGCCAATCTTGTCCACCTCATCGAGCATGAAGACGGGGTCGCGCGTTTCCGCCCGGCGGATGCCCTGAATGATCTGGCCCGGCAGCGCCCCAATATAAGTCCGCCGGTGCCCGCGGATTTCCGCCTCGTCGTGGATGCCGCCCAGCGACATGCGGAAGAACTTGCGGTCCAGGGCGCGCGCGATGGACTTGCCCAGGGAAGTTTTGCCCACTCCCGGAGGCCCCACAAAACAGAGGATAGGGCCCTTGAGCTGGGGTTTGAGCTGGAGTACCGCCAAATAATCCAGGATGCGCTCTTTGACTTTTTCCAGGTCCCAGTGGTCCGCCTCGAGGACTTCCTTGGCCTTCTGGATGTCAACCTTGATTTCGCTGACTTTGGTCCAGGGCAAGGCCACCAGCCATTCCAGGTAGGTGCGCGTGACGTGATAGTCGGCGGCGGCGGGGGACATTTTCGCCAGCCGGCCTAACTCTCGCAACCCTTCTTTTTTCGCTTCTTCGGTCATGCCCGCGGCTTCAATCTTCTTGCGCAATTCTTCGATTTCCTGCTGCTCGTCGGCTTCCCCCAATTCCTTCTGGATGGCTTTCATCTGCTCACGCAGGTAATACTCTCGCTGGCTCTGCGTAACCTGATCTTGAACATCGGACTGAATCTTAGACCGCAGTTGCAGGACTTCTACTTCTCTCATTAACTGCCGATTCAGCCGTTCCAGCCGGATCTTCAGATCAAGACTTTCCAGCAGTTCCTGCTTCTCGGTGCTGGAAAGCGAAGGAAGGTTCGCGGCGATGAAATCGGTGAGCCGCCCGGGGTCGTCAATGTTCATGACCACCGTCTGGAGGTCGTCGGAGAGGGTTGGAGAAAGCTGTACCACCTGCTGGAAAAGTGTCGTGACGCTCCGCACCAAGGCATCAAAATCAGCCTCCTTCTCCTTTGGGATGATGTCCTGAAGGGGCTTGGCGCGCCCGATCATGTAGGGCTCGACTTGGCCCACTTCCTCCACCGCAATCCGCTGCAAGCCCTCTACAAAGATAAACAGGCTTTGACTGGGCAGCTTGATGATTTTATGAACAAAAGCCACGGTCCCGATCTGGAAGAGGTCAACTGGCTGGGGGTTGTCGACGCGCGGGTCGCGCTGGGTAATCACCCCGATGAACTTGTCTTCTTCCTTGAGATCGCCGACCAGCTTGAGAGAACTATCACGCCCAATGGTGAGAGGCAATATAGCGTTTGGAAACAGCACTGTATCACGCACGGGCAGGATGGGAAGATTGTCAAAATCTATATTCGTCTTGTGTTTAGGTGGCATGCCTTTCAACCTCGCCTTCGACTTTTGGATCTTGTCGCATTCGGGGACCTCGCATTTGAGGCGGTGTCATTCTATCACGCCGGCTGCTCTGGTTCGCTTCGCAAAATAGACTCGCTTGCCATTTTGTCAATCCTAATCTTGCGCCTGCGAAGTTCCCCCCACTAGTTAGATGCTGAAGTTACGCAACGCGGTGTCCGCTCTCGACCGCAGTCATTCCCGCGAGTACGCCGTTGCCACTGCCGGTTTGCGGAAATCCCTTGAAGCAAGTTATCTTGGAAATCATTGTCATCGCAACAGGAGGTCAGGAATATGGCTAAAGATTTGGCCCGAGTCGTCCACCTCAGCCCCACGGTGTTCTATATGCTTTTCTTTGCCACGTTGGTAATGGTCTCGTTAGCCCTGGGATTTGTTTTGAATCGAGTCCTCCACTATTGGACCAAGAAATTGACGAACACCTGGGGGGAGCTTGTCTTCTCCTTGTTGGAGTCGCTCCCGATTCCCTTACTGTTCCTCGGGTCCATCTACGCGGGCCTGGAAGTCCTCACACTCCCGCCTTGGGTTGAGAAGTTTGGTTCAAAGCTGATCTTCGCCCTGACCGTGGTGGTTGTCTTCTATTTCCCCGCCAAGGTGTTGGTCATTTTCTTGCGCCGCGTCGGGCAACGGAACCCAGACATGGAGAGGGTAACCAATCCGGCCATACTGGGCGTGCGGGTCTTGTTCGCCGTCCTGGCCGTCACCATCGTCCTTGAACACAATCATATTTCTCTCACCGCTATCTGGACCACCTTGGGCGTCGGCAGCGTGGCCGTTGCTTTGGCCTTGCAGGATACCCTCAGCAACCTCTTTGCCGGCCTCTATTTGTTGGCGGATCGGCCCGTGACCACGGGGGATTACATCAAACTGGATTCCGGCCAGGAAGGGTACGTTATGCGCATTAGCTGGCGCTCCACCAGAATGCGCACGCAATCGAATAACGTCGTGTTCGTGCCGAACTCCACCATGGCCAAGGCGGTCATCATCAACTATTCCATGCCTGAGCTGCGAGTCTCGGTCACCGTCCCCGTGCACGTAGCCTATGGGTCCGACCCCAACAGGGTTGAGAAGGCCCTGCTAGACGTTACACAGCAAGCCGCCCAGGAGGGGCTTGCAGGGTTGCTGCTGAATCCCCCTCCCAGTGTTAACCTAAATCCGGGATTCGGGGATTCCTCCCTGGATTTTTCACTTGGTGTGAATGTTCGTAGTTTCGAGGACCAGGTCCCCGTGCAGAGCGAGTTGCGCAAACGCATCCTGGCGCGGTTTGCCAAAGAAGGCATCCATGTTCCCTTCCCTACGCGAACCATCGGACTCGATCCGGCCACCCTCGAGTCGCTTCAGAACTCGGCGACTAAGCAGGGGAGGTAGGATAGGTGCCAGCGGTCAGGTGCCAGGGGTCAGGTGTCAGAGACTGAGGATTGGCGGATCTGCGGATCCAAAAGGGAGATTCCTTATGAAACGCACTAAGACGATTGTCATTGCGATCCTGTCCATGGTTGCCACGTCCGTGGTCGGGGCGCGGCCGGCGGCGCCAGACAAGGTGGACGACTATGTCACGGCGGAGATGAAGAAGGAGCACATTCCCGGCTTGGCCTTGGGGGTTTATCGCAACGGCGAGATAGTGAAAGGGCAGGGCTACGGTTTCGCCAACGTCGAACTCGAGGCGCCGGTTAAACCGCAAACCATCTTTCAGTCAGGCTCGGTGGGAAAGCAGTTTACCGCCACTGGTATCATGATGCTGGCGGAGGAAGGGAAGGTCGGCCTGGACGACCCCATCACCAAGTATTTTCCCGACGGCCCCGCCTTTTGGAAAGAGATCAAGGTCCGGAATCTGTTGAGCCACACTTCGGGCTTGGCTGAGTACGAGTCCGATGCGCAAACCGGACCCAGCGGCCCCTTCTACCTGCGTCTGGACTTCACCGAAGACGAACTGCTCAAGAAGATCGAGGCTCTGCCGCGCGAGTTCGGAGCCGGCGAGCAGTGGAATTACCGCAATACTAACTACGTGCTTCTGGGTTTCCTCATCCATAAAGTGACGGGCAAATTCTATGGCGATTATCTCGGGGAGCGAATTTTCAAGCCGCTGGGCATGACCGCGACGCGCATCATCAGTGAAGCGGACATCGTCCCTCAACGCGCTGCCGGCTATCGCTTGGTGAAAGGTGAACTGAAGAATCAGGAGTGGGTCTCGCAGTCGTTCAATTCCACGGCCGATGGCGCCCTGTATTTCAACATCCTCGACCTCGCCAAGTGGGACGCGGCGCTCTACACCGAGAAGCTCATCAAGAAATCGAGCCTCGACCAGATGTGGACGGTCATGAAGCTCAACGACGGCAAGCCCAATAAGGCCAACTATGGCTTCGGGTGGGGCATCACCCGCGTGAACGGCCACAAGCTGATCCAGCACGGCGGCGCTTGGCAGGGATTCACCACCTACATTGCCCGCTATGTGGACGACAAGCTCACGGTTGTGGTTCTCACCAATCTCGACGCCGCCAGGCCGGGTAAGATCGCGCACAACGTTGCCGGCTTGTATATTCCGGAGGTCAGGCCGCCGGAACGGAAACCCATCGAGGACAAGGACCCGGAGGTTACGGCGCTCCTGCGCGACACGCTTCAGAAGATCACGGATGGGAAAGCCGACCCGGAGGCCTTTACTCCGGACCTGCGCAAGGAGCTGTTTCCGGAGAGGATCCTTGCCATTGGCGAAGAGCTCAAGGCACAAGGCCCGGTGAAGTCTTTGGATCTGATGGAGCGCAAGGCAGAGCAAGGGAACCGAGCCTACACTTACCGCCTCGTGTACGCGGATTCAACTTTCTTCATCACCCTCCAATTGACCGGCCAGAACAAAATCGCCGCCCTCGAGCCCGCCGAGGAATGAGGACGCGCTCACCCGCCGCCTCGGCGCCCCACCGGACACCCGACACCTGGCACCTGACACCTCAGGAGGGTTGCTGGAGTTGAGCGTAACCGGCAAGAGCTGCAAGGAGCTTGGCGACATCGAATTCCACTTCGTGAAAGATCTGGAGCAGGTCGCGTTCTCGTTCCGCAGGGCTTAGAGGCAGGAATTTCTCCGCCGGAACGTAGAAAGGGTTGTCGCGAACCAGGGCCCCTTCCACCAACAAGTGGCGATGCACGGCGATGGCGGTTGAGGGGAATTCGACCCTGGAGGTAAGTCAACGGAGGCATAACCACGCTCGGCTCCTGCAACAAGACTCTGAACTAGTGTCCTGTAACACATAATTCTTTACAACGGCGGACCTTGTCCAGGATAATGTCCGCAGTTGCTTTCCAAACGAATGGTTTCGGTTTCTCGTTCCAAGCCGCCAGGTATTCAGAGATGGC
>Ga0187781_10002385_pt1 | contig 14313 bp, 7 predicted proteins | sample 0715_SJ02_MP02_2_FD_132447 | JGI IMG/M metagenome (GOLD analysis project Ga0187781, IMG submission 132447) | Tropical peat soil microbial communities from peatlands in Department of Meta, Colombia - 0715_SJ02_MP02_20_MG | ecosystem: Environmental > Terrestrial > Soil > Wetlands > Peat | place...
CTGAAGGTCGTGGTGAAGTTCAGCGACCCGCCACGGCTGGGGAAATAGTAGCCCTGATCCAGCAGCGCAGAAGCACCCCCGCTGCCGGTGCCGCTGGTGCCCACACTTGAATAATTGGTGAAATGCCGGACGGTGACCGCAAGGTGGTTCTTTTGGTTGGGAATGTAATCCACCTTGACATCAGTCATGTGCGCGTTGGTCGGCGTGTTGTAATTGTAAATGATGTTGTAGCCGCCCTCGTACGGATAGGCGGTGCCTGGATTGGTAACGGTGTTCGGCTGCAAGAAAAAGTTTTGCACCATGGCCGAGCCGTTGGCGCTGAACAGGCTTGAGGGGATGGTGTCGTTGGGGAAGGCTTGCCCCGCGACCAAGCCATCCACTCCACCCAAATAAGCCGGGACCGTCGGGCAAACGCTGGCGCCAAAGACCGCGCAGTAGGCGGTCAGATTGCCCGCACGATCGGCAGCCGTGGGTACTGTTCCTACCTCGGTACTGCCGCTCACCTCGCGGTTCCATTCTTCCGACAAATAGAAATAGAGATTGTGCTTCTTCGGAAATACCGGCCCGCCAACGGAAAAACCAAAATCGTTGAAGTCCAGCGTGGGAGTGGTAGACGAGAAGAAATACCGGGCATCCATAGCGCTGTTGCGGACAAACTCGTAGACGGTGCCGTGGTACTTGTCGCTGCCGGATTTCATGACCACGGCGAACTGGCCGCCCGCCGCGCGCGAAAATTCCGGCATGTACCCGGTGGTGATAATGTTGACCTCGGAGATGCCGTCCATGCTGGGCATGCCTACGGTAGCGCCGTTGGCGCGTGTGCGCGTCGAGGGCACGCCGTCAATCAGCAGGTTGTTTGATTCGCCCGTCAGCCCGTTCACCTGGGTGCATTGCGATGCAAAAAGGCTCATGGCCTGGAAGCTGTTGAAGGTAAAGCTCTGAACCACGCCCGGTTGAAGGCCCAGAAGGCTGACAAAATTCCGCCCATTGGTCGGCAATTCCGTAATTTGAGTTTGGTCCACCGTGCGGGCTACCCTAGACTCTGAAGTTTGAACCTGCACGGGCGAGGCCTGAACCTCGATCGTTTGCGTGACCTGTCCAACCTGCATCGTGCAGTTGACCATCACGTTGGCTGAGGGGTCCAAGTGGACGCCCAGGGTCGAGCACGCCTGGAAACCTTCTTTCTCCGCCTTCACGTCATAGTTGCCTGACGGAAGATTGGGGACCACGTAATAGCCGGAAGGGTTTGTGCTCGTCTTCGCAGTCTGGTGAGTGCCGGTGTTCGTCACTGTAATGGCAGCGTCAGGAATAATTGCTCCAGTGGTGTCTGCAATGGTCCCTGAGATTGTGGCCATAACAGCGGTCTGCGCCAAGGCAGGCATCGGCATCAGCAAGGCAACGGCCGAAAAAGCTAGCAAGGAAATCCAAAACCGAACACTCGGATTACTCATATTCGCCTCCTCGTTGTAACTCCTCTGAATTGTGCCTTGAACTATTACGGAAGCTCGACACTACACACTTCGCACCCGCTGTATAGAGCAAACCAATTACCAAATGGAGATTTGTCCTCTACGGTTATAACTCATTGTTTTTGAAAGGATAGAATTGCCTAATCGTCTTCCCCTATTGGTAATTACTGAATACTGTATATGGTTTCCGGGATTTCTACGATTTTTGGAAAGAAGTGGGGTCCGGCCATTTTCAGCTGACTTTCCCGTTGTTTTTGGGCTGGTAACTAGCCACTAGGCGCTAAGCACTAGCCTCTGCCTTGAAGATGCATGTGCCGAAGGCACCTTGGAGTGCGGCGGCTTGACGCCGCCTTGGAACTTTGGGGCGGCGACGGCGCGGCTCAGGACTGCGTTCCCTCGCGTGGTGCGAAGGCGGCGTCAAGCCGCGGCACTCCAAGGCGCTGCGCGCATTTTCATGGTCTCTGGTGCCCGTCAGTGGCCGGGCACGAGCGACTGCTCTTCATTTTGGAGGTGCTGAAGGCTTAGAAGGATCTGAAGTGGCCAGAGCGCTCGCAATGGCAGGCGGCAAAGCGGCTTGGAGTTTCGGATCAAGGCGAATCCCCTCTTCAATCTCGGAGCGGGCCGCGGGTGGCAGGGTTGAGGCGCCAGAAGCCATCAAAAGGCCTAACTCGAAGTGCGCCACGGCGAAGTCAGGCGCCAGGATGAGCGCTTGGCGGAATTCTGTTTCCGCACGGTCTTTCTGCCCAAGCTGGGCCTCAGCCATACCGAGGCTGAAATGGGCGTTGGCGAACCCGGGCTCGAGAGTAACGGCCTTCTGAAATTGCTCGATCGCCCCTTCAAGGTTCCCGGCAACCACCAGCGCGTTGCCGAGATTATTGCGCGCCTTGGCGAACTTCGGGTCGGCACGGACGGCATAAGCGAACTCCTCCGCGGCTTCCTTCTGATTGTTCTGTTGCCAAAGCACTCCGCCCAGATTGTTGTGAGCCTCGGCGTAGGCCGGGTGGGCGGCGATGGAGGCTCGGAAGGCCGTGGCGGCGGCATTCAAGTCGCCCGAATTCCACATCCGAACGCCGTTGTTATCTGCCCCTTGCGCGCGCGCCAGGGCCTGGACCATTTGCAGCATGGACTTGGCTTTTTTGAATTCCACGGTCGCCTGGGTGGGCTCGCCCAAGTGCCGAAGCACGGTGGCCAAGCCGTAGACCGCGGGGATCGCGTCAGGCTCGTCCTTGAGCGCATCTTCGAAGGCCCGACGCGCTCCTGCCCAGTCCCCAAGTCGCATAAGGGAGTTCCCCAGATTCTGCTTTGCCTCCGGGTAACGAGGTCTCAGGGCGATGGCCTTGCGGAAGTTCTCAATCGCAGGCTGAAGATTACCCTGCTGCAACTGAATGAAGCCTAAGCCGCCCAGGGCGCTGGCGTTCGTGGGATCGATTCGCAAAACCGATTCGATTTGCTCGCGCGCCCCATCGAAGTCGCCAGCCCTGAAAAGCATAGCGGAAAGCTCGAGCCGTGCCGGGATGTTTTTTAAATCGGCTTCGACCGCGTTTCGGAAGTAGCCTGTGGCGGCCTTCAGCGTCCCACCGTTAATCGAAATCAGGCCCTTTTGCAGCCAGGCGTTGGAGAGATGTGGGTTTAGAGCCAAAACTCGCTCGATGGCATCATGAGCCTGCTGGAGGTCTCCCCCGGATCGAAGCGCGATGCCAAGTTGAAGGTAAGCTTCTTCCGAATCCGGGTGTTCCCGGATAGCTTTGCGGGCTGCTGCCACCGAGCTCAATATCTGGTCGGGGGAAATTTCGGCCAATTCAATGTCCCCCGTCGGGTTCGCATCCTCCGAGGCCATCCCTTGCGCTGAGGCAGACGTCGCCGAGAGCACGAGGGCCAAAAGTGCCAGAACTGTCGTCGCCAGCAAAAAAAGTCGAGGAGTCGAGGGGTCCGCGGCTCGGAAATGTAACCCCCTTTCCGCGAACCATCGCTCTGTCAACCCCTGCCTCATCGCCTGCTCGCTCGTCAGCTCCTCAACTCCTTGACTTCCCCCTGCCGGAACGCATACTCGCGGTTCACCGCCAGCCGTTCGTATTTCTCTTCCTGGCGGTCAGGCCAGCGAATCTCGACGCGATCAATCGAGGTGGCTTCTCCCAGACCGAAATGAAGTCGCAGATCGCTAGTGGAGAAATAACTATCTCCGCTGCGGACCTGGTCGGTCTGCGTGAGGCCGCCGGTTGTAACTCGGACGCGGGCGCCAATGGCATCGCGGTTGCACTTAGTGCCTGTTAATTTGAATCGCGCCCAGGAGCCGGAGGGGCCACCAGGCTTGTAAAGAAACGGTTCCTTGTCGATGTTATTGACCACAGCCCAGATTCGCCCCGAGTTGTCGAGGTCGCCGAAAGCCGCGCCCCGGCTGCTCTGCGTGTCCAAGAGTCCACTTTCGTGGTTGTCCACCAAGGCAAAGCGGCCATTGCGAAGGTTACGGAATAACATGTCCGGCTGGAGCCAACTGTTCCCGGCCTTATCCGCCTGTGGGTAGATATGCCCCTGCGAGATAAAAATATCCCTCCAGCCGTCGTTATCATAATCTATAAACCCAACACCCCAACCCAGCTTTGTAAAGGTGACCGTTCCGAGACCTGCCTCAAACGTGACATCGTCGAACTGGCCGTTGGTATTTCGATACAGAGCGTCGTAGTCCTCGGAGAAGTGGGTCACCAAAAGGTCCATCCATCCGTCGTTATTGTAGTCACCGACGGCAATGCCCATGTTGGATTGCGGTCGCCCATCGGCGCTCACCGCGCAGCCAGTCTCCATGGCGACTTCCTCGAAAGTGCCGTTGCCTTTGTTGTGCCACAGGTAATTTGGCATGGAATCATTAGCAACGAAAATGTCGAGAAAGCCATCGTTGTCGAAGTCAAACGCAGCCACCCCGAGTCCATAGGCCCGGTCGTTGTCGTGAATACCCACGTCGCCCGAAACTTCGCGAAACTTGCCGCCGCCTTCGTTGTGGTAATAAAGATCCGGCAGGCCGGCCAAACCCTGGGGGCCGCACGCCACCGGAACGCCTCGATAGAGGCAGTATTTCGCCGCACCCGGGGTGGGGATGACCGCCCGGTCGAAATCGACATAGCGCGCCACGTAGAGGTCAAGCCTGCCGTCACCATCGAAGTCACCCCAGGAGCAACCGGTGCTCCAGTTGCCCCCTTGGAGGCCGGCTTGCTTGGTAATGTTGGTGAACGTCCCGTTGCCGTTGTTGTGGAAGAGGGCATTGGTGCCAAAGTTGGTGATGAAAACATCCGTATAACCGTCATTGTCAAAGTCCGCCGCGGCCGCGGCCATTCCCCAGCCCTCATTGAGCAGGCCGCTTTGCCGGGTCACGTCCGTAAAGGTGCCATCCCCGTTGTTCCGGAACAGGCGGCTGGAAGTGCGCGGCAAGCTCGGATTATCGAGCAACTCGAAGGAGGAACCGTTGACCATGAAAATGTCCAGCAAGCCGTCGTTGTTGTAATCGAACAGCGCCACGCCGTTACCCATTTCCTCGAGCAGGTAATCCTTGGCCAAACTGCCGCAGGTATTGCGGAAGGCGCTCAAGCCCGCTTGTTTTGCCACATCTACAAACCACGGCCCGGGGGCCAGCACCGGTTGCCCCATCTTGCCGCCGCTAAACAGTGGAATGACGAAGCACAGGCCCGACACGCTCTGGCGCATCCAATCGCGGCGGGAAAGAATTGGCGATTTCCTGTTGTTCATATGCTCGCTTGTCATCCTGAGCGAAGCCAAGAATCTCCGCAGTTCGGTCGCTCGGGGTAAAACCCGCGAAGCATTCCGGCAGTATCCTTCTGCACAACACCATAACAAACACTGCAGAGATGCTTCGCTTCGCTCAGCATGACAGAATCGGGTCGTTTTTCACGTGCTCACCGCTCGGGTTGATCGAGAGCTTGCCGCTCCTTTTCCATGGTTTGAAGCACCTCCTGGCCATACTGCGTTGATGCTTGGCGAAGCTGATTGGAAGCCGCCAGCGCGGCCTCGGCCTTGGCTGAATCGCCGATTTTTCGGTAAAGGAGGGCGAGGCGATAATGAAGTTCGCCATCCTCGTCTTGCTTGGCTACTCGCAAAAGATAATCCACCGCTTCCCGAGTGTGTCCCATGGCCGCCTCGGCCTTGGAAAGATCCAGGCAGGCCCGGTAGCGGAGACTCTCCTCCTCCAGCGTGGGACGCAGGCGCCGAATCGCCTGCTCCCATTGCCTCTTCTGAACGTAGATGTCGCCCAGCTCATAGCTCGCGGCGAGCATACTCGGCGCCAGCTCGAGCGCTTTACGCAGCGGCGGCTCGGCTCGATCCCAGTCTCCAGCCTCCCAGTAGGCTGTGCCGAGACCCAGGTGAAGGTCCGGCAAATCCGGTGACAGTTTCAGTGCCGCTTCATATTCCGCTACCGCGCGGGGAGTTTCGTGCTTGTCCGCATAATACTTGGCCATCATCTGGTGCACACGAGTCGAGTTGGGCCTCAACTGGGAGACTTTCCGAAAAGCCTCGTATCCCAGCGCCTCATACGACCGCACCAGCCAGTACATTGCCCAGGCGTCGGAAGGCGCCGAGCCGAGCGTGCGCCTCGCCGCGGTCTCGGAATCCTCGGGGGCTCCTCCCCGGAGCTCAGCTTCCGCGAGTTTGTCCCGCTCCGCCTGAGAAGCTCCTTCCTGCTTGCGCAACTGGTCGGCGACCTGGCGATAACAAGCTTCCGAGAGCCATGTTCCGGGCCCGGACTGCGGCAGGCTAAGCCCTTCCGAACATGTCTTCTCGGGATTCGTTTCCGACGCCGGCAGGTCCGCCTCCGACTCCTTCAGCCAATTACTCCAAGCTCTCCCCAGTGGCGTTTGCGCGAAGTGAGCGGGAAGCATAGTCTGCTTCTGCTCTAAGGCCTCCCGCAGGACAATAGGAGGCGAAGCTTCAAAAAGCCGAGTCAATTCGCGAGGATTTGAAGCCGCAAGTGCGGAAAGCTTCTGCGCAGCGCCGTCCCAGTCTCCGCGCAACGACATGGCCACCGATAAACCAAAGAGGGCATCCGGCGAGTGGGGATTCCGCTCGAGCTCCTTTTGGAACTGGAGCTCCGCGGTTTGGGGGAAACCCAAATTAAGCAACGCGGTGCCCAGGTCGGCGAAAAGCCCAGCTTGAGTAGTGTTCCGCTCTAACAACCCGAACAAGATGCGCAAGGCCTCCGCATAGCTCCCGCGGGAAATTGCTCCCTCGGCTTTGAGCTGCTGGCCGAGCGCATCCTTCGGGTATCGCTGCCAGAATTCCTCGCTGGTCTGTTTCGACAGGAAGCCGTACGCGAGCCCCAGCTTATACCACGCTTCGGCTTCCTCGGGGGTGCGATGCAATTGTTCCTTGAACTGATCGATGGCCCCAGGCAAGTCCCCGCTGCGCGCCAATCCATCCCCCAAGGCCAGCCGGCCTGTGCCGCTGGCAGGGTTTAGCTTGAGAGCCTGTTGCAAGGACTGGATCGCCTCGGACAACTGGTTGATTTCGAGATCGTCTAAACCCTGGACCAGCCAGGCTTGCTGAGGAACCAGGGCTGACGAAGTTACGTTTTTTGTTAAGGGCGCGACGGCGCTCAGGGAGTCACGATATTGGTGCAACAGAAAATAAAGCGTCGCCAGCCGGGTGCGAATCTCAACCATGGCTTGCGGCTTCACCTGGGCTGCATCAACCTTGTCCAGGAAATCCTGGTAACGTTTTGCGGCCGTCGCATAGTCCCCAGCTTTATCTGCCAACCCCGCCGCCTGCAACTCGCTCTCGAGGTGGGGAGCCTGTGTCGACTTCAGGCTTGTGGCGCCTCCGGTCGCGCTCTGAATCAGCAGCACACATAGCCAGAGAGGCATAATAAGCCCTCGTTGGCCGGGTGGGGCACGGTCCAAATTCCGCGAGAGATTAATCACCCTCCGCACACCCAGAATCGGCCAAACTCCCGTTTCTACTGATACCAGATGTCACGCGCCGATGGCAAGCCTCCATATGCGACGGCGTGCGGAGATCGGAGCCGTAGGGCGGAAGCTGCTTTTTCCTCCCCACGTAGAAATGGCGGTGAAGTAGAATGGTCGTGGATTTGTCGAGCAGTGCGGCCTGCCAAGGAGATGCTGTGTGCGCGCCGGGTTCGGTATGTTCTACGGCTCGAACTACTACTGGGAGGGACAGGGCGCCCGCGGCACTTGGCCGTACGCCATTGCCGACACTCTCGAGGGCCTCAACGCACCCGGGTCTGCGATCGTTTATACGGAGCAGATGTACCCGACCTACGACACCCCCGTACCGGGCACGCCTGCCGACGCCCAGCACACCATGGCGCGCTATAACCGGACGCCGTACAGCGTGCAATGGAACGCCGGGGTGCAGCGCGAGTTGGCCAATAACCTCATGCTGGAAGTCGAGTACGTGGGAGACGGCGGCCGGCATATGCCGCTTTTCACCAACGAGAACGACCCTGCGCCTGGTCCGGGCACCGTGGGCCAGCCAGGGCACTTCCGGCCTTACCAATATGCTGACCCGGTGTTGGGTACCTACCCGACCTCACCGGGCTTCGGGGCGGACAGCGAAATGGACAACGTAGGGACCTCCGCTTACCACGGCCTTCAGGTGAAGCTCGAAAAGAGATTTTCCAGCGGGCTGCAATTCCTTGCCAGCTATGCCTGGGGCCACTACATCGACGAGGGCGGGTCCGGATTCTCCCAGAGTTCGGCTCCTCAGATTGACAACAACTTCGCGGCCGACCGCGCCGACGGCACCTTTGACATGCGCCACATCTTCACCGCCAACTGGGTGTACGATCTGCCGGCAGGGCACGGACGCCGCTTCCTGAACAACAGCAACCCGATCGTTAACACAATTTTGGGAGGCTGGGAATTCACCGGTATTATGCACGCGAACACCGGCCCGCCGCTCGGCCTAGGCCTTAGCGTTGACCAAGCCAACATCGGTCAGCGATCGCTCGAGGAGCGACCCAACTTCATTCCGGGACAGCCCCAGAGAACTACGCCGGGCGCCGGCGTGGACCAGACGACCGGCTACCGAACCCACTTTACGCCGCCACTGCCCCTGGTGCTCCCGCTGTGCCTGCCCTATACACCTATGGCACTCTCGGGCGCAACACGGCGCGCAATCTGGGCATGCAGAACTTTGACCTAGGTCTCTACAAGAACTTCCCCATCCACGAGAACAAGCAAAGCGTTCAGTTCCGGGCGGAGTTCTTCAATGCCTTCAACCACGTGAACCTGGGCGGCATCGACGGCACGATCGAAGATACTACCTTCGGTTCCATTGGTAGCACAGAACCGACGGGTAGTGATAACCGTCAAATCCAGTTTGCTTTGAAATTGTATTTCTAGCTGCTGGATCGCGAATCGCGCGAGCACCAATTTGGCGGCCACCGGTTCTTACCAGTGGCCGCCTTTTTGTTGTCGAGAGATGATGGACGATTGTCGATTGAAAGGTAACGCAGACTACGGCGACGTCGGCTGTGTCGGACTCTTCACGGCCGCCTCACGCTTCGGCTTTCCCACTTTCTCCGTGGCGTCCACACTGAAAAGTCTAAAGTCGGAATACTCGTGGGTGTTGCGAAGTTGCTTACCGTCCCAATTGATGGCCACGGTCACCTGCTGGGGCAGCCAGAAGGTTTGCGTGATGCGCTTAAAGCCAACCTGACTGAAGTTGACTTCCGTGCTCTGTCTTTCCAACCGAAGCTCCGGCAAGGGACGCAGAAGCTCAGTACGCAAACGAACTATCTGGTAGCTTGAGGGGTCAATCCACGCCAGTCCCTGAGAGAAGGTCGGCAGCCAACTCTGCCCTGCTTTGAAGAGGCCCCTCAGATGGGCTTTGCTCGGAATCTGAGCAAATGCCACCACGTACGTAACGTGGCCGTTGGTTTGCTGTCTGCCGAGGTAGCGGAAGGTAGTTTCGGACCGGTAGTCGGGGTGGAAGACGAGCGTGGCCGCATTAAAGCCGCGGGTGACCATGTACCCCTCTTCGACCCCTTTGGGAACTATCTCCGTGCCGGCTGAATCAACCCGATACTCCTTGAAAGTCGGGCCCCAGCCCTGGCGCGGCGCCATGCAGAGGTACCGAAATTCCTGGTTCTTTGAGCCCCGGACCTTGCCCTTCCCACCGATTTTTTCCTGATGGATTGACTCCCGCGAACTCGTATTCGGAAAATTGGCGAACATGGCGGAGATGTTTGCCGCCACTCCCGTCAGGATAGGCTCAAGTTGCGCCTGGTCAAGCGCGGGTTCAAGACCATCGACCATGTCGTGAGGAGGATTTTGCAGAAAGTCAAAGTGGTATCGACCCTTCTGCGGCTCCTTGTTGGTGTACGCCGCCTCGAGTTTTTCACGATTCTGCACGTCCACCCACACCTTACGAACGCGTAGCGGCATTGTCTTCACGTCGCGCCCAGCGAGATAACGGCTCATCTCGGAGGTCGCCTCGCCAAAGTGGCCCGTGCCTAGGCAGGATTCGATGTAAAGTAGCTTCGCTTCTGATCCAGCACCTGCTGCAAGGGCCTTCTTCAGGTATTCGGTGGCCGCCTCGAGTTGTTGCGTGGCAACCAGCGCGCGTCCAAGCTCCTCGAGCGCCAGCGGATCCTGCGGCCCAAACTTGACCGCCTCCACGAAAAACGGCAGTGCCTTTTCCGCGTCGTTCTGCCAACTCAGCCATGTTCCGTAGGCGATCAGCGGTTCTGGACGCCCGATCTGTTGATTGGCCAGCGAGTCGCGCCCGGCTTCCGCAAGGGTCTCGCGGGCGTCGTCCCAGGCATGCCAGTCGAGTTCCGCCAGCGCCAGCATGGTGCGGCACCCTATACAGTTCGGATTCTCCTTCGCCACCTTCCAGAGATCGGGTATGGCGCGTTCAGGCTGGTGCCGTTCAAGAAAGTCGGCGACACCGCGCGCGTAATCTCTCGCGCCCTTCGCCGGAAGCCCGTCGGCCGGCCCCAGTTGTCGCAGCCTGGGCGCCAAGCCTGCCACCAATTCTGACATAGGCAGAAAATTGGGGTCTTCGTCCTTCAACTCGTACAGCGTAAATGGGAGCCACCAAGTTTTGTTTGACTCACCGAAGTTGATGTAACTATGTGCAGTGTGAAAGCCCTTCTTTTTGATGGTCACGATGGCGCTGAACGCGTGGAATTCCTCCACCACCATCGAGTACTCAGTCCGAAATTCTCCCTGCGAATTGGTGCCTAGCATCTTGGGGCCCATGACACCGAAAGGCGTTACCGTTACGACGGCGTTGCGGACGGGCTCACCCTGCATTGTTTTTACGATTCCTGCCACGATCCACAACTTTTGCATATACGTAATATTGCGCTGGGGACTCATATCCGGCCATCCCGGTATATACTGGGCCGCGCTCCATAACGGGGAACTAATTGAGAAGACAAGCGAAAGGACTGTTCGAAATGGGCTCCTCATGGTATGCACTCCTGAACACGAGGAAAGTGGAACGGAATTAATTGTAGCGCTGCCGCCGGCAATCCACAATCGCTACCATCGATTTTAATCGGCTCACATAATGGAAGATATCATTGTTATCAGAGGTTCTCACCGCAATTGAAGCTGGATTTACGATCATTTTGAAGTGATATCCATAACGATTCGATAAATTGTACGTCCGGAGAGCAGGTCATACCAAATCTCCAATATTTATGCACATTCTTTCCCATTACTCGCGTGGTTGCAGGCTCTTCCTAATTGCTGCAAGCGCCTACTCCCAGATTATATGAATCGACAAAGCAGACAAACTTACAGATATTCTGAATTCCTATGTTGGTGTATCTTGCACAATTTAAATGTGATTATCATATATAGTTAAAAATGTCCCCCCACCCTATAAATGTATTTTGAATCGGTTTTGATTTCTCTTGACAAGCTACCAGTCCGGCGGTATATGAGTGCGTTTGCGTCCAAGATCGATTGAATTGATTCTGTCATGAGTATTACCAGTGCTTGGAGGAGAACCGCAGATTGTCCGTCTCTTGCCCAGCCTAGGGTTTTTTGATAGCTGCGGTCCCATTCCGGCACGGGGCGTGGAGAGCTTTCCTCCAGCGCGTCGGGTACTTCGCACGGAGGTAAACACATGGCAAGCACTGCAAGGGGCGACCCGGACAGCCGCGCTCGCCAATGGCTGCTGTTTTTGTCGCTCATATTCACGGGCCTTTTTTTCTTCCATTCATCGTTGGCTTGGACGCAAATCTCTTTCAGTTCAATTACGGGTGTCGTCAGCGAACCCAGAGGCGCAGTGGGTCTGAATACCAGCGTGGTAATAACCGATCTAAACAAAGGGTACGCCTACCAGGCAACCACTGATGCAACCGGTCGGTACCTGGTTGTCAACCTTATCCCCTGCACTTACGAGATCAAGGTTCAGGCCCAGGGATTCAAAACCTACTTCCAGCCTGGAATCGTTGTGGAGGTTGGCACTCCAGTTGGGATTGATGTGCGCCTCGCGCTTGGGACCGCCACTCAAACCATTGAGGTGACAGGGGCCGCTCCGATACTTTCTACGCAGAACGCCGTCACCGGTCAAGAAATAAACCGCAACATGATCGATGATCTTCCTCGACCGCTTTGACTGGAATGCAACGAGTCGTTGCGTCTTTTGGCAACAGGCAAGAAGCTTGAAAATGCGCTGACGCCGATTCCAGCCGACAGAGCACCGGAAAATCGGCGCACTTTGAGGCCAGGGAAAATAACCAACAGGAGGTTACCATGGGTCTCAGGATTTTTAACCGCGAGCTAAAGCGAGTTTCGCTTCTCAGACTTGTTTTTTCCGTGAACAAAGGAAATCCAGGAGGATTTCGGTCAGACGCCTTTCTGGCACCACACGGCCTTACTGAATTCCGGTGTGCTGGTGTCGAAGTATTGCTTTCCGCGTTGATTTGCCTTCTTCTGGCAACATCAGCGCTCGGCCAGAGCACGTTTGGGACGATCACGGGCACCGTCACGGATCCGAGCGGAGCCGTGGTTCCGGGGGCACAGATCACCATAACCGACCAAGCGACGGGCGTCGCTTACCACGCGAAAACGGGCCCGGATGGCGTCTACGCGCTTCCCGATGTCCCGGTTGGCACCTATAACGCGCGTGTAGAATCGAAGGGATTCAAATCCGCGGAGAGGTCTGGCTTGATCGTCTACGTGCACAACGCCATCAACGTGGACTTCAAGCTGACGGTGGGTTCGGCTTCCACGTTGGTCACGGTGCAGGCGGCGCCTCCGGTGATCGACACGCAGACCGGCACGGTTACCAATACGATGCTCGGGGATCAAATGGAGGAATTGCCGGTTGCACCAATGGTTCGTCAGGGGATTGGCATTTATGCGTTCGCTATGTACAACCCGGGAGTGGGCGTCAACGATTCGGGCAATTTTTATGCAAACGGCACACGCCAAATTGATACGTTTTTTTCCAACGACGGCATCGTGGACATGCAGGATGTGAACGGTATAGGCGGAGCACCCTCGTCGATTGACCTGAGTACGCTAAGCGAGATGACAGCCATAACCGCAGGCGCCAACGCCGAGTACAGAAGCCCCACCAACATTATCACCGCGAGCAAGTCCGTGAGCAACCAGTTCCACGGGAACCTTTATTACGACTGGAATGGGACCGCGCTCAATGCCCGGAACTTCTTCTCCTCTACCGTGCCGTTTGGCGTCGTCAACAGCTACGCGGGGAGCATTGGGGGGCCGATCAAAAAAGATAAATTATTCTTCTTCGCCGACTACGAAGGCCTGCGTAGCCGCGGCCAAGCCGTCATTGATGACGACACTCCGTTGCCCCCCTGGACCACAGGGGATTTCAGCGACCTGCTGAGCCAAGGCGTGACCATCACCAATCCCTATACTGGCCAGCCATTCGAAGGCAACCAGATTCCCTCCGGCATGATCAACACCGTGGCGCAGAAAGTCCAGAGTATCTTTTTCCCGCCCCCGAATTCTGGTCCGCCCGGCTTGCAAGTAGGGAACTGGACGGGCTTGTACTCCACATATTCCGACATGGACAGTGTGGACGGACGCGTCGATTACAGCGTCAGCGGCAAGGACAGAATTTATGGGAGGTACACCTATCATCGGGTGCCCTTCACTTACTCCCCGGAGAGCAACCTGCCTCCTCTCGAAATCGATAACGGCCTGCGCACTGGCGGTAGCGGAGTGATTTCTTGGACTCACACCTTCACCCCCACCGTACTGAACGAGTTTCGCGCTGGCTTTGCCCGCAACGATGAAATCGTGGCACCCGCTGTCAATGGCTACCAGCTCTTTCAGCAGCTTGGCATTCAGGGCATTCCCACGGGTCCGGGGGGCAATGACGCACCGGCTTTTAACATTACCGGCATCACGTCCACAGAGATGGGGAGCGCCAGTGCCAATATTGGAACTGACTTCCAGCTTACCAATAACCTGAGCTGGGTTAAGGGTTCGCACTCCATGAAGTTTGGCACCGACATCATCCGGGACCACATCAGTCTATACGGGAACACGGACGTCTATGGTTCGTACAACTTTACGGGTATCTATACCAACTTTCCTTATGCTGACTTTCTGCTCGGCTTGCCTCAGACCACGGGGTTCAACCTGCCAGTGCCTGCCAACTATTTCCGCGGCACCACCTGGTCTTTTTACGCTCAGGACCAATGGAAAGCCACACACCGGCTGACGCTGGACTTCGGGCTCAGATATGAGTTAGCGGGCCCCTACTGGGAGAAGTACGGACAAATCTTCACCTACGACCCCACGCTGCAGGCCCTAGTCGTCCCCGATGCCGGCCTGAAACACATTAACCCGCTGTTTCCTACCACCATTCCCATTGTTTCAGC
>Ga0187781_10002386_pt1 | contig 14307 bp, 12 predicted proteins | sample 0715_SJ02_MP02_2_FD_132447 | JGI IMG/M metagenome (GOLD analysis project Ga0187781, IMG submission 132447) | Tropical peat soil microbial communities from peatlands in Department of Meta, Colombia - 0715_SJ02_MP02_20_MG | ecosystem: Environmental > Terrestrial > Soil > Wetlands > Peat | place...
GGCGTGGGGCAGGTGAAGGGGAAGAATCCCCTTCCCCTGCACCCCATCCCCTCGAACAGCCGGAACCAAAAGTGTCAGGGATGTGCCCGGTCTAAAATGTCAGACATGTCCCCGACCGTATCAGACAAAGCGCCGGAGGCGCGGCAGAAGTTAGCCCAGGCCGGAAGGCCTGGGAATATGGTGTGAAATCACGTTGAGCGCCGTAGGTGCGGCACGAACTTCTCGCGCGAACCACGTGCGACCGCTACCCGAACACGAACTTCGGATCAAATTCCACGCCATGCTTCTTTAACAACGCGATCCATTCGGCGTCGAAGGTCATTTTTCGATGGTGCGATTCCTGCGTTTGGATGTATCGCACAACCGCCGGAACCAACGACGCGCTCACGCTGAACGCCGCGTACCCTTGCTGCCACGCGAATTTGCGTCCCTGCTCGTTGGCCCAACGCGACGAATTCGATTTGATCGCGAGCACCACCTTGGCAAGCGGCAACGACGGCGGAATTTGAATCAACAGATGCATGTGATCGTCCATCCCGCCCACCGCGTGAACGATCATCCCGTGGTTTTTGCAGACGCCCGCCGTATAGGCCCACAGGCGGGATTGAAAATCTCTAGGGATGAGCTTGCAGCGGTCCTTGGTGCTGAAAATAACGTGGACGGCAATTTGAGCGTACGTGTGAGGCAACTGTCGCAACTACGGCGCTTGACGCATCTTACTGCCGAGGACCCAGCGTTTCCACGCTGGGCTAAATTATGCCGCGCCTCCGGCGCTGAAGCCACCGGTTCTGCGATCCGCGACGCCCATCGGGAGATTGCGGGTGGCCCGGCTTTTCATGGGCGCTCCTTCAACACTGATTACGCCGCTGCGAGAGCATGGCCCTCGGGTGCCGGGAAGAAATTTGAAATTGGAAATTTGAAAGAGGGCGAAGAGAGATTCTTCGGCCGCCGAGCCGGCCTCCCCTCGACAATTCTCGGGGCAGGCAGAATGACAGCCTAAATGCAAGATCGCCCACCTGTAGGCGGCCGCTACAAAGGCGGGGGCGGCGGCGGGCGCGTCGAGCCGCGCCGTAACAAAGCGGCGTCCCCTCGGCTTCGCTCGGGACACGCAAGCCGCCGCACTCCAAACAAGCGCCACGCGAAATTCAAATTCCCGAACAGATCAAAATCAAAGGCTGGCCCACCGCCTCGCAGGCGAACATGCAGGATAGTGCATGTTGTCGCAGGCGACCTGCACTATATTGCATCTCGGGCTTCCTCAGGGAGGGCGCCGAGGGGTGGCGGGGGCGGCAATCTGCCCTCCGGATGCGCCCTTTTGGGGCCTTTTTCGCGTCCAAAACGGGCAATTTTCAGCGATTTAAGGTCAAGGTACTTGACCTAATTGAGTCAAGGTACTTGACCATTTAAGGTCAAGGTTTAGGTCAAGTACCTTGACCAATTCTCGTTGGCCGAATGAGAGGCGAGGCGGCGGACCGAGGGTCGCCTGCGGCCTCCCGGGAACTGAACTTCGCAGGCTCGCGTGGGCTGCCTGACACGCGGCGACTGCTTCCGGCTTCCTCGAGTTTCGCCTCGTGTGGCTACTACCGAAAATGGGATCGGCCAGGTCCCTCGTCTCGGGCCGCCCGTGCGAGATGGGCCGGTCGTGCAAGTCATCGCTCTGTGGCGATGGCTTGCTCGCTGCGGCTGCGCTCCGGCCAAGGTAAACCCATCGCTTCGAAACACTTGCGCCGGCGGGCGGCAGCGGATTCTGCCACTGTTTTTCTTGTCACGCTGCTGGGGCATTGCATACAATCGCGGGCTATTCCTGGCACAACGGAGCGTGGAATGGGTAAACGCATCGCTGCGAAGATTACTGGGGTTGCCGGTTATGTCCCGCCGCGCGTGGTCACAAACTTCGACATAGAAAAGATGGTAGACACCGCGGATGAGTGGATCCGCACGCGCACGGGGATCCGAGAACGCCACTTCGCAGATCCCGGCATGGCTGCTTCGCACCTGGGGACCGAAGCCGCCAGAAAGTTGCTCGCCGCCAAGGGTGTCCGCCCCGAAGAGATTGAGATGATTGTGCTTGCCACGGTCACGCCCGACATGCTGTTCCCGGCCACCGCCTGCTTGATTCAGGACCGCCTCGGCGCGTCCAAGGCCTGGGGCTTCGACGTTTCTGCGGCGTGCTCGGGATTCGTCTATGCGCTGACCGTGGGGGCGCAATTTGTTGGCGCCGGGACACATAAGAAGGTGCTCGTGATCGGGAGCGACATCATGTCGTCGATCATCGATTTCAAGGACCGCGCCACCTGCGTGCTGTTTGGTGATGGCGCGGGCGCTGTGCTGGTGGAACCGGCAACCTCGGATTCCGAGGGGATCATCGATTTCGCGAATGATATCGACGGCTCGGGCGGGTGCGACCTCTACATGCCTGGCGGCGGGTCGCTTCATCCGGCGACGCAGGAAACGGTGGAAAAGCGGATGCACTATGTTCACCAGGCGGGTGCGCAGGTATTCAAATACGCGGTGCGGCGGATGAGCGAGCTGGCCGTGAAGCTGCTGGAGCGCAATGGGCTCACGAGCCGGGATCTGGCGTTGGTCGTTCCGCACCAGGCGAACCTGCGGATTATCCGGGCGATGCAGGAGCGGCTGGGCGTGGATGATTCGAAAGTGCTCGTCAATATCGACCGCTTCGGCAACACGACCGCCGCGACGATTCCCCTCGGGCTTGTGGACGCCGTCGAGCAGAAGCGGCTTCGCAAGGGCGATCTGGTCCTGCTGATAGCCGTTGGCGCCGGCTACACCACCGGGGCAATCCTGATGCGCTGGGCTTACTGAGGGAAGAGCTTCACGGCCGCCGCGGCCACCATACTAAGATCAAAATGAAGGCAGCGTTGTAGAACGGCAAGGCCTGCATCCGTGATCCGCCGCTGAATCTGAGGCCAAAGCCGTACAACATGATCGTCGCCGCCGTCAGTGACGAAACAATGTTGCCCATTCGCCATCGAGTCAGTGCATCCGGATCATCTGGCCGCACTCGCAAGACGTTCGCGGCAGGATAGAAGACCTTAGAGCGCACATAAAGGGTCAATCCGAAATTCGCGAGGGCGACCACAAGGAACGCGTACCACAAGCCGTGAAGGTCTCGAGGCTCATGATGAACCAGCTGCTCGGCTACTCGAAGGTAAAGAAATAGGGAAATGAAAAGGACGACGTGCACCACGCGGACGGCGCTGAGCGTGCTTTGCATTGTGGGAATGGGCTTGGGCATCTCAGGAGATGGCCGCGATTCTGCCCCGCAAATGGGAGCGATGCAAGTGATTCGGTACAGGGTTGAAAACAGGCTAGAAGGAGCGGACTTCAGCCATCTGGGCCTGGTTGCGTTCCAGGCGCTGGGAGAGCACGACGCTGGCGTAGCGGGCGCAGAGGACCATTTCGCGGTGTGTCCAACCTGATTCGGCGGGGAAGACCGACCCGCTCAGCGACGTCAGGAACTGGAGGAACACGTAATACAGACGAACCGAGCGCAGCTTGCTGGCTTCGCCGCCAGCGAGCTCCGGGCAAAGCTGTTGATAGGCCGCCATCTTCCCGAAGTCGTTGCTTTGCAGAGAGTTAAGGCCAGCAGAATCAGCGACTTCTGAGGTCGCCCGCAGCAGGCCGGCGCGCCAGGTGAAGACGGCGAATTGGATCATCGCCGCGAGCGAAATCACGAAAATGAGTGCGGCAGCTAGCATGGTTGTGACCGAAGGTAAGTGTGCCGGTTCGGAACGCCGGGGACAATAGAACCAGAGTACCTATTCCGGTAGCACGGAAAAATAGGGAGGTTACAGGGGACAGAAGATGATCAGGCGAATCGCCATCGCTCTCGCGGCCTTGCTGGCGGCGGTGCTCGCAATCCGAGCGTCCAATGCCCTTTCCGCCGCGTCTGCGTCGAAAGCGGAGCCCGAAATTCGCGCGGTTCTCACCATGCAGACCGAAGCGTGGAATCGCGGCGATATCGACAAATTCATGGAAGGCTACTGGAAATCGGACGAAACCGTCTTCGTCAGCGCGAAGGGAGTCACGCGCGGATGGCGGGAAGTTCTCGATCGCTACCGCCGGGCTTATCCCGACCGGGAAGCGATGGGCCAGCTCTCGTTCTCAAATCTCGAAATTCACTTGCTTTGCGCCAATGCAGCTTACGCCATCGGCGAATTTCACCTCCAGCGGGAGAAGGACCAGCCGTCCGGCGTATTCACGCTTTCCTTCAAAAAATTCCCGGAGGGCTGGCGGATCATCGTGGACCACACCACTGCATTTCCTCCGCCCGGCGATGCGAAGGGATAGCCAGATGAGCGACAACTCCAATTTCAGCGATTCCCGCCCCGTAGCGTTTTCGCCGATAATAGCCTCTGCGGAATTTTTCGCCGAGCCCGAACTCAGGAGAGATTGAAATTGCGAGCTCTCATTACTGGCGGGGCAGGATTTCTTGGGTCGCATCTGTGCGAGCTGATGCTGGCGCGCGACTGGGACGTGCTGTGCATGGACAATCTCGTCACCGGAAGCGATTCGAATGTTTCGCACTTGCTTTCGAGTCCGCGATTCCGGTTCGTGCGGCAGGATGTGACGCGCTATATCGAAGTTCCGGGCCCGCTCGATGCCGTGCTTCATTTTGCCTCGCCCGCGAGTCCGCCGGACTACTTGAAACTGCCGATCCAAACCTTGAAAGTGGGAGCGCTCGGGACGCACAACTCGCTGGGCCTGGCGCTCGCGAAAAAGGCGAAATTCCTTCTCGCTTCGACTTCGGAATGTTACGGCGATCCGGAAGTGAGTCCGCAGCCGGAGACATATTGGGGACGCGTGAATCCCATCGGCCCGCGCGGCGTGTACGACGAATCGAAGCGGTTTGCCGAAGCGCTCACGATGGCGTACCACCGTTATCACGGCCTCGATACGCGGATCGTGCGCATCTTCAATACCTACGGCCCGCGCATGCGGTTGAACGACGGCCGCGCGCTCCCGAATTTTCTCTACCAGGCGCTGACCGGCGAGCCGCTGACGATCTACGGCGACGGCAAGCAGACGCGCAGCTTCTGCTACGTCACCGATTTGCTGGATGGAATTTACCGGCTGCTCGAATCCGACGAGCACGGTCCAGTGAACATCGGCAATCCACAGGAGATTACGATTCTCGAATTCGCAGAGCGGGTACGGGCGCTCGTGGGCGCGCAGGTTCCTCTGGTGTTCCGTCCGCTGCCGCAGGACGATCCGAAACAGCGCTGCCCCGACATCAGCAGAGCAAAGCGAATCCTGGGGTGGGAGCCGAAAGTGAATCTCGCCGAAGGATTGCAGCTCACCTACAAATATTTCAAAGAAAAGATGGCTAAAGCCGAGACCCCGAAATGATAGTCAGGCACACCAAAACCCGCACCCTTTGTGCGCCGCGGCGGCCAAACAGTGCGCCACCCGAAAGTCAAATTCCCGGAAAGATCAAATTCAATGGCTGGCCCACCCGCCAATGCGGGGCCGATTCGAACTCCTAAAACAAACCATCAAGACAACGCTGAAGAACCGCACCCTCGCTTGCGGCGAGAGTCGGCACCCGAAATTCAAACTCAAGAGTCGGAGAAAATATTGGCTGCGCCACCCGCCGACATAATTTTTCGAAACAGCGCTCCTGCTAATCCGGCCGGCCCATCGAATAATATTCGAAACCGCGGGCTTTCATTTCCTGCGCGGAAAGGAGATTGCGACCGTCGAGCACCAGCGGCCGGGCCATCGCGTCGCGGATCCGCTCCCAATTGAGCTGGCGGAATTGCGGCCACTCGGTAGCGATCAGCAGAGCTTCGGCGTCTTTCGCCGCGTCCTCGGCGCTCGAAGCGAATTCAACTTCCGGCAGAATGCCGCGCGCCTTCTCCATCGCCTCCGGATCGTAGGCGGTCACTTGCGCGCCTTCCTTCAAAAGCTGGCCAATCAGATCGATTGCGGGTGCAAAGCGAATGTCGTCGGTATTCGGCTTGAAAGCCAGGCCCAGAACGGCGACTCGCTTGCCCTTGATCACCCACAGGGCCCGGCGGGTTTTTTCCACGAACGTCTCGATGCGCTTCCGGTTGATTCGCTCGACTTCTTTGAGCAGGCTGAAGTCCACGCCGGACTTCTCCGCCAAGTGGACGAACGCCTGCAAATCTTTCGGGAGACAAAAGCCGCCGAACCCGAGGCCGGCTTTCAGGAAGCTCGGCCCGATGCGCGGGTCCATCCCCACGGCGCGAGCGACCTCATCGATATCGGCGCCGAGGCGTTCGGCGAGATCGGCCACCATGTTGGCGTAGGAAATCTTGAGGGCAAGGAACGAGTTCGAAGCATGCTTGATCAGTTCCGCGCTGTTGATCGTCGTGACGAGCCACGCCGGCGGAGGACCCGGCGGGCAATTCGCGGGCGCGTGGACGGGGCAATTGAATTTGCGTTCGAGAACGGGCTTATAAATTTCTTTCAATTGGCGCTCGGCGCCCTCGTCGTCCACGCCCACCACGATGCGGTCGGGATGCAAAAAATCTTCCACGGCCGTGCCTTCGCGGAGGAATTCGGGGTTTGACGCGACGCGAAAAGTCACGCCGCTCTTGCGGCCGTATACCGAAAGCGCCCGCTTCAATTCCTGGCCGGTTTGCGCCGGAACCGTGCTTTTTTCCACCACCAACTTCGGCGAGCGCGCCTCGGCAGCAATGAGCTTCGCGACGTGATCGATCGCGCTGAGGTCGGCGTCGCCGTTGGGAAGCGGCGGCGTGCCCACGCAAATGAAGATTGCGTCGCCTGCATCAACCGCTTCGGCCGGATTCGCGCTGAACTTTACGAGGCCTTGCTTGCGGGCCTTGCTGATTACGGTGTCGAGCCCCGGCTCATAGATGGGCAAGCGCCCGGCCTCGAGCGTCTGAATTTTGGCGGCGTCGTTATCGGTGCACACAACTTCGTGGCCGATGTCCGCCAGGCACCCGCCGGTGACAAGCCCTACGTAGCCGGTGCCGACAACTGCAATCTTCAAAGCATCCTCCGGGATGGAAGCGTTCGGACGTCCGGTGACAACGAATTATTTTCCTACACGGCCGAGCGCACACCAAGACAATTCCAGGAACGAGTTCTTTCGGAGTGGATGAAGAGAGAATTCAGTAGTAGAATGGCGCGACATCCGCTGAGCGGTGTCGCATTCTTTCTGGAAATTCTGAAAGCAGGTGGAATGGAGATTCTCTGGCCCGCCCTGGGTATCTCTGTGATCGTGGTTTTTGTCTTCTTCGTACTCGCCCAGCACTGGCAACGCACCCTGCGTCATCATTCCTGGACAATTCGCCGGCTCAAGGAGCGGATGCGCGATCTGGAAGAGCTCGGCGATCCTGAATTCCGCCGGCGGCTCGGGGAAAATCTTCCTTCGCCTCTCGAGCAAGTCATCCATTTTTCTTTCCGCCTGGACCACCGATTCTGGAAGGAAACGCTGCGCCTCAGCGCCGAGGACATGGACTTCGTTCGCGCGTTCGGAAGCATTCTCGGTTCGGTGAAGCTCGAGCAATGGCGGGGCCGCACGGTGGCCACCGTCACGGAAGTGCTGCCGGAATCCAAAGCGGCGGGATGGCAATCGCGCACGCTCGACTTTTATTCCGGCGAGGCGCGCCGAGGCGAACTGCTGACGCTTTGGGAAGTTCCACTTGCGCCGCCGGGAGAATCGCTTGAGATTCCGCCGGCGCTGGCGCTGAGCCTTCGCGGCGATTTTCTGGAGCTGCATGCAGGCGTGCACAACGGCACTGGCGCGGGCTACGGCGCGAAACAAGTGGAAACGCATGAAACTGTTTTTTTCCGTGTGCCGCTCGATGCTGCCCGGCTGGCCGAGTTCCGCAGCGCGGATCCTGTCTCAGTTGGAAACGGCGGCCCCTGGAACGGCGGTTCGTGGCAATCTTTTTACTCGCACGAAGATTCGGATCTTGGCATCGACTGGCAATTGCGCCTCCGGGATCTCCAGCGGAAATCCGAGTGGGAACAATGGAAGATTCTGGAGCCTGCCCAGATGGATGAAACTGCGGAATCGGCGTGGGAACCGCCCGGCGGAGAATCCGCGGCTCAGGACGAGTGCGGCCTCACGGGAAGTCCGGCCCAGACGTTCAGCAATCCGAGCATTTCGCGCACCACGGCGTAGGCGTCGCGCGTATTGCGCCACCAATGATCCGCGTCGAATGGATCTTCGCGGGCGGCGCGAACAACCAGTTTCACATCGGCCCCTGCCAATCTGTTCCAGAGCGCTCGGACGCGGCGGGTGTGCTCCGGTGAAGTCACGATGATGACGCTCGATTTTCGATTGCGGCGCATTTCGCGAGCCACCTCCTGGATTTCCTGCTCCGTGTCAATCGCGGGATCCGGGAAAATGTGAATCGCCGATTCCGGAACGCCCAGGCGAATCAAAATGAGGCGGTCGTATTCCTCTTCGCCCAGGAATTGAACGCCGAGCGCGCGCAATTCCGCTTGAGGGCCCTCCGGACGGCTGACCCAAACTTCCGGAGCGTATCCTTCGCGAAAAACTTCGGCAGCTTCCTCGGCTCTTTGCGGCATGCCTCCGCTCAGCACCAGGATCACGTCGGCATGGGCGAGCGGATCTTCGCGGACCAGCCATCGCCCCAAGTGCCTGAATGCGAGAGAACCTAGCCAGACCAGCAAAAGAAATCCGGCCAGCAGAATGATCAGCCGCTGATGGATGCGGCCCGCGTCACGGCGCCGGCAGCTCATCGGAATCTCCCGCGGATCGAATCGCGGCTCATCGCTTGGCCAGCAGGAAGTTTCCGGCGACGAGCGCGTCCGTCCCCGAGCAATAAAAGCTGCGCACGGCATCGCGGGGCGTGATCACCAGCGGCTCGCCGAACAAATTGAAGGAAGTATTCACCAGGATGGGGGCGGCCGCTTTTTCTCCCATGCGCTTCAGCAACTTCCAAAACAGCGGATTATCTTCCGATGCGACCACCTGGAGGCGGACCAAGCCCTCCGGCGTGATGAATCCGGAAGCGGAAGAGTGAAACAGTTCGCGGGCCTTGCTTTTCGCTCGAGCCATCGTGGTCATGAAGCGCGCGTTCGCCGAGCACTCGAAGTATGCGTCGCAATCTTCTTTCGGAATCGCCAGGGCAAACGGCCGGAAAGATTCTCTGTGCTTTACGTAGTCGTTCAGATTTTCGTTCACATATGGCGCGGTAGGCGAGGCAAGCAAGCTGCGGTTACCCAGCGCGCGCGGGCCGAATTCCGCCGCCCCTTGAAACCAGGCAACAATTTTTCCGGCTTGCAGAAGCTTCACGGCTTCATGGATCTTTCGATCTTCTGAATCGCACCAGGCGTAATTGGCCTTGCAGTTGTCGAGAACTTGCTTGATCTCGTCGTTGGAGTAGGCAGGCCCCCAAAACTGGTTCGACATCGGCGCCAGGCGCGGACGGCCGGGCGTCTGATGCCAGGCGAGCCAGGCAGCGCCGAGCGATGTCCCTTCATTCCCGGCTGCCGGCTGCACAAAAATATTCTGAAATCCCGTTTGCGATTCCACGGCCGTGACGAGCAAGGCGTTCAAGAACAATCCGCCTGCCAGGCAGAGCGAGCTTGCGCCGGTTTGCCGGCGCAGCGATTCGAGCCATTCGCTCACGACACTCGAGCACGCTTTCTGCAAACTCGCGGCAATGTTCGCGCGCGTCTTTACGTCCAAGTGGGGTTCGTGGGATTCGAGGATTCCCAATCGGCGGTAGAATTCCGCGCCAAAATCGAGATCGCCCGCAAAATCATTCCTGAAAAATTTGCCGTTCAGATGCGGCTCCCCGCCGGGGGAGCGGCGGAGCATGGCGACGAAAACATCGGAAAAGACGGGTTGGCCAGCCAGGCTGAGCCATTGGGTCTTGTGTTCTTCGCTATGCGGCCGAAAACCCAGCAGCTTCGTGACTTGGGTAAAGACTCGCGCGAGCGAATGGGGATACGACACGCTTTTGATTTCGCGAATAGATTGTCCCTGCCCGAGTGCGACAAGCCCTGTGCGGCCGTCGCCTTGCTCATCCAGGGTGGCGATCAGGGCCTGGTCAAACGGCGAGGCGTAGAACGCGCTGGCTGCATGGCATAGCTGGTGATCGAGACCCATCACCCGGCTCGATGCTCCCCCGGCCATTCGCCGCAGCACTCGAAAGTCGCTCAGCTTGTGACCCAGCGCGTTGAAGGCTTTGTTCCAATGATAGACGCTGGAAACCGGAGCGCGCGGCGCCCGTTTTATACGATCCAGCGACTCGCGAACCCACGCGCGCCCCGGCTGCATCGCTACGGCCACCTGCTCCACGTCTTTCCAGGAGATTCCGGCGCGCTCCATGCAGAAGCGAATCGCCGTATGAGGGACTCCGGCAAAAGAGCGCGTGCGGGCAAGTTTCCCTTCTTCGATCGCGGCTACGATTGCCTGCGGGCCGAGGAGGGCCGCCGTGGAGTCGTGGCTCAGCGCGGAAAGTCCGAGGATGTACATCCCAAGCCTCTGAGATTCTTTCTTGCGATCGTCGAAAGGAGCCGCGCGGTCAAGGCTGGTGTGGTTCGCCCGGAGGCGCCTGGCGGATCTCGCCGCGAAACAGCCTGCTGCGAGTGAGCAGGCCGCGCAAGCCGAGGAGGATCAGGCGCGGCTGGCGCAAGCAGATGCGCCACAGAATTTTCCAGGCTTCGTCCCGGGAATATTCTCCGAGAGACCGGATGGCGGGAGCGTCCAGCAAGTCTACGAGCCGGCTGTAGTCGGGCTGCTGAAAATCGTGGAGCGACAGGCGAAGCAGGAGATGCAGATCCAGTTCCCGGCGCAACGTGCGGAGCTCACGGCTCGACCCGCCGTTCAAGATGGCTTCCGCGACTCCGAGCGCGCCGCGAAAACCGGTGACGATTCCTCCGACGGTGGTCACCTTCACCTGGGCCGCAGCGTCTCCCACCAGATACACGGAGCTTCGGCCCACCTGCCGCTTCACCGGCACCCAGCCGGTGTAAACGGGAATTCTTGCGCCTTGAAATTCGATTGGCTGAAGCTTGCGCTTTTCGAGGAAGCGTTCGAGATGGAGAAGCGGGTCCGCGCCGTTTTCGGCGATCAGCCCCAGGGCGCCGCGCGTGGGCGATTCCGGTATCAGCCAATAAAAATAGGGAGTGTCCTGAGGAACGAACCACACGCGCGCTGTGCCGGGAGGGAGATCTTTCGGCAGCGGGACGATTGCCTGCACCAGCGGGACCGTCTCGAGCGGCGGCCAGCCGGCGGCGCGGGCAACCTGGCTCGCGGCGCCATCGCCGCCGACGACGGTGCGCGCGCGAACTTCCTCGCGGCGGCCGTCGCGGCATCGCTCGACTTCGAGCACAAGACCGTCACCATTCGGATGCAGCGCGCGGAATCGCCGGCCGAGCTCCACCTCGGCGCCCCATTGCTGCGCTTCAGCGGCCAGGTTCTGAATCAAGGTGCGCCGCTCGATGATGAGGTCCGGCTGTTTCAGCCCCACGGTCGCGGCGCGGCCGTCGGTGAAAAGCTCGAACCGCCGGATTTCGTTGAGGATGCAGCCTTCGGCAGTCGGGCCAAGCAGGCTGCGCATGCGGCTGGTGACGATCAGAGTCCGCGCCACCGGTTCCATCGTCTCGATGCGCTCCAGCACGCGCACCGATGCGCCTCGGCGCGCCAGAACCGAAGCAGTAAAAAGCCCCGCAGCGGAGCCGCCCACTACAGCGATGCTCTGGTTATTTTGGCGAGGGATAGAAAAAGATTCGGCCATCGTGTCGCGTCAGTCGTCCACCATCTTCCTTTGTTGGAGCCGCATTCACCGGCGAACCAGCGCTCCGGCCCAGACACCTGCGCGCAGGCGCTGACATACCCCGGAACACTGGGCGTGAAGTATATCCTACCCGGCGAGCCGCCGCCAAAGTCGAACGACCTGGGAAGCGTTCAGCGGTTCTCAGGATGGAGAGGAGGATTTTTCCAGCTTCGCCTGCCGCTCGTAAGGAACGCCTTCCAGAAGCATCACGGCCGCGAGCCCGCCGAGAATCAGAATCCCGGCGAGGATGTAAACCGTCCCGGGAGACAGCCGGGGCACAAACAAAGCAGCCGTTCCCAAAACCGCCGCGAGGCTGTAGAGGGTGAGTACGGCACCCCGATGGCTGAAGCCCAGATTCGTAAGGCGGTGGGCGGTGTGGTCTTTGCCCGGAGAAGTAAACGGAAGCAGGCCGCGGCGGGCGCGGGAGATGGAAACGAGCGTGGTATCGAAAATCGGGACGCCGAGAATCAGAAGCGGCACGATCCAGGTGAGCGGAAATTGCGCCGCTTCCGGGCGAATTTTCAGGCTGAGCGTCGCCATCAAAAATCCGAGAAACATCGCGCCGCCATCGCCCATGAATATTTTCGCCGGATTGAAATTCCAGCGCAGAAAACCGAGAGCCGCGCCGAGCGCGGCGGCGCCCAGCGTGCGAACCATCGTTTGCCCGTTCAAGTGAGCCGAAAGCGTGAAGAAGGCGGCGGCCATGGCCGCGATTCCGGCGCAAAGGCCGTCCATGTGGTCGAGAATGCTGAAAGAGGCCGTGATGCCAACCACCCACAGGATCGTGAAACAGCTATCGAGAACGACGCCGGCCGTCCCGCCGATAAAATTGGAGAAGAGCTGCGCGCGGATCCCGGACGCGAGCAGGAACACGGCGGCGACGGGCATTCCGACAAACAGCTTCACCTGGTGATGCAGAAGTCCGCCATCGTCGAGAAATCCCGCAATTGCGAGAAGGGTCGCTCCAGAGAGAATGGCGACGATCTGCTGCTGCGGCGCACCGTGGAGCGTCAACAGGATGGCCAGAACGAAACCCAGGTAAATCGCAATTCCGCCGAAAAGCGGAATCGGCTTCACGTGGACTTTGCGCGGGCCGGGGTGGTCCACCATGCCGTAGCGGAGCGCCAGATGGCGCACGGGCAGAGTCAACCCGAGCGAGGCGAAAAGCGCCACGGCAAAGGCAATCAGATCGGTCGAGATCGGCATCCGTGAACCGGTCGGTCAGCGCGCCGTCAGCATCGTTTCGAGCACGTCGCGGACCTGCTCCTTTTTTTTGGTCGAAAAATACCAGTCCATCGTCTTCCGCAGACCTTCGCGGAAGGGAGTCTTCGGCTCCCAGCCGAGAAGTTTCTTTGCGAGCCGGTTATCGGCCACGCGATTGGCCGGGCCGGTGGGCATGTGCGGGAGCAAGCGAATTTCGGCTTTGCGTCCGGAGAACTCGAGGACCATTTTGGCGGCGTCGATCACGCGGACGCGCTCCATCGTGCCGAGATTTACCGCGGTGCCGTCCGAGATTTTCTCGGCTGCCAAAATCGTGCCGCTCACGATGTCGTCCACGAAGGTCCAGTTGCGCACCTGCGTCCCGTCGCCCCAGACTTCGAAGGGATTCTGGCCGACGAACGCGCGCGCGATCATGGCGATGACTGCATGATTCTCCACTCCGCGCGGCCCATACACGGTGAAATAGCGGCAGGAAGCCGCGCCGAGTTTGTGCTCGCGGTGATACGCCTGGAGCGTCAACTCGGCCATCAGTTTCGCCCAGCCATACATGTTGTCGGCGTCATGCGGAGGCTTCACGTCCTCTTCCCGAAGAAAAATTTCCTTCTGAGGATCCGTCTGCATGTGATTGGGATACACGCACCCCGACGAAGCGTACACGACTTTCTCGACTCCCGCTTTCAACGCTTCCCAGAAAATCAGCCCATCGAGAAAAAGATTCGAAGCCGGGCCCGCCTGGTGCAAGTCCACGTAGCCGCGGCCGCCGTGATCCGCGGCCAGATGGAACACCACCTCGATGCCGTTCATGGCCGCGCGCGCGACTCCGGGTTCCCGCAGGTCGGCTTCGACAAACGTGACGCGGCCGCGCGACAAGTGCGGCTCGATGTTTTCAATCCTTCCGCTCGTCAAATCGTCCACGATGCGGACGTGCGCGCCGCGCTCCAAGAGCGCGTCTACCAGGTGCGAACCGATGAACGACGTGCCGCCCGTCACGAGAACTTTCTTACGATCCCAGATGGCGCCCTCCGTTTCCTTCTTTGGCTGCTTCTTCGACGATTCCAACGAATCGCTCGAGTTCAATGACTCTAGCATATCTTTCTGCGGCCGCTTGAGCGCAACGGCCCATTTCCGCGAGTTGTGCCGGGTTGTCGCGCAATCGGCGGATCGCTTGAGCGACCCCGGCGGGATCGTCCGGATCCACCGCGAGGCCGCAGCCCGACTCGCACACAATCCGGGCGGCATCGCTTTTCGGATCGGCGATGGCAAGCACCGGACGTCCTGCGGCGAGGATGGAATAGAGCTTGCTCGGCACCACGAC
>Ga0187781_10002387_pt1 | contig 14305 bp, 15 predicted proteins | sample 0715_SJ02_MP02_2_FD_132447 | JGI IMG/M metagenome (GOLD analysis project Ga0187781, IMG submission 132447) | Tropical peat soil microbial communities from peatlands in Department of Meta, Colombia - 0715_SJ02_MP02_20_MG | ecosystem: Environmental > Terrestrial > Soil > Wetlands > Peat | place...
ACGGCCGCGCAGCATGTCCAGGCAGATGTTGGTGGCGATCCGGTACAGCCACGACCGCACGCTCGAGCGCCCCTCGAACCCGTCGGCCGCCCGCCAGGCCCGCAGCATGGTCTCCTGCACGGCATCGTCGGCCTCGAACCCCGAGCCCAGCATGCGGTAGCAGTATCCGGTCAGCTCCCGCCGGTACTCCTCGAGCTTGCCCGGGCTCACCTCGGCAGATGCAATAGGCGCCATACTCCCGAACCCTACGCCAGCCCACCGACATTCTCGGGCCACGCTCAGGCCGGCTCCATCCCGTACCTGCTCATCAGCTCCCGCTCGGCCTCGACAGACGGCGGCTCACCGGCCGCCCACAGCGCGTCCAGCTCGGCGAAGTAGGCGTCCATGGCCGGCGCGTGCAGCACCAGTAGCCGGGCCGGCCCGTCGCTGCGGTTGCCGAACGTGTGGCCCGCCCCGCGCGGCACCAGCAGGAAATCCCCGGGCCCGCCGGCCAGCTCGGCGGCGTCCAGCCAGAAGGTGATCGTGCCGTCCAGCACGAAGAACGCCTCGGAGCAGTTCACGTGCCGGTGCGGCGGCGGGGTGCGGGCGCCGGGCGGCACGGTCCGCTCCATCAGCGAGAAGTCGCCGCCGGTCTGGGCCGCGACCGCCTTGAACGCCATGACGTTCCCGCGGGCGGTCAGCAGCCGCCCCTGTCCCGATGGCACGATGCCGGTCATGCTGCCTATCCTCTCAAGATGAGCGACCTGCTGGCCGACGCCAAGGCCGAGCTGTACGGATGCGACCCAGACGAGTTCATGTCGCGCCGCCAGGAACTCGTCGCCCAGGCCCGTGAGGCGGGCCAGGCCGCCGTCGCCAAGCAGATCGGCGCGCTGCGCAAGCCGACCCTGTCGGCCTGGGTGGTGAACCGCCTGGTCCGCGAGGACCCCGAGGTCACCGCCCGGCTGGCCGTACTGGCCGCCGAGCTCCGCGACGCCGCGCAATCCACCGACGGCTCCCGGATCAGGAAGCTGTCCGCGGCCCGGGCCCGGCTGGTCGACGAACTCACCCGGCAGGCCCTCGACGACCTCCCCGCCCCGCCCGCGGCGGTGCGCGAGGAGGTGACCGCGACCCTGGACGCGGCCCTGGCCGATCCCGAGGTGGCGGCGAACCTCGGCACCCTGGTCCGCGCCGCCCAGTATGCCGGCTTCGGCCTGGACCCCGGAGCCCCCGTTCCCGCCCCGCCCGTCAAAACCAAGAAACCCGCACCGGTTGAGCCCAGTGCCGAGCGCGAACGCCGTCACCGCGAGAAGATCATGGAGGCCGAACGAGCCGTGGCCGAAGCCGATCGCACGGCTGACGCCGCCAACGCGGCTGAGCAGCAGCTGGAGGACGCGGTCCGGCGGCTGGAAGCCGAGCTGGCGCAGGCTCGCCAGCTGCTCGCGGAGGCCAGGCGGCAGGCCTACCGGGCCGTGTCGCAGCAGCGGCGGGCGGGCGAGACCCTGAGCCGGCTCCGCCCGCCGCCACAGGCGGCCAAGCCAGCCAGGTAAACCTTCCCGGCCCGCCAGCGTCTCTAGTACAACTGAGGCCGCACCGCCACCTGCACTGAGCGCGAACGGAGGATCGGTGGACACGCTGACCGGGCTGGAACATCTGGCCGAGCCAGATGGTTTTCGTGCTTTCGTCGAGGCGCGATCGCCGGAGTTGCTGCGGTCCGGCTGGCTGCTGACCGGGGACTGGACGAGTGCGGAGGACCTGGTCCAGACCGCGCTCGCCGCGGCCTGGCCGCACTGGTCCAGCCTGCGCCGGCAGGACGCGCCGGAGCTGTACGTGCGCAAGATCATGGTGAACACCTTCCTGCGCTGGCGGAAACGACGCTGGACCGGTGAGATCGCGACCGGACGGCTCCCCGAGTCGCCTGGCTATGACGTGTTCGCGCAGGTGGATGCCCGCCAGTCGCTGCTCGCCGCGCTGGACCGGCTGCCCGCCAGGCAGCGGGCCGTGGTCGTGCTCCGCTATTTCGCCGACCAGACAGAGTCACAGACCGCCGCGGCGATGGGCTGCTCGGTAGGCGCGGTGAAGTCACACGCGGCCAGGGCGCTGGCCCGGCTCAGGGATGCGCCAGGCTTGGCCGAGCTCATGACCGGAGGAGTGGCATCGTGAATACCGAGGAACGGCAGCTGGCTGACGTGCTGCACCGGATCACTCCCGAGCCGCCGCGCCGGGTGACGGTCGAGCAGGTCGCGTACCGCCTGGTCAGCGAGCCCCGGCTCGGTCGTCAGACCCGGGGCCGGGAGCCGCGCCCGCGGCGGGGCGGCCGGGTCCTGAGTCGAACCTGGGCCCCGGTCCTGGCCGCGGCGAGCGTCATCGCCATCGCCGGCGCGAGCGCGGGCGTCGCGGTGCTGGCCAGTTCGCATCGTCACTCGTCGCCGCCGGCCGGGGGCGGGCCGACCTCGTCCTCCCTCTCGTCGGCCCCCGTGTCCCCCTCCCAGACGCCATCCTCGACCGAGCCGGCCACGCCGGTCATGCGCATCGCCGGCGGGCCCTGGGGCGCGGAGCTGATCAACCACCAGGTGCTCAACCAGGATTCGCTGGTCAGCAGCAACGGCTCGCTGTACGCGGACGGGAATGGCTACCTGGAGCGGATCGACCCGGCGACCGGGGCCATCGTGGCGACAGCCCGGTACAACCCGCCGCTCCCGAACCCACCGGTCATCGTCGGGAACACGGTGTGGGTGGTGTGGTCCTACAGCGGCGGTAACGTCTACCTGCACGGCTACGACGCCCAGACGCTCACGCCGACCGCCTCGGTGCTGGTGCCCGCCATCGGCCCGGTGGCCGGCCCGGCCTCGAACGTGCTGACCAGCGGGCCCGACGGCCATCTCTACGTGGCCGCGGGCCTCACCGTGGCGGTCGTGGACCCGGCCACCGGCAACCTGATCACGCGGATCTACCTGACCGAGGGTCCGGTCACCTCGGTGGCGGTCTCGCCCGACGGGAGCACGCTATACGCCGGGGTCGCCCCTTCTTCAGCCACCTTCGAGCTGGTGGTCAAGAGCCTGGCCACCGACACGGTAGTCAACGTGTCCCGCCTGCAAGGCACCGAATCCGGCGGGAACCTGGTCGCGACCTCCGGCGGGGTCTGGGGTACCACCGGCGTCGGGATGAGCGAGTGGACCTGGTTCGCGCCCAGCGGGGACCTGACCCGGGCCGTCCGCATCGGCCAGGGCGCGGGGGCCGGCTTCGCCTCGGTCCCCAGTTACAGCGGCGGCGTGGTCTGGGTGGGCGGCTCGCACACCCTCACCTGCGCGAACCCTGCCAACGGACAGGTCATGGACACCGCCACCCTGCCCACCGACCACAACGTGGTCGAGTACTTCGGCAGCCCCGCCCTGGTCAGCGGCCGCGCCTACTCCTACTACCAGGACGACGCGTCGCAGCAGTCCGGCCTGGCCCGCATGACGCCGCCCCCCGCCTGTTTCGGCAACATCAGCTCCTAACCCCCCGTCCACAACCCCACCAGCGGTCGTCGTCCAGCTCCCGTGCGGCCCATCGGCGGTCCGGCGGCTGCCTCACTGGCCCCGTCAACCCCGCAGTCCCCATTTGCGCGGAGGATTCGGCCTACGCGGCGGATTGAGGCAATGATAGTAACCCTTTTTCTCCACTAAGGACGAATCTTCCGCGATAATTTCCAGATCGTGAAACTGATGAGCGAACACGTTGCGTGCGGGGTTAACGGGGCCGGTGAGGGTCTGCGCGGCACCCTGCCCACCGCCAGGCGCAGAGCCTCCAGCCCCGGCGAGCATACGCGACGCCCTCCTCCGCCTCACCGGTCCATCCGGACGTCGGACCGCTCCCGATGCATGCGGCGGCGCGTCACAGCGTGAACGTAGCCTCGATCGCAAGCCAGCGCACAGGACCGGCCGGACAATCTGGCTCGCCGGACTGGGCGGGCAGGGGATGCGGCCGCGGCCCGGGACCAGTTCGCCGCGCTGGTGCCGGCCTTCGAGCGGTCTTGGCCGCCGAGCACCCCGACACGCTGACCGTCTGCGCTAACCTGGCCGCCTTGACCGGCGGGCGGGGAATGCTGCCGCGGCCCAGGACAGCTTCGCCGCGCTGGTCCCGCTCCGTGAGCAGGTCTTGGGCACCGAGCACCCCGACACGCTCACCGCCCGCACGAACCTGGCCTACCGGGCCAGGCTCGCGCAGAACCCCGAGCAATCCGTGGAGGGGGATCCAAGCCTCCGAATCGGGGACCGTTGGGCCTGATGTCAGAGTGGGTACATAGTCTCGATCACAAGGCGGCGCGTTGAACTGGCCGGACGGTTGCGGGGATTTATCAAAGACGCCTCACCGCCCCCTCCTACGCGGCGAGCGAGGCCCGCGCGAGCGAGGCCCGCGCGAGCGCAGGACCGGTCGGCGTGCAGGCCGAGGCGGCCGCCATCGCGGTGGCTGGCACCGGCCAGGTGTTGTGGAGCCGGGACCTGAACACCGAACTGCCGATGGCCAGCATCAACGGAGCCGACGCGACCCTCATGCTGAACTGGGCCTTCAGCCTCGCCGGTTACTGACCCCGGCCACGCCCGGCCAGCCGGAATGCTTGACGGCGCGGCCTACGACAGGAATCATCATTGGCTTGTGCGCTAGTGAACCGCAGCGACGCCAGGGCGAAGGGGGATGGGGGAGCAGCAGGGCGCCCGTAGTGGTCAGAGTGTCGACCCAGCCGGACATATCCAGCGGATCGGAGAACAGGACATGAGGGGCTTCAGGAACTTTCTTATGCGCGGCGACGTGATCGTCATCGCGGTGGGGCTGGTGGTAGCGCTCGCATTCAGCATGCTGATCGCCTCGTTCACCACCGACATCATCAACCCGATCGTGGCCGCGGCCGGGGGTAAAAAAGGCAACGGCCTGGGCTTTTATGTCAGCGATCACAACCCTAAGACGTTCGTGGATTTCGGCGCGTTCCTCTCGGCGATCATCTACTTCGTCATCTTCATCGCCGTGGTCTACTTCCTCATTGTCGTGCCCTACAAGCATTCCCAGGCCCGGCGCGGGCAAGTGGTATTCGGCGACCCGGCGCCGGTCAAGACCTGCCCCGCGTGCCTGTCCGACGACCTTCCGGCTGCCGCCTCAAAGTGCAAGTACTGCGGCACGGACCAGCCTGCCGTCGCTGCCTGACCCAACCCTGACCAGCCTGGGCCGCCCACCAGGTGTGGCAGGAAAGGTGGGATATTCGTCATTGCTGCCATCAGGCGCCGGACGACACACTGAGATGCATGCGCACGGTGCTGATCGTCCTGTTCGACCGGGTGCAGAGCCTGGACGTGACCGGCCCGCTGGAGGTGTTCGCCGGGGCCAACCGCTGGCGGTCCGGCCGGGACCACGGCCCCGAGAGCACCAGCGGCCCGGACGGACCCGCGTACCGGATCCGCACGGCCAGCCTGGGCGCCCGCCCGGTACGGACCTCCAGCGGGCTGCGGATAGCGCCCGACGAGAGCCTTCCCGACGGGGACCGCGGACCGGATGTGCTGCTCGTGCCCGGCGGGGAGGGTACCCGGCACGCCGATCCTGAGCTCGTCGCGTGGCTGCGGGCGCACGCCCGCCAGGCCAGCAGGCTGGTCTCGGTGTGCACCGGCGCGTTCCTGCTGGCCGAGGCGGGCCTGCTGGACCGGCGCCGGGTGACGACCCACTGGGCCTACTGCGCCACGCTCGCGGCCAGGTTCCCCGAGATCACCGTCGAGGAAGACCCGATCTTCGTTACCGACGGGAACGTCACCACCTCCGCCGGGGTCACCGCCGGGATCGACCTGGCCTTGGCCCTGGTGGAAGACGACCTGGGCCGGGACGCGGCGCTGGATATCGCCCGCCATCTCGTGGTATTCCTGCGCCGCCCCGCCAACCAGGCCCAGTTCAGCACCCAGCTCGCCGCCCAGCTGGCCGGCCGGGAGCCGCTGCGCGAGGTGCAGCGGTGGATCGCCGACCACCCGGCCGCCGACCTGTCGGTGGGGACGCTGGCCAGCCGGGCCAGCCTGTCCCCGCGCCACTTCGCCCGCGCGTTCACCGCCGAGGTCGGCATGCCGCCCGGCCGCTACGTCGACCGGATCCGGCTTGAGGCCGCTCGGCGGCGGATGGAAGACACCGCCGACGGCGTCGAGGAGACCGCCCGCCTGTGCGGGTACGGCACGCCGGAGGCCATGCGGCGCGCCTTCGTCCGCGCGCTCGGCGTCAGCCCGGCCGAGTACCGCCGTCGTTTCCGCCCGAAGGAGAGTCATGCAGATCGCCATCGTGCTCTATGACCGGTTCACCGCCCTGGACGCGGTCGGCCCGTACCAGGTACTGAGTAACGTGCCCGGCGCCGAGGTAGTCTTCGCCGCCGAGCGGGCCGGCCGCGTCAGCGACGAGGAACGATGCCTCCACCTGTCCGCTGAGGCCGCCCTCGCCGACGTCCCGCGCCCGGACATCGTGGTCGTCCCGGGCGGCCCCGGCCAGCACGACCAGATGGATGACGGCGCCCTGCACGATTGGCTGCGGGCCGCCGACCGGGGAACCGCATGGACCACGTCGGTGTGCACGGGCTCGCTCATCCTCGGCGCCGCGGGGCTGCTGACCGGCCGCCGCGCGACCTCGCACTGGCTGGCGCTGGGCGAACTCGGTCGGCACGGCGCGGTCCCGGTCGCCGAGCGGGTCGTGTTCGACGGCAAGTACGTGACCGCGGCGGGCGTGTCTTCGGGCATCGACATGGCCCTGACCCTGGCCGCCCGGATCGCGGGCGACGAGACCGCCCAGGCCATCCAGCTCGGCATCGAGTACGACCCCCAGCCCCCCTACGACGCCGGCTCCCCGGACCGCGCCCCTGCGGAGATCGCCAACGCCATGCGCGCCCGCAGCCGCTTCCACGCCGCCGGCTCCGCCTGAAGCCTGGGCCTAAGACTCGGCGAAGACGCCCTCGCGCCGGTCGTGGTCGTACCGGAAGATCTCCCGGCCATCGATGAACGCCCGCTCGGCCCGGCTCATCACGTCCAGCGGATCGCCCGACCAGATCACCAGGTCAGCATCCTTGCCCACGGACAGCGATCCGATGCGGTCGGCGCAGCCGATGATCCGGGCCGGGTTGATCGTGACCGCATGCAAAGCGGTCACCGGGTCCAGGCCCTCCTTGACCGCCAGCGTGGCCTGGTGGATGAGGAAGTGGATCGGCACCACCGGGTGGTCGGTGGTGATGGCGATGGTCACTCCGGCCGCCGCCAGTCGCCCCGGGTTGGCCAGTGACCGGTTCCGCAGCTCGACCTTGGATCGGCTGGTGAACAGCGGCCCGATGATGACCGGGATCGACGCGGCCGCGATCTGGTCGGCCAGCAGGTACGCCTCGGTGCCATGGTCGATGACCAGGTCATAGCCGAACTCCCTGGCCATCCGCATCGCGGTCGCGATGTCGTCGGCCCGGTGGCAGTGCTGGCGCCACGGGATCTCTCGGCGCAGCACCCGGCTGAGCGCCTCGAGCTTCAGGTCGCGATCCACCACGGACCGTTCGGAAGAATCCTCCGAAGCCGCCGCGGCCAGCTTGGCCTGGTAGTTCTGCGCGGCCACGAACGCGCCGCGGATCACCGCGGCGGTGCCGAGCCGGGTCGACGGGGTTTCGTTCCGGTCGCCGTAGACGCGCTTGGGGTTCTCGCCCAGCGCGGACTTCAGGCCGGCCGGCTGGCGCAGCACCATCTCGTCCACCGTGCGGCCCCAGCATTTGATCGCCGCCGTCTGACCGCCGATCGGGTTGGCCGAACCCGGGTTGACGTTGACCGCGAGCACGCCGCCGGTGATGGCGTCGCGGAGGCCCAGGTCGGCCGGGTTGATCGCGTCCAGCGCGCGGACGTGCGCGGTGTTCGGGTCGGTCCGCTCGTTGGTGTCCTGGCCCGCCCAGCCCTCGGCCTCCTCGGACACGCCGACGTGGGTGTGGGCGTCGATGAAGCCGGGCAGTACCCATTTCCCGGCGGCGTCGACCACGACGACCCCGGAAGGCACCGCGAAGCCGGGCCCCTCGACGGCCGCGATCTTCCCGTCCCGGAGCAGGACCGTCCCGCCCTCGATCGGCTCACCCTCGACCGGGACGACCCGGCCGCCGACGATCGCTGTGCCTGTGCTCGTCTCCGTCACCCGGCTAATCCTAGGCGCCGGGAACCCTGCCGCCCCTTACCTCGCAGTGCCCGTGAATGAGTCGGGCGGCCGGCGGGCGGCGGGCTTACCCGCCCTCGCTGATGGCCCGGATCTCCTGCGGGCTCAGCTCCAGGGACGCGGCGCCGATGTTCTCCTCGGCGTGCGCGGGCGAGCCGGTGCCGGGGATGGGCAGGATCTGCGGGGAGATGGCCAGCAGCCAGGCCAGCACGACCTGGTGCTCGGTCGCGTTGTGCCGCTCGGCGGCCACGGCCACCGCGGCTCTCTTGTCCGTCTCCTGGATCGGCGCCCAGGGCAGGAACGCCATCTGGTCCTGCTCGCACAGGTCGATCACCGACTGCGACCGGCGGTCGGCCACGTTGTACCGGTTCTGCACCGACACGATCGGGACGATCTTCTGCGCCTGGCGCAGCTGCCCCTCGGACACGTTGGAGATGCCGACGTGACGGATCTTGCCCTCGTTCTTCAGCTCGGCGATCGCGCCCATCGACTCGGCCAGCGGTACGGCCGGGTCGGGCCGGTGGAACTGGTACAGCGGGATCTGCTCGAGCCGCAGCCGCCGTAGGCTGCCCTCGCACGCCTCGCGCAGGTGCTCCGGGCGCCCGTCCGCGTTCCAGCGATTCGGGCCGGGCCGGACCAGCCCGCCCTTGGTCGCGATGACGAGGTCGTCCGGGTACGGGTGCAGCGCCTCGGCGATGAGCTCCTCGCTCACCGAAGGCCCGTAGGCGTCGGCGGTGTCGATGAAGTTGACGCCCAGCTCCACCACCCGGCGCAGCGTCGCGATGGCCTGATCCCGGCTGGGCGGTTCGCCCCAGATGCCGCGGCCGGTGATCCGCATCGCGCCGAACCCCAGGCGGTTGACGGTCAGGTCGCCGCCGATATCGATGGTCCCGGCGGCTGCGGCGGTTGGCTGCGCGTTCACTCCGTGCCTCCTCCTCAGTATTACTCTGCCTTAGGCGACGTTCGTGTTATTCAGATTCATCCTGTGGTCTTCGTCGTACCTTACGGGCACCGGCCGCTCGCACGGGCTCGAGGCCCGTGCTCGCTAACCGGTTCTGAATAACACTCACGGGCAGCCTCTCACGGTCAGGCGCTGATTTTCGTCCGGGCCAGAGCCAACTTGACCGCCTTTGACAGCGTTTCGATGTCATAGGCGCCGTAATGTCGCAAGCCATTGACGAAAAACGTGGGAGTTCCCGATACGCCGGAAAGGTCGGCGGAATCGGTGTCCTCGGCCACCTGCGCCGCTCCCGCGTGCGTGCGCAGGTCCGCGGTGAACCGCTCGGTGTTCAGGCCGAGCGAGCCCGCGTACCCGATCAGATCCTTTGCGGTGAGCGCGCCCTGGTGCTCCAGCAGCACGTCGTGCATCTCCCAGAACGCGCCCTGCTTGGCGGCGGCCTCGGCGGCCTCCGCGGCGAGCTGGGCGTGCGGGTGGACGTCGGTCAGCGGCAGGTGCCGCCACACGTACCGCACATCGCCGAAGTCCCGCAGCAATTCCCGTACCGCCGGCTCGGCCAGGCCGCAGTACGGGCACTCGAAGTCCCCGTACTCCACGACGGTGACCGGCGCCTTCGCCGGGCCCCGGATATGATCGCGCCCTTCGTCGACCGGGACCACCAGGTCGGTGATGACGTCACCCGTACCCAGCAGGGCGCGCAGCCGCGGCCGCGACGGCAGCCGGTTCACCGCCCGGAAGACGATCCAGGTCAGGCCCGTCGCGCACACCGCCGCGGACAGGATGCCGAGCTTCGCCTCGGCCAGATCCGTCCCGGTCAGCGCCAGCGACGCGATCAGCAGGGAGACGGTGAACCCGATCCCCGCCACCGCGCCGGCCCCCATGACCGCGCCCCAGCCGACCGGCGGCCGCAGCCGCCCGTGGCTGAGCCGGGTGACCAGCCACGCGCAGCCCGCCGTGCCCGTCGGCTTGCCGACCAGGTAGCCGATCAAGATGCCGAGCGTGACCGGCGAGGTGTAGGCCCGGGCCAGGAACGGGGCGTTGACCACGATCCCGGCGTTGGCCAGCGCGAACAGCGGCACGATTACGTAGCTCGACCACGGGTGGAACAGCTGCGCGAGCCGGTCGTTCGGCGAGATCGCGATGCGCACCTCATCGCGTGCCGACTGGGCCAGCTCCGCGGTGGGCTGCTCACGGAAGCTCCGGAACGCCTCGGAGGCCTGTTCCAGCGCGGCCCGGGGCGCCGGGTAGGCGTACGACAGCAGGCCCATCACCAGGCCCACCACCACCGGATCCACGCCCGACTTGAAGAACGCCACCCAGGCCGCGATCCCGATGGCCAGGTACGCGGGCCCGTACCGGACGCCCCGGGCCCTGATCAGCACGACCAGGACGAGGAATCCGATCCCGGACAGCAGCGGGACCATATGGATCTGTCCGCTGTACACGATGGCGATGATCGCGATCCCGGCCAGGTCGTCGACCACCGAGAACGTGAGCAGGTAGGTCCGGACGCGGTCCGGCAGCCGCCGGCCGACCAGGGCCAGCGCGCCGAGCGCGAACGCGGTGTCTGTCGCCATCGACGTGCCCCACGCGTGCGCCGACGGCCGCCCGGCGTTCGCGATCAGGTAGATGCCGATCGGCACGATCATGCCGGCCAGCCCGACCAGCACCGGCAGCGCGAGCCTGCTCCGTATCCGCAGTTCGCCCACGTCCCACTCGCGCCGCGCCTCCAGGCCCACGACGAGGAAGAACAGCGCCATCAGCCCGGAGTTCACGAATTCGTGCAGGTCCATGGCCACGCCCCAGCCGCCGACCGACACCGCCAGCCTGGTCGCCCACACCCGGTCGTAGGCGGACACGCTGACGTTCGCCCACACCAAGGCGCCCACCGTGGCCCCGGCCAGCACCGACGCGCTGCCCGTCTCGGTGCGCAGGAATTCCCGCAGCGCCGTCCGCTTGTGCCAGGCCGTCCGCCCGGAGAACAGCGACGAACCGGACTCTGGCGCTGCGCTCTCAGCAGACGACGGCTCACTCACCGCACGGACCCTTCCCGCCTGCTCCCGACCTTTCTATGCCGAACGGAACGTGGTGCTCGCACTCGCTCACCCTCATTCAACCCCACCGCGAATGACCGTGGATCAGGGCCTCCCTCCCGGGGTAGTAACCATCCCATGGCCCTGATGTTTCTGAACGGGGATGGGATGCGCGGGGGACGGGCGCACTACACGATCGAGGGGGTGCCGCTGCTCGGCGAGCGCCGCACGGCGCCGCTGTACCGGTTCTACTCGGTCCGCGACGAGTTCCCCGCGCTCTACCCGGCCGCCGAGGACGGCCGGCCGGTGCTGGGCGAACTGTACGACGTGCCGATGGGCCCGCTGAGCGCGCTGCTGGCCACCGAACCTCCCGAGCTTGAGCTCTCCATCATCGAGCTCGATGACGGCGAGCTGTCCTTCGCCATGGTGCTCCGGGAGGCCGAGCATGCGCGCGGCCTCCACCAGGACATCACGAGCTACGGAGGCTGGCGCGCCTACCGCGCCGCCTCGCTCAGCGAGGGTCCCTGACGTGCGACGCCCTTGATCCACACCCCGGCCACGTCCGCCGGGGTGGCCAGGGCGAAGATCCTGGCCAGCGCGTCGGTGGTGCCGGAGGCATGCCTGAGGTTGACCGCCAGCGTGCTGGCCTCGGCCGGGCGCAGCCATACCGCGTCGAAGTCCTTTCCCGCCGCGAAGTCACCGACCCGGTCGTCGAGGCCGAGCGCCCGCGCGCCGGCCCGGGTCGCCAGGTACAGCAGGTGAACGGGCGTCAGGGTCATCCCGCCCTGGCCCAGCAGCTGCTGGATGAAGTAGGCCTGCAGCGCCTCCTTGGGCAGGAACAGGCCCGCTCCCGCGCCCACGTCGGACCCGAGCGCGATGCCCACGCCGTGCTCCACGTGACGGCGCAGCGGGAACAGCCCGCTGCCCAGGGCGCAGTTGCTGGTCGGGCAGTGCGAGACCGAGGCCCCGTGCTCGGCCAGCAGCGCGAGCTCGGCGTCGCTGGGGTGGACGTTGTGCGCGAAGACGCTGCGCTTGGTAACCAGGCCGTGCTGGCCGTATGTGTCCAGGTAGTGCCGCGCCCCCGGGAACAGCCCGGCCACCGTGGCGACCTCGGCGACGTTCTCGTTGACGTGCGAGGTGAACCAGACACCCGCCTCGAGCAGCTGCGCGCAGACGTCGAGCATCTCGTTGGACGCGGACAGCGAGAACCGGGGTGTGACCGCGTAGCGCAGCCGCCCGCGGTCATGCCAGCGGCCGATCAGGCCCGTGCTGTCGGCCAGCGCCTCCGCTGGTGAGTGCAGCAGATCGGGGCGCAGGATCCGGTCGCTGAGCACCAGGCCCGAGGTGATGTTCAGTCCGCGCTGCTCGGCCGCCGCGAACAGCACGTCCATGGCCGCCGCGAAGTGGGATCCGAACACCAGCGCGCTAGTCGTCCCCGAGGCGAGCAGGCCATCGAGGAACTCGCCGGCCACCTCCCGCGCGTACGCCTGGTCGGCGAGCTTGCTCTCCTCGGGCAGGGCGCATCGCTCCAGCCAGTCCAGCAACGGCATGCCCAGTCCGCCGATCGCGCGGATCTGGGGGAAGTGGACGTGGGTGTCGACGAAGCCGGGGACGAGCATCCCGCCCGGCAGCTCGGTGACCGGCTCGCCGGGGTGCTCGGCGCGCAGCGCGGCGAAGGTGCCCCGGGCGCAGATGATGCCCTCGCGGACCAGCAGCGCGCCCACCTCCGCGAGCGCATCGGCCGGATCACCGGCGAACGGGTCGCCCGGTGTATCGACGATCGTCGCCTTGTAAATGGTCATGTCGCTCGCTCTGTTTGTCCCGCTCGCTCTGCTGTCCCGCTCGCCTCCGGGCGCTCTTGACGCGCCTCCTTCCCTCGTCGCTGCCGCTCCTGGGGTGGGTCCGGGGGTACCATCAGAGTCCAGTCGGCGCCGCGCCCGTCGGCTCGCGGGGGGAGGGCCGCCAGCAGCTCAGCGGCGACGGCGACGGCGATGGTGGCCGGGTCCTTGCCGGTGATCCCGGGCACGCCGATCGGGCAGGTGATACGCGCGATCGCCGCCGGGCTGTGGCCCATCTCGGCCAGCTGGGCCGCAAAGCGCGTCCACTTGACGGCCGAGCCGATCAGCCCGATGCCGCCCAGTGGCTGGCCGGCCCGCAGGGCCGCGTCACACAGGGCGAAGTCCTCGGCATGGTCGTGCGTCATGATCACCACGTGCGCTCCGCGGGGCAGCTGCTCGAGCACCTGCTCGCCGAGCAGCGTGTGGTGGATGCTGATGTCTGCGCTGCCGTCGATCACGTCCGCGAGCCGGACCCGGTCCAGCTGCTCGGCGCGCGAGTCGACCAGCAGCAGCTGGATCGGCATCCGGGACAGGATGCGCGCCAGCTCGTAGCCGACGTGCCCGATCCCGAACAGGGCGACGACGGGCGGGACCGCGAGCGGTTCGAGCAGCAGCCGGACGACGCCGCCGCAGCACTGGCGGCCGTGCTCGGTCCGTGCGTGCGGGTTGAGCTGCAGCTCGCGGATCTCTGGTTCGGCGGCCCCGGACTCGATCAGCTCCCGGGCGCGGGCGATGGCCGTCGCCTCCAGGTTGCCGCCGCCCACGGTGCCCCAGCTGCGGTCCCGGCTCACCACCATCTTGGCGCCGGCCTCGCGCGGCGCGTGGCCGCGCACCTCGATGACGGTCACCAGCACGCCGGGCTGCCCGTCGTGCCGTATCTGCTGTGCAGCCCTGAGCCAGTCCATCTCACACCGCCGCCAGGACGGGCTGCTCGGCCCGGGCCGCGTCGCGGGCGGCCTGGACCGCCCAGAAGACGGCTTCCGGCGTGGCCGGGCTGGCCAGGCTGACTCCCCAACCGGCCGGGCCGAACCCGCCGACCGCCTGCCGCAGCGCCTCGCGCACGCTGAACGCCTCCATCAGCGGCGGCTCGCCGACCGCTTTGGAGCCGTACACCACGCCCGATTCGGTCGCCCGCTCGAACAGGTGCACGTTGAACTGCTCGGGCATCTCCGAGAAGCTCGGGATCTTGTACGTGCTCGCGGTCTGGGTGTTCAGCCGGCCCCGGTGTGGCCCGTCGGTCTCATCCCAGAGCAGTTCCTCCAGCGTCAGCCAGCCGGCGCCCTGCACGAAGCCGCCCTCGATCTGGCCCAGGTCGATCAGCGGGGACAGGC
>Ga0187781_10002388_pt1 | contig 14303 bp, 8 predicted proteins | sample 0715_SJ02_MP02_2_FD_132447 | JGI IMG/M metagenome (GOLD analysis project Ga0187781, IMG submission 132447) | Tropical peat soil microbial communities from peatlands in Department of Meta, Colombia - 0715_SJ02_MP02_20_MG | ecosystem: Environmental > Terrestrial > Soil > Wetlands > Peat | place...
GAACGGCTCGCCCTTGGGGAAGGTTCTCCGGGCTACGCTAGTTCTGGGCCTTATTTCCGGACCGCAGCCGCCGAGCAGGTGGTGCCGGGGCCAGTCTGAATAACTCCGTGGGCCACGGTGAAGCTGGGGTCTGTGGATCCGACGCAACCGCCCAGGTCGCCACCTTTGTCTCCGCCGGTGGGGTTGAAAGTCTTGTTGAACGTGCCGTTGTTAGCCGCTGGTCCGATCTCCTCGGCTGCCGTCGCTTTGTAGACGCCGTCGCCGTTCAGCTGCTGGTAGTGAGCACGGAACAATGTGAGTCCGGGATCGGAGAAACCGCCGGCTGTGGTTGCCAGGGCAGGCACGTAGTCAGGAGTTGTGCCAACCGCGATGGCCTGCGATCCAAGGATCAAGTCGTTCACGTTGGTCTTGTTTGTGCCGGTCAACACAACCCAGCGGAGAATATTCCAAACACCGTAATTGCCGTTGCGAAGGTTCGGGAAGGAGAGGGTGGTCCAAATCTTGCTCTCGTTGCAGGGGAAGCCAGCGCCGCTGCAAACGCTCCATGCTCCCGGCAATACGCCGCCAACGGGCTGGCCCGGGTCGCCGCAGGATGCGCTGCCGGCCGGGCAGTAAGTGGTGAAGATGGGATCGAATCCATCGACGGTGACGTAACCGTAATTGGCCGCCTGGGCCGCGCTGGTCGAGAGAGGCCCCACATTGCCAAAGCTGAAGAAGGCATAGCCTACACCGTCCACGCCATTGTTCTTCGTGGAATTCAAAACCGACTTGACTTCTTCACTGGTACCAATCGCGCGAGCCCGCGCGCCACCGCCCGCCTTGCAGGGGTTGCCGGCATAGGTGAGCGGGTTGTTCGAGGCCGTAATCGCGCCAATGTTCGTTTCCTGGCTCACGCCGACGACTTTGTTCGACGGATGGGTCTCAACCGGAAGACGGAGCACGGTGGCTTCTAACGTGTTCATGGTTCCGGAAAGGGGTTCACGGAGATAGGCGGCAATCGAGTTGGAAGCAAGGCCGAACACGGAGGCGTTGCAGTCGGTTCCCGAAAACAGCGTTTGCAATTGGGACTGAGTCGCAGACTTGAGATCGGTGAGGGCGCCGGAACCACGACTGAAGAGGATTACAACCGGGGCCGCGCCAACGTCGACCGTGGTCCAGGTAGAGGGAATCGCAGTACCCGTGAATGGATCGTTGCCGCTGATGTTGTAGGCGAGAACGTTGGCCGTACCCGTAGACGCAGGGTAGCCGCTCTTAACCGGAGTGCCAACCAGTTGCGCGAGCGTCGCTCCGCTTTGTGGAGCGCAGACGCCAGGAGTGTTGTTGACGTTATAGCCCAGGCCGTCGAGTCCGTCACCAAAGCCGGGGGTTCCGTTGCCCAGATTCGAGTTTGTGCGGCAATCCGCCCACAGATCATCTTCCGGGCGACCGTCACTGGCGGCGGCGTTGACCAGCGGTCCGGTGGTGGCTGTGAACAAAGCTTGGATAGATGCAGGCGGAGTCGTGTCGGAAGAGCCATCGCCCCACAGGGTCGAGGAGATATCGTTACCAGGCGCCGGGAAGCCTGAACTCGGGGCAGTGACGTTGCATTGCGGCTGGGCGAAGAAGCAACGGTTACCAACCACGGCATCCACCTTGGTGTAAGCCCAAACGTTCGGCGTCGCCGAGCTGTCCCAAACGATCCAGATTGCGCCGGCATCCTGATTCACGGTGCCACCCAGACCGTTGAGAGTGGGACGCGTGTCGTTAAGGGTGAAATTGGATGAAGATGTGTAGTGGAAGCAGGGTTTTTTCGGAGTCGGGGTGGCTTTCGGACACTTGCCGGCGTTATAGGCGGCGAGAGCGATGGTCTGCCACGTAGAAGACGCACCAGCGGCGTTGACCAAAACGTTTTGCGCGGACGCTGCCGTCGCGAGCGTCACGATGACAGCAAAGATGATTGAGGTCGCGAGACCTGATTTCCATCGAGACATTGAAGTTCTCCTTGAGAGTTTCCTTGGTAGTTACTGATTCAGCGAGGCCGTAGACCCCACGGCAAATTACTCGTGCGGAAGGATAGCGACCGGCCCATCAATGTCAATCAATATAATGGACATTATCTATTTACATATAAATATTTGATGAAAACTTCGCTAAAGAAACGGTGACTGCACTTCAAATGAAAAAACTTGCGCAGAGGAGCCGGCCGGCCTAGTCGTCTCCAACTTCCAGATCTTCAATTTGTTCTCAGGAGAAAGCGGCAGCTGTGGTTGTGGCAAAGAGAAGAAACATGCGAACAGGGTCTTCACGTTGGTAAGGAAACCGCGGCAAGAAAACCGCAACGCGTCCAAGCGGAGAGCGTGGCAGCGACAGGGCGTGCTAGCGCATCTTGTGAAAGCGGCGGAAAGCGCCAGCGCCTTCTTTGCCCATGTAGCGGTCAAGAACGGCGGGATCCGTCTGGCGAAGATCGACGATCACCAGGCCATCCACAACATCGGAAAACTTGCGGTCGAGGTTGAAAGCGATCAGCTTGCCGCCGAGCTTGGCGTACTGGCGAATGAGAATGGGAATGCCTTTGCCATCTTCCTCCAGGTCGGAGATGGGCTCGGCAAGTTCGTCGAGGTCGCGCAGCACGCTGCAAATGGCGCCGCAATCCCAGCGGCGGAGCAAGGGCGCGCGGAAAGGTGTGCGCGGGTGAATCAGGTCGGCGAAGTCGCGCCCATCATCCCGCTGCTCGAAATAGCGAACGATCATCTCGCGGGACAGGCGGCTGTACTCGTTGCTGATGCTGACGGCCCCGAACAGCACCGGTGTCTGCGGGTGGGTGGAAACGAAGCGGGCGATTCCCTTCCACAAAAGCAGCAACGGAGCATACTGGCGCTGGTATTCCGGCCGCACGAAAGAGCGGCCGAGCTCGAGGGCAGAGCCAATCTTCAGGAAAAGGCGCTGATCATAGCGGAAGACGGTGTGGGTGTAGAGTCCCTTCACGCCGTGAGCGCGAATGATTTCGTCAGTGTTGCCGGCTCGATAGGCGCCGGCTAATTCCTGTTTTTCTTTATCCCACAACAAGAAATGCCAGTAGTAGGCGTCGAATTCGTCGAGATCGGCGCTGCGCCCTGTGCCTTCCCCGGCGGTGCGGAAGGTAATTTCGCGCTGGCGCCCGAGTTCATCGAGGAGATGCGGGAGTTCGGAGCTGCGCGCAGCGTAGACAGCAAATTCGGCGTTTTCGGCGAGCAGGCGTTCGGGCGCGAGCGCTTCGATATCGGCAATGACGAAGCGCGCAGGAACGGCTGAAGCGATCGGCTCTTGTGCCTTGCGCGGGAGCTTCGAGCGCACCCTAGCGGGCAGCGAGATGGGCTTCTTGCCGCGGTAGGAAAGCAGATAGGTACGCAGCCGCAGATATTCGGTCGCTTCTTCGTCGCTGTCGAGACTGGCGATGAGTTCGGAGGGGATGGGTTTGCCCACGCGGACGCGCACTTCCCTTTCGCGCTGCTGGAGGAATTCCTGCAGCAGAAAGAGAGTGCGCAGGCGGGGATGAATGAGGCCGAGTAAGTGGAACGTCATGCTGTTGCGGCCGAAGAAATAGACGGGAAGCGCGGCCGCTCCCGTTTTGCGGACGAGGCGCGCCGCAACGGTATTCCAGGCCGGATCGGTGAGTTGCGCCTGCCGGACGTTGATCTGGGAGACTTCGCCGGCAGGAAACACGGCGAGTGCGCCGCCCTGCCGCAGCCAGTCAATCGCCTGCTTCAGCGGTTTGAGGTTTTTGTCGGTTGCGGTCTGCGTGTGAAAGGGATCGACAAAAATGCAATGCTGATGCAGCTCAGGGATGCCGACAAGCAAAGAGTTCGCCAGGATGCGGACATCGGGGCGAACGCGTGACAACAATACGGTGAGGATGGCTCCGTCGAGAACGCCGAACGGATGGTTGGCCACAGCGACCAGCGGTCCCTTGGCGGGAATGCGCTCGAAGTCGGAAGGTTGGGCTTCGAGTTCGATCTTCATTTCCGCGAGGAGGGCTTCCAGGCGAAAACCCTGCGGAGCGGCGCAGACACGGCGGTAAAGATCGCGCGCCTGCTTCAGAGGTATGAACTTTCCCGCGAAGCCGGGAAGACCGGGAACCAGAGGGGGCTCGATTAGTACGCCGCCTTCGTCAGGATTCACCGTCTCAGCCGCACTTGGCAACTTAGGCATAGCTGATTCTCGCTTAGCCTTCTTTGCGACTTTATTAAGGAATGATTAATGGTTCGTGAATCAGTATTGGCTAAGTATGCTCCTGGAGGCATGGAAAATGTCCTAATGGACCGTGACGAAGGTCACATGGCAGTGGAGTAAGCAGAGCATGGTGGATGGGCTATTCGGGCTGGGCTTATTCCGTCCCCGGCGAAGACCGGCGCAGCAGAGTAATAGAAAAAACCAGAACCAGGATCAGTATCCCAAGCAGGCCGAGCTCGATCATGGACGCGCGGAAGATACTCTCCGCTTGTCCTGCCCAGGCTCCGCCCTTGGTAAGAGCGGACACTTCAAGAGTGATAACAAGGATGCGCCGGATGGATGCAATGAGACCAACTACGAGAAACGGCTCGGTAACAAGGATGTGAGAACGAATAGAAATGCTTACGGTGTGGAGGATTTCGACGACCATCAGGACAAAGAGAAGATGGTCGAGAACCTCGAAGACTTCCGCGGAAATGGTCCAAGTGCGAATGCCATTCCATAGAGACATGGCGCCATCGGCAAGAGCGGCGAGGGCAGTGACCGTGAGCAACACGGCAAGAAGGCCGTAGATAGCAACCTCAGCCTTGCGGGCATATTCGTCGAAATGGTGACGATATTGCTCCTCGACCATAGCCGTCAATCGTAGCAATGCCGGCACAGCGAGTTCAACGCGAGTAGGGCGAACCGTCTGCTGGGCCGAACGGGCCTACCGGACTCAGCTTTCCAGTTTGAAGCGCGTTTCCGCCAGGCGATAGAGGCGTCGCCAGAGAAGGCGATTGGTGGTAACCACGACCGCGGCCAGAGCGATCGTACCCGCGAGGAGAAGATCGAAGTTCTTGGCGTCGGTAGAAGCGGAGATCAGGGAACCGACGCCCACGGTGGAATAAGTCAGGCCTTTGAAATGAAAATACTCGGCAACGATGCTCGCATTCCACGCGCCACCGGACGCGGTGATGAGGCCGGTGACGAGAAACGGGAAGATACCGGGAAGGATCAGCTTTTGCCAGCGCTCCCAGCCGCGCAGGCCGAAGACGCTGGCGGCTTCTTTGAGATCGGTCGGAATCGCCATCGCTCCGGCGATCACGTTGAACAGAATGTACCACTGCGTACCGAGGAGAAGCAGGACGATCGAGCCGAAACCGAGGCCTCCGCCAAGACGAATGAGGATGAGGAGCACCACCGGGAAAAGCGCCGTGGCCGGGACCGAGGCTGCGATCTGCGCGAGCGGCTGCGCGATGCGCGCCAGGCGCGGGTTGAATCCGATGGCAACTCCGACAGGAATCGTCCAGAGCGCGCCGAGCAGCAACGTGGCATTCACGCGGAGGAAAGTGGCGCCCAGCCCTAGCCCGATTTCTCGGAAATCGGAGCCATGTAATCCGGCCAGGATTAGGACGACCCTGACGACGGCGTAGCCGATCGCCGCCAACAGGACGGAGCCCAGGATTCGCCAGAACCACAACGAAGTCTGGCTTTCCTCCGATGATTCGACGCGGATCTGGTTTTGGTGGGCGAAGTAGTGAACCATCTGCTCGCGCATGGGACGGACGGCGCGCTTGCGCAGGTACGCGACTCCGTGCGAACCGCGCAGAAAGTCGAGGACCCAGGAAGTTGGAGCGTTCGTACTTTCGACTTGTTCGATTTTGAATTTTTCCGCCCAGGCGATCACCGGTCGCCAGAGGATTTGATCCATCAGCACAATGACGGTGACCATGGTGACGATGCCAAGGAGAATGGAGCGTGTATCACCGGCGTCGGCTGCGACCTGCAGGTAGGAACCAAGGCCGGGCAAACGAAAATCGGTGAACTGTTCGCAGGCCATGAGGAAGAACCACGCTCCGGCAACAGACATCATGGAATTCCAGACCAGGCCGATGGTGGCGAAGGGCAGTTCGATCTCAACAAATCGCTGCCACCAGTTAAAGCGATAAATGTTTGCCGCCTCGCGCATTTCCCGCGGAATGCTCTTAAGCGAAGCGTAGAAGCTGAACGCCATGTTCCAGACCTGGCCGGTAAAGATGAGAAGGACAGCGCCGAGTTCAACCCCGAGCTGGCGTCCGGGAAACAGCGCCGCCATGGCCAGCATGACGCCGGGAAGAAAACTTAAAACCGGGATTGATTGAAGAACGTCGAGCAGCGGGATCATAAATCGCTCAGCACGCGGACGATAAGCTGCGATGTACCCATAGACGAGCGCGAATACGAGGCTGCAAACGTAGGCCAAAGCGATGCGCAGGAGCGAGTATCCGGCATAAACGGGAAGCGCGCCCAGACTGCGGCTGATTTCAACCTGCGGCCGATACGGACCGAGCCAGTTGCGGCTGACCTCAACGATTCCATAGAAAAGGGCAATACCTGCCGCGCACATCACGAGGTCGGGCAGGCTGGCCGCGCTCGGACGCGGCAGCATCGACCAAGAGCGCACGGCTGACCGAAGGCGAATTCTTTCGGGGCGTTTTGATGCTGGACGCTTCATGGTTGGGCTGGTTATTGGCATGCGTCTCAGGGCTGAATCGGTACGGTGGGCGGGTGCGGCTCGGAAACAGGCTCTGCGAGCGTGAGGCGGTGCGCTTCGCGATCAAAGTCAAAGATCTCGGCGTAGCGTCCCCAATTCATGGCAGTCTCGAACTGGCGTTCGACTTCATCCTGGCTGAAATGCTCGTCGAGAATGTCGTAAAAAAACTCTTCCGAGATGGAATGATCCGTCTTGGCGTGAAGGATGCTGTCGATCTGCTGGAGGATCATCACGTGTGTGAGCGCGGCATGACGAAAGAGGGTTTTGCGCGAAAGGATGTCGGCTTCCGCAAATTGCGCGCCGTCGGGCGTGATTTCGACATCGCCCTCCTTGAGCGTGGCAAACCCCAGTAAGACGGACGCCTCGACGATAGGAAGTAAGTCTTCGGCATCCATGATCAGGTCTTCTGCCAGGCGATAAAGGTCTTCCTTGCCGCCGCGGTCCTGAAGAAGTTCAAGCAATCCCGCAATGCCGCCAACGCGCGCGTGCGGCAGCATCTGGTATTTCTGGCGGGCGGGCTTCTGCGCGGCTGCCTGGGCTCCCGGCACGGCGAGTGCGAGATCAGGTTGGGTCATGATTTTGTAGACGTAATCGACAAGTTCGACGAAGCGCGCCGACTTACGGTCGCGAAGTTGAGGAAGCTCGACCGCAAAATCTGCCCTGATGCGCGCGGGATTCCTGCCGAGGACAATGACGCGGTCAGCAAGGAGAATCGCTTCTTCGATATTGTGGGTAACGATGAAGATGGCGCTGGTCGGCATTTTCTTGCTGAGCCAGAGTTCGAGCAATTCGTTGCGCAGGTTTTCCGCGGTGAGCACGTCGAGGGCGGAGAAGGGCTCATCCATGAAAAGAACTTCGGGTTCAACGACCAGAGCGCGGGCAAAACCGACGCGTTGCTTCATGCCTCCGGAAAGCTCTTTGGGATAGGCGCTTTCGAATCCATCGAGGCCGACGGTATCGAGAATGCGTAACGCGCGCTTGTGGCGCTCGAGAGCTGGCACGCCGCGGGCTTCAAGCGGAGCTTCCACGTTGTCGATGACCGTGAGCCAGGGAAAAAGCGCAAAGCTCTGAAAGACGATGGCCACGCCGGCATTTTGTTCAGTGATCGGGTGGCCGTGCCACAGGACTTCGCCGGACGAGGGTTTGCTCAGGCCGGTGAGCATGCGAAGCAGTGTGGATTTACCGCATCCGGAAGGGCCAAGCAGCGCGACAATCTTGCCGGCTTCGACGTCGAGATCGACGGGCGCGATGACTTCAATGCGGCTGCCATCGGGCTGGGTGTAGAACTTTTCGACGGCTTGGGCGCGAATGATGGGTTCGGTCACGAGCAAAGCTCCGAGTAAGGTTCATTTGCTTCGACAGCGAGGATACACCAGTCAAGCGGCCCAATCTTCCTTGGCCGAGGGCAATGGCTTCGGAAGGCGGTCGGAAACCTCAGCCATGAGCGCAAGTTTTTCCGCAAACTCGGGACGCAACATTTCTGAAGAAAATCGCCACCGCCAGTTGCCGCCATTCACGCTAGGGACATTCATGCGGGCTTCGCTTCCCAGGCCAAGCACATCCTGCAACGGGATGATCGACAGGCTGGCAGGAGAATTGACGGCAGCACGAATCATCGCCCAGTGGACGCCGTCATCGCACCGTCCCAGATATGCCTCGACATGTTTGCGCTCCTGCTCTGTGACCGCAGAGTTCCACCAGCCGCGGAGGGTGTCGTTGTCGTGCGTGCCCGTGTAAACGACCTTCTCAGCCGAAAATGTGTGGGGCAGGTACACGTGGGCACCGGGATCGCCAAAGCCAAACTGCAGGACAGCCATGCCCGGAATCTGAAGACGCTCGCGGAGCGCATGCACATCGGGCGTGATGTAGCCGAGATCTTCGGCAAAGAAGGGCAAGCCGCCGAGAGTTTCCTTTACCTTCACGAACAAGTCGTCTTTGGGACCATCAACCCATTGGCCGTGAATCGCCGTCGGCTCGGTGGCAGGAATCTCCCAGAACTGCGAGAAACCGCGGAAATGATCGAGACGAATGTAGTCAAAGCAGAACGTGGCCCAGCGCAAACGGTCAATCCACCAGGCGTAGCCGCGCTCTTTCATCACGTCCCAGCGATACAGCGGATTTCCCCAGCGCTGGCCGTTCTCGCTGAAGAAGTCGGGAGGCACCCCAGCCACAACTTCAGGGTCGAGCTCCGAGTTCAGGCGAAAAAGTTCGGGATGAGTCCAGACATCGGCACTGTCGAAGCTGACAAAGATGGCAATGTCGCCTGCAACGCGAATGGAATGCTGCGCACAATAACTGCGCAGCGCTCGCCATTGCTCGTAGAAGAAGAACTGCAGGGTGCTGCGAACGTCAAGTTCGTCGCTCAGTTCGGCGCGCACTTTCTCAAGAGCGGCGGGAGCGCGGTGGGTCAGATCGCGCGGCCAGCGATTCCAGCTCTCAAGTTCGAAACGGGCCCGCAGCGCGTCGAACAGAACGAAATCATCGAGCCACCAGCTGTTCTCGCGGCGGAACGCTTCGTAGCGGGAGCGCGGAGCTGCCGAGGAGGACTCGAGGAAATTGCGAGCCGCTTCAAAAAGAAGCGGAAGCTTCTGGTGGAAAACCGCGGTGTAGTCCACTGGTCCCACGTCGGAAGGCAGGGCGTCGATTTTACCGCGATCGATCCAGCCGCGATCGGCCAGCCGCTCAAGACTGATCAACAATGGATTGCCAGCAAAAGCGGACGTCGAAGAATAAGGAGAGTTTCCGAAGCCTAGCGGGCCGAGCGGCAAAACCTGCCACACGCCTTGCTTTGCCGAGGCAAGGTAATCGGCAAAGGCGTACGCTGCCGGACCAAGATCACCGACTCCGCCGCGCGAGGGAAGCGAGGTAGGGTGAAGGAGAATTCCGCTGGCGCGCGTGAATGGCATTCAGAAACAGTTCTCAGTTCTCAGCTCTCAATTCTCAGAAAAGTCGTTTCGGCCCGGGTTTAGGCGGGAGAACCGAGATCCGTTCCGAGGAGCGTTGGAAATCAGGCCTACATTCCTTCTTCGGTGGCCGGATGGGTGAGTCGCTTCATTTCTTCTTCATTCACCCTGATCCGGTTGGACTTCTCCATGTCCTTGCGCAGGTTAGCAACAAACAGCTGAAACAACTCGTTCTTCTTCCCGTCGAGGAGAGACTGGCGGATCTGGTCCTTCTTCTCGGTAAATTCCTGTTCGGTCGGCGGCTGCTTTTCCAGAAGCTGGGCGACCACACCATTGGCACCGGTCGCAATCGGTCCGCTGATCTCACCAGGCTTCAAATTGAAAATCGAACTGGCCGAGCCCGACATCGAGCCGATGTCCGGCACTTGGCCATCAGGCGCAACCAATTCACTTGTCTTGAGCGTTGCGCCCAGATCCTTGGCCACTTTCTTTAGATCGTGTTCCGCTTTGGCGCGGTCGGACAGCTCCGAAGTTTTTTGCTGCAGCAGCATGCTGGCGCGTTGATTCTTGAACTCGCTCTCGACACGTGCACGAATTTCCTCGAAAGTTGGTGTTGCCGGAGGATGGACAGCGAGCAATTGGAACACGACATAGCCCTGCGGAACCTGGACAACGTCGGGTGGAGCTTTATCCGCCTCGTTGAACACGGCGTCCATCAACTGGGGGGTCGGGCCGAGGCCCGGGAGACTGTCATTGCGGCTGATGAAGTCTGTGGTAACCACCGAAATACCTTTGCCCGCAGCCGCCTGATCAAAGCCTTCGGTTCGCGCCGCGCTCAGCAGAGCATTCGAAGCCGACTCCGTGGCCCGAGCCGCTTTTTGCTGCTTTACCTTCTCCTGAATCTCGTTTTTCACTTCCGGCAGGAGCTTGACGTGAGCTTCCTGCTTGTCCTCGACATTAATGACGTGGAAGCCGTAGTTACTCTTGATCAGGTCGCTGATCTGGCCCTTGCCCAGGGAAAAGGCGGCTTTCTCGAATTCTGGAACCGTGCGGCCCCGTCCGATCCAGCCCAGTTCGCCGCCGTTCTTCGCGCTGCCAGGATCTTCAGAATATTTCTCAGCGAGCTTGGCGAAGTCGCCGCCAGCTTTGACTTCCTTAAGAACAGAGTCGGCTTTGGCGCGCGCGGCTTCCACTCCCTTCTCGTCTTCTTTACCGTCCGGACCCGGCAGCGGCGCCTTGATCAGAATGTGTCGAACTTTGACCTGATCGGGCACGCGGTATTCATCGCGGTGCTGATCGTAATAACTCTGCAAGTCCTGCTCGGTAACCGCAGTAGCGCCAGCGATCTTGGCAGAGTCAACGAGAGCATACTTAATCTGCCGCTTCTCCGGAATCGAGTTGTTGTAAGTGGCCTTGTTATGGTCGTAGAAAGCCTTGAGTTCTTCTTCCGTCGGATGCAGACCCTTAAGGGTGTCGGCCTGGGTGATCACCGCGTAATCGAACTTTACTTTCGTGTTGCGGTGCAGGAATTCCTCGTGAACCTCGGCTTCTGAAACGAACGCCCCACCCGACACCAACGCCTGCAACTTGCGAATCAGAATGTAGTCTTTTTCGAGCGCCTCGAACTGAGGCACGTTCATTCCGTTGCGCTGCACGAAGTCTTCGTACTGCTCCTGGCCGATGAACTTGCCGTCAGGAAAAAATTCCTGGCCGAGCTGGCCGTGTTGCAGCTCATCACGGAGCTCGTCATCGCTGGCATGCAACCCGAGCCGACGCGCTTCGGCGACGAGCGCCTTTTCGTTGATCAGTTGCTGTGCCGCTTGCCCGGCGAAGAATGGCATGAGCATGCTGGCCTGTGCGCCTCCGCCCTGGCGCTGAATCATGGCGCGCGCTTCCCGCTGCACCTCGAGTACAGTGACCTGCTCATCTCCAATGGTTGCAAGAACGCCAGCAGGTGGCGCCCCGAGGCCGAGACTGGAACCGAAACCGCCTGGAATGAGAGTGATCACCATGCCGCCGCAGATGATCAGCAGAATCCCATAAAGGATGATCTTCAGGGTGGGTCCGGCATTTTGCAAAGTTCGAATCATAATTTCGGGTAACTCCAGGCTTTGGAGTGGAATTGTAAATTATAAACCAGCGCTAGAGCAGATTCGGCGGAGGTATCGAGAGCGCGAGATCCATGAGTGTGGCACGCCATCGTGGGATGGAACCACCGGCTCAAGTCCGAATTGATGAGAACCGCCAGCTTAAATCCGAACGATCGATCTACGTTGCTTCGTCTTCTGCTGGCAGATCGAAGTTGACGAGGTCGCCGCGAAAGCCTTGCGTCTTCCAGGCTCCGAAGGCGATGCCAACCATCATCCAGATGCTGCCGGCAATCTTTGCCGGGGTGCTCAGGTTCAGCCACAACAGCAGACAAATCACGAAACCAAAAATCGGCGGGAGCAGATTGGACAATTTCTTTTGTTGTTCGCGGACGTAGTAGCGCATGAATGCAGCCGCATTGACTCCCATGAAGGCGATCAGTGCGCCAAAGTTGAGCATTTCGGCTCCAAGCCCGTAACTCATGACGAAAGCGCCGATGAGAGCAATCGCTCCCACAAAGAGCACATTGTTGCGGGGTACACGATGCTTGGGATCGACTACTCCGAAGAACGAACTGGGCAGTGCGTTGCTGCGGCCCATACCGTAAAGCAGACGCGCTGCCCCGATTTGCGCACCGAGCCCGGAGCCGAAATTTGCGACCAGCAACGTGAACCCCATGATCGCGAACATCGGCTTCCAGGCGCGTGCAGCGGCATGAACGGCGGCAGTATCCACGTCGGGAAAGGGCTGAGAAGCAGGCCAGATGAGCTGCGCCGCGTACACTTCGAAGGCGGACAAAATGCCAATGACGAGGCAGGTCAAAACCGTGGCCAGCAGAATGTTGCGTCGTGGATTCTCGGCTTCTTCGGAAAGAGTAGAGATGCCATCGAAGCCGATATAGGTGAGAACGGCAATCGAAGTTCCGCCGAGGACAGCGCGCGTGTTCCAGAGAGCCGGGTCGTAGAAGGGGCGAGTAAAGAATCCGGGTTCGTCGTGCGGGTGTCCGAAGACGTATCGTGCCGCCACGACAAAAAAGATTGCAATCACCACGCCCATGCCCGCCGCCAGAGCGGAGTTGACGCGGGCCGAAGTCTTGACGCCCTGCACGTTGAGGCCGGTGAAGACGAGCGCGAAGAAAATCGCCCAAATCCAGTAAGGCACACCTGGGGCAAACACATGCGCCTGCTGGCTACACCAGATCGTGCAAATAATGGGATTGAGCATGTAGTCCATGACCATGCTCCAGCCGGTCACGTAACCGAGGGCAGGATTGATCTCCTGACCGACGTAAGTAAACGCGGAGCCTGCGCTGGGATAGGCACGCGCCATGCGGCCGTAGCTTACGGCGGTGAAAAGCATGGCGACCATCGCCACCAGAACAGTCGTGACCACGTGCCCGTGGCCGCGATCGCTCAGCACATCAAACACCGACATGGGCGCGACCGGCTGAATGACAATGACTCCATAGAGAATCAAATCCCAAAGGGTCAAAGAGCGCCTGAGCCGCGGCGTTGCGGTGGAGGATATAGGGAGGTCACTCATTTCTGTGCGCAGGAGAATTCCATGGGATTGTATATGGGAGCGGGAAGTTTCGAAATAAAAATCGTCCTATTTAAAACGATTTAAATAGGCAAATCTACATTTTTTCACCGGCAGTTCGGGAGATTTTGGCCCCGGTTTGGCCTCTAATGGTGACTCGGATATTGGAACGAGAACCCGCGGGCTTCGTTGCCCGACATGAATCTCGTGTTGTATTCGAGGAGATAGTTTTCATGGTCCGGGTCGGCGGGGAAGGACTCCCCCGGATAAGGATAACTTTTCATCGCACGGAATGGCAGAGGGCCGACTTCGTCCCCGTGGTAGGCATAAAAGTCCATGTCTTTCTCGTAGCCATTGGCGATAAAAAAGTAGTCGCGCACCCAGCCGGGCGGAAGTGCGGGCAGGCGCGAAGGGTCAAAATCGAGGGCGATTTCGTCGCCCGAGCCGAAAACGGCAAACTTGTCGTCGAGCGCCGTGACGAGAGACAGGACATCGCCATAGCGTGTGTAGGCCCCGGCAGGACGCGTGTACGGGCCGGTGGCGCTCGCCTGTTCGTAGATATACGTCACGTTGCCGGGAGGCTGGCCTTCGATCTTCAGCGGGAACCCATGAAAGCTCAGGTTCGCGCGCACAAGCGGAACCGGCGTGATGGATGCGCTGGGGCCGCGCCCGCGCGTTTCTGACTGCTGCGTTTCTGACTGCGCCTCTTCCAATTCCCGCCCTTCCGGCTGAGAAGTCCGGCTAATCAGAATGTTGTCCCAGTAGATCTGCAAGTTCGTGGTCAGCCGGATGCGCCGCGTGCCGAGCGGCAGTTTGCCCGTGAGGTCGGCGGTCATCGTGCGCGCGCCGCCGGCCGGAAAACCAAGATCATCGATGACCCGCATCCAGTGGGCATTTGCATCCGAGGGCGTTCCCTCGGCTAAAGCCGCGCTGGAGGGGGAGTTCATAGCAGCTCTAAAGCGCTGCGCCTCTCCAAGACCCTCTTGCAGGGCTTCGACGTAGGGAGCAATTGGACGCAGGCCCGCCTGGTCGGCGGCGTACATGCTATTGGCGCTGAAGTATTCGACTTC
>Ga0187781_10002389_pt1 | contig 14301 bp, 13 predicted proteins | sample 0715_SJ02_MP02_2_FD_132447 | JGI IMG/M metagenome (GOLD analysis project Ga0187781, IMG submission 132447) | Tropical peat soil microbial communities from peatlands in Department of Meta, Colombia - 0715_SJ02_MP02_20_MG | ecosystem: Environmental > Terrestrial > Soil > Wetlands > Peat | place...
CGTGGCTCGCCGTGTCAATTCCTTAAGCTCCGAATTCGTTAGGGTGATCGCGTCTCTCATGGACACGATTATAGTCTATAAATGGTTGTTACAGTCAACTAGTGTAATGTCTCACTCCTCAGTGGAGCCTCCATGGAAGTCTACATACGCAGAGACCGCCCCATCCCCTGGCAACAGTGGCGCTCCGACATTCGTCATTCCTGGACCATCCCTTTCGCCCTGGTCGAATACGCCCTGGAGTGGGTTGCCTATGCCCTTAGCAATTGGCGCTTCGTCGAGGTCCTCGAGTATCTCGGCAGGTTCGGCATTCTCGTCGCCGTGATTTTTTATTTCGCCGAATCCGGCGATCGCCTCAAGCAGAAGCACTACCAGGCCTGGCAAGTCATCAACTCCGCCGAGGGCAAAGGCGGCAACGGAGGCAGAATCGAAGCCCTCCAGGAGTTGAACGCTGACGGCGTCTCGCTCATCGGTGTGAATCTTTCCAACGCATTTCTCATGGGCGTTTGCCTGCCCAAGGCTCATCTGGCCCGCTCCAATTTCGATTCCGCCGATGCGCGCAGTGCCAACCTGAGTGGCGCGAACCTTGCCGACGCCAGCCTGCGCAGCGCCAACTTCCGTTTTGCCCGTTTCCAGGGTGCCTCGTTAACGTCCAGCATCTTGGATGAAGCCGACTTGACCGGCGCCGACTTGCACAACGCCGACCTCTCGGGCGCCAGCCTGGAAAACGCTGACCTGCGCAACGCCAACCTCGAAGGCTTAAAGTGGCGCGGCCTGCAAAACGTAAAGGGGGCCAACATTCAAGGTGTGCGGAATGCCCCGAGTGGCTTTGTCGATTGGGCCCTTAGCCACGGGGCCGTCGAAAAGGAAGAGGAATAGAACACTCCTCCCGTCGTTCCTTTCCATCTGAGTACAATAGATTCATGGCCGCGGAACCAATTCGCCTCACCATTCTGGGCTCGGGCACCAGCATGGGTGTTCCCAGTCTCGGTTGCCATTGTCCGGTCTGTGCATCCATGGATCCGCGCGACAATCGTCTTCGTCCCTCCATTCTTCTTTCCCGCTCCGGCCAGAACGTCGTCATCGACACCACTCCCGACTTTCGCACCCAAGCCCTGCGTGCCAAACTCGATCGCCTCGACGCCGTCCTGTTCACCCACTGCCACGCCGATCACATCCTCGGCTTCGACGACCTCCGCCCCTTTAATTTCCGCCAGAAAGCTCCCATCCCCGTTTATTCCAACAGCGACACCTTCCGCGTCATTCGCCGCGTTTTCTCCTACGCTTTCGACGACAAGCCTACCTTCAGCAGCATCCCCAGTGTCGATCTTCACGAAGTCGACGGTCCCTTCCCGCTTCTCGGCATTCCTTTCATTCCCGTTCCGCTCATTCACGGCGAAATGGACGTTCTCGGCTTCCGCTTCGGCCGCGCTGCTTACATGACCGATTTCAGCCGCCTCCCGGAATCCAGCGTCCCGCTGCTGGAAGATTTGGACGACCTGATCGTAGATGCCCTCCGCGACGTGCCTCACCCCATGCACCAAACCGTCGAGCAGGCTCTTGCTCTCATCGACAGGCTGAAACCCCATCGCGCCTGGTTCACTCATATCGCCCACGATCTCCCGCACGAAGCCACCAACGAGCGCCTCCGCAAAGCGGGCTATCCTCATGTCCAACTCGCCTACGACGGCCTTCAGCTTGAGGTGGCTACCGAATCTCCCGCTGTGGCTCGCGCCGCCGACGCCCTCTCCGTCCATGTCCACACTCCCGCCACCGGCATCAGCATCTTCTACTCCGCCGCGGACTGGGCTGCTCGCTATGGCCACTCCGGTCGAGGCAGCGTTCTGGCCATCGGCACCTTTGACGGCATCCATCTCGGTCACCAGAAAGTCCTCCAATTTGCCATCGCTCGCGCCAAAGAGAGTGGTGCCGTCTCCACCGCCCTCACTTTCGAGCCCCCGCCCGTAAAGGTGTTGCGCCCGGAAAGCGCTCCCCCGCGAATCTCCACCAACCAGCAGCGCGTGGACTGGTTCGGTTTCATCGGTATGGAGGCCGCCGTGGTTTTGCCATTCACTCGGGAATTAGCTGCGCTCACGCCCGAAGAGTTCGTGGACGAAATTCTAATCAACCAACTCCAGGTCCGTGCCGTAGTTGTCGGTGATAACTTCCATTTCGGTCACAAGCAGTCTGGCGACGTGAAGTTCCTTAGAGAGCTGGGCATGCGTCAAGGTTTCGAAGTCGTGGTGCACACACCGGTTATGTGCGATGCCAAGGTCGTTTCCAGCACCCTGATCCGCAGATTGGTCGCCGACGGCAATGTGCGCCATGCTGCCCGCCTTTTGGGCCGTCCCTTTGCTCTCACGGGTCAGGTGGTCAGCGGCACCGGCGCCGGTAGGAAATTCACCTTCCCCACCCTTAACCTCAAGCCCGAACAGGAACTGCTCCCCGCTCGCGGCGTGTACATTACCCGCACCGTCCTCGACGGCGAATCCAGCAGCCACCGCAGCGTCACCAATGTCGGCGTTCGACCCACCTTCAATGGATCCGGCCTCAGCATCGAAACTCATCTCCTCGATTATTCCGGCAACTTCACTCCCCAATCCATCGAGGTTCGCTTCTGGAAGCGCCTTCGTCCTGAGAAGAAATTCGCTAACGCCGACGAACTCAAGCACCAAATCTCCCTCGATATCGCCCACGCCAACAAGTTCTTTGCCCGCCTCCGCCGCGCCCGCGCCAAGACCATGCGCGCCCCCGGCGAATAACCACCTTCCTAACAACTTCCTCACGAACTCCTCAGGACTTTTCAGCGTCGCCATTCTTATTCTTCATTCGTGGGGAAGAAAGGGACCCTCCGCACTGGAGATAGCTATGGCGCTCGCGATTTTTCTCGGTCTCTGCATCGTCGCTATTGATTTCCTGATTTATGCTCTGTTTCAGTGGACCTTTGGCGACAAGCGCAGAGCACTCCAGCGCCAACTAGCCGCTCACCGGGGCACCCCCCAGCAGCCTCCGCGTCCTGTTCTCCTCCCGTCTCATAAGGCTGGCCCGCAAACCCAAGCCCGCCTGCAACGAATCCGCCAGCGTCTGCAAACCTCCAGCCCCGCTCACTCTCGCGCCTACCATCAGCGTTTAGCCTAGGCTCGATTCCCTCAGCACCCTCAGTCACGCGCAGCGCACATCCCACATCCATTCGCCCGCTGTGCTCCCGAGAATGATATCCTACGGTGCAACAAGGGAAACTCTTGTGCTCGTGCCTGCCAGAATTCACGTCCTCCGGCTTGTCTCTCTGATGTTTTGCGCAGATTTTGCGGTTTTTTGCGCGCCAGACCCTGGTACCCTTTTCGTCTGACGTGACGTACACGGCGAACGGAGAATCACGCACGGGCAAAATGTACTCCGATGGGCACTCCGTGCGCTTGGAGTTGGAAGGACTTGCGCCTGGTCATGAAGTTGTCAGCTTCGTGCGCTTTGACAATGCAGTAGGACAAGCTCTGATCCCGCTGCTGGAGGTGTATTCCGAATACCCGTATGGGACTGTCTCAGATGGGCAATTCATTCGTTACCTTCCGGGTGCCAAGGTAGTAAGCAAACCACTCGGTTCCGAGACGGCTGTCGGTCAAAGCTGCGAGAAGGTCCTGGTCACCGTAAGCTACAAGGGCGACACCTATTCCAGCATCGAGTGGAGATCTCGCAGGTTCCGCGGATTCGTCGTAAAGAGTCAAGACGCAGGTGGCCAGTGGTCCACCGAACATAGAAATGTTCGTCTCGGTGCGCAAAGCCCATCTCTATTCGAAATTCCCGTGGGACACACGCGCATCGCCTACAGCCGGGACTGGGCAGCAGTGTCGAGGCAAATGGATTTCGCCGAATCCATGACGGACTCGATTGCTATTGCAAAGAGAGTAGGCCTTCGGGTGCTCGAGTCCAAAAAGCTGTCGTTGCCTGAAGACGATCCCTACGTAGGAAGTGTCGCGTTTAGCGACCCGGTTACCAAAACCCCCATTGTGGAACCGTTAGGCGGTTTTGAATTCACCGGGATTGGCCTTCCCGCGCCCATTCTGCTCTCCCCCGCCAATGGCAGTGTCTTTGACCGTCCTGCTCGCAAAATTGAGCTTCGATGGAAATGTGTGCCAAACGCCGCCGCCTATTATCTACGAGTCGTGATTCTTCCAACTGATGCTAAGGAGACGGGCTACTGGGCAATCGACAGGGGTCTCATGCATATACAACAAAGCACAAGAGAAACTAAATTTGCATTTGAGTTGGGCGAAGCGCGGCCAGGTCGCTGGCAAGTATAGCCGGTCGATGCACACGGAAACCCTGGGGCACCGAGTCCGTGGTCCACATTCGAGGTTTTTGTCCGTTCTAACCCAAATAATCATATCAGGGTCGTGATTGGCGTGGCGGCCGACCTATGCGCTTGTGTGATGGCAAACACAAGAAGTCCATTAGGCGCGAAGGTGTACCACTCGCAAACGTAAAACGCGGGTATCGCTCATATACGCGTCCCCAAGCACCGGGCAAGCTGATATCGAAGTTAGTCAGAGGATGCTGGCTCAGTGTTCCCTAATCTATAATCGACCTTCTCATGGCCAACGGCATAATCGTCCGCCCTCTTCATTCGCTCGAGGACTTTCATCGTTGCGTGCGGATTGCCCGCGCCGTCTGGGGCGATTCGGAACTCGACACCGAGCCCCACGTCACCTACGTCATTGCCGACCACACCGGCGGGCAGGTCCTGGGTGCCTTCGACGGCGACACCTTGGTTGGCTTCATCAAGGCGTTCGTCGGCCTCCACGACCACACCCCTTACCTCCACTCGCACATGGCCGCGGTTCTTCCCAGCCATCGCGATCATGGCATTGGTCGCCAGCTCAAACTTTTCCAGCGCGAGGATGCCCTTCGCCGTGGCATTCGTCTGATCGAGTGGACTTTCGATCCCCTGGAAACCAAAAACGCCTACTTCAACATCAATCGTCTCGGCGCCATCTCCCGGCGCTACATCCCCGATTTTTACGGCGTTACCACCAGTCCGTTGCACCGGGCCATGCCTACTGACCGCCTCCTGGTCGAATGGCACCTCGACTCCCCTCGCGTGGTCTCCGCCCTCAACGGCCTCACCCGCGAAACCCACGCTTGTCCCGCTCAGGTTCACCTCCCAATCCCTCTGCCCGATTCGGTAGCTTCCCCGTCACCAGTTCAATCCGCCAATTCGCAAGCCAGCGCCGCGTCCTCGGATTCTCCGCTCCTCGATTTGCAGTCCCGCATTCGTTCTGAGTTCACCCATGGGTTCGCCAAGGGCTACGCCGTCACCGCGGTCCGCGTCAGCCCCACTGGTGTGGACTATTGCCTCTCGCCCTACTCCGACTTCTAGTCACGTGCCACCTATGCCATGTCTCTTCTCACCAAAAAACTGGTACCTTATACCTAAGCACGGATCGCCACACGCATGCGTCTTCACGCTCTCACCCTTCGCGAGATTCATCTCCAGCTGGTCACCCCTTTCGAAACCAGCATGGACCGTGTCACCGAGCGCCGCATCCTCCTCGCCCAAGCTCACGTTGACAACGTCTCTGGATGGGGCGAATGTACCGCCCCGGAAAATCCCTATTACTGTCCCGAAGACGTCGAAACCGCCTGGCACATCCTCAAGAATTTCCTTTGGCCTAAGCTCAAGGGCAGGGAACTCTCCTCCGCCTCCGACATTTGGCCCCTCCTCGAACAAGTCCGCGGCCACAACATGGCTAAAGCCGCGGTCGAGACCGCCGTCTGGGACGCCGAAGCCAAACTCAAAAACCTTCCACTCTGGAAATTAATCGGCGGACAGCGTCAAGAGATCCCCTGCGGCGTTTCCATTGGCATCAAAGATTCTCTCGACGAACTGTCCGCCACGGTCAAAAAGGAACTCGCCGCCGGCTATCAGCGCATCAAAATCAAGATCAAACCCGGCAAAGACCTCGCCCTGGTGCAGCGTCTTCGCCAGGATTTTCCCCGCATCAAATTGATGGTCGACGCCAACTCCGCTTACCGCCACGACGACCTTCCCCTGCTCAAGCAACTCGACGCCTACTACCTCATGATGATCGAGCAGCCCCTCGGCTGGGACGACCTGTTCGGCCACGTGGCCATCCAACGCCACCTGCAAACGCCTATCTGCCTCGATGAGTGCATCCACACCTACGAACAGGCCGAAGCCGCCATCACCCTCGGCGCCTGCAAGATCATTAACATCAAGCTCGGGCGCGTGGGTGGTCTGTTGCAAGCTAAACGCATCCACAACCTGTGCCAGCTACACAATGTCCCGGTCTGGTGTGGCGGCATGCTCGAATCCGGCATTGGTCGCGCGCAGAATATCGCCATGTCCACTCTCCCCAATTTTTCCTTGCCCGGCGACGTCACCGCCAGCCAGCGTTACTGGCACGAAGACATCATCCAGCCCGAAGTCACCGTCACTCCCGACGGCACCATCAAGGTTCCCACCGCTCCAGGTATCGGCTTTACTCCCCGCCTCGACCGCATCGCCAGCATTACCACCCGCCAGGAACATCTCGCCTGAGCCGCCACCTTGACCCACCTTGATCTGTCGTGACACCGCCTCTGCACTGAATCCGGTGCGTCCGCGCTACCGTTTCACCGAACCTTAATCTCCCCGTAATTTCTCAGGTTCAGCCTTACCCCGCCCGCCCGATTTTCGAACGCCAACTCAAGGAGTCTCTATGTCCAGAGAAGCAGTTGAGCATCACCTGAAAGCCGCCGAACATCATGAACACGCAGCCCGCCATCATCGCGAAGCCGCGCGCCACCATGAAGCCGGCGATCATCACCTGGCCGCTCACCACGCCCACGTGGCCAACGGCCATCATCATCATGCTACCCATCACGCCGCGGAAGCTGCCAAGGCTCATGCCGAGCACCACGGCGAGATTGCCCGCGCCGCCAACCAGTAACCGTTGCATCCCTGCGTCGCACCAGGTCCTTCTCAGGGCGCAGCCGTGCCTCAGGATTTCGGCGCTGCGCCCTATCCATTCGCGGTACAGATTTATTGGTTTATTTCGCGGGAAAGGGCAAAACTGCTGCCCCTCACGGCAGTGGCAACTAACTTGACTCAACGTCCTGGTCTGGTCACAAATCCAACGGCAATTCCCGGCTACCGCGCGGCTTTCAGCTCCTCCCACCGGGCCTTCAATTTCGCCAACTCTGCAGTCTCCCACAGCAACTCGTCTTGCTCGTACTTCCTTCGCTCCTTCGTTGCTGCGTCAACCGCCGGGTTCGTCGGATCCGTCACGAACTTCCTCTCGTCGTCCACAAACAATCGCAGCAGCAACACGATGTGACTCTGCTTCTCCTTGATCTGCTTCTCCAACAACGCCAGATCTGTACCCGTGAAAGCCGCGTCGGCTGTCGCTTTTGTCGCACCGGCAACACTGCCGGCGTCCGGGCGCACCGCCAGTAGCGCAATCGGATCGTCGGTGATCACCTGATCGGTTTTCCGCGTTGGCGCAACCACCTTATTTGTGTTCTGCGCTCCCGCAGCGCCAGCGCCCTGCTCTTGAGCCCTTAGGCCCGCGCCTATACCCAGCAGCATCACCGCAGGGAAGCACACACGCAGGCAGCGCCTCATAGGACCTCCGTCGCAAATTTCGCCTTATCGTCACCTTACGCCTCCCATCCGGTCCTATACATAGCCCAAAGGTACTCACCCAATTAGTCATTCCGTTTCTGCGGTCAAAGCCTGATCCGACCCCACCTCCTGGCCACGCCGCCCCATTTTCGACCTTTTCGCTTTTGTTCGCCCGCGCTACAATTCTCCTCCCAAGTCCTCAAAGGAAGCCCCATGGCAACCACGCTCTTGGATCGCCGCAATTTCCTGAAAATCTCCACTACCGCCACCGGTGCCCTCATCCTGGCCTATTACGCCGATCCTCTTGACTCGCTCGCGCAAGCCCAAGCGTCTCCCGAGCAGAAATATGTCCCCACCGCCTTCGTGCGCGTCTCTCGCGAAAACATCTTCACCATCACCGCCAAAAATCCGGAGCTTGGCCAGGGCGTAAAAACCTCTATGCCCATGCTCATCGCCGAAGAGCTGGACGTCGACTGGAAGGACGTTCGCATCCAACAAGCCGATCTGGACGAATCCAGGTACGGTCCGCAGCGCGCCGGTGGCAGCCGCGCCACTCCCCTCAACTGGGATCCGCTGCGCCGTGTCGGTGCCGCCTGCCGTCAAATGTTCATTGCTGCCGCCGCCCAGACCTGGTCGGTACCTGCATCCGAGTGCCGCACCTCCTCTGGCTGCGTCCTTCATCCCGCCACCAATCGCACCGCCACGTATGGTTCGCTGAACGCCATCGCCGCCACGCTCACCCCTCCTGATCTGCAATCGGTTACTCTAAAAGATCCCAAGGACTACAAGATCATCGGCCACACCACTCCCGGCGTCGACAACTTCGCCATTGTCACCGGCCAGCATCTCTACAGCATCGACTTCCGCGTCCCTGACATGCTCTGGGCCGTCTATGCCAAGTGCCCGGTCTTTGGCGGCAAAGTCGTCTCCGCCAATCTCGACGAAGTGCGCAAGCTCCCGGGTGTACGCCACGCTTTTGTCGTTTCCGGTACCAGCGACATTCTTGGGCTCATGCCCGGCATAGCCGTCGTTGCGGACACCTGGTGGCAAGCCAAATCCGCCCGCGAAAGCCTCAAGGTCACCTGGGACGAAGGCGCCACCGCCCAGCAAAGCAGCGAAGGCTTCCTCAAGCGTGCTCAGGAGCTCTCCACGCAAACCCCGACACTCGTTCTTCGCAAGGATGGAGACGCCGACGCCGCCCTGCAATCCGCCGCCAAAACCGTCGAAGCCGCCTACGTCTACCCCTTTCTCGCCCATGCGCCCATGGAGCCGGAAAACTGTTTGGCGCATTACCATGACGGCAAGCTCGAGTTTTGGTCTCCCTCACAAACTCCCGACAACGGCCGCCAGCTCGTTGCCAAAACACTGAATATCCCTCCCTCCGCTATCACCGTGCATCTCATGCGTGCTGGCGGAGGTTTTGGGCGCCGTCTCACCAACGATTACATGGTCGAGTCTGCCGCCATCTCTAAAGAACTCGGCGTGCCTATCAAGTTGCTCTGGACCCGCGAAGACGATTTCCAGCACGATCACTATCGCCCTGCCGGCTATCATTTCCTCAAGGGTGGCGTCGATTCTTCCGGGTGCGTGGTTGCCTGGCACAATCACTTCGTCAGCTTTGGCGAAAACGGCAAGTTCGCTCCCACCGCCGGCATCAATGGCGACCAATTTCCGGGTACCTTGCTTCCCAATTTCTTCTTCGGCGCTTCGCTTATGCCTATTGGCATTCCCACCTACGCCCTCCGCGCGCCGGGTAGCAATGCTTTTTCCTGGGTGTTCCAATCCTTCATCGATGAACTCGCTTGCGCCGCCGGCAAAGATCCCGTCGAATTCCGCTTGGACATCCTGGCCCTCCCGCGCGTCAACAACCCCGCATACCAGCCCTCCGACTTCAACCCTGCCCGCGCGGCCGGCGTCTTAAAGCTCGTCGCCGAAAAATCCAATTGGGGTCATCAAAAACTTCCCGCGGGTTCCGGCATGGGCGTAGCCTTCCAGTTTTCTCATAGCGGCTATTTCGCGGAAGTCGTCCGGCTCAATGTCAACGCGCAAAAACAAGTGAAGGTCGACCACGTCTGGGTTGCCGGCGACATTGGCAGCCACATCATCAATCCCGGTGCCGCCGAAAACGTCTCTCAGGGCGCGGTCATCGAAGCTCTCAGCTCTGTCATGAATTATGAAATTATTGTCGAGAAGGGCCGCGTCAACCAGGGCAATTTCAACGATTACGAGCCCGTTCGCATCAACCAGGTTCCACCCATCATCGACGTCCATTTCCTCAAGACCGATAATTCACCTACCGGCCTCGGTGAACCGGCTCTCCCTCCAATTCTTCCAGCTGTCTGCAACGCCATCTTCGCCGCCACCGGCGAGCGTATCCGCACCTTGCCCCTCGCCAAGCAAGGCTACTCCTGGGCTTGATCCCACTCCTGATAAAACCCAACGCGGTCCCCGACCTACGATTCGCCACTCCTCGACTGCTTTCCTGGCGTACCATACTGCCATGCCTGCGCTCTCTTCCTTCTTCCAAAACAAATCCATCCTCATCACCGGCGCTTCTTCCGGCATTGGCGAAGAATTGGCCTGGCAACTCAGTCAGCTCGACGCCCGCCTCACCATTACCGCCCGCAGAAGGGAATTGCTCGACGCCCTCGCCCAGCGAATCTCCGCCTCCGGCAAACCCGCCCCCCTGGTGATTCCCGCCGATGTCACTTGCGACGACGACCTTCCCCACGCCGTCTCCGAATGCCTGCGCGTCTACAATCGTCTCGACGTTGTAATCGCCAACGCTGGTTTCGGCATCGTCGGCTCTTTCCAGAAACTCAGCCTCGACGACTACCGTCGCCAGTTCGAAACCAACGTCTTCGGCCTGCTCCGCACGGTCTACGCCGCTCTTCCCGCCATCGAAAACGCCCACGGCAATGTCGTGCTCATCGGCAGTGTTGCCGGATGGACCGCCAGTCCGGGTGCTTCCCCTTACGCCATGAGCAAGTTCGCCGTCCGCGCCCTGGCCAACGCCATCACGCCCGAGTTAGCTCTCAGCGGCGTAAAAGTGACTCTGATCAGCCCCGGTTTCGTCGACTCCAACATTCGCCGCGTCGACAATCAGGGCCATTTTCATGAAGCCGCCAGGGAGCCCATGGCCCCTTGGCTCATCGTGCCCACCGGCAAAGCGGTCCGCCAAATCCTGCGCGCCATCGCCCGTGGCCAACGCGAAGCCATTACCACCGGCCATGGCAAGCTTCTCGTTGCTGTCACCCGCTTCACTCCTTGGCTCCTTCGTTTTGCTAGCCGTCGCATCGCTGCCGGTCGTGGCGGCTATCGCACCGAGCCCCATCCTCAATGATTCGCATTCTCGCTTGCCAACCCTGGCGCCACTTCGGTCATGCACGTAAAGAAAAGAGCCAGGCGATGGCTTTCAGAGACAGTGTCTGGCTCCGAAACAGCGCTACGGGATTCCCGGGGTTGCGGAGATGTTTCGCGGCGTCTACAATCGCCCTCCGGAGGTTACTGCCATGTCTATGGATCGCCGCGAATTCCTCGGCGTCACTGCCGCAGCCGCCCTCAGCGCCTCCACTCCCTGGAGCGCCAACTCCATGAACCCGCTTCCCAAGCGTGCCTACAAGAACGGCATCGAGCTCTCCATCCTGGCTATGGGCGGAATCGTCGTCTGTGGCATGCCCCAGGAAGATGCTTCTCGCCGCGTCGCCCAGGCCTATGATCGCGGTCTGAACTATTTCGATTGTGCCCCCTCGTATTTCAATGGCGAAGCGGAAACCAAACTCGGCGAAGCCCTTCGCCCCTATCGCGACAGAATCTTTCTTGCCGAGAAAACCACCAACCGTGACGCCAAGGGCGCTCGCGCCGAACTCGAGCAAACCCTACAGCGCTTCCATACCGATCACGTCGACCTCTACCAGTTTCATGCCGTCGCTTCTATGGACGATGTGGACAAGATCCTCGCTCCCGGCGGAGCCGCCGAAGCCTTCTTTTCTGCCAAAAAAGAAGGGAAGGCCCTGCATCTTGGCTTTTCTGCTCATAATGCGCCGGCAGCGCTTCGTTTGATCGACGCCCTCGAACTCGACAGTGTTCTGTTTCCCGTGAACGTCAATGCCTGGGAAAACGGCAATTTTGGCCCGCAAATCCTGGCCAAGGCCAAATCCAAAGGCATGGCCCGCATGGCTCTCAAAGCGCTCGCTTTCGGCAAGTGGCCCGCTTCCTTGCAAGAATCCGACCGCAAGTACAAGAAGTGTTGGTATCAACCCATCGACGATTGGGAAATGGCTGCCCGCGCTCTGCGCTTCACTCTCAACCAGGACATCACCGCCGCCATTCCGCCGGGCGACGAGCATATCTTCGACCTGGCCGTAGACTTGGTCTCTAACCCCCTGCCGCCACTTACTTCCGCCGAACTGGCCGCGTTGACCAAGCACGTCTCCACCCTCGAGCCGGTCTTTCGCGCCTAGCCCCGCTCAGCCACCATCCGCCTCTCCTTGACCGCCGCCCCGATTCGCTGTATATTTAAGTGGACGTTTAATTAAGCCAAGGCTTAATTCTTATGGCCGCCAACAAAACCTTTCGCGCCCTCGCCGACCCCACACGCCGCGAAATCCTCGCCTTGCTCCGCCACGGCGAAATCACTGCCGGCGCTCTGGCCGAAAAATTCGATATGACTAAGCCGGCCATGTCCCACCACTTCAAAGTGCTGAAAGACGCCGACCTCATCACCAGTCGCCGCGAAGGCCAGCAAATCTGGTACGGCTTAAACACCACTGTGGTTCAAGACTTATTGGCCTGGGCCATGCAACTGTCTTCCGACGCCAGGAAGAGCAAAGGGAAAAAGCAATGAGCCGGAAATACTACCTGATCGGAATTGTGCTCACCGCTCTGGTGGCCATCGCCACCGTGGCCGTGTATCCTCGGCTGCCGGACTTTGTGCCTTCCCACTGGAATCTGCACAACCAGCCCAACGGCTACAGCCACAAATACATGCTCTTTGTGTTTGGCCCCGGGTTCATGGTCGGCATCATGCTGCTGATGCGCGCCCTGCCTTGGCTTTCTCCCAAAAATTTCGAGGTGGACTCCTTCCGCTCCAGCTACCTGCAAATCATGTTGATGCTCGTTTGCATGTTCGCCTACTTCCAGGGCCTGCTCATCTGGGGCGCTCTGGGACATTCCATGGATGTAGGCCGCGCAATAATCGGAGGTGCCTGCCTGCTCTTTGCTCTTCTGGGCAACCTCATGGGCAAGATTCGCCGCAATTTCTACATTGGCATCCGCACTCCCTGGGCCATCGCCAACGAGCGGGTCTGGAACGCTACCCATCGTTTCGCTGCGAAAACCTTGGTAATCGGCGGACTGATCGGCGTGTTGCTAACCGCGATTGGCGTCGATGGCTGGCCGTTGCTGGCGCTTTTGCTCGCGGCCGCACTCATCCCTGCCATCTATTCATTGGTTTTCTACAAACAGCTTGAAAGGCGGGGTGAACTGTAAATCCCGCTTTAATTCGTCACTGGAAGTCTCTTTTTTGCTGCTCAACGTATCGGAAAGGATCGACTCCATGAGAATTCCTCGTACGCAATTCCTGCTGGTCTTGCCAATGCTTGCTGTAATCGCGTTCCCGTCTCTAGCACAAACGCCGGAAGCCAAAGATGCGCAAAAGAAAGCTCCACAGGTTGCGGGAGACTGGCAAGGCACGCTGCAAGCCGGTGGCTCGCAACTTCGCGTTGTTCTGCACATCACGAAAAACCAGGACGGCGGCTTGAGCGCCACTCTCGACAGTCCCGATCAAGGCGCTTACGGCCTCGTCGTCAGCGCTGTCAGCCTTAATGACAGCAAGCTCACCTTCAGCGCTGATTCTGTCCACGGGAAGTACACCGGTGACGTAAACAGCGACGCTACCGCCATCAAGGGCACGTGGACCCAACTGGAAGCCATGGACCTCACCTTCACCCGCATGAAGTCCGCTGCTCAATCGCAGAAATCCGTCGTGCCTTCCCATATTGACGGCGTGTGGTTCGGCGCGCTCGATCTGGGTGCCATGAAGCTTCGTCTTGTCTTCCACATTACCAATACCCCCGATGGCCTCAAGACCGCCCTCGACAGCCTGGATCAAGGCGCCAAGGGAATTCCCGCCAGCGCTACCACCCGGTCCGACTCCGCGCTGAAAATTGAGTTCAAGCAACTCGACGGTGTCTTCCAAGGCAAAATCAGCAACGACCTGTCCACCATCACGGGCACTTGGACGCAACACGGCAGCACTTATCCGCTGGCCCTTACCAAAACCAAAGATCTGGCAGCGCTGGAGCCCAAACGACCCCAGAATCCCTTAAGACCATTTCCCTATCGTGAAGAAGAAGTTTCTTACACCAACAAACTGCAGGGCGACACCCTCGCTGGAACCCTCACGATTCCTCAGGGCCACGGACCATTTCCTGCCGTTCTGCTCATTCCCGGTTCCGGCCCGCACGATCGCGACGAATCCATCATGGGCCACAAGCCTTTTCTGGTCCTTTCTGACTGGCTCACGCGGAAGGGAATTGAAGTCTTGCGCGTTGACGACCGCGGCGTTGGCAAATCTACCGGCGTCTTTGCCAATGCCACTACCGCCGATTTCGCCACGGACGCCGAAGCAGGCATGACCTTTCTGGAATCCCGCCCGGAATTGAACCCTAAAAAGATTGGCC
>Ga0187781_10002390_pt1 | contig 14300 bp, 14 predicted proteins | sample 0715_SJ02_MP02_2_FD_132447 | JGI IMG/M metagenome (GOLD analysis project Ga0187781, IMG submission 132447) | Tropical peat soil microbial communities from peatlands in Department of Meta, Colombia - 0715_SJ02_MP02_20_MG | ecosystem: Environmental > Terrestrial > Soil > Wetlands > Peat | place...
GAGGGAGCTCAGGTCCACGAAGATTGCGATGGTCTTCCAGGATCCGATGACATTTCTCAATCCTGTTCTAACGATAGGTGAACAGCTTCGGGAGGTCTTCAGCATAAACAAGCAGAAGCTCGCTCAGGCTGCTTTAGACTACGATCTTGCCCAACTGAAAGAAGAAGGGGCGAACGCAACCGACGACTCGAAGCGGGCAGAGATCAGGGCGCGCATCAACAACCTCGAGGGGCAGAGAGGGAACCCGCCCGTCCCAAGGGGGCGCCACAAGAGGAAGGTCCTGGACGCCTTGGCGTCGGAGGCACTCGACAGAATGAGAGTCCCGGACTCTGAGAGGATCATTAAGGAGTTCCCACACGAGCTGTCTGGCGGAATGAGGCAGCGCGTAATGATAGCAATGGCAATAGCGAGAGATCCCGATTTGCTCATTGCGGATGAAATCACAACCGCCCTTGATGTCACGATCCAGGCACAAATCCTGGAGTTGCTCAAGATTCTCAGACGCGAATTCAACTCTACCATCCTGATCATTACCCACGACCTCGGCGTGGTAGCCGATCTGTGCGATCGAGTGGCGGTAATGTATGCCGGGGATGTGGTGGAGGTCGCAGACGCTGAAAGCCTGTACGGGAAGCCGCTTCATCCATACACTCAGGGACTCTTGAGGGCAGTGCCGAAGCTCACTGCGAACCCGGCTCTTCTCGAATCCATACCCGGGTCAGTCCCTGACCTGATCTATCCGCCGCCTGCGTGCAGATTCAACCCCAGGTGTCCGTTTGCATGGGATTTGTGCAAGCAGAAAAAGCCTGATCTGGTCGAGATTGAAAAAGGGCATCTGGCTGCCTGCCATCTTTACACGGAGGGAGCAAAACGACCGACCCCTTCATAAAAGTCACCGACCTCCGGAAGTGGTTCCCCATTACCGGAGGGATCTTCGGGCGGACAGTCGACTACGTGAAAGCAGTAAATGACGTCTCGTTCGAAATTCCAAGGGGAGGCACTTTCGGTCTGGTGGGGGAGTCGGGCTCCGGCAAGACAACCATAGGGAGGTGTATCCTCCGGCTCATCGAGCCAACATCGGGACAGATTCTTGTTGACGGTGTCGACATTACAAAGCTGAAACGGAAGCAGATGGCACCATACCATCGGCTCATGCAGATCATATTCCAAGACCCCTATGCCTCCCTCGACCCCCGGCAGACGATCAAATCCGCCCTCGCGGAGGCGGTGAGGGCCTCCGGTGGGAAGCAATCCGCTGACGATGCGTTCCAGCGATCCAAGAAGCTGATCGAACTAGTAGGACTGAACGAGGATCACCTCTACAGGTTCCCCCACGAGTTCAGCGGAGGGCAGAGACAGAGGATAGCGGTCGCAAGAGCGCTGGCGACAAACGCGGAGTTCTTGATACTTGACGAGCCGACGTCTTTCCTCGACGTTTCGGTTCAGGCGCAAGTCCTGAACCTCCTAAAGAATATCCAGAAGGAATTCAATCTGACGTACCTCTTCATTTCCCACAATCTGAGCGTTATTGCCCACATGAGCGACAGGGTTGGGGTCCTCTATCTCGGCAAGATGATGGAAGTCGCCGACACAGAGACAATCTATTCCAACCCCATGCACCCATACACCCATGCGCTGATGGAGGCGATTCCGGTCCCCGACCCCGCAGTCAGGCGGACCAGGGAGGTCCTAACCGGGGAAGTGCCGGGAGTGGTCCACCTGCCGCCGGGGTGCGTATTCCACGACAGGTGCAAGTACGCGACGCAAAAGTGCAAGGACGAGATTCCCTCATTGGACGTGCAATCCGAAGGCCACCAGGCCGCCTGCTGGTACGCAAAGGACTTGAACCTGCAGCCATTGACACTTTACAAGAAAGCTTAGCCTTTCACACGCCCTCGTCAGGCGGCGCTGGTTTCGTCCACAGGCCTTGGCTGGGCTCAAGCCAGCGGTCCCAAAGGACCTTTGCCGTGCGCGAACTCACGACTCCGAGTCCTTTCCATGGCATTTTCTTGAGCCCCGCAATCATCTCCTTCGCGTAGGCCGAAGCTGCGCCGTATCCTTTGGGGTCGTCGTCCGGGACGTTAATCAGCACGCTTGTCCTGGTCGGATTAGGGGCGAGGAAAGAGCCGAGGAGCATTGTTGTCCTCGAAAATGACATCGCGCTGATGTCCTCCAGTATGACCGAGAAGGGGAACGGCTTGGATATGACGTACTCCACCAGCCCTTGGTGTCCTCCCTTACCGTATTCGTATCCGAGCCGCCCCAGAGCGGCCTCCGAGGCCTTGCTCAGTTCCTTGACGCTGTTGGACGCCTTCAAGGCAGATAAATCCGCCTATCCTGACCGAGAGCAGATGAATATATGTTCGCTGGCTCCAATCTGCCTCAGTTGGGAAAAGAGCCGCTCAGACAGCGCGGACACCCCCGAAGGTATCACTTTCGGCAAAGACTCCCTCCGTTTAGGGGGATAACCGGAATTCTTTCATACCGACCTCTTTTCCTGCAGTAGCTCTGCAACCCAGGAGGCACTATGTAGGATGAGCCAACACAGCCCAAACTCCGGGCTAGCCGTGGAGGTCATTGCGTTGACGCGGGAGTATACGACTCGCTCCTTCTTCGGCACAGTTAGTCGGATAACGAAGGCGTTGGACGGCATCGACTTCTCGGTGAAGACTGGAGAGCTGTTCGGTCTAATAGGGCCGAACGGCGCGGGGAAGACAACGACTGTCAAGATCCTGACCACACTCCTCACCCAGACCAGCGGAGAGGCGTACATACTCGGCCTCGATGTCAGGAAGGACCTCTACGAGATAAGGCGGCGCATAGGAATCGTCTTCGGCGGAGAAAGGGGGCTCTACAACAGGGTGTCGGCCCTCGACAACCTCCGCTACTTCTCTGACCTCTACGGTGTCGACCCGGTGACTGCTAGAGATAGGATTCCTCAACTCCTGAAGGCGGTTGGCCTGGCCGATAGGGCTGACGAGAGGGTGGAAAAGTACTCGAGGGGAATGAAACAACGTCTCCACATCGCGAAGGCACTCGTGCACGACCCCGAGCTCCTCGTTCTTGACGAACCGACCATAGGCCTCGATCCCGGCGGAGCCAGAGACATAAGAAACATGATTCGCGAGATGCAGAAACAGGGGAAGACGATTCTCCTCACCACGCACTATATGTTCGAGGCGGAGGAACTCTGCCAGAGGGTCGCCGTAATATCGAAGGGAAAGATAGTCGCCCTCGACACTCCATCGGAGCTCAAGAAGCTCGTGAGGGACATTTCAGTGATTGAGCTCAGGACCTACGGCGCCACCACTGATTACGTGGAGGTGATAAAGCGACTTCCCAACGTCGTGCGCGTCGTAGCAGATCTTGACTCCGAGGTTCAGACGATCAGGATACAGAGCCCGCTGGGGGCGGACCTGCTGTCCCAGGTGACATCTGCTCTCCCCTCTGACGCTAAGATAATAGACAGGACGATCAAGGAACCGACCCTGGAGGATGCGTACCTGAGGCTGGTGGAAGAATAGTGGGAACTCTGTCAGAGCTAACACCGGGAAAGAAGACCGAAGGTTACCTGGCGCGGAGAGGGCAGGTGCTGAAGGCGTGCATAGTCTTGACAGCCAGACTTTTCTTCGCTGACCCCCAGTGGATAATCCCAAGCATCATAGCTCCTTTCATTTTCACCCTCGTCGCCTTCTTCCTCTTTGGGGGGCAGACATCTAGCCCCACCTTCCTGCTGTACCTCGTCCTCGGCTCCGGCCTTATGGGGATGTGGGGCACTACCATATACGGATCTTCGAACTCTATCGGCTTCGACAGGTGGAACGGGACCATGGAATCGACTTTGGCGGCGCCCGTCCCTCTGTCCTGGATTGCGCTGGGGAGGGTGCTCTTCAACACGTTCGAGGGCGTAATCAACGCCCTGTTCATACTCGTCATCGGCCTCGCCTGGTTCCAGGTAGGTTTTGGCGTCGTGAGCCCTGGCCTCTTCCTTCTTGCGTCAGTGAGCACATTCCTGTCCCTATCCGCCTTCGGGTTGCTGATGTGCACCATAATACTCCTGTCTAGGAAGGGTGGATTCATCACCAACTCGATGGAAATCCCGGTCTACATCGCAACCGGCACCATGTTCCCGGTGAGCATACTCCCAATAGTGGTGCTGCCTTTCGCATTCCTGCTCGCCCCAACATGGGGCATAGAGGCGATCCGGCTGTCGGCCCTCCCCGGTTACACGGGCCTGGCAACCAACTATTGGACGGACCTCGCAATACTGGCCGCAGAGACACTGGCCTACCTCGGCCTAGCCTTCATGCTCTTCAAGCGCGTAGAAGCTTATGCCAAGAGGAACGGGACCCTTGAAGAGTACTGAACAGGTTTCCCATTCGGCCCTCGGTGCAGGCGCTCGCCTGAGGATGGCCCTTAGGGTGTTCTGGGGAGCCTTCCTATTCGGGCGTAAGGGGCTCATAGTGTGGGACTCGTGGGAGATGTGGGTGATGCAGATCGTGATCACTCCGATTGCGCAGATAGGATTCTTCGCTCTACTTTCCATCTATCTTCAGTACCCCTCTTCGGTCACGCAGTACATAGTCGTAGGCAATGCGATTCAGTCCATGTCGTTCGCGGCCGTGTTCGCCGTCGCCAACATCACATCCCAGGACAAATGGCAGGGGACACTCCCCAGCACCATGGTCACCCCGGCCAACAGAATCGCGCTCTTCATCGGACGCGCCTGGTTCCAGGTTCTCCTTTCAGCGTTGATAGCCGCCGCCGGCCTGCTCTACGCGGCGACAATATTCGGCGTGAGCTTCGCGACGGCGGACTATCTGGGTATAGCGGTCACCGTTCTCCTGACTAGTGTCGCAATGACTGGTTTCGGCCTCCTCATCAGCGCAGTCGGGCTCTACATGAGGACCGCCATGATCGTCGCGAATATCTTTCTCTTCGTCACCCTCCTCCTCAGCGGGGTCAACTTCCCCGTGTCAGTCCTTCCGGCGTGGCTGCAGCCCGCCTCCTGGGCCATACCGCTCACCTACGGAACCCAGGCGGTGAGGATGGCCATCGCAGGGAGCTCCTTGACGGCATTATTACCGACCCTTGGGTGGGAAGCCCTTGATGCTCTGCTCGTCATGGGCGCGGGATACGTCCTGTTCACAGGCTTCGAAAACCTCTCCAGAAAGACCGGAAGGTTCGAGGAATACTAGTCCTGGCCGCCCCGCGTATCTCAAGAGCGTCTCCTACGGTCGCGGCGCTTCGATTATTAGACCCGTTGTCCGCTCTGAAGACGTTGGCGAGGGTCGTCCTGTGCGGCATGGGGGCCATAGGCACGGAGATCCTTGGTTATCTTCTAAAACGCAACCATGAAGTTCAGGGAGTTGTCGATAACGACCCCCAGAAGGTCGGCAGGACTGTGGCAGAGCTGACCGGCCTCCCTCTGGCCATAAGGGTCTCGAGTTCTATCAGGGAGGTACCACTCGAAAACGCAGAGGTGGCCATATTCAGCACCAAGTCAAGGATTTCCGAGCTTGTGGACGACATCACGTACGCCGCCACCAAGGGGCTGAACGTGGTCACGACGTCGGAGGAGATGGCATTCCCCATATACGCGGGGGCTTCTTTCGTCCCCGTTCTCGACAAGGTGGCCACGGACAACGAAGTGACCATCGTAGGTGTTGGGGTCAACCCGGGGTTTGTCATGGACTGGGTTCCTGCCCTCGTGTCCACCGCAACCAAGAATCCGACGAGCATCCACGTAGTCAGGTCGGTGGATGTCAGCAGGAGGCGGCGACAACTGCAGGCGAAGTCAGGGGTGGGGCACTCGAGAGCGAAGTTCGACAAAGAGGCAAAGGAAGGAGCACTCGGCCATGTGGGCTTGGTGGAGTCTGCTCACCTTATCGCCTTATCCCTCGGCAAGCCCTTGGAGGGGCTCAAGAACGGCGTCTTCCCTGTCGTGGGCTCGGAGGACTACGTGATGGGGGTGCGTCAATTCGTCGAGGGCAAGTCAGGGGACTGTCTCATCCGGCTGGACCTCGAGATGAGCATGACTTCTGCCGACTTCGACGTAATCGAGGTGAAGGGGGAACCGGAGATCAAGTTGAGATTTGAAAAGGGCGTGTTCGGTGACTCGGCAACCGTGGCACTTACGGTGCATGCCGCGGAGAGAGTCGGAAGGGCCAGAGCCGGGTTGATCACAGTCCTTGACTTGCCCCTTTCGGGCGAGTGAGACTTCGAACCGAACCTGGCGGGAAGTTTGGGATAGAGTGCCCTCTCCATCTAATGCCTTTAGGACATCTGGACCTTCCCGTAACTCTGTTATGTCATTGAGGGCAGCATAAGCAACGCATGGGCGCACTTAAACTCGCCAAAGTCCGATTTACGAGAGACGTATTTCGGGTCCCAGTTAGCCCCGGCTCTGCGGTGAGCGAGCGCCGCCCACCCGGACATACGCATCACCCTCCCTGTCTGTGTCAATCTCGGAGAAAAATGAGTGGGGAGCGGCCCGAATGGGTGGGCCAGGACAGAATCGCTTCAAGCCCTGTAGATCACGTTTAGCCCCAGGTCGTCGTCAAAGTGGCGGAGGGCCCGGTTCTTGGTCGGCGTGATGACCACTTCGAGGAGCGGGAAAACCTTGGCCGTCATTACGTGCCCCGCAAGTGCGCTAAGGTCCCTCCTCCCAAATGTCCCGTGGATGTGCAGGAATGGGCTGCGGTCCTTCATGGTAACGTTGCCGAGGATTCCAGTGACCTCGAGGAACTCCTCGAAGTCGTGTTCCTCATAGCGTTTCGTCCCGCGGTCGAAGTAGGCAAGGCGCAGTTCCTCTACGCCCCCGATGGCTTCGACCCTCGCCGTGCCTAGTTTTTCCCTCTTCACTATCGCGAGTATGTCTTCTGGAATCCTGGCACCGGCCTTCAGGCTGTAGATTTTTGCCATTCGCCATCGTTCCTACCCATTCCGTTAAAAGCTTGGACCGTGGCTGTGCGTGCCGGGTCTCCTTGCGGCTTCATCTGAACAAGCCAGGTATCAGAGCTCTGGGAGTGGCGGAGAGCTTCAGAAAGGGCCAGAAGCGATCCGTCCTTGCGGGTGTCGTGATGAGGAGCGACTTCATCATCGACGGCGTGGCGATAGGAAGGACCGCCGTAGGAGGAGACGATGCGACATCCTCGATAGCCCGCCTTTTCAAGATGTTAAGGCGAAACGACATCAACGTGATTCTCGTTTCAGGGGCCATCCTGAGCCTTTACAACATAATCGACGTGGATCTGGTCGCCGAGAAGACACACCTCCCCGTGGTCTGCCTCACCTACAAGGAGACAGCGGGGATAGAAGGCTCGATCAAGCGTCACTTCCCCGTAGGAGCTGAGAAGAAGCTCGAGGCCTACTCCAAACTCGGGAAACGCCTGGGGGTGAGACTCCACACGGGGCACCGGGTCTATGTGCGGACATCCGGGATTGAGCCTGACTCGGCCAAGCCCGTTCTCGACCTGTTTACTATCCAGGGGTCGATCCCCGAGCCCGTGCGGGTCGCCAAGCTGCTAGCCCGTGCCCTGCTCGCTAGACGATCTTGACCCCCGGGTTTAGGATTCCCATCGGATCGAAGAGTGTTTTGACCTCTTTCATTATCCAGTAGGTCTTCGGATACTGCTTCTCGACGAACCTTGCTCTAAGCATCCCGTCACCATGCTCCCCCGTCATGGTTCCCCCCATCTTCCACACGGCCTCGAAGCAATCTTCCATCAGCTCGTCGAGCACCGCTCTTCCTCCCGGCTCTGATATATCGAGAAGGGGTCTTGCGTGGAGGTTTGCGTCCCCCGCGTGCCCATAGGAGATGTACTCCAACCCCCTCTTTCCGAATTCATTCATTAGCAGCTTTACAAGATCTGCCAGCCGCCCCGGCGGCACCGTAAGGTCTTCTACACCAGGCACGAGGATCCTGCTCCCCTTCCTGATCTCCTGAGCTATGGATAGGACTTCGCTTCTCGCTTCCCAGGCCTCTCCTATCTCGGAGGGGCTGGTAAGGACTACAGGGTCGAGGCCTGCAACCTTGGATTCGGCCAGCTCTGTTGCCTTGGCTGCGGAGTCACCGGAGTCGCCGTCGAACTCACTGAACACGAGGTAGGGGCTATCCGTCCTAGAGTACTTTGATATCGTCTTCCACCTGTTCATGATTTTGAACACAGACTTGTCCACCAGCTCGAGCCCTGACGGGGAGTGAACCCTGAAGGTGTCCGCCACACCGTTGAGCTCTTCTAGGGTGGATTCCACGATGAGCAGGAGACGCCATTTCGGCGGTGGCCTCGTAGCAATGGTCGAGTTGGTGAATACACAGAGTGTCCCCTCTGAACCGACAAGCAGCTTCGGGAGGTCGAAGATGCCGTTGTGGATAACCCTCTCTAGCCTGTAACCAGAAGAATTCTTGGTCACCCCGGGGCGGTCTTCACGTATCGTCTTGGCGTTCTCCTCTATTAGTGAGGCGATTCTCCTCGTTCTCTTGTCCGCTGTCAATGCCTCCTCGAGGGGAATTGAATTTACGTCCGCGGGCGACTCTCCGGGAACAACGGCTCTGAGCGACTCCACGAAGTCTACGGTCGACCCGTACTTCATGGTCCTCACGCCCGAGGAGTTGTTGGCTATCATTCCGCCCATGGTGCAGCTGGCGTAGCTGGATGGGTCGACGGGCATCCACCTGTCTGCTGAGCTCAGCAACCTGTTGAGGTCAGCCTTGATTACACCGGGCTCACATTCGACAGATCCGTCAGAGTGTATCTCGACTTTCTGTCTCGCCTGAATTAGGATTGCGCCCCTCCCAACCGACTGAGAAGGGATCGAGGTCCCTCCTCCACGCGCCGTCACGGTGAGCCCTCCCGCTGTTGCTTCACGGATGCAGAGGGTTACGTCTTCCTCGCTTTCAGCGCTGTATGCGACCTTCGGCATGAGAGAAACTATTCCCGAGTCACGAGACAGTCCCAGCAGCTCCGTATCACTGGAGATTTTTCGCATCCCAGGCAGGCGATTTCCGGTGCTATGTTGATGTTGCGTTAGCCTGCGACGTGGTTGTCGACGTTGTCGAGGATGTGGACGTTGAGCTACCCTGAGACGAGGTTGTTGAGGAATTGGTCCCCGTACCTGCCAGCACGATGACCGTCCCCTGCATCCAAGAGTGGAAAGAGCAATGGTACCCGTATGTGCCTGGGGTGGTGAATGTGAACTGGAAGGTGCCCCCCTGCGAGGTCAGAGGCCCTGTGCTCCCCGAATCGAAAATGCCGGCGGTATCCGATGTAACGGTGTGTGGGGTCCCGGTGGTGTCATCGTTCGTCCAGAATACCGTGTTGTTCTTCCCGATAACCACAGTAACAACATCAGGAGTGTAACCGTAAGTCGTCTTCCCGCCGGAATAGCCGGGGGGAGCGGACCCTGCCCCCGTATTTATCGTGACATTCACGCACTGGGCAGACGGGCACGTGACCGCAAGGGTCGTTGAAGTCGAGGACGTCGTCGCCGTCGTCTGGTTACCTGCTACGTCGAATTGATAGTAACCCAACGTTGCAATCGCTGCGAAAATGAGCATTGCGACCACAATAGCCACCGCTGTTGAAGTCTGATTGCTCACAGGACACTCGTTCCCGCCCATCGACTATCGGCTTTAAGCGTTTTCGGCGAGTTTGTGTCTCAATTCGTCAAAACCGAAGCCTAAAAAACTCCTTTCGCCATCCCGAATGCGGATATTCGAATGGTGGAGGACAGCAAAGAGGTCCCGCCCTCCCAACAGAAGCCATCAGAAGAGGAGAAGAAACCGGAGGCGCCTGTTGCGCCCCCGACTCGCCCCACTGTTGCTTCCCAGGGAGCCACCTCACCGAAGCCCGCGTCTCCGCCCCCGAGGCCTCCTGCTCCCGTACAGACGCCTTCCCCCGCTCCCGTTCCCCAGCAGAAGCCGTCTGGGCGAAGGACGTTTCTGAAGGCACTCGTAGCTATCAGCGCAGTTCTCACCATAATCCCGTTCGCTCCATGGGGGCAATTCCTGCTTTCCTCGGTTGCGAGCACCGGCCCCCTTCAGAGGCAGAAGGTTGTCTTGGACCTTAACACGACGACAAACAAGAACGCGAACGGCGCCGTAGCAGGGAAGACCGTCAACGTGAACGACCTCACTTCCTTCCCTCCAAACAGCACCTGGCTGATTACGTACCCGTCATCAGGGGACATCACTGTCGATTCGCAGAGTCCAGACACGTTCCAGAAGTTCGGGCTCATCAGGCTCCCAGCCGAACTCGGCGGGTCGAACAAGGATGCGTCGGCATTCGTGGCCTACAGCAAGGTCTGTGTCCACCTTTGGTGCAGCCCCAACTATGACCCCCAGAAGTCATCGAATCCGTCCTACGAGACATACCAGTGCCCCTGCCACGGCAGCATCTACCAGTTGCCGACAAAGGACCCCAGCGGGAACTTGGTCAACGCAGGCTTGGCCATAGCGGGTCCCGCTTCCCTACAGGCTCCACCGACAAACGCAATACCGATGCTGACTCTAACTGCCGATTCGAGTGGCGATCTCTGGATCGAAATCCCGAAGTGGGATGTCGACCATGACGGCGTCATAGGGTACGGCAGGAATTACGCTAGCTATCAGGACTACATTCTCCCCGTCGCGGAAGGTACACAGCAGCCATGAGCAAGCCCCCCGAGAAAGGGAACGCAGTCTCCAGGTTCTATCAGTGGGTCAAAGACGGGTTGGAGAGGACGGTGTACATGGGGGTGCAGTACACCTACCCCAAGCGCTTTGTGAGCCCCCTGGGATACCTCGGCGTCCTAACGGGAATCACTTTCCTCGTGCTCGGAATTACGGGCGGTTTCCTGATGTTCTACTATCAACCGACGCTAGCGGGGTGCGGGAGTCTGACATGCGCCTTCGCCAGCATCGAGCGCATAAACAACACGGTACCCTTCGGATGGTTGCTGCGCAACATACACTACACGGCGTCGAACGCCATGGTTCTACTGGCCATCCTTCACATGTACTACCAGTACTTCAGCGGACGGTTCAAGATCAAGAACGAAGTCCTCTGGGTGACAGGGGTCATCCTCGGCATAATCACTGGCGTCGAGGCATTCAGCGGATACGACCTGCTCTTCAACCAGAGAGCGGGGCTTGCAATTGAAATCGGCTCGTCCCTGGCCAACGCATCGCCTCTGGTAGGAGGGACCCTGAGGCTGGCCACTTTTGGCGCCGGGTTCACCGATTTCGTCCTCAGACTCTATGCGGTACATGTTTTCATCCTCCCAATGATCATGATAATCCTCGTCTTCGTACATTTCCCCAGATACCTCGTATTCGACTTACCCGTCATCGCGACTGTGGTGGGCGGCTTGTTCCTCGTGGCCGCCATCTTCCCAGTTGCCGTGGGGATAGGCTACAGTCCCAGCAACCCGCAGCTTACCATCCCTGAGTGGTATCTGACGGGGATCTATGCCCTCCTAAGGACCGAGTTCGATAAGTTCGTAATGGGTGGCCTCATGCCTGCCCTGCTCTTCCTGATGGCCATAGTGGTCCCCTTCGTGGACACGTCGAAGAAGCTAAACTGGAAAGACAGGCCTTTCTTCACTGCCCTTGGCATCACCACCATTGCCCAGATTCTGATTACCACTGGCTGGGGCTTCTACGTCAACCCCAACACCAGCCTCCCCACCCTCGCCAGGCTCTATGTCGACCCCGCTCTCTACTTCTCTTCGATGCTCGGCGTCACCGTCCTGTCCTTCGCATTCACCTACGCCTTCCTCCGCTACCTGAAGGCGAAGGAGCGGGTCAGGAGGGCGGTCGCCCCCATGAGCCCCCTGCTCACAAAGAGATGGGTTTTCATAATATTCCTGATGCTCGTGGGCGCCCAGCTGGCCCTGAACTTCTTCGCCTGGACCGCCGCACTGGCCAACCTGAACGCCATGACGCTGTTCGACGTGGGCGCGATCCTCGTCACGTTCGGCGTCATCATGCACCTCTACAGATACAGCCAGAGCCTCCCCTTCTAGCCAGGGGTATGAATTTCGGCCGACATCTCGACCCATCTTGGTCCCACTTCTCTCACCCTTCGGGTGGTGAACACCGCCCTAGGGGGGAGCAAAGCCCTAAGCTCTTCGCTCAGTGACGAGGCTGCCTCAACATTGTTCTCACCCAGGACATGCCTGTAGTAGTGAATGGTGCCCCCCTTCTTCGCCATGACGATGGCGGTTGAAAGGAACCGGTCTGCCTCCGACGGCAGAGGCATCAGCACCCTGTCGAACTTCCTCTTCGTAGTCTTGGGCAAGTCCGCGGCGTCGACGTTGACAACCTCAATCAGCTTATCGACTTTGTTCAGTGCGTCGTTTTCCAAATGAAGGCGAGCGGCATACTCGTTGAGCTCGCAGCTCGTGACCTCAGCACCCCGTAACTTCGCGATCGGGATTGAGAATGGTCCGACCCCTGCGAACATGTTCAGCACGCGCTCTTTCGGCTTTACCGCTCCCGCTATCCTGAGCCTCTCGGTCGAGAGACGGGGAGAGAAGTAGCACTTCGCGACGTCCACCCTAAACGAGCACCCATTTTCCCTGTGCACTGTCATGGACCTGTTTTCCCCCGCCAAGTGTCTGAGCTTCCTGAGCCTGTACTCCCCCTCTACGCCCCCCTTCTGCTCCATGACCACCCGCAGGTTCTTGAACTCCTCGAGGAGGGCGCCGGCAATCTTCCTCTTCTCGGACACGGAGAAGTCCTCTAGCCTCACGATGGCTATGTCCCCCACGACGTCGACACCAGAAGAGACACGCCCTGCGTCCTCTACCCCTGCCCTCTCGAGGGCCGCCCTAATCAGTCGGGGCACTCTCTTCCCTCTGAGCCGAAACATAGTAGTAGGCTCCTTTCGCTTTTTGCTCCCTGTCCAGCTTGCTACCAGGCTTGTTGACCCTGGGCCTGCCAGTGTTGATGTCCCTTCTGTAGGTGAGCCCCACCCCCTTGAGGAACTCGTTCATCCCGTCCTCTTTGGTGAGCGGGGAGGTCGCCACTCCAGAGGCCCCCGGTTCACCCACGAAGACGAGCAGCCTGTCTGAGACTATATCCACGACCTGCAGATCGTGGTCGATTATGACGGACGCCTTCCCCCTGGCCTTCACCATTCTGTTGATCGCTCTGGCCACGACAAACCTGTCTTCCACGTCGAGGAAGGCGGACGGTTCGTCAAGTGCGTACACTTCTGTATCCTGCGCCATGGTCGCAACTATGGCTACCTTCTGAAGCTCCCCTCCGCTCAGCTCCTCCATCCTTCTAGCCAGGAGCTTCTCCATCCTAAGCGGAACGACGAGGTTGTCCTGAAGGATGGGGTCACTGTACTTCGTCCCGAGCGTCGACATCATGAACTCTTCCACCGTGCCATCGAAGTCGGAACTGAGATACTGGGGCTTGTAGGCGACTTTGACGTCAACGTGGACAGTCCCCCTCCCCGGGATCTCCTCTCCAGCCAGCATCTTGATGAACGTCGTCTTGCCGAGAGCATTTGCTCCAACCACACCCAGGATTGTCCCTCTCTTGATCTCCCCCGCGTCTACAGTCAGCTTGAATGAAGTGTACGACTTCGTAAGCTTGGTGTACTTCGCGACCACATCCTCGCTCTCCATGGTCTCCCCTGCTGCACGCTGCCCGAACGAGACAGCATGGTCCCGGAATCGAATGTTCTCCTGCGGGAGATAGCCATCCAGGAGGGCGTTTATCCCCGTCCTCGCGGCGTAGAGTCCGGAGACTACTCCGTAGGCGCCAGGCTCCCCGTATATCACCTGGACGTAGTTTGCGACGTAATCGAGAAAGGCTATGTCATGCTCTACCACTAGCACCGACTTCCCCGTCGACGCTATGCCCGTTATGAGCTTGGAGACTGCCAACCTCTGGTAGACGTCGTTATAGGAAGACGGCTCGTCGAAGAGGTATAGGTCTGCGTCCTTCAGTGCCGCGGCAGCAACCGCGACCCTCTGCAGCTCGCCCCCGCTAAGATCTGGGACGTTCTTCCTCAAGGTCTCCCTCAGGTTCAGGATGTCCACGACTTCATCCATTTTTTTCCTCTCGTCCATCTGTTTCAGTAGCGACCCTGCCTCTTTCTTCCATGCCTCCGGGAGCCTGTAGACCGCCTGAGGCTTCAGAGAAACTCGCATCTCACCGGCAGCTATCCTTTCGAAATGCCCCTTCATTTCGCGCCCGCTCAGGTACTTCAAGAACTTGTCCCATGTCGCCTGACCCTCGTAGTCTCCCAGATTGGGGACGAGCTGCCCTGATAGGATCCTGAGGGCGGTCGACTTACCTATCC
>Ga0187781_10002391_pt1 | contig 14299 bp, 12 predicted proteins | sample 0715_SJ02_MP02_2_FD_132447 | JGI IMG/M metagenome (GOLD analysis project Ga0187781, IMG submission 132447) | Tropical peat soil microbial communities from peatlands in Department of Meta, Colombia - 0715_SJ02_MP02_20_MG | ecosystem: Environmental > Terrestrial > Soil > Wetlands > Peat | place...
CCGAGGTTCCCCTGGCGCTGGAATCCGATCAGCATGACTGGCCGGGAAGTGTCTCGCTGGCGCTCTCCCGATGCGCCGCCGTCGAGGATGGTGAACGGAGACATTTCTGACATGGCAGTCCTCCTTCGCGCGAATTGGGTCGGGCGCAGAAACAAGAAAAGCAGGCGCGGGTTGCCGGCAGGCCGGACGACCCGCAACCTGTTTCCCCTGCGGAACAGCTAGAAATTCGTCTTCTCGAGAACACCCTTGGCCGCCTGCACGGCCTTCTGTTTGGCAGCCAGAAGGTCCTGCTGATAGCCCAACCTGACGAGGGTCAACTGCTTCTGTGTGCCCGCGTCAAGCTGGTTGGTTTCCCAAGGGGGACCGATGGGGTCCCAGAAGATATGCGGATCGTAGTACAGTTCCTCTGCCATTGTCGTCTCCTTTCAGAAAGATCATTGAAATGTCGTTCGTCGTCTCGCGTTGGGCGGGAGTTGGGTCCTCAACCCGTGGCCGGGTCAAGGACCAGCGGGCGTATTCCTTTGACACTCGTTCACCCTTCCGCCGCGTCCGGTGAGTTAGTGATGTGGGGAGTCTCAGCGTTTCAGGTCGATTGCGGAAAAAGTGCTAAGACCTGAAGGGCGACAGCAAATGTGCGTTAGGACGCCAGGATTAGAGTAGCTTGCGGAACTCGTCGATGGTGAGCCCCGCATTCGAGAATTTGTTAAGGAAGCAGACTGAGCCACGAGAATCGGCGGAAATCCCGCTTGTTGAAGGTCGCGAGTGTGGCCGTTTTGCTTTCCCGTGCCAGGGCGGCAAGATAAGCATCGGCAAAATCGATCCCATGCCGGCCAAGAATCTGGGCAGCCATGGTTACAGCGGCTGCCTCGGGCAGAACGACGCCAGGAGTGGCAGCGAGATCCTGGATGACTTGTGCGATCTCGGGGCGGCCGAGCCTGTAGAAGCCCTGCAGCACAAAAACAACTTCAGCAATGACCAGGGTGGGAACAATCAGGCGGAGCTTTCCCTCACCAGCCTGCTCAAACAGGCGGCGCGCCTGAGCATGGTGAGCTGGCTCATCGGCGCGCAGCAGGCGCAGGATGACGTTGGTGTCGAGAAGAACGTCACTGGCCATTGCTCGGCCCTCCTTTGGGGCTGTTTCTGGATGAGTTCGGGCCATTCTTCGGCCGGTCGTTCCGAACGGGGGCCCCTCTTTGTGCTCTCGTCATGCGAACACGCTGCCGCACAGCCTCGTCGGACAGCCTGGGACTGGGAGAGCGAAGCGTTCCAGCCCAGTCGAGGATCGTCCTCCGTACCGGCCGGACTTTAATGCCGTCTGCTTCCGGTTCGAAAGCCACTCGATCTCCGGGCCGCAGACGGAATCGTTCGCGAACATCCTTCGGCAGGGTGATCTGGCCCTTGATCGTTAGTTGCGACGTTTTCATCACCCACCTCACAGACTGTGGTATTACAATAGCGCGAAAAAGTAATACCGTCAAGTCAGGCCTGTGGGCAGGTGGGGCCCGAAAAGCCGTCAGTGGCGCGGGCACTCCTGCCTGTGCACGGGATTGACGCAGATCTTGCGTCGATTCCGGTCGAGTCGAAAATCAGGTGAGAAGGTCTGCGCCAGCCGGCCGTCAACCTGGCGCTGTGCGGGGAGATGGGTGCCGAATAGCCCGCTGTGGTATAGGTACTTGACCTTCAATATCTCTGATTCCGAATTCGATACGCTACTCAGTGCCCCCCGCCTCCGCTCAGCTCATGCACGATGTCGCTGACGAACTTCTTTGCATCGCCGAAAAGCATCAGGGTCTTATCCATGTAGTACAGCGGATTGTCGATGCCGGCGAAACCAGGGTTCAGGCTGCGCTTGATGACCATAGCGGTCCGCGCCTTATCAACCTCGATGATCGGCATGCCGTAGATGGGGCTGCCCTGGTCGGTTTTGGCCGCGGGGTTGGTGACGTCATTGGCGCCGATGATCAGCGCCACGTCCGTCTGGGGCATTTCGCTGTTGGCCGTTTCCATGTCGATCAGCTTGTCGTAAGGAATATCGGCTTCGGCCAGCAGGACGTTCATGTGACCCGGCATGCGACCCGCGACGGGGTGGATGGCGAATTTCACGTCGATGCCCTTCTTGGTGAGGATATCGAACATTTCGCGGACTTTGTGCTGGGCCTGAGCCACGGCCATGCCGTAGCCGGGCACCACGATCACTGAATTCGATGAGCCGATGATCTGCGCCGCTTCTTCGGGCGAGGCGCTGCGCACCGTGCGTTCTTCCTTGCCTGCCTCCGCCGAGACCTGAAGCTGTCCGAAAGCGCCGAACAGGACGTTGGTGAACGACCGGTTCATGGCCTTGCACATGATCACCGACAGGATGAAGCCCGACGATCCGTCGAGCGCGCCGGCCACCACCAGCACGCGGCTGCTGAGGACGAATCCAAGCAGAGCGGCCGAGAGTCCGACGTAGGAGTTCAGCAGCGATATCACGGTGGGCATGTCGGCGCCGCCGATCGGCATCACCAGCAGGAAGCCGAAGAACAGCGAGACCACCACCATGATGGGGAAGAGCACGGTGAGGTCGGGACGGAACATCAGCACCAGGGCGAGAATCACGGCGGTGCCCAGAACGGTCAGGCTGACGATGTTCTGGCCCTTATAGACGATGGGCCGCTGGGGCAGGATCTCCTGCAGTTTGCCGGCGGCGATCAGGCTGCCGGTGACGCTCAGCGAGCCGATGATCACTTCCATGGCGATCTCGATCATGCCGAACTTAGTGATATGGGGCGTGCGCACGTAGAACTCGGAAATGCCGATCAGCGACGCGGCCAGGGCGCCGAAAGCGTGGCTCATTGCGGTTCGTTGCGGCACGGCCGTGATGGGCACAAGGCCGAGGGGGATGCCGATAATCACGCCGGCCAGGAGCCCAACGAAGATCCATTTGAATTCGACCAGTTCGGGGTTGAAGAAGGTGGTGACGACCGCCACCGCGGCCCCAATCTCACCGGCCAAAACGCCATGCCGCGCCGTCGCCGGGGAACTCAGCCACTTCAACGACAGGATGAACAGCGCGATGGCAAAAATATAGGCGAAATCGACGAGTTGTGACGCTGCCAGTGTGGTTGTCATTGTTTTTTACGCCCGCTCAGTTTGAACATCCGCAGCATACGGTCGGTGATGAGGAACCCGCCGATCATGTTGCTGAAGGCTGCCGCGACCGCGATCGCGCCCAAGATGGTTGAGAGGTTAGACTCGCGCCGCCCGCAGATGATGATCGCCGCGATCACCACGATCGCATCCAGCGCGTTGGTGAGCGACATCAGAGGCGTGTGCAGCAGAGGCGAGACCCGCTTGATCACCTCGAAGCCGAGGAATCCCGCCAGAACGAAGACGTACAGACTTATGGTGAAATCAGCAGGCACGTTCACCTCCTGGATTGTTGTAACTCCCGCGCTTTTTCAAATGCCGAGATCCTTCGCGGAGTTTACCCTGAGCTCCTTCGCTCCGCTCAGGACCGTTCGCAGCGGAAGAGCGAACGGGCTCAGGATGACACTGTGCACGAAGTCGCGCGAAGCGCTCTGTGCGGCAGCTTGCTGCCGCTTTCGCCAAGGCCAGCTTGCTGGCCGATCCTCTGTGTTCCCCGCGCTCCCAGAACATGGCGCAAAGTAAGCTTGCACATCAAAGCGGCAGCAAGCTGCCGCACTCTAGAGCTTCGCCATCCTAGCCCTGACCCTGCGCGGCCGCGGGCGGGGTCAGGTTGAAGAACTTCTGCACCATGGCGTTCACGATCTGCCCGTCGCGCGTCAGCAGGGTGTCGCTGGTGATCTGATCGTCGAGCTTCAGTTCCAACTTGCCGGCCTTCACCAGGTGCGTCAGAAACGTAGTGAGGTTGCGGGCGTACATCTGGCTGGCGTGGTAAGGCACGTAACTCGCCAGGTTGATGTAGCCGATAATCGTCACGTCGTGCTCCACGATGATTTCACCGGCGCGTGTCAGTTCGCAGTTGCCGCCGCGCTCCGCCGCCAGGTCAACGATCACGGAACCCGGCGCCATCCTCTCCACCATGTCTTTGGTGACGAGCACCGGCGACTTCTTGCCGGGGATCACCGCGGCGGTGATCACCACATCGCTCTCGGCCACCACGTTGCCAAGTAACTCGCGCTGACGCTGGTAGAAACTTTCGTCCTGGGCTACGCCGTAGCCGCGGGCGTCCTGCGCGCCCTTGGCCTCGATGGGCAGCTCGACGAATCGTCCGCCAAGGCTCTGCACCTGCTCCTTCACGACGGGACGCATGTCGTACGCCGAAGCGACAGCTCCCAGCCGCCGCGCCGTCGAGATTGCCTGCAGGCCCGCCACGCCGCATCCGATGATGAACACCCGGCTGGGCGAGATGGTGCCCGCGGCGGTGGTCATCATGGGGAAAATCTTGGGCAGGGTGTCGGCGGCCAGCAGCACGGCTTTGTAGCCGCAAATGGTCGCCATCGACGACAGGGCGTCCATGCTCTGGGCGCGCGTGATGCGAGGAATCAGCTCGACCGTGAACGAGGTCACACCGGTGGCGGCGACCTCCTGCACGGTCTCAAGAGTGCCGAAGGGCCGCAGAAAGCCGATCAGCACTTGGCCCTTGCGTAGCAGCGGCAGATCGTCCTTGCCGGTGCGGTCGTTCGAGCCGTGGCACAGCACCTGGGTGATGATGTCGGCCGTCTGGAAGACCTCGGCGCGTGCGGGCAGAACCCTGGCGCCCTTCGACGTGTACTCCGCGTCAGGGTAGCCGGCGCTTGCGCCCGCGCCTGCCTGGATCACGACCTCGAGTCCGGCCTTGGCCAGCGCCGGAAGCACGGCAGGCACCAGCGCCACTCGCCGCTCCCCGGGAAAGATTTCTTTGGGCACCCCGACGATCATAAGTCTCCTCCCAACTGGGCTTGCGCCCTGCCGATCAACAACGTCCTTACTGCGAGATTCGGAAGATCAGGCGACGATGCCCACTGATCTAATCTTTCCGTCGCCTTAAGTGTTCGATGCGCACTTCTCAAGAGCCAGTTTGTCGTCCCCCCGGCACATTCCGGGGTGATTTCAGTCACTCGTATTCGTGAGATTCGTCACAGCTCTAGCGGCGGTGTCCTCACCGCCGGGAGCTGCGGCTCTGCCGCCTGCCTTGCGGAAAGGTTTCACCTTTCCGTGCCAGCCAGAAAAGAATTAGTACTTAGCCGCCGTGACGGAAAGCCGGCCGGCCTTCCGTCACGGCGGCAGACTCTCCTTCTTAATTACCGGCCGTCGGAAAGGCGGAGCCTTTCCGCAAGGCAGGCGGCAAAGCCGCGCACGCGGAATCCTCGCACTTTGCCCATTCACTGCGCATTCCCCGCGGGCGGAGCGCTCTCAAGGCCCACGCGATCGCGAACCTTGCGGAAGGCGGAGTAGATCTCGGGCAGCTTGGCGTAAATCGCCGTGCATCTGAGCCAGCGGGCGTTGTCAATGGCCGGCGAGCCTGAGACGATCTTGCCGGACTCCACGTCGCCTCCGACCCCGGACTGCGCCGTCACGATCACGCGGTCGCCAATACTCAAGTGTCCGGCTGAGGCGGACTGCCCGGCGAACACCACCTCGCGGCCCAGCTTCGAACTGCCGGCGAGTCCTACCTGGCCGCAGAGCAGCGTATGCTCGCCGATGTCGCATCCGTGCCCGACCTGGACGAGATTATCCACCTTGACGCCGCGCCGCAGCCGCGTCTCGCCCACCGTGGCGCGATCGATGCAGGAGTTCGCCTGGACTTCGACGCCGTCTTCCACCACTACGCCGCCGGCGGCGGCGATCTTGTAGTAAGACCCGTCCGCCTGGCGCGCGAAGCCAAACCCGTCGCTGCCGAGCACCGCGCCGTTCTGCAGGATCACGTCGTCGCCGACATGGACGTTCTCGCGGACAACGGCGTGCGAGTGCGCCACAAAGCGGTTGCCGATCCGCGCCCCGCTGTAAATGACGGCAAAGCTCTTCAGGACGCAATCGTCTCCGATCACGGCGGCATCCTCGATCACGACGTAAGGACCGATGGACGGATTGCGTCCGATCCGGGCGCTGGGCGCGATGACCGCTGTGGGGTGAATGCCTGCGCGAGGCCGGGGCAGATCGGCAAAGAACTCGACGGCGCGGGCAAACGCGAGGTAAGGATTCGCGGAGCGCAACAGGTTCTTGCCGGGAATGGCCGTCGTCTTGTCGACAATCACAGCCCCGGCGTGCGTCGTCAAAGCCTTCTGGTAGTAACGTGGGTTAGCGAGAAACGCCAGCTCGCCCCCTGAAGCCTCCTCGAGTCCGGCCACGCCCTCGATCTCGAGGTCCGACGGCCCTTCGAGAGCGCAGTCGAGCCGCGCGGCGATTTCTCCTAATCTCATGGGCTTTCTCCTGTTCCGACGCAAGCAAGCGTACCCGGCCGGGGGTCCCAGACTCCATCTATCTCATTTAGAATCAAATGGATATCACGTATTTCCGGGGCCAATTGCAATGTGTTCGATGAGGAATCGTTCGGCGCGTTGAGGTGGTGCGCCCGCATATCAATCGCAGAGAGAATACCTTTATAGTAGACGGACCCGACTGTCAAGCGCGAACATCGCAGCGATTCGGAAATTCGCTCCAGCCGAGCCGGACGGCATTCTCAAAAGAGCTGGAGGCTCAGGATGTGCTCCGCAATCTCTCCGGCGCTGTGGCCTTCGGTCGAAATCCGGTACTCGGCGAGCTGATAGTAGGGCAGCCGCTGCTGCAGGAGTTGATCGAAGCTGGCGCGGTCACGGAACAGCGGACGGTTGGTGATCCCCTGGCAGCGCCGGTAGAGCTCTTCAGGTGAGCACTCCAGCCAGATTGTGGGCCCGCCGCGCGCCTGGATCAATTCCAGATTGGGCGGTTGCGCGAACGTGCCCCCGCCCAAGGCCACGACGGCGGGCTCGGTCTTGATGACCTCCTCCAGCGCTGCCCGCTCGATGGACCTGAAGAAAGGCTCGCCCGCCTGCTCGAAGATCTGACGGATACTCAGGCCCTGGCCAGCCTCGATGGTCGTGTCGAGATCAATGAACGGCCATTTCAGAGCCGCGGCCAGACTGGCGCCGACCGAAGACTTCCCGGCGCCCATAAAGCCCACCAGACAGATTAATCGCGGACGATTCGAACCCATGGGAAAGCACGGCCAAGGCGCGGCCAGCTCGTATTGTAGCGAATTGCGCCGGGGAATATCGATGGCGCGTGACGCGCTGCAGGACTCCGGGAAGTGCAGGAGGATCGTCAGGAGCGCGGCCGCACGTGGATGGTCCCGCTGTAGGACTTCACCGTCACGCTGGCGTCGCCGCGGTTATTTCTGCCGAAGGCGCTCGCGCTGCCGTCCAGTCCGGAGTAGGGGATGTGGGCCTTGCGGCGGAGTTTGAACTGGTTGTCCAGCTTGCCGTGAAGACTGCGCGCCTCCAGCGAGAAGGAATTGGAGCTGGGGCAGATCACACTGATGTCGCCGGCATAGGTCTTGAGAAGATAGTCGCCGATCGGCAGGAAGTCGCCGTCGAATGTGATCTTTCCCGATTCGGTTTGGGCCTTGATGTTCTGGCTTTGCGAGCCCGTGATCGTCAGGTTCCCCATGATTGACGTGGCATCGATGTGCCCCACCGGCCGGATGAGGCTGATGTCGCCATTGAGGGAACGCACTTGGATCAGACCCGCTCCGTCGGTCACTGAAATCCTGCTGTTCACTGAATCGATCCAGTCGTCGCCGCTGACCCGCTCCACGCTGATGCTTCCCTCCGGACTGCTGATCATCAGGCTGGAGTCCTTCGGGACGTCGAGCTCGTAGCTGACCCTCTTCTCCTCCGGCGTAGCCTGGAGGTCGAGAACGTGCGTGATGAACTCGAGCTTTTCAGCCTCGGCGTCGGCAGGCGTGGGTTCGGAATCGATCTCAACCTTGGGCGAGTTTGTTACACAGACAGCATGCACTTCGGCCTTGTCCCAGCCTCGCACTACGATGACTCCGCCCGGAGGGTTGGAGATGCGTATGCGGCAGTTGGGAATGGCGCGAAAGCTCTTTTCCACCCGGCCCTGGCCGGCCGCCGGCAGGAAGGCGGCTGAAACGAGCAGCGCCAACGGTAGAGAAAAACAGGCTATGAGACGATCTTGAAACGGGTGCCTACCGGCCATCGCTATCCCCCAACTCCAAAGCCGATTCCAAGACCCGAGCCTTTTCAGTGTAAGCCGAAGCCAGGTATTCACGCGACAGATTATCGTCGGGTTGCCGGGCCAGAGTGTCTTGGCACTCTTTGATTTCGCCGTCGAGGGACGCAAGGTCCTCTTCGTAAGCCCGTTCGACCGTGGGGTTGAGGCGGGCGGATTGCGCCCGGAAAGCCACTTCCATCTGGGAGACGTTCTGCATCAGGTCGCGTCCCACAACAATCTCGGCGACGTCGACGGCCGTCTGGTGATATCGGTGGATCAACGAACGTCCGGCGAACACCGAAAGCAGAACCAGCGCCGTCAGGGCAGCCGCCGGAGCCGGAGTCAGGAGCCACTCCATCCACCGCCCGCGCTGGCGCGGCGAATGAATCAGACCTTCGGCAACCAGGGTCGCTCTTACATTGGCCCAGACGCGGGCCGGGGGCTCGTCTTCAGCGAGCCCGGCGGACGCCGACCGCGCCAGCAGCAGGTCAGCGAGGACAGCCCCGCAGAATTCACACTCAACCGCGTGGGTAGTGACCGCAGGCCGGTCCTGCCCTTCCAGGTAATCACTCAGTTGGACGTCGAAGTCGCGGCAGGACGCAGTCGCCTGGTGCGCCGCTCCATTGCCCCCTTGCTGTAACATGAGTTCGTGTCCTTCGTTCCCGACCCCATTCACCCGGGCGGTTTCACACCGCCCATCGACGCTGGCAGCCGCTGGCTTCTGAGTAATTCGCGGAGTTTCAACCTCGCTTTGTGAAGCTGCGACTTCGAATTGCCGACAGAACAGTTCAAAATCTGCGCGATCTCGTTGTGCTCGTAACCCTCGACATCATGGAGCACCAAAACCGCCCGGTAACCGGGCGGCAGGCCGTCGATCGCCCTCGACAGTGTAATGCGATCGATGGAGTGCAACAAGCGCTTGTCATCATCGCCGTATTCGCGCTTGAGAGGCTCATCCTGTGACGCGTCCGGTTCGTCGAGCGATACCTGCTGCAGTCCTTTCTTGCGCAGGTGCATCAGGACCACGTTCACCACCAGCCGATGCAGCCAGGTGGAGAAAGCCGACTCGCCGCGGAAGGTCGCGATCTTTCGGAACAGCTGCAGGAAAGCTTCCTGAGCCAGATCCTCGGCTTCCGCCGTGTCGCCGGTCATGCGCAGGCAGAGCGAGTAGACGCGGCGCTTGTGCACCTCGAAAAGAGCGCCAAACGCCTCTTCGTCGCCGCGCTGCGCCCGCGCGATCAGTTCGGCATCGGACGCCGCCTTCGAAGCTCGACTCTGTGTTGAAGCCAATGACTCTCAATGTTCGCTGCGTCCAATCCGACGAATGAGATGCAGCGCTTCCAAGATGAGTTGTACGTTTTTGCTGTTGTCAAAGGCTGTAGCGACAAGCCTTCAACCCACCGCGACCGCGCTGACCCGGTCGTACCGGCGGCTGAAGCTTGTACCCTGAGCCCCCGGGCAATCGAACCTGATTGCCTGATTATTCCCCGCCGGACCGCAGCACCGCCCTCCCGATGCCCGTGTTTCCCGCGATGTCGGTGGCGCGCAGCAGCACTTCGTGCTCGCCGGGCGAGAGCTGCGGCAGATTGACGGTGAATGTCTCGGATCGCGAGTCGATAATTCCGTCGTCGGCCGCCGCCGCCGTCCAGGGGGAGCCGTCTACCGAAACCTCGGCGGCACGCAAGGGAGAGATGTCGGTGCTGGCCCGGAAACGGACTTCCGCCCCTCCTCTTCGGACTTGCTGGGAGGTGACTTCGACCCGGGGCGGTGTGTTGACGATCCAGAAAGGTGAGCTGACCAGCTCGGCGCGCCGGGCCTGCCCCGGCGGGTTTGACTCTTCATCGGAAGCCACCACCCGTGCCAGATACTCCCCGTCCGGCATGGCGGCGCCATCCAGGGTGAAGTTGTTATCGTGAAGCCCGTCCTTGACGAGGTGCCAGTCCCTCTCATCGGACGCCCGCAGATAAAGGGAGTAAGTCAGCCGGTCGCCATTGGGATCGTCGGCCTGCCAGGCGATGGTGGTCTTGTGATCGCTCGGCGCCGCGCCTCCGCCGTAGCTGTTGCCAGAGCCGCCGACGGAAATATTGGGCACGCCCGAAGGCAACGGCCCGCCGTTGCTGTTGACATCGAGCGAATGGATCTCCGGCGGAAGGTTCTCGTTGAGATAGGCCAGGGTGACGTCGTCGAGCCGCGGCGTCTCGCCGTCTTTGCTCTTGAAAATCGCCTTCCACTGGATGTAGCGAGCGGCTGGGCTCTCGACGTGGCTGCCGTCAGCGTTCGAATAGGGTCCCGCCCAGTCGCTCCAGGTGCCGTCCGGCCCATCGGAATTCCCCGCGCGCGTGTAAAGTTCGAGCGAGGCCCCAGCCGGAACCTCCGACCGCCAGCTCAGGTCTCCCCAGTGCGACACGAATTTGGTGTCCTTCACCGGAGACTCGTAGCTGCCCTCCCGGGCCGCGCCGCTGCCCAGCCGAAAGAGCTTTGCGACGTTGCTGGTGGCCACATAGATATCGCTGCCTTCCACCAGCAGCCGCGTAGCCTGGGCCTCACGGGTCTCAGTCATCAGGGTCAGAAGAGGGCCGTCGGCAGAGGGGCTGAGCCGGAATATGCGCCCGCTGCCGTCGGTGGAAAACAGCACATTGCGGCCTTCGAGGGTAAGACCGAAAATGCTCTCGCGATCCGAGGTCCACAAGGTCTCGACGGAATTGTCGGGAGAGATTCGCACGAGTTCGCCCCGTCCTTGTGGCGCCACAGGCGGCGCGAAGGTCGCTGGGGCTGCGCGATTGAAGCTCGGCGAAATGTGCTCGGAGATCGACGGCGGGCGAGGCGGCGCCGGCTCCGGCGTCGGGCTCTGTTGTACTTTATTCTCGTTTTCCTCTGAGGCGTTGCCACCCGAAGCCGTCACCGTGACCGTGGTGACGCTGCTGGGCTGCGGCGGGGATTGAACCGGCGGAACGAAGAACGGCGTGGTGGGTGAAGCGCCGTTGCCTCCCAGGGCCGCGGCATAGATGCCGCCGTCAGGGCCTAAAGCGAGCGCGTGGACTTCCGGGAAATCGGCTTTATACAGCACAAAGCCTTTGCCTTCCGGAGTAATGCGGAAAATCAGCCCATTGGGATCGCTGCCGGCCAGCAGATTGCCCTTGGCATCCACAGCAAGGCAGATCACGTGAGTCTGCCGGCTGTCAAAGAAGACGCGGCCTTTCCCATCAGCGCCGATCTCATAGATCTTGCCGGCGTCGCCGGTCCCGGCATAAAGGCGCCCGCGGGCATCGAACACCAGCGACCAGATGTACTTCTCTTTAGGGTCAAAAAAGACGCTCGATTTGCCGTCAGGCGTAATCCTGTAAATCTTGCCTTCGGGAGAACTGGCGGCATAAACGCCGCCATCGGGGCCGGCGGCGATGGCCAGAATCTCCGGCTCCGGGGCCTGGAAGAGCAGCTTGCCCTGACCCTGTCCATCGACGCGGAAGACTTTGCCCTCGTGTCCCGTTCCCACATAGAACCGGCCGTCCCCGCCCGCCGCCAGCGAGAGCGCCAGCGATTGCTCGGGATCAAAGTAGGCTTCGGTCGGCGGGGCGAGTTGCAGCGATCCCTCCTGGTTCAACGAGACGTCATGCAGGGTGCCGCTGATGAACTCATCAAACGCGCCCACTTGCCAGAACTGTGTCTGGCTGGCCAAAAAGCGTGCCGGGTGCAGCATCGACAGGGTGACAGCAATCAGGGCGAGCCCGGCAGCGGGCAGCCAAGCCTGCCGCCAAGTCCGGCGCGCACGTCTCCCCGCGCTCGGATGCGCTCCAAAATTCTTTCTTTCACTCGTACTCAAGCGACACCTCAATCTGCTCTCAAGCCTCAAGCTTTAAATCCGGATTCGATCTGCTATTCGCCAACCCTGATTACCTTCAACTGCAAGGTCTGCTGCCCGGTGACGGTGTACGGTGTGGGATCGGTTTCGAAGTCGCCGACGACGGAGTTTAAGCTCATGCTCACCCGGGTCGCCGCGGCCGCATCGGACAGGAACGTTTGCAGCAGGGAAGGAGGCGGGGCGGGGAACTCGTCTCCAGCCAGGCGGAAGGAACCTTCCGGCGCGAGAAGCACGGCGTATATCCGGTTGTTCCGCCGCATCTTGTTCAGCGCGCCAACCATGCGATGCAGGTCGCGCGGTGGCGACGCCAAAGGCGTCAGGCGTCCCTCGATCGCGTCGGTGGCCGCGCCGCTGCCCACCACCAGCGTCAGCGTGCCGCTATTCACGCTTTGCGGGATGGTGACCGGAATCCTCTGCGTGAACGATTCGCCCGCCGGAGTCCTTACCACGGTCATCACGTCGATGGAGTCGCCGGGCCTGACCTCGAACTTGCTCGTCCACGCGCTCTCCAGGGTGGCCGCCCGGTCCTGGTCGCTGACGCTCATGTTCAGGTCGATCCCCTCAATGTGCAGGCCGGGAAAATCGCTGGTCAGCAACGCATTCAGCGGCGCCGCTACCATGGCCGCGGCGGCATTCGCGGGACCGGAATCGCTGACCAGCACGTCGTCAAGGTTGACCGAATCCCCGCCAGCCAGCCGGATCTTTCCGTTCATCGCGAGAGTCGATGGCCCAAGCGTTCGTTCCGTCGCGCCCACGGCTGACACCAGAGCCAATTGCAGCAGCAAGGGTGATATCAGAGGGGCTTGGGCGACGCTGAAGCGATACGTCTCGGTCCGGTCGAGATCCGACTTGACGCTGATGTGCACCGGGATCGTCTGGGCCAGGTCGTCGAGCTTGCCGTAAATGGCCCCAAAGCGGTCCTGATGAATGCTGCCGACCGGCGCCCCGGGGTCGTCAACCTTAAACGACACCGTGAGGGCGGGAATCGTGGCGAGTACGTGCGCCGGGGCAAAGGGAATGTCTGTCCGGCCCAGTTGAAACACCTGGTGCCCGCAGGCATACACGCGATCGCCCTGGCGCAGCGTCACCGTGCAGTCTGCGGCCAGATTGAAGTCGCCGCTCATGAAGAGCATGCTGATCATTTGCCCCGGCTGGATCTTATCCAGCTCGGCGGCGGTCGGCGGCCAGGCGTTGGCAGGCGCGCTGCTTGAAGGTGCGCCGGTCAATGCTCCGCCCGCAAGCGGCTCCAACCCCAGCGCGCGGAATTGTGGCGCGAATTCCTCGATAAGCTTCTCGTCGAAGCCGCCGAAGCGCACCGGCAGGCGCATGGCCGCCACCAGATCGTCCCGGGAATAGCCGCCGGAATTGGGTCCTGCGAGCCCGGGCCGCGCCTCCGGCCAAGAAGCGGAGCGGTCCGGAACGAAGCGCAGTTCCCCTGCCGCACCGCCTTCGACGCGCATGAAGTGCCCAAGCGACGATTCGAAGCTCGCGCCGCCCCCCGAAGCGGTCTGGGCAGCCGGGGTCCCGTCTGACGGCGCCACCGCAACCATATCTTCGATCGGCGTGACCAGGCCATAAGGCTCTTTCGAGAAAGGGAACGAAACTGCCACGGCGCCGACGAGCTTCCCGTCGATGTAGACCGGGCTTCCGCTCATTCCGGCCACTACGCCGGTTTTTTCCACCCGATCTCCCGAAAGCTTCACCAGGATGGCATCGTGCTTTGGCGCCAGGACGCCGCGCAGTACGCCGAGCACCTCCACCTGGAACTCGGTCACCTGATCGCCCTGGAAAATTGTCTTGCCAACGCCTTTCAAGCCGGAATGAATGTCGCTGAGCGGGAAGAATGGCGGAGATTCCTGAGCGAAGACAGTGGCGCGCCAACCGGGCGCCATCACGAAGAACATGCAGACGAGCAGCCTGAGCGCGGTTGAGAACTTCTTTATGGGCATGGAGAAACTTCCACCTCACTGAAGGGGCACAACATCAAGTTTAGGGAAGAGTTACCGGACCCGTCAAGCTGCTTGACCTGCTCGGTATTGTCCGAGTTTCGACGTAGGGGCCTCTGTGCACTCTGTGAGTCCTCTGTGGGCTCTGTGTTAAAAGCTTTCAACACAGAGAGCGCGGAGGAAGCACAGAGGACACAGACGCCCCTGCATCGAAATTAGTCGTCATGTCGCTTTGCGACACCCGCAAAGCATGAAAATTGCGGCGCGACAGTCCTCCGAACGTCTGACTGAAGGCAAAGGACTTAGCGCCTTCTCGGAGCAGGCCGTCTTACCATTC
>Ga0187781_10002392_pt1 | contig 14299 bp, 14 predicted proteins | sample 0715_SJ02_MP02_2_FD_132447 | JGI IMG/M metagenome (GOLD analysis project Ga0187781, IMG submission 132447) | Tropical peat soil microbial communities from peatlands in Department of Meta, Colombia - 0715_SJ02_MP02_20_MG | ecosystem: Environmental > Terrestrial > Soil > Wetlands > Peat | place...
ACGCCCGTCGCGACCCGCAGGATGCGCTGTCACAATGGGCTGCCGGATGCGCCTCGCACGGTAGCCGCGCCTCTGGCGCTGACTATAGGTGGCGTTGCCGCACCGGCGTGTCAAGAAAAGCCCAGTTTTGAAGGAAAAAGCGCTGTCGCCGCGAGGCGGCCGATTGCCGCAAGCCGAATCGGAGGTGCCGACAGGCGGCACCGTTCAGGCGCTCGCTCCGCCGGCCGCGTCGCCGGCGGCGCGATCGGAGCGATCGGCGTAGATGTAGAGCGGCCGCGCCGCGCCCTCCACCACCTCGCGCGAGATCACGACCTCCTCGACGCCTTCGAGGCTCGGCAGGTCGAACATGGTGTCGAGCAGGATGCTCTCCATGATCGAGCGCAGGCCGCGGGCGCCGGTCTTGCGGTCGATGGCCTTGCGCGCGATCGCCGCCAGCGCCTCTTCGGCGAGCGTCAGGTCGACCGTCTCCATCTCGAACATGCGCTGGTATTGCTTCACCAGCGCGTTCTTCGGCTCGGTGAGGATGCGCTTGAGCGAGGCCTCGTCGAGATCCTCGAGCGTGGCGACCACCGGAAGCCGGCCGACGAACTCCGGAATGAGCCCGTACTTCAACAGGTCCTCTGGCTCGACATCGCGGAAGATCTCGCCCTGCTTGCGGTCCTCGGGCGCCATCACCTTGGCGCCGAAGCCGATCGAGGTCGAACGGCCGCGCGCAGAAATGATCTTCTCCAGTCCGGCAAACGCGCCGCCGCAGACGAACAGGATATTGGTGGTGTCGACCTGGAGGAATTCCTGCTGCGGATGTTTGCGGCCGCCTTGCGGCGGCACGCTCGCGATCGTGCCTTCCATAATCTTGAGCAGCGCCTGTTGTACGCCCTCGCCGGAAACGTCGCGGGTGATCGAGGGATTGTCGGATTTGCGCGAGATCTTGTCGATCTCATCGATATACACGATGCCGCGCTGCGCGCGCTCGACGTTGTAGTCGGCCGATTGCAGCAGCTTCAGAATGATGTTCTCGACGTCCTCACCGACGTAACCGGCTTCGGTGAGCGTGGTCGCGTCCGCCATGGTGAACGGCACGTCGAGGATGCGCGCCAGCGTCTGCGCGAGCAGCGTCTTGCCCGAGCCGGTCGGCCCGATCAGCAGGATGTTCGACTTCGCCAGTTCGACGTCGTTGTGCTTGCTCTGGTGATTGAGCCGCTTGTAATGGTTGTGCACGGCAACCGAGAGCACCTTCTTGGCGTGATCCTGGCCGATGACGTAGTCGTCGAGCACCTTGCGGATCTCGCGCGGCGTCGGGATGCCGTCGCGCGACTTCACCAGCGAGGACTTGTTCTCCTCGCGTATGATGTCCATGCACAGTTCGACGCACTCGTCGCAGATGAAGACGGTCGGCCCGGCAATGAGCTTGCGCACCTCGTGCTGGCTCTTGCCGCAGAACGAGCAGTAGAGCGTGTTCTTCGAATCGCCGCCGCCAACCTTGCTCATTCCCAGTCTCCGTCTTCACCGACGCGCAGCCGTGCGAGCCTCACAGCTTACCGGCCGCTGCGCTAACAATCCGTAGCAACGCGCCCCACTACGCGCGGACCCTCCGTGCGGCCATCCGGCCACAGTGACAAGGTCGGGTCACGTGGCACAAGCCTGCATGCTAACGGCGTGCCAATCAAGAATCCATTAACGGTAACGCGAGTTTGCAGTGATGTGGCTTCCGGAACACACCGCCGCAAGCCGCTTGATGGCGAGGCTCGGATCGTCTTGGGCCGCCCGAATCAGGCGATTTGACGGCGCCAATCGTGCCATCGCCGCGGCTGGCCGCGCCCTCACACCTTAGCAAGCACCGGCTCGGATTTGAGCGAAGGCTCCTCCGGGCGTTTCTCAATGACCTTGTCGATAAGGCCGAATTCCTTGGCCATTTCGGAGGTCAGGAACATGTCGCGCTCCAGCGCGTCCTCGATCTTCTTGAGCGGCTGGCTGGTATGTTTGACGTAGATCTCATTGAGCCGCCGCTTCAGGTTCAAGATCTCCTGGGCATGCAACATGATGTCGGTCGCCTGACCCTGGAACCCGCCGGAAGGCTGGTGCACCATGATGCGGGCGTTCGGCAGCGCAAAGCGCAGGTCCTTGGCGCCGGCGGCGAGAAGGAGCGACGCCATCGACGCGGCCTGGCCGGTGCAAAGCGTCGAAACCGCTGGGCGGATGAACTGCATGGTGTCGTAGATCGCCAGGCCCGAGGTTACGATGCCGCCCGGCGAATTGATGTACATCGACACTTCTTTCTTCGGGTTTTCCGCCTCGAGGAACAAAAGCTGCGCGACGACCAGCGAAGCCATGCCGTCTTCGATCGGCCCGGTGATGAAGATGATCCGCTCCTTCAAAAGCCGCGAGTAGATGTCGTAGGCCCGCTCCCCGCGATTGGTCTGCTCGACGACCATGGGGACGAGGTAGTTCATATAGGTGTCGTTGGGGTCGCGCATGGGGTCACCTGCCAGAAGCTCTACGGTTACACCTACATTGACTGAGTCGGGCTCGGCCTGTCGAAGCCCGGATTCCCTTGCAGTCTGTCTTGCCGGTTGAGCCGGCCACATGTCGGGCTACGCAGCTACCGCAGATATGAGCGAAACTCCCTGCTGCAAGCCGCCGCCTACTCTTCATCTTCCTTGAACAGTTCCTCGCGCGAAACCGGCTTTTCCGTGACCTGGGCGAGTTCGGTCAGGAAGTTCACCACCTTGTCCTCGAACAGGGGTGCGCGCAAGGCCGCAAGCGCGTCGGGATTCTTGCGATAATAGTCCCAAACCTGCTGCTCGCGCCCGGGAAGCTGGCGGGCCTGTTCTACCACTGCCGCCGTCAGTTGCTCGTCGGCGACCTTGATGTTGTTCTTTTCGCCGATCTCGGCAATGACGAGGCCGAGCCGGACCCGGCGCTCGGCAATGGCGCGGTACTCGGCCCGAGCCTCTTCCTCGGTCGTGCCCTCGTCGGCAAAGGTGCGGCCTTGCTGCTTGAGGTCGTTCTCGATCGTCGCCCAGACGCTGGCGAATTCCTGCTCGACGAGGCTCGGCGGCGGCTCGAATTTGTGGCGCTCGTCAAGCCGATCGAGCAGCGCACGCTTGAGCTTCTGCCGCGAAGCAGCCGCGTGCTCGCGCTGAATGCGATCCTTTACGGCGTCTTTGAGCTTCGCGAGCGAGTCCATTCCAAGCGTCTTGGCGAAATCGTCGTCGATCTTGACTGCGCCAGGCGCCTCGACCGACTTGACGGTGACGGCGAAGGTCGCCTCCTTGCCGGCCAGCGCCTTGGCCGGATAGTCCTGCGGGAACTTCACGTCGAAGGTCCGGCTTTCGCCGGCCTTGGCGCCGATCAGATGATCCTCGAAGCCGGGAATGAACTGCCCCGAGCCGAGGTGCAGGGGAATGTCCTCGGCGGTACCGCCTTCGAACGGCTCGCCCTCGATCGTCCCCTGGAACGACACTGTCGCGCGGTCGCCCTTTTCTGCGGCTTCGGCCTTGGCGATGAACGGCCGGTTCTGCTCGGCGATCACCTGTACGGCCTGATCGACCTCGGCGTCGGTCACCGACGCGACCTGCCGCTCGAGCTTGATGGTCTTGAAGTCGGTGAGCGTAATCGGCGGCACGATCTCGATCTCGACCGTGTAGGCGAGATCGGATTTGCCGGTGATCACGCTCTCGACCGCGGCCTCGTCCGATGGCAGCACGACCTTGGGCTGGATGGCGAGCTTGAAGCCGTGATCGGTGATGATCTTGCTATTGGCCTCACGCACCGCCGCGTCGATGACTTCCGCCATCGCCGCCTTGCCGTAGAGCCGCTTGAGATGTTCGACCGGCACTTTGCCGGGCCGGAAACCGCGCAGCTGGACGCGGCCTTTGAGGTCATCGAGCCGCTCATTGACCTTCGCCTCGAGGTCGGTCGCCGGCACGATCACCCGATATTCGCGTTTGAGGCCGGCGGAGCCGGTTTCGGTCACTTGCATTCGTCACACTGCTCTTCACGGTCCGCCACTTGATGCCCCCGGGTGGCGTCAAGCTCAGGCCGGTTTCGGGCCAGGTTTCCGGAAACCGCCCAGATGGTGCGGGCGGAGGGGCTCGAACCCCCACGACTTTCGTCACGGGAACCTAAATCCCGCGCGTCTACCAGTTCCGCCACGCCCGCGGCAGCGGCTCCCTTCGGCGGCGCGGCTTATATCACGCGGGCGCTTCCGGTCACCAATGAAATAGGCTTTGGCGCGCGGCCGGCAACGCATCGTTTGCCGTGCAGAGCGGGGCCGATCACGCGAGGAACGCGCGGTAGACGCCGGGCAGCGCCTCCGGCAGATCCTCGGAGATCAAGCCGGGGCCGCAAGCTTGCGCCGCTTGGCCGTGGAGCCAAACCGCCGCGGCGGCGGCTTCGAAGGCCGGCATGCCTTGCGCCAGGAGGCCGGTCACCATCCCGGTCAGCACATCGCCGGCGCCGGCAGTAGCAAGATAAGCCGGCGCGTTCGCGGTTATGGCCGCCCGGCCGTCGGGCGAGGCGATAACCGTATCGCCCCCCTTGAGGACCACCACTGAGCCTGCGGCCCGCGCCGCAAGGCGCGCCCTTTCGAGCTTCGATCCGACCTTCATGCGCTCGTCCAAGGCTCCGAAATAGCGGCTGAATTCGCCCTCATGCGGGGTCAGCACCGCGTTTCGGCTGCCCCTGTCGCCAAGCGCCGCGGCGAGCGGCCGCGGATCGGCCGCGAAGCTGGTGATGGCGTCGGCATCGAGCACAATCGCGCGCTCGCCGGAGAGCGCGGCAAGGACGAGCGTGCGGGTCGGCTCGCCGACACCTAATCCCGGACCGATCGCGAGCGCATTCAGCCGGCGATCCGCGAGGAACTCGGTGAGCGCGACCGGGCCGTCGACCGGACGCACCATCACGGCAAGGCTCGCCGCCGCATTGACCGCGAGCGCTTCGCGGGGGCTCGCGATCGTCACCAAGCCCGCTCCCGCACGGAGCGCGCCGCGGGCCGCAAGGCGTGCGGCTCCGGTCGACCAAGAGGGTCCCGACACGACGACGGCGTGGCCGCGGTCATATTTGTGTCCCTCCACACGGGGTACCGGAAAATCGCTGCGCCAAAGCGCGGGGCCGTTCTCAAATGTCTTCGGCGCGATCGGCGCCAGGACGGTATCGGGAATGCCGATATCGGCGACGGAAATCACGCCGCAATGGAGCCGGCCGGGCAACAGGAGGTGGCCGGGCTTCTTGCGGAAGAAGGTGACGGTGTGCGTCGCCTTCACCGCCTTTCCCATCACCGCTCCGGTCGTGCCGTTGATGCCGCTCGGCAGATCAACCGCAATGACCGGTGCCGGCTGCGTGTTCATGCTTTCGATCATGGCGCGGGGCAGTCCCGCGACCGGCCGGTCGAGACCGGCGCCGAACAAGGCGTCGATTACAACGTCGCTTTCGTTTCTTACTCCGCTGAGATCCTCGGGCAGCGCTGCGCTGAGGAGGCCGGTCCATTTCTTCGCCGCCAATGCCGCGTCGCCCTTGAGCGCGGGCATGTCGCCGGTGAACAACACCCGCACGCGATAGCCGCGTTGCGCGAGCAGCCGCGCTGCGACAAATCCGTCGCCGCCATTGTTGCCCGGCCCGGCGACCACCGCGATCCGACTGCCGGCGCGATGGCGTGCCGCAACCGCATCGGCGACCGCTCCTCCGGCCCGCTCCATGAGGTCGATGCCGGCTACACCGCCGGCAATGGCCAGCCGGTCGGCCTGCGCCATCTCGGCATTGCTCAAAAGTTCGATCATCTTGGGCTGGACGATAGCGAAAACGGCATAACACGGATAACGGGCACTGCGCCGTTGACGACATAATAGGCAATATGCCTAGTTTGACGGCGAGCGCAGTTTTCTCTCTTTCGCAACAAGATCATGGTCGGTTCATAGCGCTCTGATCGCGTTAGGCTTTCCATGGCCTGCCGGCCTTGGCACGGGACCTGCTAACCAAGCCTCGGTTCCATCGGGGCTTCTTCGCCCCAGGAGCCGGGAGACGAAACGCGATGAAGAAGATCGAGGCAATCATCAAGCCGTTCAAACTCGACGAGGTGAAAGAGGCGCTGCAGGAGGTCGGTCTGCAAGGGATAACGGTGACCGAGGCGAAGGGGTTCGGTCGCCAGAAGGGGCACACGGAGCTCTACCGCGGGGCCGAGTACGTCGTCGATTTTCTTCCCAAGGTGAAGATCGAGATTGTCCTCGGCGATGACATGGTCGAGAAGGCAATCGAGGCGATCCGGCGCGCCGCCCAGACCGGGCGGATCGGCGACGGCAAGATCTTCGTCTCCAATATCGAGGAAGCCATCCGGATCCGGACGGGCGAATCCGGACACGACGCCATCTGAGCCGCTGGCCTGACTGCTTCGCGTTAGCAGACTTCGACCAGAGCAATGGGGCAATCAACCAGCACAGGAAAGGGTACGCCTGCCATGACGACGCCGAAGAATGTGATGAAAATGATCAAGGATAGCGACGTGAAATACGCCGACTTCCGCTTTACCGACCCGCGCGGCAAGTGGCAGCACGTCACGTTTGATATTTCCCAGATCGAGGAAGAAACATTTGCCGAAGGCATGATGTTCGACGGCTCGTCGATTGCAGGCTGGAAGGCGATCCACGAATCCGACATGTGCCTGATGCCGGACCCCACCTCCGCCTGCATCGATCCGTTCTTCGCCGAAACCACGCTCGTGCTCGTTTGCGACGTGCTCGAACCGACGACCGGCGAGCCCTACTCGCGCGACCCGCGCGGCATCGCCAAGCGCGCCGAAGCGATGGTCAAGTCGATGGACGTCGGCGACACCGTCTATTTCGGCCCCGAAGCCGAGTTCTTCGTGTTCGACGATGTGCGCTACAAGGCCGAGCCCTACAATACCGGCTTCAAGCTCGACTCGATCGAGTTTCCCTCAAACGCCGACACCGTCTACGAGGGCGGCAATCTCGGCCACCGCGTCTGGACCAAGAAGGGCTACTTCCCGGTGCCGCCGCAAGATTCGGCGCAGGACATGCGCTCGGAGATGCTGGCGGCGATGGCGCGCATGAACGTCAAGGTGGAGAAACACCACCACGAGGTCGCCTCGGCGCAACACGAACTGGGCATGAAGTTCTCGCCACTGACGATCATGGCCGACCAGCTGCAAATCTACAAATACTGCATCTCTCAAGTCGCGCAGGTTTACGGCAAGACCGCCTGCTTCATGCCGAAGCCGGTTTACGGCGACAACGGCTCGGGCATGCATTGCCACCAGTCGATCTGGAAGGGCGGCAAGCCGGTGTTCGCCGGCAACAAATACTCCGACCTCTCGGAAACCTGCCTGCAATACATCGCCGGCATCATCAAGCACGCCAAGGCAATCAACGCCTTCACCAACCCGACGACGAACTCGTATAAGCGCCTAGTGCCCGGTTTCGAGGCGCCGGTGTTGCTCGCCTATTCGGCGCGCAACCGCTCGGCATCGTGCCGCATTCCGTATACGACCAATCCCAAGGCCAAGCGCGTCGAGGTGCGCTTCCCCGATCCGCTGGCCAATCCCTATCTGGCGTTTGCGGCCATGCTGATGGCCGGCCTCGACGGCATCAAGAACAAGCTCGATCCGGGCGAGGCGATCGACAAGGATCTCTACGATCTGCCGCCGAAGGAGTTGAAGAAGATTCCGACGGTGTGCGGGTCGCTGCGGCAGGCGCTCGAGGAACTGGACAAGGACCGCGGCTTCCTCAAGGTCGGCGGCGTGTTCGACGACGACTTCATCGACGCCTATGCCGACCTGAAGATGAGCGAGGTGATCCGTTTCGAGCACACGCCGCACCCGGTCGAATTCGAAATGTACTACTCGGCGTAGATATCCTCCCGCATCGGACCCGATGCGAACTTGAAGGGCGCCGGCGCGGCGCCCTCTTCTTTTTGCGCTAAGCCAGCTGATTGGCGGCAGCGGGGACCTGCCGCATAATCGAGGCCAAGTCTCCCGTAACCGGCTGACCGAAGGCGTTGGCGGCATCGCCGTCCGCATCTTCAGCCATCTCGATGCGATCGCGCCCATTGGCCTTGGCGCGATAGAGCGCGGCATCGGCCCGGGTGATGAGCGTTTCGACAGCGGTCCGCGGCGAGCCGCAGGCAATGCCGATGCTCACTGTCGCCGTGATCCGCTGGCCGCCAAACTCGACTTCAGCCGCGGCGAACGCCGTGCGTACGCGCTCGGCGGCGACGGCGGCGTCAGTGCGCGTGCCCGAGACCATGGCGACGAATTCCTCGCCGCCCAACCGGCCAATCACGTCGCTCGAGCGCATGGTTTTGCGCGCCACCCCGGCGAACATTTCCAGGACAGCGTCGCCGCCATCGTGTCCGAACCGATCATTGATCGATTTGAACTTGTCGAGATCGAAGGCCAGCACGCTGACCGGCTCGGGGCCGCCGCGGTGGCCGGCCATCAGCTCGGCCGCCGCCTCGAAGAAACCGCGCCGGTTGAGGACGCCGGTGAGCGGATCGGTCGTTGCCGCCAGCTTGTAGAAACGCACGGTCCGATCCTTCGCCAGGATCAGCACCAAAAAGGCGGCGCCGATGACGTAGAGCAGGATTTCGATCGCGAACACGGCGACCCAGCCGGCTAGACCGCGGATGGTCTCGCCGGTCGGCGACAGCGTGGCGAGCCCGACCGGAAACAGGAAGATGGCGCCGTGCAGCATCGGGACGAAGCTTGCCGGCCAGCGCCGCATCAGCGCTTTGCGCCGCTCGTGCCACAGCTCGGCCGCGGTCAGGAAGGTGTAGCCGGCGACGATGAACGAACTCAGCACGATGTGCGAAATCGCCGAATGCATGAAGGCCGGCCAGAAGCACGCCGCCAGCCAGACCCCGGCGCCGAGGAGCTGCGCGCTCCAGCGCACCGGCCGGCCGTGGAACAATCGCGCCGCGCCCCAGATCATGCCGACTGCGACAAACAGCAGCACGTTGGCCACGTTCATCGGCACCGGCGAGGGAAAATGCGCGCTGCATTGCCACAGCGTCCCGGAAAATCCGCCGATCAGATAAGCCGCGCCCCACCAGGCGAGCGCCGGGATGCGCTCCTGCACCCAGGCGATCAAGAGCACCACCCCGAGCAGCAAAGTCACGCAGATGGCGATAACGAACAGCGTGCCGACATCAAGCGACACCGACGCTTGAGCCATATTCATCGCCATGCCGCGGCACTCCGATCCGAAATCATGAGACGAGTCCGTACCATCAAGAGCTTTGCCAAATGTATTGGGTATGCGGCGGGTTTTCGGGCAATAGAATTGAAAACCGCAACGGTTTGTTTGGAAAGGAACCAAACGTTAGGCATTGTCGGCGGCAGCGCCGCCGCCGCCGACCGCCCGGCAGACAGGATTGCGGGCTTTGTGCGTTAGCGCTTGGAGAACTGGAAGCTTCGGCGCGCTTTGGCCTTGCCGTACTTCTTGCGCTCGACCACGCGCGAGTCGCGGGTGAGGAACCCGCCATGCTTGAGCACGGTGCGCAGATCAGGCTCGTGACGCATCAGCGCCTTGGACAGGCCGTGTCGCACCGCACCGGCCTGGCCTGACAGTCCGCCGCCGGACACTGTGCAGACGACATCGTATTGGCCCTGACGATTGGCGGCGACCAGCGGCTGCTGGATCAGCATGCGCAGCACCGGGCGGGCGAAGTAGGTCTCGACCGGGCGATCGTTGATGACGATCTTGCCGCCGCCCATTTTGATCCACACCCGCGCCACCGCGTCCTTGCGTTTGCCGGTCGCATAGGCGCGGCCCTGTTTGTCGAGCTTTTGCACGTATTTCGGCGGCTGCGGCGCGGCCGCCGGCTTCAGCGTGGACAGTTCCTCGAGCGTCTGAATCGTCTCGGCCATCACGCGCTCCTCTTATTTTTGCGGTTCATGGCCGCGATGTCGATCTGTACGGGCTGCTGCGCCGCATGCGGATGCTCGGCGTTCGGATAGACCCGCAGATTGCCGAGCTGACGGCGGCCGAGCGGGCCGTGCGGCAGCATGCGCTCCACCGCCTTCTCGACGATCCGCTCCGGGAAACGGCCGGTCAGGATCGACTTGGCGGTGCGCTCCTTGATGCCGCCGATATAGCCGGTGTGCTTGTGGTAGACCTTTTGCTCGACCTTGCGGCCGGTCAGCACCACCTTGGCGGCGTTGATGACGATGACGTTGTCCCCGCAATCGACGTGCGGCGTGAATGTGGGCTTATGCTTGCCGCGCAGCCGCAGCGCCACGATCGAGGCGAGCCGGCCGACAATGAGGCCGTCGGCGTCGATCATCACCCATTTCTTTTCGACCTCGGCAGGCTTGGCCGAATAAGTTTTCATGTCCGCATCCATCTGGAGGGCGTGAGAAAAAGCGTGCGGCAAAGCCACGCGCGGCGCTTATCTACGCGGCACGCGCCTCGCGGTCAATGCGTCGCCCACGGATTTTGCCAGAATTTCAAGGATTTGTCTTAGAGGTATTATTTCACCGTTGCGGGGATCGAATAGGTGCATGTGGCATGGGCGACGAGGTCGTCCTCGCCGTCGGAGCGGATGCCGATCTCGCCGACTGCGAGCCGCTTGCCGAGCTTGATCAGCCGGGCTTCGGCCACCACGTCGCGCGGCGCCGGCATTTTGAGAAAATTGATGTTGAGATTGGTGGTCACGGCCGCCGGCACCCAACCGATCGAGCCGAGAATCGCCACATACATCGCAAAATCGGTGAGCGCCATCAGCGTCGGCCCGGAGAGCGTCCCGCCGGAGCGCACCGAGCGCGGGTCGAAATGCCGACGCACACGGCTGCCACCATGCCATACCGCCTCGATGGCCAAGCCGCTTTGCGGGTTGAACAATTTGGGCGAGTCGGCGCTGAGCAAACGCTCGAGCTCCTTGACCGAGAGTTTCGGCGCCGCCATGCCCTTCATGCTGCCATGTCCTTCATGCCGCCATGTCCTTCATGCTGCCATGTCCTTCATGCCGCCATGTCCTTCATGCCGCTGCTCCCCTTAGGCTGATCGGATACAATGGGGGCGATCCGCTTGCCAAATCGGCAAAATATCGGGCAAGCGAGGGAAAATGCTCAAGGGATGATGCTCATGAGTGTTAAACGGGCCGCCGCTGCCGCCGCTGTTGCTGCTCCACCGTCCTCGCCGACCCTGTCGCGCGAGGACATCGCCGACGGCATTGCCGTGCTCACGCTCGACCATGCGCAAACGCGCAATAGCCTGTCCGAGGCGATGCTCGAGGCGCTTGGCGACGCGCTGACCGCGATTGCGCATGATCGCATGGTGCGCGTCGTCGTGCTCACCGCCAATGGTCCAGCGTTCTCCGCGGGCCACGACCTTAAGGAATTCAGCCGGCACCGTGCCGACGCCGACCGCGGCCGCGGCTATTTCAAGCACATCATGGCGAAATGCAGCGCGATGATGCAGCAGATCGTGACCTTGCCGCAGCCGGTCATTGCCTCGGTGCAGGCTACGGCGACCGCGGCGGGCTGCCAGCTGGTGGCGAGTTGCGACCTCGCGGTCGCCTCGCGCGCCGCCAAGTTTGCAACGCCCGGCGTCAATATCGGCCTGTTCTGCTCGACCCCCATGGTCGCGCTCTCGCGTAACGTCGCACGCAAGCACGCCATGGAGATGCTGCTCACCGGCGAGATGATCACGGCCGAGCATGCGCAGCGCATCGACCTCGTGAACGTGGTGGTCGCGCCCGGCCATGAGCGCGACGCGGCGCTGGCTCTCGCGAAAAAGATCGCCGCGAAGTCGGCGCTGACCGTCAAGGTCGGCAAGGAGGCGTTCTATCGCCAGCTCGAAATGCCGCTCGCCGAGGCTTACAAATACGCCTCCGAGGTCATGGTCGAAAACATGCTCGCGCGCGATGCCGAGGAAGGCATCGGCGCCTTCATCGGAAAACGCGAGCCGAAATGGGAGGACCGCTGAGCCGCGTATCGCGCTCTTCGGCGCCCGAATGAATCACGATTCCTACCCCGACAGCTACATCCGCGGCATTCTCAACACCGTGAAGTCGATCGCCATGGTCGGCGCCTCGGAAAAGGAGAACCGTCCGAGCTATTTTGCCTTCAAATATCTTCTCGAGCGGGGCTACCGCATGATTCCGGTCAACCCTGGCCATGCCGGCGGCGAGATGCTCGGCCGCCGCATCTATGGGCGGCTCGCGGACATCCCCGAGCCGATTGACATGGTCGATATCTTCCGCGCTTCGCGTTATGCGGTGCCGATCGTTGAGGAGGCGCTTGCGCTCAAGCCGCGGCCGCAAGTCATTTGGATGCAGCTCGGCGTGCGCAACGACGAAGCGGCGGCGCTCGCCGAGGCCAACGGCCTCAAAGTGGTGATGAACCGTTGTCCAAAGATCGAATATGGCCGCTTGTCGGCGGAGATTGCATGGATGGGTGTCAACACGCGCACCATCACCTCGCGCAAAGCGGCGAGCGGCGGCGGCGTCCAGCGGCTTTCGCTCAACCGGACCTTGGCGCGCGGCGGCGCGACCGAAGCTGCCGAGCGAGCGGAGCGCGAGGAACGCCGGCGCTGAACGCAGCTCGCCCGTCTTCGCCAGGCTGCCCGTCAAAATTTCTAGCGTTAACGCAGTGACGGCCCGCCGCCTTGACGGCTTCCGCCGGTCCTATAATTCGTAAACTTGCGTTCGGGCTGGTTAGGTCGGGTTAGGTAACGTTTGATTTTGCAGGTGAAATCAGCCCTTCGCTCTTGCCGTTCGTCTGGTGGGGTTCGGTCCTGTTATGCTGCGTTGGGTAGCAAATCCGGTAGCAGCCGATGATTTCCAAGATGCCGCTAAAGAACCGGGATTTTCTTGAGGCTGAGTGTCTGAGAGTGGCGCGGCAGCAGCTCGGGTGCGGACATTTGAAGGGCGTGAAGATTGGACGGACGAAGCCGATCGGAAGCGGACCAAATTGGGAAGTTCTCGCTTTCGTTCCAGAGCTACCGCCGATTGCATGCCAGGAAGCTATGACTGCCATTGCCGCATTAAGAGGAAAATACGCGCTTGCCCCTATCCGGGCGACCTAGCCGCCGCTGAACAGATCGAAATCACGCCCGCGGGTCGGAATGCCGCCGCCACTGCCGCGATCGTCATATGTGCGCCGGCCGGTCCACAGGTCAAACTCGCCGCCCGGATGGTTTGCCGAGCCGATCGCGAACTGCGCGCCAGGCGGCCGCCGGTACGGCATGCCCGGCTGAAAGCCCGGCCGGTGATCGTCAAATTCTCGTGCGCTACGAATCTGCATGCACAAAATTCTCGTCGCCGACATTAGGTCGTCGTTGATCTTGTTTACGAGCCCCTGCTCGGTGCGGTGATACATTCTGTATTCTTGGAACCATTCCTGCAGGTGCTTGGCGACGCGCAATTTGCCATTAGCGAGCCGCGTTGCCATCGTCGCGATGCCGGCCTCAAAATCAAAGCCGCCGTTAGCGAAGGTGGCATGCGTGTCGAGCATGCGCAGCCCTTCCTTCTTATAAAGCTCTGCAACCGTGCGATGGCTCTCGCGGCTCCGGGCATGCCCGTCATGCGGCCTGGAGTACGATGATGGCCACCGCACCCGCCACCTCACATGATGGCGACTTAGAGGACTTGCGCGTCATCGTCTATCGCGACGGCGATCTGTACATAGCGCAGGGTCTCGAAGTCGATATAGCTACTCAGGCGAAAGACATTCCTTCGCTTCTCGTGCGACTCGACCTCACCATTGAAGCCGAGTGCGCAATGAGTAAGGAGCGCGGAGGCGCGCCTTTCGCTGGCATTGGTGCCGCGCCGAACTACTTCCATGGCCTTTGGAAGACGCGGTCTGTTTCGCTCAAACATCTTTTGTTTCCCATTGGCCATCACTTCCGCTCTGTCGAAGTTGCTCTTGCAGCCTAGGCCGTGGCTTCTCCATTCGGCGGTCATCCTACTCTTGAACGCTTTTTAGAATGGGCCAAGGAAAACGGCTGCAAGGCACAAGTCAGAACGCGCGTACATTCTGTCACTGGTCAGCCATTCCAAAGTCTCGAAATCACTGCGCCATCGGGCGCGCAAGTCGCTCTTGTTGATCCTGATTTGAACGAGCATTTGGCGCCGTCGCAAGTGGCGTACATGCACCGCCGCTTGGGCATGAAATCTCCGTTCCCCGCCGCACCAGAGCAACCCAATCCTACTGAAACGGAATACGTGCAGGAAGATGGGACGCCATTCGATCCGGCTAGAAAAGGCGAAGGCAAGCCGCCTCAGTCTTGAATAGTTGACGCTGCCAATACGGAAGCGCGGAGCATGCGCCGGCCGCAGCCCGTTGCGA
>Ga0187781_10002393_pt1 | contig 14296 bp, 13 predicted proteins | sample 0715_SJ02_MP02_2_FD_132447 | JGI IMG/M metagenome (GOLD analysis project Ga0187781, IMG submission 132447) | Tropical peat soil microbial communities from peatlands in Department of Meta, Colombia - 0715_SJ02_MP02_20_MG | ecosystem: Environmental > Terrestrial > Soil > Wetlands > Peat | place...
CACGGTCGACCGCACCGAGGCGCTTTGCCGCGTTTTACATAGTGACGTCCTTCGACCGGTTAACCGCTGCCCCCGGCCTCGGTCGCCTCAACTCGGCCCGCCCCCGGACCTCGGTCGCCTCAACTCGGCCCGCGCCCCGCCCAGCTGCGCACGGCGATTAGAGCCCGTACGCCAATCGACCTGCCAGACACCGATTGCCGGGTGAGGCCCGCCGCCGGACGAAGGCCGAACAACCTAATCCCGGGATTCGGGCATGGACGCCCGAATCCACGTGATCAATCCATAGACAGCGGACCCTGCGACTCCCCGGACAGGAACTGGCGGATGAACGGATTGTCGGAGTTGAGCATGTCCTCGGCGGGACCCGCCTCGACGATCCGGCCCTTCCAGAGCACGTTGATGTAGTCGGCGACGCGCCGGGCGCTCATGATGTCGTGGGTGATCACGCAGAAGGTGGGCAGGTGCTCCTTCTGCTTCTGCTTGGCCTCTTCCATCATGTCGCGGTGGATCTCGAGGATCAGCTCGCCGAGCAGCGCGGTGCGGACGGGGTCAAGCCCCGAGTCGGGCTCGTCGAACAGCACGATGTCGGGCTCGAGCACGAGCGCGCGCGCAAATCCGGCCCGCTTGCGCATCCCACCGGAGAGCTCGTTGGGCATCTTTCCCGCCGCGTCGGCGAGCCCGACCTCCTTCAGCCGGCGCATGACGATGTCCTCGATCTCGTCCTCGCCCTTCTCGGTGTGCTGGCGCAGCGGGAAGGCGACGTTGTCGTACACGTTCATCGAACCGAACAGCGCGCCGTCCTGGAACAGCAGCCCGAACTTCTTGCGCATGTCGAACAACTCGTTGTCGGGCATGTTCGGTACCGATTCGCCGTGCACCAGGATGTCGCCCTCGTCGGGATACAGCAGCCCCACCATGTGCTTGATGCAGACCGACTTGCCCGTTCCGGACGGCCCGAGGATCATCGACACCATTCCCTCGGGGAGGCCCATATTCAGGCCGCGGAGAATGTGGGAGCGGCCGAACGACTTGTAGGTGTCGATGAATTCGACCGCGTCGGGGCGACCCGACGGATACACCTTGTAGGTGTGCCACTTGTACTCGTCCTCGTCGGCACCCGGGGGCGGTCCGGGGCGAGGCGGCTCCTCGTCGACGACCCAGACGCGCGAGCCCGATTCGGACTCCGTGGGCGCGCCGTTCGTCTCCACGCCGTTCGTCTCCACGCCGTTCGTCTCCACGCCGTTCGTCTCCACGCCGTTCGTCTCCGCGCCGTCATCGTGCGTGTCATCGTCCCGCTCGGCGGCAGGAGTGGTGGCCGGGTCATCATTCCCGCGCATCTCGTCGTCGTCGTCCGTGTCAAACCGCATGGTCAGCCTCCGATTGGGGCCCGGGGATTGGCTCCCCAGAACAGCTGTGTGCCGAGCATTCCGATCAGGTGCACACCCACTAGGTTAAGCACCATCGACTTCGCGGTGGCGGTACCGACCCCTACAGGCCCACCGCTTGCGTTGTAGCCGTAGTAGCAGCCGACGAGGACGATGAGCGTCGCCATCGCCATCGCCTTTATCAAGCTGTATAAGAGGTCCGGTGGGTTCTGGAACTCCCAGAAGATGAGGAAGTAGCCGCCGGAGGACACGTCCCCGATCTGCTGGACCACCGCGATGTAGCTGGCCAGGAAGCCGGCGCCGATCGAGATCAGGTAGACGAACGGCAGCACCATCCAGGAGGCCAGGAGCTTGGTCCCGCACAGGAAGGTCATGCCGCTGATCCCCATCACCTCGAGCGCGTCGATCTCGTCGGAGATCCGCATCGATCCGAGCTCGGCGACGATGCCGGTCCCCACCTTGGCCGCCATCATGTAGCCGAACGCGAGCGGGGCGAGCTCGCGCAGGTCACACCAGGCCGAGAACACGCCGGAGAAGGCGGGCGCGCCCTGCGAGCGCAACAGATAGGCGCCCTCGATCCCGCACGACAGCCCGACGATGAACACCAGCGAGCAGATCACCAGCGCGGAGCCGACGATCAGGATGCCCGCCTGGCGCAGCGCCTCCCCGAAGAACTTGAACACGCGCAGGCGGAACACCTCGCCCAGCACCTGCGTGGTGAACTTGGCGATCTCGCCGAAGCTCTCGATCCAGCCCTTGGGTGTGACGATCAGGTCGTTCATGCGCTCATCGCGGGATCGTCGTGATCTCCGGGTGCGTGGCCAGCAGCGTCTGCGTGAACGCGTAGTTGAACGCGAAGATGCCGAGGAACGCTATGACAACGGCCTGGTTGACCGCGCGACCGACTCCCTCCGCGCCACCGGATGCAGTCATCCCCTTGTAACAGCAGACCACCGCGATGATCGCGCCGAACAGCGTGGTCTTCAGCACCGAACCCCACAGGTCGGTGGTCTCGGCGTTGTTGAAGAAGGTGGCGAAGAACGGGCCGAGCGTGGCGTGGTTGACGAGCGTGGCCAGGATCCCGCCGAAGATGCCGAAGATCAGCGCGTAGATGTCGAACAGGCCTGTGACCAGCATCAGGGCCAGGAACCGCGGCACGACCAGGTTCTTGATCGGGTCCACGCCGAGCACCTGGAGGGCGTCGAGCTCCTCCCGGATCTTGCGCGCGCCCAGGTCGGCGGTGATCGCCGTGCCGGCCACGCCGGCGAGCACGATCGCGTCCACGAACGGGGCGAACTCGCGAATCGACGCCAGCACGAAGAAGCCGCCGAGGCGGTCGAGGGCGCCGAACAGGACCAGGAAGTTGGCCGCCTGGAGGCCGGGCGCCTCGTAGCCGAACGCGATCGTCGAGATCAGCAGCGGGAACCAGCACAGCCGCAGCGCGAACATGAACTGGCCGACGAACTCGCTGCCGTACGGATACGGGGGTCGGACGGCAGACACGAGCGTCTTGCCCGTCAGGATCATCATGTTGCCGACCTCTTCGAGCAGGCCCTTGACGGGCGCGTACCCTCGATCGGCGACGGCTCTGATCAAAGCTGCTCTTGCCTCCCGGGTCTAGCAGTGCCGGCGGCGCGGCTGGACCGGATGAAGCCTACGGCTCGGCTCGCGCAAATGACAAATGGGAACTGTCGTGGCCCAACCCGGGAACACGTCTGGGCTCAACGCCAGATCAATGTGACGGTGCCGCGCGCGGGCGGTGGCGAATCGGCTCAACCGGGAAGGCCAATTGGTATGTTCGGCCGTCCGTGACCTGGAGGCGACTCGGCCCGATATTTGGAGTTCTGGCACTGGTTCTCACCGGGTGCGGGGGCGGTCAGCGCCAGGACGCGAACGAGCCGAGCCGGAACTTCCCGGTCGCCGTGACCACCGCGACCTTCCCCGGCTCCCAGCGCCTATCCGAGCACGCTCACCTGGTGCTGGCCATCCGCAACACGGGCGGCAAGACGATCCCCAACATCGCGGTCACGATCTGCAACGTCACCTGCGCCTATCCCGCGCCCGCGGGCGAGGGCACGAGCGCGGCGGCCTTCAGCCAGAACCTCCAGATGCCGGGCCTGGCTCATCCTTCCCGACCCGTATGGGTGATCGATCGGCCCCCGGGCGCGTGTAACTACGGCTGCCAGCCGAATTCGCCGGGCGGCGAGGGCGGCCCCGGCGGCGCCGTCACCGCGTACTCGAACACGTGGGCGCTCGGACAGCTCGCGCCGGGCCAGACGGCCCGGTTCGACTGGGCCGTGACCGCGGTGGCGCCGGGCCGGCACGTGGTCGCCTGGGAGGTCGCCGCCGGGCTGAACGGCAAGGCCAAGGCCGTCACCGCCGTCGGCTCGCTGCCGCACGGCACGTTCACGGTCAACATCTCGAGCGCGCCGGCGCAGACCTACGTGAACAACAACGGCCAGATCGTCACGACGCCGGCGAACAATCCCTGATTCTCTGGGCCTCGCTTCGCTCGGCGTCCGTCGGATGTCGCGCGGCGGGCCCGAAAGGCGAGGCATGGATGCCGAGCGGCCCAAGACGCGACCGCCAGGCGCCCCGTCCGGACGCTCCTATCTACTCCGCCGAGGACGTCGCCCAAAGGTTGATGCCGCTGTCGACCGCGTAGCGGTCGATCTCCTCGAGCTCGGACGGGTCGAAGTCGAGGCGGTCGAGCGCGGCCACGTTCTGCTCGAGCTGCGCCACCGAGCTCGCCCCCAGCAGCGCTGACGTGATCCGCGGGTCCCTGAGCACCCAGGCGATCGCCATCTGGGCCAGCGACTGACCCCGCCCCTGCGCGATCTCGTTTAGCCGCCGCACGCGCGCCAGGTTCTCCTCGCTGATCATCTCCTCGGACATGTAGTTGCCCTGGCGCAACCGTGAGTCCTCGGGCACCCCGTCCAGGTAGCGGCTGGTGAGCAGCCCCTGAGCGAGCGGGGAGAACACGATGCAACCGACGCCCTCGCGGTCGAGCACGTCGAGCAGCTCCGGCTCGATCCAGCGGTTGAGCATCGAGTACGAGGGCTGGTGGATCAGGAGCGGCGTGCCCAGCTCGCGCAGGATCAGCGTTGCCTCCTCGGTCCGGCGAGGACCGTAGGAGGAGATCCCCACGTAGCGGGCCTTTCCGTGGCGGACCGCCGTATCCAGCGCACCCATCGTTTCCTCGAGCGGCGTCTCGCGATCGACCCGGTGCGAGTAGAAGATGTCGACGTAATCCAGCCGCATCCGCTGCAGGCTCTGCTCGAGGCTCCCCAGCAGGTACTTGCGCGAGCCCCACTCCCCGTATGGTCCCGGCCACATGTCGTAGCCGGCCTTGGTCGAGATCACGATCTCGTCGCGGTGGGGCTTCAGGTCCTCGCTGAAGATCCGCCCGAAGTTGATCTCGGCGCTGCCGTAGGGCGGACCGTAGTTGTTGGCCAGGTCGAAGTGGGTGATCCCCATATCGAACGCGCGGCGGATCATCGCGCGGCTGTTCGCCAGCGGCCGGCCGTCGCCGAAGTTCTGCCACAGGCCGAGCGTGATCGCCGGCAGCTTCAGGCCGCTGCGCCCGCACCGGCGATACGGCATCCTGTCGTAACGGCCCTGGTCGGGCACATAGGCCTGCCAGCCCAGCTTGGGGTCGAACGGCACGGCCCCGAGTATTCCATGTCGCACTTTGCCATGTCGCACTTTGGTCAGATGGAACACCCGGTTTGGCCATCCGGATAATGACGCGCTCCACGGGCCCCCGTTACGCTCGGGGCCACTCCGAAAAAGGAACCGATTAGCCATGCCTCGAATCCGCCAGCAGAACGTCCTCGCCGCGCAATGGACCCCCAACGGGGGCTCGCTCGGCGCCCCGGACCTGACCATCCCCGACAACCAGGTATTCGGGGCCAACGTGTTCAGCCCCGCCGTCCAGCGCCAGCGCCTTCCCGCCGACGTCTTCAACCGCCTTCAGGACACGCTCGCGCGCGGCGAGGCGCTCGACACTTCGCTGGCCGATGCCGTCGCGCTCGCCATGAAGGAATGGGCGCTCGAGCGGGGCGCCACCCACTACACCCACTGGTTCCAGCCGTTGACCGGCTCGACCGCGGAGAAGCACGACAGCTTCTATGCCCCCACCGGCGAGGGCACGGCGCTGGCGGAATTTTCGGGTAAGGAGCTGATCCAGGGCGAGCCCGACGCATCGAGCTTTCCCACCGGCGGCATCCGCGCCACCTTCGAGGCGCGCGGCTACACCGCCTGGGACCCCACCTCGCCGGCCTTCATCCTCGAGAACCCCAACGGCACGCTGCTGTGCATCCCGACCGCCTTCGCGTCGTGGACCGGTGAGGCGCTCGACCACAAGATTCCGCTGCTGCGCTCGATGGACGCGCTCTCCCGGTCGGCCATTCGCGCCCTGCGCCTGTTCGGCGACGACAGCGCCGCACGCGTGTTCACCACGATCGGCCCCGAGCAGGAGTACTTCCTGATCGACGAGCAGTTCTATTTCGAGCGGCCCGACCTGTTCACCACCGGCCGCACCCTGTTCGGCGCCAAGCCGCCGAAGGGCCACGAGCTCGACGATCACTACTTCGGCTCGATCCCCGAGCGGATCCTGGCCTGCATGCTGGAGACCGAGCGCGAACTGGCCAAGCTGGGCGTCCCGGTCAAGACGCGCCACAACGAGGTCGCGCCCAACCAGTACGAGATCGCGCCGATCTTCGAGAACTCGAACGTCGGCTCCGACCACCAGCAGCTGACCATGCAGATGATGCAGAACGTGGCCCGCCGCTACGGGCTCGTGTGCCTGCTGCACGAGAAGCCGTTCGCCGGCGTCAACGGATCGGGCAAGCACAACAACTGGTCGATGGGCACCGACACGGGCAAGAACCTGCTCAACCCGGGCGACACGCCGCACGACAACCTCGAGTTCCTGTTCTTCTGCGCCGCCGTGATCCAGGCAGTCAACGAGTACCAAGGTCTGCTGCGCGCCTCGATCGCCTCACCTGGACAGGATCATCGCCTGGGCGCCAACGAGGCGCCGCCGGCGATCATCTCGATCTTCCTGGGCGCGGAGCTCGAGCGCGTGTTCGGCGTGCTCGAGCGGGGCGAGACCTCCGAAACCCAGGAGCAGTCGTTCCTGGGCCTCGGCACGCCGGTGCTGCCGCAGCTGCCAATGCACGGCGGCGACCGCAACCGCACCAGTCCGTTCGCGTTCACCGGCAACAAGTTCGAGTTCCGTGCCCTCGGCTCGAGCCAGTCGCCATCGCTGCCCAACACGGTGCTCAACACGATCGTGGCCGAGGCCATCGATGAGCTGGCCGACGAGCTGGCGAAGGCGCTCGAGGGCGCGCCGCCGCCGGGTGATCCGGGCCGCGAGGCTGCGATCGAGGCCGCGCTCCGGCCGATCCTGCAGCGCAGCTACGCGGAGAACAAGCGGATCGTGTTCGGCGGCGACAACTATGACGAAGCGTGGCACGCCGAGGCCGAGCGCCGGGGTCTCTTGAACCTGCGCGCCACGCCGGACGCGTTGCCGTATCTCATCTCCGACGAGACGGTGACCGTGTTCGAGAGCCACAACGTGCTCTCGCGCCGGGAGCTCGAGTCCCGGCACGAGGTATTCCTCGAGCAGTACGTCACCAAGCTCAACATCGAGGCCGAGACCGCGGCGTCGATCGCGCGGACGATGCTGGTGCCGGCAGCGGCGCGCCACCTGGTGCTGCTGCTCGAGGCCCAGCTGGGCGAGCTGGCCTCGGAGACATCGGACCTGATCGCCGAGCTCACGGAGACGACTAAGCGCCTCGAGTCGGCCAATCTGGCCGAGAATCAGCCGGAGGAGCTCGAGGCCCATGCCGAGTACATGCGCGACACCGTGGTCCCGGCGATGGGCGCGGTGCGCGAAGTGGCCGACAAGCTCGAGAAGGTGGTGGCCGACGACCTCTGGCCGCTCCCGAAGTACTCAGAGATCCTCTTCATCAAGTGACTAAGGCGCCGCCGTCAGGCGCCGCCGACAATTCTCCAATCCACGGCTAAAGCCGCGCCTGCCGCATGCCGACCCGAGGGGTACGGCATGCGGCAGGCAATTCCTTCTCCTGGCAACGCAACTTGTAGTTTCGTACCGGGTTCTACGCTACGGTGCAGTTGGTGGCACGCCGTATGACGGAACGCCGCGGGCGCTGGGCGGCCCTGCTCGTCGGGCTGCTCTTGACCGGGCTCGTCTTGGCGCCGAGTGCAGGCGCAGCGCGTAAGGCGGCGACTCATACCGTGCACATGGCCGGCGACGCGCAGGCGCTGGCCGGTCGCGGCATGTGGATCTGGTACGTCTCGCGCTCGAGTGGCGGCACCGTCTCGGGCATCGTCTCCACCGCGCGCCACTACGGCATCAGCACGTTGATCATCAAGAGCTCTGACGGCCCTACCATGTGGTCGCAGTTCAATCCCAGCCTCGTCAGCGAGCTGCACGCCAGCGGGCTGCACGTGTGCGCGTGGCAGTACGTGTACGGCAACGACCCCATCCTCGAGGCGGACGTGGGAGCCGAGGCCGTGCAGGACGGCGCCGACTGCCTGATCATCGACGCCGAGAGTGAATATGAAGGCAAGTACGTCCAGGCGCAGAGTTACATAACTCAATTGCGCAAGCTGATCGGGCAGAGCTATCCGTCGCCTTGGCGGGCTTTCCGTACGGCGACTACCACCCCGGGTTCCCATATTCGATCTTCCTCGGTCCGGGTGGCGCCCAATACAACACGCCGCAGATGTACTGGATGGACATCGGCACGAGCGTCAACACGGTGTACGCGCACACGTACGCGTACAACCGCATCTACGAGCGTCAAATCGATCCGCTCGGTCAGGTGTGGCAGAACCCGCCGGCGGGCCAGATCATTCGTTTCCGCCAACTTTCGCGCACCTACGGTGCGGCCGGCGTGAGCTGGTGGGACTGGCAGCAGGCCAGCACCGCGGGCTGGGGCGCGATTTCGGTAGGCGCCGGCAATCTCACGGACGTCACCCAGACCACCGCCACCCCAATCCTCAAGCTCGGCTCCGTGGGTGACCCGGTGGTATGGGCACAGGAGCACCTGGCCACGGCCGGCTACACGACAGCGATCGACGGCGACTACGGGCCGAGCACACAGACCGCGATCGAGAGCTTCCAGACCGCCCGGGGGCTCACCGTCGACGGAATCATCGGGCCCGCGACGTGGGCGGCGCTGCTTCGCTACGCGCCCGCCTCCGTGGTATGGACCGCTCACGCAGGCGCCACCGTGGCCTCGGCCGCGGTGCGCACCGCTCGGGCCGGCCATAAACCGCTCGTGCTTCAGGTGCCGAAGTCGGCGTACGCGCGCGCACGACGCGACGAGATCGCCGGCGCGGGCGGCGCTGGGTAGCTAAGCCGCCGCGCCGGTCCTCACACCAGGTCGTGCTCGCGCGCGTATGCGACGAGCGCCGCTCGCGTCGTGCGGCCGGTCTTCTGCTGGATGTGTGCCCGGTGCGACTCGACGGTGCGCACGCTCAGGTACAGCCGCGCGGCGATCTCGCCGTTGGTGTAGCCGAGCGCTATCAACCTGAGCACCTCGAGCTCGCGCACGGACAGATCGTCCGGAGGCCCGTCGGACTGCGGCGCGGCGGCCAAGCGCGCTCCCAGTTCGGGATTGAGGTAGGTGCGACCCTCAGCCGCGAGTCGCACCGCCTGCACCAACTCCGAGTCGGCGGCCTCCTTGAGCACGTACCCGATCGCACCCGAGCGCAGCGCCTCCCGCGCGAACGCGGGATCGTTCTGCATCGTGAGCACGACGATCTGCGTCTCGGGCGCGGCCTCGCGCAGACGGGGAATGGCCGGCAGGCTCGACTCCCCCGGCATGTTCAGGTCGAGGATCAGCACGCGCGGGCGATACGCCGCGACCCGACGCTCGGTCGTCGCGACGTCGCCGGCCTCGGCCACAACCTCGAATCCCTCCTCGGCCTGCAACAGCATTCGCAGCCCCGCGCGCACCACCTGATGATCGTCGGCGAGGACGATCGTGATCGGTCCGCCGGACGCTGTCTCCTCCATCGCGCCCACAATACCTCGGGCGCCGCATGATCCGCACGTCCGCGAAACGATGCGCACAACGTGCAACGTGCACGACCTAGCGCCGTAGTACGTAATAACCTCCCGCAAGAACAGGTTCTAGGTGGCACGCGCGCGCGTTACGCAAAGCTTTGCCGCACTAGTTCAGTCCAATCCCTCCTCAACTCCCAACAGGAGACGCGATGCCACCAGCCCGCAGGTCAAGCACGAGCAGGTCAACCGCGAGTAAGTCCACAGCACGCACAGCGAGCCGGTCGCCGGCACGAGCGACGAGAGCCGTTCGCGCACGCGCCGCCTCGACGTCGGCAGCGACTCGTCGTGAGGTGGAGCAGTCGATCACCCGCTTCGAGAAGCGTCTCGAGGAAGCCAACGACGCACTCAAGACGCTTGGCGGCCACCTCGGCAGCGGTGCCCGGGGCAGCTACAAAGAAGTCACCGCCGCGCTCACCGCGCTGCGCCGCAACGCCGCGCGGACCAACAAGCAGGCGCTCAAGGACTTCGACAAGCTGCGCGCGGCGCTCACTCACCCGGGCGCGTCATCGGGTGCGTCTCGCAGCACGAGGGCGAGCTCGAGCTCGTCACGCAGCGGCACGTCGCGCAGCGGCTCACGCGCGTCGGGCAGCCGCCCCACCGCATCCCGTTCGACCGGGTCGCGTTCAACCGCGTCGCGCTCCACGGCGTCGCGTTCGACTTCTTCGCGCTCGCGCGCGAAGAAGAGCTAGCGGCTCATCCCTCCAGCGTGGCGCCGGCGTCGATCTGCATCGGCTCCGGCGCCTCGAGCCCGACTGCGCCACGCACGACGACGTTCGCGCCGAAGGTGACGTCACCGTGCACGACGAGTCGCTCGGCTTGCCGCAGCGAGGGCGCCCCCGCCGGGAACCGCCGCTCGAAGTCGTCGAGCAGTTTGTAGAACTTGGAGTCGAGCTCGACGTAGGGAAGATTCTCCGCGCGTTCAGGTATCGGCGCCACGACCATGTCTTCGTTCGAGAGCGTGTAGACGTCCGAGCGAAGCACGAGCAAGTCGTCTGTCGTCTTGACCGGCGCGAACCGGGTGCGCGGCACGAGCAACAACTGCGCGCCCTTGACGGCACCGATCGCGGCGCCCATCGCGCTCTCGAGCTGAATCACCGCGGGCGAGCTTGAGTCACGCGGATTCACAGTCTTGCGGTTGACGATCAGCGGTAGCTCGAGCACCCCGCCGGTGTCGTCGAGCGTGTCCTTGAGCCCGCCCAGGTCCACCCACAGGTTGTTGGTGTTGTAGTAACGCCAGCGGCGGTAGTCGCGGAAGGACTCCTGGTCCTCGGGCGGGGTCTGCGCGGTCTCGCGCAGAACTAGCTGCCCGTCCGCTCTGCGGCGCGCGATGTGTCCGCCCTTGCGCTCGGCCTCGGTCCCCTGCACCACCTCCATCAGGAACGGGATCTGGTTGTGTTCCATGTGCGCCGGGATGCGCGCGTCGGTGGTCGCGCCGAGGTTGTCGGCGTTCGAGATCATCGCGTAGCGAAACCCCTGATCGAGCAACGCTGACAGCATCCCGGAGCCGCGCAGCGCCGGGTACACATCGCCATGGCCGGGTGGATTCCACTCGAGCGATGGTTCCTTCGGCCAGCCGATCGGCGCGAGCGTCTCCGCGTCGAGCTTGGGCACCATGCTCTGGAGGAAGTCAAGCGGCAGGCCTACGTCGAGCTCGGGATACGCCTGAAGCGCTTGCAGCGTCTCCTCCCGCGTCGCCTGGCTGTTCATGAGCACGAGCGGCAGGCGCACGCCATAGCGCCGGCGCAACGCCAGCGTCTGCCCCACGATGATGTCGAGGAACGAGTGGCCGTCGCGTGCCTCCACCAGCGATTTTGGGCTGCGCAGGCCCATCGTCGTCGCCAGGCCGCCGTTCAGCTTGATCACCGCGACGCGGTCGAGCACGTCGCCGGCGTCCGCGTCGGGAAGCTTCTCGAACTGGTCCACGTCGCCGGCGGGTTCGAGCTCGGCGGTCGGCAGCATCGCCGATTCGCCTCCTTCCAGCCGCTCGTACGCGCTGCGAAAACTGCGGATCGCCTCGTCGGGCTGACCCGCGTCGCGCATCTTCTCCTCTGCTTGTTTGAGGCCGTCGTCGCTCGTCACGGTTGCCCGTAGTATGCCTGCGGGCCGTGCTTGCGCTCGTAATGCTTTTCGCGCACCGCCGACGGGAGTACCTCGGCGTCGGGCTCGACCAGGCGGGTTAGGAGCGCCATCCGTGCTACCTCCTCGAGTGTGATCGCCACCTCCACGGCCTTGGCCGGAGTCGGCCCCCAGCAGAAAGGAGCATGGCCCCTGACCAGCGCGCAGGGAAGCTCGGACGGACTGCGCTCGGCGATCGTCTCCACCAACACGTTTCCCGTCGCGCCCTCGTAGTCAGAGGCGATCTCCTCCTCGGTGAGCGCGCGGGTCAGCGGGATCGGTAACGCGCACAGGTCGGCATGGGTGGTTCCGAGCACCGGGATCTCGCGCTGCGCCTGAGCCCACGCAACGCTCCAGGTGGAGTGTGTATGCACGATCCCGCCGATCTCCTCGAATGCGCGGTAGAGCACCAGGTGCGTGGGAGTGTCGGTCGAGGGGCGACGCTCTCCGCCGACGACGTTGCCGTCGAGATCCAGCACCACTATGTCCTTCGCGGTCAGGGTGTCGTAGGCCACTCCGCTCGGCTTGATCGCCACGAGGCCTTGCTCACGGTCGATTCCGCTCGCGTTTCCCCAGGTGAGCGGCGCCAGCCCGTGCGCCGGCAACGCGCAGTTCGCCGCCAGAACTTCGTTCACCAGCTCCGTCAGCGCCAAGGCGAATCAGATTTCGACGTAGTCGATTTCGAGCAGCTCGGCGAGCCTCCGCCACCGGTCGGCGTGCTCGCCAAGGTTGGTCACGAAGTGGTGGGGCCCGCCCAGGCCGAGCCACTCGTCCATGAACGAGCTCATTCCCTGCTCAGGGCGGAAGTGGAAATAGTGCATCTCGACCTTCGGAAGCTCCGGGGTATCCAGCACCTCGCCGCGCCCCACCACCAGCCGGTAGAGCTCTCCCTCCAGCGGTACGAGTGCCGCGGTGGTGGCCGGTCCCGGCTCGGCGGAAAACACAGGGGTGGGCGGGTTGTCGAGTCGGCCGATACCCAGCTCGCGGTCGATCAATCGGATCGGTCGGTCCTTTCGCGCGATCCTCCAGTTGCCCTCCCCCATGTGGCTGATCAGCACCGAGTCCAGCTCCCAGTCCATCGCGTACATCTCCGAGAAGTGCGCATCGCCGATCATCGTTTGCGCTGCGCACATCAACGACGCGGTGTTGGTGTCGCCCTCGGCTGCGAAGCCGTAGCCGTCGGCCATCAGATCCGAAGCGGCCAGGAGCGGCAGTTGCTCGAAGCGTCCATCGCCTCCGATCGAGTCGAAGTGAAACGAGAAGCCGGCATAACCCTCGTCCTCGAGCAGTCCACGCAGCGCGACCTCGAACCGCGCCGCGTAGGCGTGGCGTCCGCGAGGCAAGTCGGAGGACACCTCGAACTGGTTGTGGTGCCTGTCGATCACCGCGTTTACGTCGGCGTCGGAGACCATGTCGATACGCGCCACCAGCGGTCCAAGATCCTCACTGATCACCGTCGGTCCGATCCGCCGCAGCATCGCCGGCGGGTCGTAGCGGATGTCGCCCATGCCGTTCATCGGGTAACCGAGCAGGCCGATCCGCGTGCGCCTGAGCTCGGTGATCGCCTGGGCCGCGCGGGCCCAGTCCTCGAACGCCTGCTCGAACTCCGGCGATTGCCAGTCGCCGGTGACGATCGAGAACGGCACGCCCGCGCGCAGCAGCGCGTTGGCCTGATCCTGGGCGCCGTGGATCCCCTGGTTGTAAGTGAGGTCGGCCATATCCCACTGCGGGGTCACACTGCGCTCGGGCTGGATGTTGGCCAAAAGCAGCGGCACGGGCGTTTCGAGCATTGCGCGGACCGTGCGCAGCGCCGGCCCATAGGTGAGCATCACAATTGCGATCCCGTCCACCTCGCCTGCGACGAGCTCGCGCGCGATTGCCTCCACGTCCTCGCGGTTGCGAGCGGGCCGGAGGAAGCGCACGTCGGCGACCCCGGCCAGCCGCTGCGCCACCGACTCCGCGTAGCGTGCCTGGCGTTCGGTGATGCCCAGGATCATGTCGTCGTACAGCTCCTGCATGATCCCCAGCAGGCCGATGCGAGGTTGCCGGCTCGTGCTCACGCGTCTGTCCTTTCCGTGCGGATTCGCTTAAGCTCGTGCACAAGCCGGACCTCGGAGCGACCGAGCATGTCGTACAGCGTGCGGTAGATCTCGTACACGCGGTCGTAGGTCTTCTTGGCCTTGAGGTTCGGTTCATAGGTGCGCACGCGCCTGGGCCGCGTCGCTTCGATCGCTGAGCCGATGTTCTCGTATGCGCCCGCCGCCACCGCTCCGAACAGCGCAGCGCCGCGCGCCGGGATCTCGCTGACCTCGGGCACATCCACCTGGCGACCGCTCGTGTCAGCCAGCAGCTGCATCATCAGCGGGCTGCGCTCCGCGATCCCGCCGCACGCCACCACGCGGTCGAGCGCGACTCCGTGCTCCTCGAAGTTGTCCATGATGCGGCGGCTGCCGAAGGCGATCGACTCGAGCAGTGCGCGATAGATCTGCTCGCGCGTGGTGTGCAGGCCGAGGCCGAAAATCGCGCCGGTGAGATCGGCGTCGGCGAGGATCGTGCGGTTGCCGTTCCACCAGTCGAGCGCCACCAGTCCGGTCTCGCCCGGAGCGATCCGCGCAGCTGATTCCTCGAGCGCGCCGTAGCTCCCCGAGTCCATGACCAGCCGCTCCACGAACCACGCCAGCATGTCGCCCAC
>Ga0187781_10002394_pt1 | contig 14296 bp, 11 predicted proteins | sample 0715_SJ02_MP02_2_FD_132447 | JGI IMG/M metagenome (GOLD analysis project Ga0187781, IMG submission 132447) | Tropical peat soil microbial communities from peatlands in Department of Meta, Colombia - 0715_SJ02_MP02_20_MG | ecosystem: Environmental > Terrestrial > Soil > Wetlands > Peat | place...
GCGCTCTTGCGCAACGGATTAGGATAGCCTAAACAGGCAGAAAGAGGGCGCTCCGAGGAATTCGGAGCGCCAGCTTATTGGTGGGTCAGTAATTTCGATGATCTACGGCTGCTTTGGAGCTTCTTCCGTCTTCTTCGCAAACGAACGAACCAGGTGCACGAGGTTCCAACGAATTTCTTCCTTGGTGCGGTCGCCTTCCCCGCCGACCATTTTCCCCTTCCCATTCGTAATGATGTAGAACAATGCTCCATCTGTGTACTTGGATAGGGCTGCGGGGTCGCGCCAGTCGCTCAATTGCAATTTCATGTCGTCGGCCAGCTCGCCTTTCCCGTCGCCGTCTCTCCCGTGACACATGGCACAGTGGTATCCGTACAACTTTCGCGCCTCCGCCAGCCCCTCTGCGTTCGCCTTCACCGGGTTTTTCTTGTCGGTGTCTTGCGGAGCCGCGGCCGCAGCCGGCTCGGCAGATTGCGTTGATTTCGATTTGTCGCTTGTGTCTTGCGATTGTGCCAGAGCGACACCCAGACCGATAAGCAAAACTACACTGAGGAATGAAACAACACGTCCCATACTCACCCCCTGATGTCCGAGGAGCGAAGCGGAGATTACCTGCTCCCGATTCTACGCCCAGCTGCTAACCAAGGAAAGTGCAGTGATAGGGTTAGCCAGCGTCTAGCGCGTGCCTTGCGCCGGGCAGGGTGTGCGACGCCTACGCGCCGGAACCCTTCGCGCGTTGCAGCGGCTCCTCGCTGGAAGCCTGAAGTGGTTGGTCGGTTTCGTTCACGGAAGCTCCGGGCAAGTCGGCTTTTTGCGCCTCGGCTTGCGGGACGGCGACCTTGCTATGCAACACCGCCCCATCTTCGATGACGATGCCGCGGGTCTCCATCGGACCGGTCAGCTTGCCGGTGCTCCAGATGTGCACGCGCTCGCAAGCCCGAAGTGCGCCAATGACTTCGCCGCGAATCTCCACGATGCGCGCCTCGATTTCTGCGTTGACCCGGGAGTTCGGGCCGATGGTGAGAGTCCCACTGCCGAGGCTTATCTTCCCTTCGAGATCACCGTCCAGAAAGAAATCCCCCTGACCCGAGATTTCTCCCTTGATCTTGATGCCTCGATTCACGGCAGCCGGCGTATTCATAGAATCTTGCTCCAGCGAGCCCGCGTGCGGCCCACCGGGAGAGGATTTTAGCTTGCTGTCCTCTTTCCGCCACATGAAACACCTCCCTCAATAGCTAAATTCTTGCTAGAAGCTTATCACTACACACTGAGCGGACAATTAGCAATTCGTCTGTGAGGAAGTCCTGCGGCGTGACTACCCAAAGACGCTGGAAGGGGCGACCTCGCCGAAGATCTCCGCACCGGCTGGGTGTTAGTTCATTCTTGCTTATTGCAGCAGGCAGGGGCGCCGCTAGTCCCGGCTCCATCCATCTATGTTGCCAGAACTTGCGCCGAGTTTACGGTTGTTTGGAGATTTGTGTCAATGGTACTTTGCAGCCGCTCGTCGCCTCGGAATCCCGCTGACCGGCGGTAAAACGGCTGGATTCACGGATGCGCGTGCGCAGGCCATCGATTATCACTGGAATCGGATTCCTGGGGACTCCGCGCACGACAAAAATCATGAGTGCCGCTTCTCCAGGCGCGTCGGCGCTGGAAGTGATCCCAACACCCTGGACGCCTGACTGCTTCATCAATTCGGCGGCATGGGCGGTGTGCACGGCCGTGGCACGAACTAATTCCTCATCGGAGAGCGCCTGCACTGCGAAAGTGTTGACAACAGGCGCGATGCGCTGAGCGGTCTCCATCTCGAAGACCCCGTGTGGGCCAACAGGAGCAGCTTGCACGATGCGCGTGGCAACGCCGTCGAGTTCATCCGGCAACGGCGAAGGAATCTGGCTCGGATTTATGACCAGGACTACCGCAGCTTCTCCGGGATGGTCGATGCTCGCACCCACGCCAATCGCTTGAATGTAAGGGTTGGACAGCAATTCCGGAGCGTGGATGTCGCGCGCGCGTTCGGCTTGCGCCAGCAGTGGCGGCGAAATGGCTGGAGCTGTCGCTGGAATCGCTTTCACCGCGTTCACCGGCAGCGTGCAGCCGGCGACCTGGTGCGGGGAAGTCGTGCCCACAAACGCGGGACGGTTGCCCTGTGCGTCCTGCAAGGCGCTTAACACGTCGGCTACGGGATTGCCGACGGTGTCTGTGTCCGAGCCGCCATACAGAAGGGCCAGAGGATCGGCGGTGTTCTGGTCCACAATGAGAGAGCCCGAATCACCCGAGGCGCTAAAAGTTCCGCCGCTAACGGACACTTGACCAGTGTAGGTCATCGAGAAAGTGGAGCCCGTACTACAGCCGGTCTGGTAGCTCACTGTGGTGATTACGTCGATCGCGTCAACCGTCGAGCAGGTCAATCCCGAGGTGCGCCCACTTTTGGCGACGTCTTCCCCGATACTCGCGGTTACTCCGTTGCCGGCATGCGGCGGACCCGCATCAGGCGTGCCTCCTGTAGACGTCGCGCCGAGCGACAAAATATTCCCCGACGTATCCACCGTTCCAGAGACGATTTGCGCGATAGCGGCATCCACGTTGGTACCTGTGGTCTGAAGATTCACGAACTGCGTCAAGGTGCCAACTGTCGTAGTGCCGCTGGTCGAGCAATTGGAATCCGTCAGGCCAGGTTGGATGATGGCATCGCCGATCTGCGCGCTGTCGCTTCGAGCGAGAACGTGGTTGTTGCTGAGGATGTAAAACGTGCCGTTGCGCTCCAAGAGGGACCCCAGCGTTCCGCTACAGCAGTAGATGTACTTGCCCTGCACACTCGAATCGTTCGCATTCCCACCCGAGGTGCCGAGTTCGATGGGTATGTTCTGCGGCTGTTGGTTGGCATTGGTTGCGCTAATCAGGACGCTTGCAGAACTGGACTTGGTAGTGTCGGCTTGCGACACGGCGCTGACAGGAAGGCTAGCGGGATTCGGCACCTGAGCCGGAGCGGTGTACAAACCCGTGGCGGTAATCGTGCCAACGGTGGAGTTTCCTCCGCTGATGCCGGCCACCTGCCAGGTCACGGCGGTATTCGTTGTGCCGCTTACCGTAACCTGAAAGGCTAATTGCTGGTTCACGACCAGGCTCGCGGCACGCGGCGTGACGCTTACGCTCACAACGGATGCGCCGGAATTTCCTCCCGAGTTTCCTCCGCTGTTCCCACCATTGCTCGAGCTGCCCCCGGAGCTGCAACCTACCAGGAGAACAGCAAGAGCCGAGGTGAAAAGAACAGCACACGTGCGACCCATGACACACCCCATGGCGTCCATTCCATTTTCAGGCTAGCACGCGCTCCTGGCGGGGGCTGGGAAGCGCAAATCTTACGTGACCTATCGACCGCCTGTACGGCGGAACAGGTAATCGAGGGCAAATGGTTGAGATGAATGGAGCGGGTCGGGAGGATGCCCGCGTCGCCAGAACACCGCCCCCGCTCATCAGTCGAGATCGCGCCAGTTCGGCCCTACGCCTATTTCCACGACCAGAGGCACCACGAGCTTGTAGGCGTTTTCCATTTCGTGTTTCACCAGCGCTTCCACGGGTTCTTTTTCCTTAGGCGGCACTTCAAACAGCAGTTCGTCGTGCACCTGCAAAATCATTTGCGATTCCAGCTTCTCTTCGCGCAGCCGCCGATCAATAGCAATCATCGCCATCTTTATCAAGTCGGCCGCGGTTCCCTGGAGCGGGGAATTCAGCGCGGTGCGTTCAGCGAAGTTTCGCAGTTGCATTTGCGGCGAATTGATTTCGGGGATGGGACGTATGCGGCCGAAGAGCGTTTTGGCTATGCCGGTCTTGCGCGTTTCCACCAGCACATTATCGAGATACTCTTTCACGCCGCGATACCGTGTGAAATACGCGCTAATGAATTGCGCAGCTTCCTTTTGCGCGATGCCGAGCTGTTTCGCCAGCCCAAACGCCGAAAGGCCGTACATAATTCCAAAGTTGATGGCCTTCGCGGCCCTGCGATGCTCGCCGGTCTGCGCGAGGGGGCCCACACCAAACACTTCCTGCGCGGTGCGTGCGTGAATGTCCTCCCCATTGCGGAAGGCTTTTACAAGCACCGGATCCCGCGCAAAATGGGCCATGATGCGCAACTAAATCTGCGAATAATCTGCGGATAGGAGCACCTTGCCCTTCTCGGCGACGAATGCCGCCCGGATTTCACGCCCCAGTTCGGTTCGTATCGGAATGTTCTGCAAATTGGGGTCGCTAGAACTGAGCCGGCCTGTGGCCGTTCCCGTCTGCGAAAAACTCGTGTGGAGCCGGCCGGTCTGCGGATGAATCAAGTGCGGCAGCGCGTCCACATAAGTCGATTTTAGTTTCGCGATTTCGCGATATTCGATGACTTTTGCTGGCAGAGGATGTTGGTCGGCCATCTCCTCCAGGACATCCGCGGCCGTCGAACGCATTTTCGCTTTGCCTCGCCGCGCCGGTCCCTGCAGATTCAATCTATCGAACAGAATCTCTGCGAGCTGTGTGGGTGAATTTACGTTGAATTCGCAGCCCGCCAGGTTCCAGATGTCCTGCTCCAAGCGCCGGACCTCCTGCTCCATCGACGCGGACATTTTCTGCAGTGCCTCGGGATCAACGAGAATGCCTGCGCGTTCCATGCCGGCAAGCACGGAAGCTAACGGCAGATCGATTTTTTCGTAAACCTCAGCCAGACCTTGTTTCTCGATTTGCTGACGCAGCAGCGGAGCCATCCGTTGCAAGTAGTCGGCACGTTCGCCTGTGCCTCCGCCGATGGGCACATTAAACACGCGGAAGACCACTTCGGCGAAATCGTGCTTGGTGGTGGTTGGCCGCAACAGGTAATCGTAAAGCTGCGTGGCGTGAACCAGGTTTTCGGCTTTCCCGGTCAGCAACTGGAAAAGCTTGGGATCGTGGACGATTTTGGGCCGCTTGGCATCGCGAAGGGCGGGTTGAAGAGCTTCGAGCGCTTCGCCCTTCTCGTCGGCCCAGATGGCGCGGCCCTCGTTGGCCTTAGAGGAAAGCTCGATGCTCACCAGGTGAGTGCCAAATCCCTCCGACTCGCGTCCCGCCAAGTCCAAATTCAGCCATAGCGAAAGCGGGGCGTCGGGAGGAATCTGCTTCAGATACTTCTGAACCTCGCTGGTATTGGCGAGCTGGAGATAATCCCTCTTCTCAGCACCGGTGGACGCCGCTGCTTTACTGCTGGCACTCACTCCCGGAGCGTTGATTTTTTCGAGGGCGCCGCTCGCCAGCAATTCTTTTAGCAGCGAATTGAACCCCAGTTCGCGGTAAAGCGCATAAAGCGCCGCGGCATCCGGGTCGCCGAACTTTAGTTCTTCCAGGTCCAGGCTTACTGGCACATCACGTTCGATGGTCGCGAGCTTCTTGCTCATCATCACCTGTTCTTTTTGCTGTTGCAGCGCCTCGCGATAACGCTTGTTCGGCACCTCATCCGCATGTTCCAGCGCGCTTTCAACGGAACCGTATTTCTGGATTAATTCGGTCGCGCCTTTTTCGCCAATTCCTTTGGCCCCCGGAATGTTGTCGACGGTGTCGCCTAACAGCGCCATCAAATCGATCACCTTTTTGGGAGGAACGCCGAGAATCTCCTCCACCTTCTTCGCGTCCACAAGGGTGTCCGCCTTCGCGCCGCCAGAGCCGGTCCGAAGAATCCGTACTCCTTCATTCACTAATTGCATCATGTCTTTGTCATTGGAAATGACCAGCACGTCTAGGTTCTTTCCGGCAGCTTGCTTCGCCATCGTACCGATCACGTCGTCGGCCTCGTAGCCATCGAATTCCACAATGGGCAATCGCAGGGCCTGGCAAAGACGCCGCACGTACGGCAACTGCAGGCTCATTTCGTCCGGCATGGGAGGGCGGTGTGCTTTGTACGATTCGAACAACTTGTCGCGGAAGGTGGGCTTGATGGTATCGAACACAATGCCGATGTAATCCGGCCTGTAGTCTTTAATCAGCCGCCGAAGAATATTGGCGAAGAGGAACGGAACCTTGGTAGGTGTGCCATCCGGTGCGTTCATGCGTACCATGGGCGCATAAAACGCCCGGTACACATGTGCCATGGCATCCACAAGAAATAGTTTCTTTGAACTTCCTTTTTCTGCGCCCACCGGGCGAGTATAACAAAGCAAGCTCCGAGAGACGAAAGAAGGGCGGCCGTGCAATCAGAGCCGAGCTTTTTCCTCACGACACAACGCCTGGGATTCCGGCCGTGGTCTCCGGACGATCTGCCATTAGCTTTGGCCCTATGGGGAGACATCCAGGTAACGCGTCTCATCGGTGGACCGTTCTCCGAAAAGCGGATCCAAGAACGTAATTCGCCTCTGAGTCATTAGGGGCCGAAGGCCTGTTCGCGGGTCATCATCCGGAAAATCTAGCTTCGCGGAAGGTATTGTCGAAACTTGGATTTCGTTTTACGCACGAGGAACTCTACGCGCCAACCGGGAAAATGCACAGTTGCTATCTTTTGAGCTTCCCGAAGAAGTAGTTCTCAACTGACAATGCCGAGGGGTTTTGCCACTTCCGCGAGTGTCTCCGCAGCTTTCAGGAGGTGCTCGCGCTTGTGCGCTGCGCTGACAATGGCGCGCAAGCGGGCTTTCCCTTCGGCAACCGTGGGATAGCCGACGGCCGGGGCGAAGACTCCAGCTTCGAAGAGTTTCCGCGAGAACTCAAACGCTTTTGCTGCATCGCCCACGTGAATCGGAACAATCGGCGTTTCGCTGGCTTTGAACTCAAAGCCACGCTTCTTCAGCTCGCGTTTGAAGAATTTCGTGTTGGCCCATAATTTCTTGACTAGCTTTTCGCCTTCCGTGGAATCCAAAAGCGTGAACGCCGCCTGGCACGCCGCCGCTGTAGCCGGGGGATGCGAGGTCGAAAACAGAAACGGGCGCGCGCGCAGATACAGGTAATCGATTAGGTCACGCGAGCCGCACACATAGCCGCCCATCGAGCCGATGGCTTTGCTGAGCGTGCCGACTTGAATGTGCACACGGCCGTGGCAATTAAAGTGATCGACCGAACCGCGTCCATTACGGCCAAGCACGCCACTGGCGTGTGCGTCGTCCACCATCATGATGCAGCCGTATTTCTCCGCGAGGCTGCAAAGCGCCGGAAGCGGCGCAATATCACCATCCATGGAGAACACCCCGTCCGTAATGATCAGTTTCTTTCCAGGGAACGAGGTGTGCTCTTGCAGGATACGTTCGCAGTCCTGGATGTCTTTGTGCTTGAAGACTTTGATAGTGGCTTTCGACAGCCGCGCCCCATCGATGATCGATGCGTGATTCAGCTCATCCGAAACAATCAAATCGTCTTTACCTAGGATCGCCGAGACGGTTCCCGCATTGGCGGTGAATCCGGACTGGAACACTACACAAGCTTCCACATTCTTGAATCGTGCGATCTGTTCTTCCAGGTCCATGTGCAATTTCATCGTGCCGGCGATGGTGCGCACCGCTCCGGCTCCCACGCCGAGCTCGCGAACCGCTTCGATCGAGGCTTTGCGAAGCGCTTTATGCGAGGTCAATCCCAGGTAGTTGTTCGACGCGAGATTGATCACTTCGCACCCATCGAAGAGACACACCGGCTTTTGTTCGCCTTCCAGAATGCGCAACTTCGGCGCTACACCCTTCGACCGCAAATCCTGCAGTGTGTCGCTCACATACTGCAATGGACTCTGCTTTGTCGTTTGCGCTCCCGATTCCTCCATGCCTTCTTCTCCTGCTCCATTAACAGACCAATCGCTTATTTGTGCAAGCCGTTCGGGTACATCAAAATCTTGCCCGCGAGTCCGCTTTGCAGCCTCGAAAAGGCCGTCTCGAAATTTTCGAGTTCCAAACGCTCGCCGAACAGCGGCTCCAGATTCACGCGCCCCGCCTTTAGCAGCGCCGTCATTTGCACCCAAGTGTCATACATGCGCCGGCCGTAGATGCCCTGCACGGTGGCGCCTTTGAAAATCACATACTCAACGAGATCGAGCGGCACATTCTCCGTGGGAATTCCCAGCAGCGAGGCGCGACCCCCTGCCCGCAGCGCTCTGAAGCCCTGCTGGATTGCCGCGGGATTCCCGCTCATTTCGAGTAGTGCGTCCACGCCCGTGCCGCCGGTGGCGTCTTTAATGCGCTTGACCGGGTCTTCTGCGGCGGGATTCAGGACAAAGTCGGCACCCATTTCCTTGGCCATTTGCCGCCGATGGTCGTTGGTCTCTGTAGCAAACACGGTCGAACTGCCGCAAGCCTTGGCGATGGCGATGGACATCAACCCAATCGGGCCGCAACCCGTCACTAGCACGGTCTGTCCGGCGATCGGGCCCGCCAGCACGGTGTGGACAGCATTGCCGAGGGGATCGAGAATGGCACCGTAATGTTCGGGAATCGCCGGATCCAGCTTCCAGATGTTGGTCGCGGGAATTCTGACGAATTCCGCGAACGCGCCGTCGATATCGATGCCAATAATTTTGAGGTTCTGGCAGATGTGCGCCTGACCAAGCCTGCATTGGTGGCAATGCCCGCAATTCACGTGCATTTCAGCGCTGACAAAGTCACCCGGCTTAACAGCGGTAACTTCCTCGCCGATACGTTCCGCGTGGCCGCAGAATTCGTGTCCCAGAGTGAGCGGTGGCTTGATACGCCCCTGTGACCAGCGATCCCATCCGTAGATGTGGAGATCCGTGCCGCAAATGGACGTTGTTCTTACGCGCACCAGGACATCGGTGGGTCCAATCCCCGGCACACTTAAATGTTCGATCTGTAGACCCCTTCCCGGTTTGGTTTTCCGCAACGCCTTCATCGTCGCAGGCATTCAGGTAGGCTCCTCACGTAGGCAGGTTCCTGTTGCGCAGACACCCATGCTAGCACAAGCGCAGAACGCACTTCAGCGTGGGCTATCACGTGGATGTTAGATAACGCCGGGCACTTCCCTTCGGCTCGAGTCTTCACTTTCTCGCCGTCGTGCGCATCGAATAGAGGTGAAATCTACTGGTGACCTCGACGTATCATAGACAGAGCTTATGACTGACCCTAAGCCAGCCGTGCAGCTGGAGCATGTTTCCCGCCACTACACTATGGGCGAAAGCAGCGTGCGAGCCGTCGATGACGTCTCTCTGACCATCTCGTCTGGAGAATTTCTCGTCTTGCTGGGTTCCTCGGGCTCCGGCAAATCCACATTGCTCAATTTGATTGCGGGGCTCGATCGGCCCACTTCCGGCAACATTCAAGCGAACGGGCAGAATCTAGCCTCACTTTCGTCCTTGGAGCTTGCGCGGTACCGGTGCAACACCATTGGCATGGTTTTTCAGTCCTTCAATCTGCTCCCGAGGATGACACTGGAGGAGAATGTCGAGCTTCCTTTGCGATTAGCGGAGGTTGATCGCGCGGAACGCACTGTGCGTGTCCGGGAAGCTCTCGAGAGCGTGCGGCTCTCGCATCGTGTTGGTCATCGGCCCACGGAGCTCTCTGGCGGCGAACAGCAACGCGTGGCCATTGCGCGAGCTCTGGTGAACCGCCCCAAGATTCTGCTAGCGGACGAACCCACGGGCAATCTGGATTCCGCAACGGGTGAAGCTATCCTTTCCCTTTTACGGGAACTGCAATCGCCATTGCGAATGACGATCATCATGGTTACGCACGAACGGCCCTTGGCCGAGCAATTCGCGGATCGCCTGGCCACCATGGGAGACGGCAAACTTCTCTCCAGCGCTCCAGTCGCGAAAGGTGTGCGGCAATGAAGCCACGCGACTTGACCGACCTGGCATTACGGAATCTCCGCGAAGCTATTCTGCGCAACGCCCTCACTACGCTGGGAGTGGCTGTCGGCGTGGCATCGCTTGTCGCTATGCTCTCGCTCGGCGTGGGACTGCAGCAACTTGCTTCCAAGCGGCTGTCGCAGAGCGGGCTTTTCGACACCATCTTCGTGACACCGAAAAACAGTTTTCGCGGAATGGGGCGCCCGCAGCGCGAAGTGGTTTCCGACAAACCACCGCGCCCGCTGGACGACGACGCGCGCAAGGAACTCGAGAAGTTGCCGAATGTGATCGAGGTCTATCCACAAATCCGCTTCTTCACCGAAGTGCGCTTCAATAACAAGCCCTTCGGAACCGTTGTCGCAGGCATGCCCGAATCTTCCCGCAATGCCGGAGCCTTCGACGGCATGCAAGGCAACTTCTTCTCCTCGCCCAAGGCTAACGAAGCCATTCTGCAAATCGAGTTCGCCAAGGATCTGAGCGACAAACCCTCCTCGCTCGTTGGCCAGCAACTCACCCTGCGTTACGCCGAGCGCCAGGCGATCCCGTCCACAAGCGCGGATACGGGCGCCGACACCACGGGCGGCTTCTCGGTCGTTCCGAAGGAATTGCAACTCAAAATCATCGGTATCGTCGAGACCGAGCCTGCCGCAGGCTACGGCGGCTATGGCAATGCACGCTTGCTCATGCCGCTCCAGACCGCCTCCACACTCCGCGCCGCGCAAGTAAACGATCTTCGAGACATCGTGCGCGGTAACACGGAAAATAAAGCTACCTATGCCTCTCTCTCCGTCCGTGCCAAATCTCCTTCGCAGGTCGAAAAACTCGAAGCCTCCATCAAGGGCTTGGGCTTTAACGCCTTCTCCCTCCTCGACGCCTCCAAATCCCTGCAGACCTTCTTCCGCGTCTTCGATTCCCTGCTCGGCATCTTCGGGAGTCTCGCGCTCGCGGTGGCGACACTCGGCATAGTCAACACTCTCGTCATGGCCATCCTCGAACGCCGCCGCGAAATCGGCGTCCTGAAAGCCCTCGGCGCTGCGGATACCGACGTCCAGCAACTCTTCTTCGTCGAGGCCGGCGTTATGGGTTTTCTAGGTGGGATCCTCGGCGTAGCCTTCGGCTGGCTACTCGGCCGCGCCATCACCTTCGGCACCAATGTGTATCTCCAGCGCCAAAGCCTCAACCCCATCGATTTATCTTCCGTCCCGTGGTGGCTGATGATCGGGGGCGTGATCTTCGCCGTGATTGTCAGTTTAATCGCCGGCCTTTATCCTGCTTCCCGTGCCGCCAAGCTCAATCCCATCGACGCGCTGCGCTATGAGTAGCGCGCGCCTCGTCTTACTGTGTCTCTTGTTGCTAGCAACCGCGCCATTCACCCTCGCCGCCACTGGTCGTGTCGAATGCAATTCCGTTCCCAGCAAAATTCTCGCCCACCCTGTCCCCTACTGCATCATCCTTCCGCCCTCCTTCGACGCCGATAAATCGCGCCGCTTCCCGATTCTCTATTTCCTGCACGGCCTAGGCGACAACGAGCAATCTTTCATCCACACTGGCGCCTGGAATCTCACCGAAGACTTACGCGAACAGGGCCAGATACCCGAATTCCTGATTGCCACACCGCATGGTGGAGCAAGCTTCTACATTAACTCCAGAGACGGCAAAACGCGTTACGAGGATTTCCTGTTGCTGGAGTTCTTTCCCTTCATCGAAAAGCGCTATCGTGCCGCTCCGGGGCGCACGCATCGCGCCATCGCCGGTATCTCCATGGGCGGCTACGGCGCTTTGCATCTGGCATTTGGCCATCCGCAGCTTTTTAGCTCCGTCAGCGCGCACAGTGCTGCGCTCATCGAGAAATTACCTGTCTTTCTCGGCCCCACTCCCAATTCCCCGCGCTCTCGCGTCCTGGGGGAAGTTTTCGGTACTCCGCCTGATGAGGTTTTCTGGCAACGCAACAGCCCGCTTACGCTGGCACGCACCGCCGACCTCAAAGGCTTGAAAATCTACTTCGACTGCGGCGATCAGGACGACTACGGGTTCGATTCCGGCGCAGCCTCACTCGACAGAATCCTCAGCGCTCGCCACATTCCTCACGCCTACCACCTCTATCCCGGGCGTCACGATCCTGCATATTTTGCCGAGCATTTGCCGGCTTCGCTAATGTTCGCGTCGCGCGGATTCAGCAACTAGCTCGTGGAAGCCTTGTTCCGTTGTAGAATACGAGTCGATTTTCATGCTGCTCGCGAGGAGGCTTGCGGTGCGCCGCGTCCTTTGTTTATTCGGATTCTTGGCTCTTTGCTTTCCGACACGCTTCTTTGCGCAAGAAAAACCCCCAGCGACCGTTGTGATCCCCACGGCCGGCGCTCGTCTGGAGTTTCTGGATGAAGTCTCCTTCTATGAGCAGCGGTTTTTGCGTCTGGCCGATGCCATTCCGGAGGAAAAGTACAATTGGCGTCCGAGCGAGGGTGTTCGCTCAATCGGCGACGTATATATGCACGTGGCCACTATGAATTATGGAAATGCCCGAACGCTCGGTACCCCGTTGCCCGCAGGTGTTGATCCCAAGGCGATGCTGGCATCCGCAGGTGACAAAACAAAAGTCATTCAGGTGCTGAAGGACTCTTTCGCCCATTTCCGGAATGCCATTCTCGCCGTCAAGGATTCCGATCTCGACAAAGAGATCAAGACTCCGCGGGGGCAAACAACCATTCGAGGCTCTTTTTTCCAGATATCCGGCAGCTTTGGCGAACACCTCGGCCAATCCATTGCTTACGCTCGTTCGCTAGGAATCGTTCCTCCGTGGACGGCGGAGCGCCAGCAGCAGGAATCGGAAAAGCCCAAGCCTTAGGGTTTAGCGTATCGAGTGGGGGAACCATGGAAAAAGTGACCGGGATTGGTGGTGTGTTCTTCCGGGCGCGTGATCCCATCGCCCTGGCGTTCTGGTATCGCGAATATCTGGGAATCGATCTGGTGCCCGAGGATTACGAGCAGCCGGGCTGGCGGCAGCAGGCGGGCCCGACCGCGTTCGCACCTTTTCCGGAGAACACGGACTATTTTGGCGATCGCGACCGCCTATGGATGATCAATTTTCGCGTCTCGAACTTGGATGCCATGGTGGAACAACTGCGAGACGCTGGTATCGCGGTGGAGATTGACCCGAATAATCCCTATCCAAATGGCCGCTTCGCCCGCACTCACGACCCCGAAGGCAACCCCCTCGAACTCTGGGAACCCTCGGGGCGCGACGCGTAACTTGCCTGAGTAGATCGGTAAGACACCTTTCCTCATGGACTCTCTGCTATCATGCCTCGATTGCAAAAAACGGAGGGCGGATGAGCTTCGCGCAAAGGCTCGAAGAGGTCCGTAGAGGATTTGAAAGGCCATTCTGGGTCGCGAACATCAGCGAACTGTTTGAACGGCTGTCGTACTACGCGGCATTCGCGTCACTGGCACGCTATCTACACGAAACACTAAATTTCCCCACGCAGCGAGCTGCCGACCTGTCCGGGCTTTTCGGCGGGCTGGTGTGGTTCCTGGCGATCTTTGGAGGGGCGGTTGCCGACCGGCTCGGATTCCGCCGGGCCCTTTCACTTGCTTATCTGATCCTGGCAGTTTCTTATTTTCTCCTCGGCTCCATCGGTGCACCTTGGCTGGCCGGAGTCCGAAGCGTGGTGCCGCTAGTAGCGCTGGTGACCTTGGTGTTGATGTTGCCAGCGCTGGGCGTATCCATGGTCAAGCCCTGCGTCGTGGGAACAACCGCGCGTGCTTCGGCTGAAAATGTGCGCTCTATCGGTTATTCAATTTATTACACGCTGGTCAACATCGGCGGCGCGCTCGGGCCATTTGCAGCTTCCTGGGTGCATCGGCACCTGAGCGTAGAGAATGTTTTCCGGGTGGCCGCCCTGAGTGTGCTGCTGATGTTTATCGCGGTGGTTGTCTTCTTTCGCGAGCCGCGAAAACTGGGAGACATCCAAACGGCAAGCTTCGAGGAAACAGCGCGGAATTTCGGCAAAGTGGTGAGTAACCCGAAATTCATGATTTTCCTGCTGATTTTCTCCGGCTACTGGATTGTGTACTGGCAGGAGTTCATCACCCTGCCCATTTACGTGCACGACTACGTAGACCCGAAGGCAGACACGGAACGCATGCTATCGACCGGGCCGGTGGTGGTGATCGCGTTCACGGTCGTATTCAGTTTGCTGACGCAGAAGATACCTGCGTTTCGTGCGGTAGTCCTGGGCACCCTGATTGCCATGCTGGGTTTCGTGGTTCTCGCATTGCACGCCACTCTGCTGGGCGCCTATGGCACCCTGGTTGTTGTTGCGCTTGGCGAATTAATCCAGCAGCCGCGGTATTACGATTACATCTCGCGGCTGGCTCCTCCCGGTCAACAAGGTACTTACATGGGGTTCGCGTTTCTTCCGTTGGGGATTGGGGCATTTCTGGCAGGACGCATCGGCGGCGCGCTGCTACACCGCTTTGGTGAAGTTCAGCACCGCCCGCAATTATTCTTGTGGGCGCTGACGGCGA
>Ga0187781_10002396_pt1 | contig 14294 bp, 11 predicted proteins | sample 0715_SJ02_MP02_2_FD_132447 | JGI IMG/M metagenome (GOLD analysis project Ga0187781, IMG submission 132447) | Tropical peat soil microbial communities from peatlands in Department of Meta, Colombia - 0715_SJ02_MP02_20_MG | ecosystem: Environmental > Terrestrial > Soil > Wetlands > Peat | place...
ATGTGCGCAGCGATCGCGCTCGCGTCGTTCGGATCCAGCTCGTCGGTCTCGAAAAGTGCCGGCAACAGCTCGCGATCGGCGGGCCGTGCGAGATTGAGCGCCACCGTGTCGCCGAGGGCATCGTACAGCCGGCATCCGGCCCCGGCCGATGTTCGGCCCGGTATCGTCAGGCCCGCCCGCATCGCCCGCTCACCGAGCAAGGTGGTGCCATCGAGCGATGCGAGCGCGGCCGAGCGGCTAGCCCTTGCAAGATGTTGCAAGGCTTGGTCAGCGCAGGCGGCGAGCGGGATCGCAGCGTTCGCATTCATGGGACGTGAGAGTCTACGCGAGGTCGTTGAATTCTCCGACGATGTTGATGGATCATGTGCATTCGCCGATTCGCCGAAGCGGGGACCGGTGTCCCTGCGGCCGAAGCACACGTTTTCTTGCGAGGACTCTATGAAGATTGATTCATCGTTGGTTGCCGTCGTCACCGGGGGCGCTTCGGGCCTCGGATTGGCGACCGTGAAGGCGCTCCGAGCGGCGGGTGCGGCAGTCGCGATCTTCGATCGCAACGAGGAGACGGGCCTGCGCGCGGCCGCGGAGACGGGCGCCACCTTTTGCCGTTGCGATGTCCTGTCGGACGAGAGTGTCGATGAGGCGTTTCGCAAAGCTCGCGCCGCGCAGGGCCAGGAGCGCGCGCTCGTGTGTTGCGCGGGCGGGGGTAACGCCATCCTCACCGCCCGGCGCGACAAGAAGACCGGCGAGATCAGCATCTTTCCGTCGGATCAGTTCGAATGGGTGCTGCGCCTGAACACAGTCGGCACGTTTCGCTGCATCACGCGCTCGGCGGCGGGGATGATGACGCTCGAGCCGATCGACACCGAGCGGGGCGTGATGGTCAACACCGCCTCGGCCGCCGCAACCGATGGACAGATGGGACAGGCGGCGTATGCCGCCGCCAAGGCGGCGATCGTCGGAATGACCCTGCCCATCGCGCGCGATCTGGCGCGCGAGGGCATCCGGATCGTGACGATCCAGCCGGGCGTGTTCGCAACGCCCGCGATGGCAGGCGCCACCCCCCAGATGCTCGAGTCGCTGAGCGCCATGGTGCCGTTTCCCAAACGGCTGGGCCGCCCGGAGGAGTATGCCAGCCTCGCGCTGGAAATGATCCGCAACGGCTATTTCAACGGCGAGACCGTGCGGCTGGATGGGGCCATCCGAATGCAGCCGCGCTGATTCGGGGGGGCGCCCTCGCAATTGCGGTGGCCGCCTCGCGCGACATCCCGCTTCGCGTTGCGTATCGCCAACGTGCGATCCGCCTCACAGCGCGGCGCTTGACAATAGCCGGCTTAGATACTAACGTTGCTTAGTAACTCATTGTTCCGGCAAACCTTTTCCGCCGGTGCGCAGGAGGGAGATCGTGAAGACATCGTGGCTCGTTGCTTTGACCTGTGCCGCCTTGGCTACGCTCAGCGCTGCGGCACAAAATACCACCGGCGGTGCGGGAGCCCCTGCTGTTGCGGAGAAGGGCAAGATGTTGGTGGCCTCGAACGGCTCGCGCCTGGGTATCGTGTACCGAGTCGGCCCCGACGGTTCAGCGCAGATCATCATCGACGGAAAGCTGGTGAGCGTGCCCGCCTCGACACTCTCGAACGTCGGCGGCAAGCTCACCACCTCGCTCAGCAAGAGCGAAGTCCTGGCGCTTCCCTGAGGGCAAGGCGAGCGCCACGCGAGCGCTGACCCGCCGCGTGGCAGTCTGCGGGCGTGTCCGCACGGGCGAGCGGCGGGTGGCGGCAGCGAGCGGCTATTTTGCCGCGGCTCGCAAGGTGTTGGCCGCCGATAGATTGCGGGCCATCCTCTCCAGCAGCTCGTCCAGTCTTTCGAGATCCTCGTTGTCGAAGCCTGCGAATATCGCGGCCTCGTGCAGCTTCGCGACCTCATCCAGCTTGTCGAGCACGGGTTGCGCGCCCGCGGCGAGATACACCCGATAGGCACGCCGATCGGCCGGATTCTGGCTGCGCTTCAAGTATCCGTCCTCACAGAGCCGATCGATCAGCCGCCCGACGGTGATCTCGCGCACCTCGAGGGCCTGGGCGATCGTGCGCTGCGTCGCTCCGGGGTTACGCGAGACGGCCGCAATGAGCGTCCACTTGGCGCGTGTCAGCCCCCGCAGCTGCACGGTCCGGTCGAAACTCAATCGCAGCTGGCGCGCAAGGACCGACAGCTTGAGCCCGATGGATCTTCTGCGATTCTTGGTCGTTCCGAATATCGATTCCATCGATTAGCCGAAGGAGCGGCCGCAACAGGCGGCGTTTCTCATACCCGCTCGATGATGAGCGCAGGGGCCATTCCGCCCGCGGCGCACATCGTGACCAGCCCGCGCTTGAGATCGCGCCGCTCGAGCTCATCGAGGACGGTACCGATCAGCACCGCGCCGGTCGCCCCGATCGGATGACCGAGGGCGATCGCCCCGCCGTTCACATTGACTTTATCCCGATCGAGTCTGAGGTCACGAATGAACTTCTCGACCACGACGGCAAATGCCTCGTTGACTTCCCAGAGGTCGATGTCATCGGGATCGAGCCCCGCCTTCGCGAGCACCTTGCGCGCGGCCGGGACCGGTGCATTCAGCATGAGCGTCGGATCATCACCGACGTTGGCGCTCGCCACGATGCGCGCGCGGGGCCTGAAATCGTGTCTGCGCGCGTAGTCCGCGGATGCGAGGAGCAGCGCCGCGGCCCCATCGACCACTCCCGAGGAGTTGCCCGCATGATGCACGTGCTCGATCTTGAGGTCGGGGTAGCGGCGGTTGATGAGCTGGCGGAAGGTGACCCCGCTCGCATCAGGCGACAGGTCCGCCACCTGCGCAAAGCTCGGTTTCAGTCCCGCGAGATCCTGCGCGGTGGTTTGAGGACGAGGATATTCCTCCTTCGCCAGCGCAATCGTGCCATCCTCGTTTCGCACCGGAACGAGCGATCGCTCGAAGCGCCCTTCGCGGATTGCCCGACCCGCGCGCTGCTGGCTCTCGAGGGCGAATGCATCGAGCGCGTCGCGCCCGATGTGCTCCAAGGAGGCGATGGCATCGGCGCACAGACCTTGATGCGACTGAGGGTGCCGTTCCCGAAGGCGCGCATTGCCCGAGCCGATTCCCATCGGCTTCAGTCCGGCCGCCCGTTCCTCCTCTCCGCTGCTCGCAATGTAGGACATCATCTCGGTACCGCCGGCGATCACGAGGTCCTCCCAGCCGGATCGGATCTGCGCCGCCGCCATGCTGGTCGCCGTCAATCCGCTCCCGCAGAAGCGGTCGAGCGTCACGCCGCTCGCTCGCACGTCGTACCCGGCATCGAGCGCCGCCATCCGGCCCAGGTCGCCGCCCTGCTTGCCCTTCTGAGCACTCGTCCCCCAGACGATGTCGTCGACCTCGCGCGTGTCGATAGAGTTGCGCTCTTGAAGGGCCTTCAAGACGGCAGCGGCCAAATGTTGGGGATGCAAATGAGCCAGTGCTCCCTTGCCGACCTTGCCGATCCCGCGGGGCGTGCGGACGGCATCGATGATGTACGCTTCGGGCATTGCGATTCTCTGCTTCAGGCGATCTTTCGGTGTCGGTTATACATCTCCAGGACATCGCCTGAGGTGACCGGCCGCGGCTTCTCTCCGGCAGCGAGCGGCGCCGCACCTCCGTAGGAGCGCATCGTGATGTCCACCCTGTCCGCCGCGGCCTTCGCTCGCAAGGTCCCGACGGTGAGCTCCTCGCGCTTGAAGTGCCTGAACGGATCGAAGCGGAAGAAGCGCATCGCGTTGCCGTGGGTGACCTTGTCGATCTGGGCCTTGCTCAGATGCTTGAGGCTCTCCCACAGCGTTTCCGGCACATGCGGCCAGAGCGAGTCGGAATGCGGGTAATCGCATTCATAAGCCACCATGTCCTCTCCGATGGCCTCGAGGTTCTTCAAGCCGAAGGCATCGTCGATGAAGCAGGTGAGGAAATGCCGGCGGAACACCTCGCTCGGCTTGGTGCCGACGAAGCGCGAATGGGTCCAGGCCTTGTGACGCTCGTGACTGAAGTCGGAGCGCTCGAGGAAGTACGGGATCCAGCCGATTCCGCCTTCCGATAGCGCGATCTTCAGCGTCGGATAGCGCTCGAGCGCCTCGAGATGCAGCCAGTCAGCGGCGCCCACCGCAATGGAGATCGGCATGGTGGAGATCCAAGCCTCGATCGGGGTCTCCATCGAGGCGTGCGGCGCAGGATTCCCGGCGCCGATGTGCAGACAGATGGCGATGTCGTGATCCACCACGGCCTTCCAGAGAGGCTCCCAGTAGGCGTTGTGCACGCTCGGCAGCTTCTGCACGGTCGGATTCTCGTTGAGCGATACGGCGGTGCATCCCTTGGCCGCGACGCGCTTGACCTCCTCCACCATCGCCTTCTGATCCCAGGTGGGGAGGAGCGCACACGGAATGAAGCGGCCCGGATAGGCTCCGCACCACTCGTCGATGTGCCAGTCGTTGTAGGCGCGCAGGTGCACGAGCGCCTTGGCCTTGTCCGGGACCCGGTGAAACGCCCCGCCATCGAAGCCCACGCAGCTCGCGAAATTGAGCGATGCCGCGATGCCGTTGACGTTCATGTCATCGATGCGGGCATCGACTTGATAGACGCCCTTGCGCAGCTGGCTCAAGGACGTCGGCTCCATGCCGTACTCCTCCGGGACGCGCCCGACGACGGCATTGAGGCCCACCTGGGGCATCTTCATGCCCTGGTATTCCCAGTAGTTCGTGCCTGAAGCGGTGGTACGCATCTTGGGCGCCGTGGCGAGCGCTTCCCCGGACAGATGCTTGTCGAACATGTCGGGCGGCTCGCTCACGTGATCATCGACGCTGATGATGATCAACTCGTTCATGTTCATGATGTCCTCCAACTTCCAGCCAAGTCTTGCATTCTATGCCCGAGCCGCGCAGCACGCCCGGGCGAGCCCCTCAATCTCGCGCGAGCAGCAAAGCGGTGGCCAGGGGACCGCCACCCGAGGTGCAGACCGCGAGTTTGGGATCGCCCGCAATCTGGCGCTCTCCGCCCTTGCCGCGCAGCTGCACCACCGCCTCGTGCGCGAATCCGAACCCGTGGAGACGGCCCGCCCCGAGCTGGCCGCCGAAGGTGTTGAGCGGGATTTCGCCGTCGAGGGCGATGCGCTTGCCGCCCTCCACGAACTGCCCGCCCTCACCGGGCGCGCAAAAGCCGAGCCCCTCGAGCCACGCGATCGCCTGAAAGCTGAAGCCGTCGTAAAGCTGTACCGTGTCGACGTCCGCGGGCTTGTAATCGGTTCTCTTCCACAGATCCGCTCCCGTGGGATAGCAAGCCATCCATTCGGCCTGGTCCCAGCTGTGCCGCTCGACCGTGCCGGCCATCGCGGCAATACGAATCGGGGAGCAGGCGACTTCGTCGATGGCAGTGCCCGCCGAGACGATCAGGACCGTCGAGGCATCGCTGTATCGGTCGCAATCGTAGAGGCACAGCGGCGTCGAGATCATCCGGGCGGACAGATACTGCTCCATCGTCAGCGGCTCGCGAAACAGCGCACGCGGATTGCGCAACGCGTTCGCACGAGCGGTGAGGGCAATCTGCGCGAGCTGCTCGCGCGTCATCCCGAAGCGCTTCATGTGGCGCATCGCATACTGGGCGGTCCAGTTAGCCGCGGAGAAGGCATTGAAGGGACTAAACCACTGCGAATAGCCGTCAACCGTCTCGCGGCGCAGCGGCGGGTATTCGTCCGGTCGGGACATCGCCGCGGCCTCGTAGACGGTGCGGTAGCAGATGACGTGGCGCGCCTGCCCGGTGCGCACCGCCATGGCCGCGGCCACGACCGCGCCGAGCTGCGAGCTGATCTCCGGACTCCCGCAGTGCCACGTTGCGCGAATTCCGAGCGCATCGATGAGCTCGTCCGCGCCAATCGGCGAGAAGCCGAGATAGGTGGCGGCTCTGCCCGGATAGGTCGACACCCCATCGATCTGGCGCAGCTCGAGTCCCGCTTCCGCCAACGCCTCGCGAATCGCATCGAGCGTCAAGAGAAGCGGCGGGCGCGACAAGCGCACGCCGATCTGCGACTGGCCGATCCCTGTGATGTAGGCCTCGCTCGCCGACATGTCAGGCGAGCCTCTCAAAGAGCGGCAGGTAGATCTCCCCGTGCTGCTCGAACCTCACGCGGACGCGGTCGCCGATCGCGACGGCCTCTACCGGACAACCCACGATATTGGTCGTGAGAAAGACCCCGGGCGCCCCGTCGATCGCGACGCGGGCGATCACGTAGGGCACCTCGAGGCCCGGCCGCCACTGCTGATAGTTGACGGTGAACGTGTCGATGATGCCGGTGCCCGCGACCGCCTCGGGCGCCACGTTCTCGGAAAGACAGTGGCGGCACACCGGCCGGGGAGGGTGAATGAAGGATCTGCAGTTCTGGCAGCGCAAGAAGCGCAGTTGCCCCTCGGCGCCCGAGGTCCAGAAGAAGCGATTCTCGCTATCGAGCCTCGGCAGAACCCGCGGCGCGGCCATCTACAGATCCCAGACCAGCCAGAGGCTATCGACGCCGATGACCGGGCCGCCATGAAACTTCGGCGGCCGATCCGGATCGAGGCGAAACTCCGGGAGCCGCGCGAGCATCTGCTCGTAGAGCGTTTGCAGCTCGACGCGGGCCAGATGCGATCCCAGGCAGCGATGCGGTCCGGCATTGAACGCGATGTGGGGCTTCTCGCGGTCGATATCGAGCCGGTCCGATGCGGGGAACTCCGTCGGATCGAGATCCGCGGCGGGCAGGAACAGCATCACCCGCTCTCCCGCTTTCATCGCAAGGCCCTCGAACACGAGATCCTTGCGCACCTTGCGCACGGGCACCGTGAAGGTATAGCGGCGCAAGAGCTCCTCCGTCGCCACGGGGATGCGGCGGGGATTGGCGCGCAGCTCGCGCTGCAGCACAAGATCCTGGGCGAGGTGGCGCACCCCGAAGCCCATGCCGTTCATGACGGTGTCGAGCCCGGCGATGAACAAGAGCACCCCGTAGTTCTCCATGTCCTCCATCGTGGTCGGCCGACCGTCGATCTCGGATTTCCACAGGAGGCTCAGGAGATCGTCTCGCGGATGATCGCGACGCTCGAGGATCGTCTCGCGCATGCTCGCCGTGACCTTCAGGAGGTTCAGCATGCTCTTCTTCGGATCCGACTCCACGCTCTGCAGCTGATCTCGGACAATGGCGCGATATTCGGCCTGGCGCTCGAGCGGCAGACCCAGGAGCCTGAGGAACACCTGGACCGGCAGCGGCTCGGCAATCTCGACCATGAAGTCGCAGCGCCCCCGCTCCTTGACCCGGTCGATGAGCTCGTTCGCGAGGGCGCGAATGCTGTCCTTGAGCGCGAGCATCGTCTTCGGCGAGAACGCCTGCTGCAAGGGTGCCCGGTATTTGGTGTGATCGGGAGGATCCAAGTTGATGGGCACGGCCTGGGGGATGTGCGGCGTGCCCGCAGGGAGCTGTGCCACGAAGGCTTTCATCTGCTCCTCGGTCACGAACTGGCTCGAGAAGGATTGCGGATCACGGGCAGCCCGGAAATTGGCCGCGTGGCTCAAGAACATCCAGTGGCCGCCGTTGCGTGGTGTCCAGCATACGGGCGGGGCGGTCCGAACCAGTTCGAGGATGCGCCGGTGCGGATCGGCCAGATAGGCGGGGTCACGAAAAAAATCGAAATCGACTACCGCCGAGTCTGGAATATGCGGCGGTTTGGGCACGGCAGGACTCAGTGTGGCGCTCATGGATGTCTCCCCCGACTCTCACGGGCGGTCGGCAACTGCAGATGCGTCATGTTGTTCTGACGCGACATGCTTTACATTCCCTGCCGTTGGGCAAATACTAAGCAACCATAGTGTAGCCCAGACGCGATGTTCTGTCTCGGGGCAGGCTGGCTGTGACCCTTAGGAATTGATGGCGGACTACCTCACATACAAGGGCAAGCGCGTGGTCGTGAGCGGTTGCTTCTCCGGCATGGGAGAAGCCACGGCAAAGCTGTTGCTTTCCCTCGGTGCCGAGGTTCATGGTCTCGACTACAAAGACAGCAAGCTCGAGCTCGCGTCGTTCACGAGAACCGATCTGCGTGATCCGCACTCGATCGACGCTGCGGCCGCGAAGATCGGCGGCAAGCTCGATGCGCTATTCAATTGCGCGGGACTCCCGCAGACCTTCTCGCCGCTCGAGGTCATGCAGGTCAACTATATCGGAGCACGCCGCTTGACCGAGCAGCTGCTGCCCTCGATGTCGGCAGGAAGCGCCGTCGTCAGCATCTCCTCGACCGCCGGGCTCGGATGGAGCCGCCGAATCCCGTTGCTGATGGGCTTGATTCAGATCGACAGCTACGAGGGCGCCGTCGACTGGTGCCGCGGCAATGCCGACACCGTGCGCGAAGGGTATTCTTTCTCGAAAGAAGTCCTCATCGTCTGGACGATGCTGAATGCCACGCGCCTCATCAAGCGCGGCATCCGCATGAATTGCACGCTACCGGGTCCGACTCAAACTCCGATGATGGCGCAATTCGAGTCCGCCAGTCAGGCCTCGGTGATCGCGGCCGCGACGCAGCCGATCAATCGGCGCTCCACTCCTGAGGAACAGGCGGGGCCGCTGGTATTCCTCAACAGCGATGCGGCGAGCTACATTAACGGTGTGGCCCTGGCCGTGGACGGGGGATTTTTGGGCGGCATCGCCACGGGCCAAATCGATCCGAGGTCCCTGATGGGAGCCTCTGCTTAGCTTAGCGAGTGCATTCGCCGAAGAACATATTCTCAAAGGGGGAGAATGATGAACGCCAAGTTTTTTGCACCCACGCTGTCGCTCGCGCTTGCCGCGTTATTGGGGGTTCTCGTATCGCCGCTTGCCCGCGCGCAGCAGACGACGCAGGCCGCCGCCGGAGGCGCCGATCTGAGCGAGGTCATCGTCACGGCAAGGCGCGTGGAAGAGCGTGCGCAGGACGTGCCGATCTCGATGACGATCTTCAATCAGCGGCAGTTGACGGATCGCAGGATCGTGACCTCGGGCGATCTGGCGGCGGCAACCCCCGGACTGTCGGTGGACAGCGAGTTCGGACAGGACGTCACCTCCTTCGCGATCCGCGGCTTCGTCCAGCAGCTCAACACCACGCCCTCGGTGGCGGTGTATTTCGCCGATGCGGTGGTGCCACGGGGCGGCGCCGTGGGTGAGCCGGCGGGCTCGGGCGTTGCGCCGGGGAGCTTCTTCGACCTGCAGAACGTGCAGGTGCTGAAAGGTCCGCAGGGCACGCTCTTCGGCCGCAACACCGACGGCGGCGCGGTGCTCCTCGTGCCGCAGAAGCCGACCTCCGATTTCGAGGGCTATGTGGAGGGAAGCGTCGGCAACTACGACATGGCCAACATACAGGGCGTGATCAACCTGCCGTTCGGAGACAAGATCCGGCTGCGTCTTTCCGTCAACGACGAGACGCGCAAGGGCTACGAGAACAACATCGCCACGGGCATCGGCCCGTCGGACTTCGAGAACATCGACTTCACCGCCGCGCGCTTAGGCATCGTGGTGGACATCACGCCGAATCTCGAGAACTACCTGACATACGCCTATAACCTGTCGGTCAACGCCGGCCTCCTGCCGCAGCTCTACGCCTGTAATCCCGCCAATGCCGGAACCTACGCGGGGCTTTGCGAGCCCTCGCTGCAGCTCCTGCAGGGCAAGGGCAATTATGCGGTGATCAATGATCTACCGGGAGCGAAGTCGTACCTCAGGCAGAACCAGTGGATCAACACCACGACCTGGCATGCGACGGATAACTTCACGGTCAAGAACATCGCCAACTACGGCGAGCTCATCACGGCGCTCGATAGCTCGCTCTTCGGGGGGTTCCTGCTCGGGCCGTACCCGGTGGTCGGCTACATTCCCTTCATCGCGAGCTCCTCCATCCCCGATGCGATCGGCGGGAAAACGACCGATCAGTACACCTGGACCGATGAGCTGGAGCTCTCGGGGAATCTCTTCGATAACAAGCTCACCTGGCAGGGCGGCGGCTACTTGGAGCACAGCGGACCGCTCGGAGACCTGACGGGCACCCGCTCGCCCAACTTCCTCATCTGCAGCGCGACCGATCCGACGTACCAAACGTGCTCGGGTGAGGGAGAGGAGGATGTGAACACCTCGATCCTCCATTACAGCGACTGGGCGCTCTTCGGTCAGGCCACCTGGGCGATCATCGATCAGCTGAAGGTCACGGGCGGGGTGCGCTACACCTCGGACCACACCACGGCGACGATTCATCAGACCGACTATGTCGGCTGGCCGCCGACGACCCCCGGACCCTATACGCCCTTCCCTCCCAATCCTTTGTTCCCACCAGGGAACCCCTTCTGCCAGGTGTTTGCCCCCGGGGTCACGTACGCGACCGGATGCACGCAAAATCTCACGCAGGACTCGCACGCGCCCACCTGGCTCGTCGACTTGGACTACAACCCGATCCAGGACATGCTGCTCTACGCCAAGTACGCGCGCGGGTATCGGCAGGGGAGCATCGCGCCCTTTGCGCTCTACGGGTTTCAGATATATGACCCCGAGCACGTCAACTCTTACGAGATCGGCGAGAAGACCACCTTCTCGGGTCCCGTCCCCGGCACGTTCGACGTGACGGCCCACTACAACAATTTCACCGATCAGCAGCTCTTGGCCGGCTTCATTTCTGCGGGGGTTCCGAGCGCGGGCATCGCCAACGCCGGCAAGTCGAAGATCTGGGGCATCGAGGTCGAGTCGACGATCACGCCCTTCAAGCCGCTCACCCTGGGCTTGAGCTACAGCTACCTGCATACCGAGTTGGAGACGGCCTTCGTGGCATCACCGCCCCCGGGTGCCATCATCTCGTTTCCGGCCACTCTGGGCGGGGAGCTGCCCTTCTCACCGAAGAACAAGGGGGCGGCCTTCGCCACCTACCGGTTCGAGACGCCGGATGACATCGGGAGCGTCTCGCTCGGCGCCAACTACACCTACACCTCATCGCTCCTGGTCACGGCCGCCGACCCGACCGCGACGCTCAAGGGATACGGCCTCCTCGGCATGAATCTGCACTGGGACAGCATCTTTCGCTCGAGCGTCGATGGGGAAATCTTTGCGACCAACCTCACGAACAGGCTCTACTACAACAACAATACGCAGCTCTACAACACTCCGTTGGACATCGCGGCGCGTTATCCGGGAGAGCCGCGCATGTACGGCGTGCGGGTTCGGATTCGTTTCGGCGGTAAGTGAGGACATCGGGCCGGCGTCGCAGGGAGGTCAACAGAAAGCGCACAGCGCGCGTGTCGCCCATCGCTCGACAGGTCGGAGCGGCGTGCGCATCGGGGACGCCCGAACGTGAGTGGGGACGCCCGAACGTGAGTGGGGACGCCCGAACGTGAGTGGGGACGCCCGAGCATGAATCTCGATCTTTCGCAGGATCAGGACATGATGCGCGAGACCTTCGCGCGCTTCCTGAACGAGCAGAGCAGCCCAGCGCGGGTGCGTGCGGCGCTCCCGCTCGGCTTTGACCCGGCGTTGTGGTCAGGCTTGGCGGAGCTCGGTGCCCTCTCCCTGCGCGTACCGCCCGCGAGCGGTGGCCTGGGGCTCTCGCTCCTCGACGCAGCGGTGCTCATGGAGGAGGCGGGTCGAACACTCGCCTCCGGCCCACTCGCCGAGACGCTCGTGGTCGCCCGGGTGCTCGCGAGCCTCGGCGATGGGTCGAGCGGGGCACTGCTCGACAATGTGCTCGCAGGTCGTGCGCTCGTCGGCATCGCCGTTCTCGATGTCGCGAAGGCACCTCGGCAATGGGTGGCCGGAGGTGCGGTCGCCGAGGCAGTCATCGCTCGCAGGGCCAACGAGGTCGTGCTGATCGCCGTGCCCGAGCGCGAGCGCAAGAGCGAGCCGAATCTCGCCTCCACACCGATCGCAGAGCTCAATCTGGGCGCTGCCCCGCGCACGACGCTCTCGAGCGGGGCCGAAGGAGCCAGGGTGTTCGCTCAGGCCATCGAGGAATGGAAGCTTCTCATGGCGGCGGGCCTCTCGGGGCTCGCGCGCGAGGCCATCCGGCTCGCGGCCGCGTATGCGCGCGAACGGATCGCCTTCGGCCAGCCGATCGGAACCTATCAGGGGATCTCCCATCCGCTCGCCGACCTCATCTGTGACGTCGACGGCGGCAAATACCTCACGTGGAAGGCGATTCGCGACGTCGCGGACGGCGCCGCCGGGGCCGCTGCGGAGATCTCGCTCGCGGCCTGGTGGAACGCCGATACGGCGAGCCGCGCCGTGGCCCAGGCCCTGCACACCTTCGGCGGCTACGGTCTGACCAGCGACTATGACATCCACCTCTATAACCTGCGCGCCAAGGCGTGGCCGCTCGTCCTCGGCGACCCCGCGCGATGGCTGCACGAGGCCGCACGCCGGCTCTATGCCGGTGAGAGCGCTGCGCTGCCCGAGGCGGGCGAGGTCTCGATCGATTTCGACATCGGCGAAGAAGCGCGTGCCCTCGCCCGCGAGGTCGATGCCTTCTTCGAGAAGAACCTGACCCCCGAGCTCAAGGCGAAGGCGCATTATTCCTGGGACGGCTTCGATGCAGGCATCCATCGCAAGCTCGCCGAGGCACGACTCCTATTCTTGGGATGGCCGCAGGAGCTCGGCGGTCGCGACGCGCCCGCTTATGCGCGCCATGCGGCCTACGATGTGTGGCAGCAGCACGGCTGGACTACCGCGCCGATGAGCGTCGCCGGGATGGTCGGCACCATCATCCATCGGTTCGGGAGCGAGGAGCTCAAGCGCGAGGTGCTCGCGAAGGTGGCCCGGGGAGAGGCGCTCTGCAGCCTGGGCTATTCGGAGCCGAGTGCGGGCTCGGATGTCTTCGCGGCGCGCACCAGGGCCACGCGCGAGGGGGATTTCTGGCGCATCGACGGACAGAAGATGTTCACCAGCGGCGCGAACTTCACCGACTATGTGCTGCTCCTCGCGCGCACCGACCCCGAGGCCCCGAAGCATCAGGGGCTCACGATGTTCATCGTGCCTTTGAAGACGAAGGGCGTGGAGATCAAGCCGGTCTACACCTTTCAGGACGAGCGCACGAACATCAGCTACTACGATGGGGTGAGGATCCCCGACAGCTACCGACTCGGCGAGGTGAACAAGGGCGTGAAGGTCATGTCGGCGAGTCTCGAGCTCGAGCACGGCGGAGGCTTCGCGCCGGTACAAAAGCGCATGGTGCAGGCGGCGGAGGAATGCTGCAGGCAGCTCGCCCGCGACGCAGGCGCGCTCATCGAGTCGCCCTTTGCGCAGGCGCGGCTCGCTCGCGCGAGCGCGCATGCGCTCCTCGCGGAGCTCATCTCGCTGCGTGCGGTCTGGGCGGGTGTCAACAAGAAGCCGAATCTCGCCTATGGCCCGATGGCGAAGCTCTTCTCCTCGGAGAAGTTCCTGAAGGATTCCTCGGATCTTCTGGACTTGACGGCACCCGACTCGCTCGCCAAGCGCGCGGGGCCCGCCGGTTTTCTGAACCAATGCTATCGGCACGCGCAGGGCACGACCATTTATGGCGGCACCAGCGAGATTCATCGCAGCTTGATCGCCGAGCGCGCGCTCGGCCTGCCGCGTAGCCGCGGTTGAAGGGGGAGAAGCGACCGTGTCGGACGCAGCACATCTACTCACCGAGGAAGACGGCGCGATCCTGATCGCCACGCTCAATCGGCCGGAGAAGCTCAACGCGCTGAGCGGCGAGACCATGCGGCTGCTCGACGCCGCGGTGCAGCGCTTCCGCGATACGCCCTCACTCAAGGTGATGCTGATCCGGGCGCGAGGGCGCTATTTCTGCGCAGGCGCCGATATGCGCGGCGATCCGGCGGAGGGCGGCGGTCGCGCGACCACGGCCTCGGGGATTCGCGAGTCGCATCGCGTCAAGCTCCACGGGATGCATCGGCTCTACGATGAGATGGAGGCGATCGAGAAGCCGCTCGTGGTCGCGCATCACGCCCCGTGCGTGGGTGGAGGGCTCGAGCTCTCACTGTCGTGCGATTTTCGGCTCGCGGCGAAGAGCGCGAGCTACTCCTTTCCGGAGGGCAAGTTCGGCGTCCTGCCGGCCTCGAACGGGGTGAGCCGCCTCACGCGCATCGTAGGGACGCACTGGGCACGCTACCTCATCATGGCGAATCTGCCGGTCGATGCCGATCGCGCGCTCATCATGGGCCTCGTTCACGAGGTGTGGCCCGATGCGACCTTCGAGGAGAACGTGATGCGCTTCTGCCGGCATCTCGCCGAGCAGCACGCGGAGCA
>Ga0187781_10002397_pt1 | contig 14294 bp, 13 predicted proteins | sample 0715_SJ02_MP02_2_FD_132447 | JGI IMG/M metagenome (GOLD analysis project Ga0187781, IMG submission 132447) | Tropical peat soil microbial communities from peatlands in Department of Meta, Colombia - 0715_SJ02_MP02_20_MG | ecosystem: Environmental > Terrestrial > Soil > Wetlands > Peat | place...
CGCTGATGGTTTCCTTGGCTTTGAACTGAGCGTCGATCCTCTCCCAGGTGCGTCGCCGCAGCACTTTCTGGTAGGAGACGATCACAAGGCCGTCTTTGTGCTCGCCCGTGCGCTGGACTTCGATCGTGGAGTTCGGATCGGGCCTCGGAATGTCCGATTCCTGGAACTCCGCCGCGGGAATCAGTCCTTCCGTCTTCCCGCCGAGGTCCACGACCACGCCGTTTTCGGTATAGGCGACCACTTTGACTTCGATAATCTCGTTCTGCGCCGCAGCCTCTTGCGGTTCGCTGTACTGCTCGATGAGCTTGCTCATCTCTTCTGCACCGGCAGCCTCTTCGGCCGCAGCAGCGGCTTCCGCGTCCGCCGCAACCGTTTGCGCGTGCGCTTCCGCGGCCTCGTGCGCTTCGTCCGCTTTCACGGCCTTCGCGGGCTCGGCAGAAGCAGGCTCGGGAGACGCAGCGGCATCATGGCCGCCCGCCTGGGCTGCCACGGTTTCCGTTTCTTCCGGTTTGTTCGGGTTCTCTACTTCTTGTGCGGGTGCGGCAGCAGCAGACGATACGGGGTGCTCGTTTTCGAATGAAGTCATGGTTACGTCGCCTCCGGGATTCTTATCCCTGTTTTGGTTAGGTCAATCCTTGCGAAATCCCTACCGGGGTTGTGCAAGGAGGGTTACAACGGGGCAGACAGCTTTATGGACTGCGTCGCAGTAACTCCGTTTCTTTCAATTGGATGCCGTTCAGATGCGGGGAACGCTTCGTCCGGTACACCCATATCCCATGCAAGCATACCCGCCGCGTAAACCGAATGTCAATCAGGTCAAAAGTACTCGCAGTACCGGTTTCGGCTAGTCCGCTGGAACTAGGCCCCGGCCCGACCGGCTTGGCGAACATGACGGCGGAAATCAGGAGCGTAGACTTCAACCGTTCGACATATTTCGAACAAACGCGAACGCATTCGTTCTCCGATTCTCTCTGAGAGCGTGTCATCGCGTATTTCTCGGGTAGACTGCCCGCTCGGGAACTTGGATGGCTGCCCGCGAGGAGTCGGGTTATCGACAAAGTTTGTCGTAATTATCGTGCACCGTGGTTGTGTCAAATCTCGTGATGCCTCAACGTAGCGATGGTTAAGGATGTAGCCCACAGTGTCTCGGACCCAATCCGACGGTTTGATACAGCCGAGGTCGTCAATGACCAAGACCTCCGTTTCAAGGATCGGCTTGAGAATTCCGATCTCGCTAGTCTCGCTATCTGGCCTATAGCTATTTTGTATTTCGCGTAACAATTTTCCATACTCACAGAAGTAGCCTGCGTGCCCCTTCTGGATGAGCTCTTTCAATGCTGCAACAGCAAGGTGAGTCTTTCCTATCCCAGAATTCCCCATCAGTAACAAACCGGACTGGTCAGAGCCTGGGTACTCACCCACGAACTTTTGCACCGTCATTTTTAAGAGCTTCAGGGAATCGGCTTGCTGCGAAGTGTAGTTCTTCCCGTCTGCAAGTTCCGTAACGTAGCTTTCAAAATCGCAGTGCTCGTAGCGCTTCGGAATTCGTGCACGCTCCATTACTTTTTCCGCGCGCTCCTCCATCCCGCATTCGCACGCCACTGCCATGTTGCCGGGCACGCCACCCTTCCGCGCTACCAACTTCCATCCCGTCCCTCTGCACAGTAGGCAATCTTCGCGAGCCATTTGGTTTTCCTTGGAGTGCGGGGAGCATGGCTCCCGCCTTGCGTTGTCCGTTCCGTCGCGGTTCAAAAGCGGCAGCCCGGCAGCCGCACTTCACCTGCCGAGCGCGGCAACCTCGTGATCATACGTGGCCGCCGGTCCAGCTACAATCCGCCACTCCTGCGGAAATCTGTGCACAAATGCAAAAAGCTCCAGTTGCCTGGAGCTCATGCTCGTCTCAAAAAGATGTAAGTCTTCCGTGGTCCCGTTGGAATGCTTTCCCTCGAAGCTCAGCATGACAATACAACAGATTGCTTCCTACTTCACCATTCTTGGTACCGCTCGCACAATCGCCGTCTTCGGAGTTTTGATTTCCGTCCGAGAAGCCAAGCGCGACAGCTCCTGCTGCACCACGTGCGCGAACTCGCCCATCTCGCGCTCCATCTCGATCATCTTTTCGCGCATGTTCAAGATAATCTCGATCCCGGCCAGGTTCACACCCATGTCTCGTGCTAGTGTGAGAATCACTTCGAGCCTTTCCAAATCCGAATCGGTATATAAGCGGGTGTTGCCCTGGGACCGCGACGGTTTCAGCAATCCTACGCGCTCATACAGTCGCAGCGTCTGCGGATGCAGTTTATAGATCTCCGCCACCGCGCTGATCATGTAGCCGGCCTTTGCCCGTTTTTTAGACTTCATCGGCATTCCGCACTCTAGAGTTACAAGCCTTCGGTTCTAAGTAATAAGTAAGCCCTCATCGAATCTTTACTCAGAACTTAGAACTAATTACTTAAGACTTTCTTCCTTACACTCCCGCTTTCGCGAACAAGTCCTTCCGTGGATCGGCGGGCGCAATTTCTTCCAGTTCCTTCATTATCGTCCGCACGCGCTCGTCGGTCGGTTCCGGCACGATGATTTGGATTTCCACGTACTGATCGCCCCGCGCACCGCTCTTTCCGTGGGGCACACCCTTTTCTTTCAAACGTAAAGTACGTCCGCTATTGGTTCCCGGCGGAATCCGCACGAGCGATCGGCCATCAATCGTCGGGACTTCAATCTTCGCCCCCAGCGAAGCTTCTGCCACGGTCACCGGCACGCGCGTATACAGATCATTGCCGCGCCGCTCGAAAAACTCATGCGGATGCACAACCACGCGCAAGTACAAGTCGCCCGCGGGGGCCCCCATCGTCCCGGCATTGCCTTTGCCAGGCACGCGAACGCGGCCGCCGTTGGCTACCCCCGGCGGAATGCGCACGTCTATGGTTTCTGTCTTTCGAACGCGGCCCTCGCCGCCGCACGTGCGGCAAGGCGTGTACAACTTTCCTGTACCGCCGCAGCGGTTGCACGGGACCTTGAACCGCATCTTCCCGGCCGTCTGTTGAATCGAGCCCGTGCCATTGCACGTCGAGCAAGTCTGTGGAGAACCCACCGCTCCGGTTCCGTGGCAGGTCTCGCACGTATCCAGCCGGGTGATTTGCAGCTTCTTCACCGACCCGCGCACGGAATCCCAGAAATCAATCTCGATCTGGTATTCCAGATCGCCGCCCGGCTCCTGCTCGGGCTCCGCGGCCGCCCCGCCCCGTCCGCCAAAAAACTGGCCGAATAGATCTCGGAAGCTTGAGCCTCCGCCGGTCTGCCCGCCAAAGTCAAAGCCGCCAAAATCGAAATTGACGTTTTCCCCGCCGGCGTTCGGCCCTGGCCCATAGTCGCCTGTTGGGACATTGTCGCTGTAGAAGCCGTACTGGTCATACATCTGCCGCTTCTTCGTGTCCGAAAGAACGTCGTACGCTTCCTGCAGTTGCTTGAATTTTTCTTCTGCGGCTTTGTCGCCCGGATTCAGGTCCGGGTGGTATTTTCGCGCCAGCTTACGAAACGCTGTTCGAATATCTTTCGCGCTCGCTTTTCGCGGCACTCCTAAAAGCTCGTAGTAATCCTGTTTTGTGCTCGTCGCCATTCCACGTGTCCACAATTCGAGAGGGGTGCGCCGGCCGTCGACTGCCGGCTGACGGCAGCTGACTCACCGGGTCACACCCCATCTCAATCTTGCTTTGCTTAGAACTTACAACTAAGAACTTAGAGCTCCGTCAGTTCGGCTTCTTGCTGTCATCCACGTCCACGTATTCGGCGTCGATCACATCGCCGGGCTTGTTCCCGCCGCCCTGCGCGCTGCCTCCCGGGGACCCGTGAGCCGCGCCTGCACCCGCCGCGCCGGCTTGCTGAGCGCCTGCGGCTTGCTGGCTCTTGTACAGCTCTTCGGCCATCTTGTGCAGCGACTTCTCGACGTTCTCCGCCGCGCTCCGCAGCCGTGCTACGCCGCCTTCGTTGATCGCCTTCTTCGCGTCTTCGAGAGCGGACTCGGCCTGCTTCACGTCGGCTTCGGCGAGTTTGTCGCGGTTTTCGCGGATGGTCTTTTCGGCCTGATAGATGATGCCGTCGAGCCGGTTCCGCGCCTCGACCTCTTCCATCCGCTTGCGATCGTCTTCGGCGTGCGACTCCGCCTCGGCGCGCATCTTCTCCGCTTCATCCTTTGTCAAGCCGGTGGAAGCGGTGATGGTGATCTTTTGTTCCTTGTTCGTGGCCTTGTCCTTCGCGCTTACGTTCAGAATGCCGTTCGCGTCGATGTCGAAGGTCACCTCAATTTGAGGAACGCCTCGCGGCGCGGGCGGAATGCCGTCCAGCTTGAAGGTCCCGAGCGAGCGGTTGTCCTTCGCGAACTTTCGTTCCCCCTGCAACACGTGGATCTCCACGCCCGGCTGATTGTCCGATGCGGTCGAGTACGTTTCGACCTTTCGGGTCGGAATCGTCGTGTTGCGCGGGATCTGCACGGTCATCACGCCGCCGAGTGTTTCGACGCCCAGCGAGAGCGGGGTTACGTCGAGCAGCAGGATGTCCTTGACCTCGCCGCCAAGTACCGCGCCCTGGATGGCCGCGCCAACCGCGACGACTTCATCCGGGTTCACTCCCTTGTGCAGTTCCTTGCCGCCAAAGAAGTTGCTGACCAACGCCTGCACCTTCGGAATACGCGTGGAGCCGCCGACCAGCACCACTTCCTGGATGTCGTTCGGCGAGAGCTTCGCGTCTTCGAGCGCCTGCTTTACCGGCTTCATCGAGCGATCGAGCAGGTCGTTCATCAACTGCTCCAGCCGCACGCGTGTCAGCTTCTGCTGCAAGTGGATTGGGCCGCTTGCGCCCGCGGTGATGAAGGGCAGATTGATCTCTGTCTCCATCATCTGCGAAAGTTCGATTTTGGCCTTTTCCGCTGCTTCCTTCAGGCGCTGCAAAGCCATCTTGTCCTTGCCCAGGTCGATGCCGTGCTCCTTCTTGAACTCGTCAATCAACCAGTCCACGATCCTCTGGTCGACGTCGTCGCCGCCGAGGTGCGTGTCACCGTTGGTCGACTTTACTTCCACCACGCCACTGCCCACCTCCAGCACGGAGATGTCGAACGTACCGCCGCCCAGGTCATAAACGGCGATGGTTTCGTCGCTCTTCTTCTCCAAGCCGTAGGCCAGTGCGGCCGCCGTTGGTTCGTTGATGATACGGAGCACTTCGAGCCCCGCAATTTCGCCGGCCTGCTTCGTGGCTTGGCGCTGCGCGTCGTTAAAGTACGCGGGCACCGTGATGACCGCCTTGGTCACCTTCTCGCCCAAGAAATCCTCCGCGGCGTTCTTCAGTTTGGTCAGGATCATCGCAGAGATTTCGGGTGGGCTGTAGACCTTGCCCGCAACCTCCACGCGCGCGTCATCGTGGTTCCCCTTGACTACCTTGTAGGGAACGCGCTTCATCTCTTCGGCGATTTCGTCGTATCGCCGGCCCATAAACCGCTTGATCGAATAAACCGTGTTTCCGGGTTGGTCACGGCCTGGCGCTTTGCCACCTGCCCAACCAACCGCTCCCCGGTCTTTGTGATCGCCACCACCGAGGGCGTGGTTCGCGTCCCCTCCTGGTTCGGGATCACCACCGGCTCGCCGCCTTGCATAACGGCGACCACCGAGTTCGTTGTACCGAGGTCAATTCCTATAATCTTGCTCATAGCTACCGTCCTTCTTAAATTAAGTTCTTCCGAAATCGACGCCGGGCCGTCCAACCAACCTGAGATGTGTTCGGGTGGCCGACAGATTCATGTTGCAGCGGCCCTCAAAAGTGCCATCCCGCCCGTCAAAACGAGGCCACTATACAACTTGAGTGCCATGTTGTCAAGTTATTTGATAATCAAAGTAAGTGCCAACGACCCAATGCCTTACAGCAACCCCCCACCCCTCCGATATCCCCTGGGGACAACCCTCCTGTCCTCCCGCTCAACTAACCTCCTGGAGGCCACAGGACTTACCCGCCTCTCCGGACGGAGCATGTATAGGCAGGAAACCTTCCATTTTGGCCAGCGGCCTGGGCTTTCAACCTGTGGTACTCTGGCCAGGAATCAACTTACTTCGGAATTTCTGCATCGGAGGAATCTGTGAACCGCCGCTTTATTCTTGCCTCGTCGGCCACCATGGTTTTTGCTGCCTTGGGCGCCTTTTTGCTGCTGGCCGCGCCTGCCACTCAAAAGTCGTCGGGGAAGTCCGCTGTGAAGTCGGCCAATGCCGCGGGTTCTTCCGCGGCCGCGCAGACCATCATCACCGTCGACGGGGTAAAGGACATCGACCCGGACAAGGCCCTCGGCAGCAAGAACGCCGGAGTGGTCATGGAGACCTTCACGGATTTTCAATGTCCGGCTTGCAAGCAGCTTTATACCACCACGCTGCAGCGCGTCACGGACAACTACGTGGACAACAACAAGATCTACCTGGTCCACCGCGATTTCCCCCTACCCATGCACGCCTATTCCCGGGTCGCCGCAAGCTATGCTCGGGCTGCGTGCCACATCGGTAAGTGCGAGGTCGTTGAGCAGGCGCTGTTCTCAAATCAAGAGAAGTGGGAAATGAACGGTGACGTGAAAGGCACAGTGGCGGCGGCCATATCCCCCGCTGATATGAAAAAAGTGCAGGCCCTTGTGGATAGCGGTTCGCTCGAACCCCTGATCGACCGGGACAAGCAGATTGGCCAGTCCGTCCCCATCAATCAGACTCCAACAACCATCATTCACACGCGCGATGGGCAAACGTATCCCGTTGTGGGTTTCGTCAGCTACGATGTGCTGAAGACTTTGCTCGACCAGCTCGTCAAGTAGTCCTCGCTCCCTGAGGAATTTATGATGCAATCCGCCCCCCTCAATTACCGCCGCCTTGTGATTTGGATCGGGCGTTTGTTGCTCGGGGCTATCTTCATTTACGCCGGGTGTTCCAAGATCTTCTATCCCAATCAACTCTTTCAATCCTGGCTCTTGGCCAAGTTTTCCATCCGTGCCAATTTCTCCAACTTCGCCAACCAGGTGGATTCCTATAAGCTGTTGCCAGATTGGGGCGTATATTTCGTTTCCCGTTTTCTGCCTCCCGCAGAGATTCTTCTAGGGCTTTTGCTTTTGATCGGCTGGCGACTTCGCATTTGGGCCTCGATCATCACGGGCATTCTTTTCGGCTTTATCACCGTGGTTACCCGTGCCTATTTACTTGGCCTTAAGATCGACTGCGGGTGCTTCGGGAAGCCGGAACCCCTAACCGGCTGGACCGTTCTCCGAGATAGTGGGCTTCTGCTGTTGGCCTTGGCGATGACCGTCTTGGCCTTTCAGGAAGCCCGCAAGCCACATCCCTGGTCGGCCACACCAGCCCAGGAGCAGCCTTCCTGATCGACTTTTGATTGCTTCCCACTCCGACCCTGCTCGCGAGCGCGCGCATCTTTGCACCCGAAGGACCTCAACTGCCGCGCTTTTTGCGTTTCCTTCTGATTGCCGGTCGCTGATCGCCGCCAGGCTCCGATTCCTGTTATCCGACGACTGCTCTCCGCCATCTAATTGCTGTTATTCTCTTCAAAGGCACGGGTCAACTCTCGCTGCTATGAAATCCCTGTCTGAATATATCGCTCTTGCCACCATCGCCCATGGCCACCTCTGCGCCGGACAGGTTCTTGGCGTCCGCCTGGCCATGTACGGTCTCAAGGAGCTCGGTATCGAGGACCCCATCGCTGATCGCAAGCGTCTGGTTACCTACGTCGAAATCGACCGCTGCGTCACCGATGCTGTCGCGCTCGTGGCCAACTGCCGGCTCGGCAAGCGCGCGCTCAAGTTTCGCGACTGGGGCAAAGTCGCCGCCACCTTCTGCGATCTGCAGACCGGCCGTGCTGTGCGCGTCGCCGCAAAAGAGTCCTCCAAGCAAGCCGCGAAGGAACTTTTCCCCCAACTTCCAACGGAAGAAGGCCAACAAAAGGCCTATGCCCAGCTGAGCGATGATGTTCTGTTCTCAAAAGAATGGGTGAAAGTCGAAATCCGGCCGGAAGACCTTCCCGGCTTCAAGGGGCCGCGTATCGTGTGTGCCCAATGCGGCGAAGGCATAAACTTCAATCGAGAAGTGGTTCAAGACGGCCGCAAGCTCTGCCGCTCATGCGCCGGTGAAAAATACTACTGGCCACTCTGATTTCATGATGGAAACTCAGCAATTCCGTACCCGCGTGCCCTCGGCAAATCTGCGCTAGAATTTTTCTTCGATGCTGAGCTTGCCCCCGATTACTCTGCGCCTTCGCGGCTGGAAATTGATTGACCGCGTCGCCCTCGCATTCCTTCTTGTTTGCTCCATCGCCCTTGGTGCCGCCGCCGGTTTGCTCTTTGTTTACGAAAGCGACCTCCCGGAAATTCGCGCTCTTGAAACTTACCGTCCCAACGTCGTCACGGAAATCTACGCCGACGACGGCCAGCTCGTTGGCAGCTTTGCCCTGCAGCGCCGCATCTTGATGACCTGGGAGCAAACTCCCAAAGTTCTCTACAACGCGGTTACCTCCATCGAAGACCAGCACTTCGAAGATCACTGGGGCATCGATTTTCCGCGCATCGCCGGCGCTGCGTACCGCAACATTCTCAAGCGCCGCAAAGCCGAAGGCGCCAGCACCATCACCATGCAGCTTGCTGGCAACCTGTTCCTCGACCGTAGCGAGCGCAGCTTCCGCCGCAAAGTACAGGAAATGCTCCTCGCCCTCCAGATCGAGCGCCGGTACACCAAACCGCAAATCTTCACCATGTACGCTAATCAGGTATATCTGGCGCATGGCAACTACGGTTTCGCCGCCGCCGCGCAATTTTATTTTGGCAAGCCGGTGACCTACCTAAACTTGCAGCAAGCCGCCCTGCTGGCAGGGATGATTCGCGGCCCTATCTATTCGCCCTTAGCCGATCCCGCCCGAGCTCTCGCGCGACGGAATCTCGTCCTGCATCGCATGATGGAAGAGGGCAAGATCACACCAGCGGAAGAAGCGGCCGCACGCAAAACACCGCTCGGTCTGCACCTGCAATATCCTCGCAACGACCTCGCGCCTTACTTTTTCGAAGACATTCGTAAATACCTCGAATCCACCTACGGCACCGAAGCGGTACACGAGCGCGGCCTACGCGTTTACACCACCCTGAACATCCAGATGCAGAAGGCCGCCAACCAAGCCATTCGTGACGGCCTTCACACCTATGATCGCCGCCACGGTTGGCGCGGCAAGCTCCCGAACGTTCTTAAGGACAACCTCGGCACGCTCGATACGTACGAAGACGACGATTGGCGCCACGCCATCGAAAAGGGAAGTTACGTCACCGGCCTGGTGCTCGCCGTCGACGACAAAAGCGCCACCGTCAAGATCGGCACGTATCGGGCCATTCTTTCTCCTGCGGACATGGCCTGGACCGGCCACAAAAAGCCCAGCGAGATTCTTGCGGTCGGCGATCTCATTCAGGTTTCTATTCAAGAACCTCACGAAACCACCGCACGCGTCCAGCTCGAGCAGCAGCCCGCTCCCCAGGGCGCATTGATCGCCATCGAAAATGCCACCGGCGAAATCAAGGCCATGGTCGGTGGTTACAGTTTCGAAGATTCCAAGTTTAATCGCGCCACCCAGGCAGTGCGCCAGGTTGGCAGTTCCTTCAAGCCCTACGTGTATTCCACTGCCATCGAGAAAGGCTCTTCGCCGTTTGACACCATCGTTGACGCGCCGTTCAGTGTCATGAGCGGTGGCCAGGTCTATTCCCCGCACAACTATGACGAAAAGTTCGAAGGCACGATCACGCTGCGGCGCGCCTTAGCCGGCTCGCGAAACGTGCCTGCGGTGAAGCTGACGGAAAAAGTCGGCATCAACTCTGTCGTGGAAATGGCTCGGCGCTTTGGAATCACCACGCCACTTCCCCCGTATCTTCCGCTCGCTCTAGGCGCGGCGGACATGAAGCTCATTGAGCATGCCTCCGCATTTACGGTGTTCCCGAATGAAGGGATTCGCATCGACCCGCACATGATTCGCCGCGTCACGAGCTATGACGGCGCCTTGCTCGAGGAAGCCCATCCGGAAGTGCACGACGTCCTTGCCCCTGACGTCGCCCACACCATGACGGCTATGCTCGAAGAGGTCGTCCAGTTCGGTACAGCCATCAAGGCGAAGAACATCGGCCGCCCGGCCGGTGGCAAAACCGGCACCACCCAGGATTTCACGGACGCGTGGTTCCTCGGTTTCACTCCGCAGATTACGGCGGGCGTGTGGGTCGGCTTCGACGACAAGCAGATTTCTTTGGGAAAGCGCGAAACCGGCGCTCAGGCCGCCCTGCCCATCTGGATGGAATTTATTCAGCAAGGTATGGCTGGCATGCCGCCTTCGGAATTTGCCAACGTGGTCACTCTTGAAGAGCAGGCTGAAGAGCATCACGTTCACACCGACGTTCCAGACACTGCTCCCGAAGACGAAGCCCCGGCGCTCCCCAAAGCAAAGCCGGAACAGACGCCGCCGACTCCGTCACCCACTCCCAGCGCACCTCCGCCCGCTCCGCCACCCTCTCCGCAATAGAATTCCCGGACCGTTGTCATCCTGGGGAGCGCCTGTCCGCCCCAGCGCAAAGGGCCTAGGCGGACGCGACGAAGGATCTCAACGGCTAAACCGGTCACGCACTCTGTGTTCTGACGACTCTGCCATTTCCTTTCAAGACCAAACGGCCGAGAGCCTACGCTGCCTGAAAGGGATCCCACCCGCCGGAACGCAGCGTTTCCGTTTTTCCTGTATCTGTCCTGACCACGATTTTCCGTTCTCGAGTGACTTCCCCAATCCTCGTCAATCGTAGTCCATGAAAGTTATCTGGCACGCGCGCGACATTCCTTGGTTTCACCGTAAACAGCAACTCGTAATCATCGCCGCCGTCGAGCGCCAGTGTTCGCGCATCTTTGCTCCCTCTAAGCTTGTTCACGGGAAGAGAATCAACCTCAATCCGCGCGCCGACCCCGCTTGTTCTGCAGAGCCGTGGCAAATCCGAGGAAAGTCCATCGGAAAGATCCATCATTGCCGTCACCAACTTTCTTTTCGCAAGCCACTGCCCCAACGCCAACCGCGGCTCAGGATACAGATGCTTCCGTAATGCTGCGTTCATCGGCCTACCCATGCCACGCATCTGCCTCAACTGCTGCAGTCCCAGATCCGCTTCGCCGAGCGTTCCACTTACAAAAATCGTATCGCCGGGTCCCGCACCCGAACGAAGAATTGCGCCGCCTCGTCTTACTTCACCGATCACGGTCACACTGATCAGCACTTCGTCTCGCCGTGTGGTGTCGCCCCCTGCAAGTTCGCAGCGAAGTGCTTTAGACGCACGCCGCAGCCCGCGCAAGAATCCGTCTAACCACTTTCCTGTCAATTTTTTGGGCAAAGCCAGGCTCAACAAAAAGCAGCGGGGCTCGCCTCCCATCGCCGCGATATCGCTAACGGCTCTCGCCAGGCATTTCCATCCGACTGCATCGGCAGGATGCTTATCCCGCAAGAAATGAGTTCCCTCGAGAAACCAGTCACAGGTCAGAACCATTTCCCGTCGAGGCCTTGCAATCCAGAGCGCTCCGTCGTCTCCCAATGCCAGCCGAAGCGCTTTTTCCCGCGCGGCTCCAAACGCCCGTTCGATTCGTGCCACTAAATGGTTTTCTTTGTTCTTTTCGGTCATGGATTTGCGGCTATCCTAGCGCAAACTGGCCCAAAGGACAGGGGACAGTTTTCCAATGGCTGGCCAAAAATTCTTTAAGTACAGGGTTGACGGCAGACACCTACAGATTTTAGTATTCTGTATATAACGAACCAAGGCTCACGGTTCAGACCGAAACGGTCGTTTGGTAGTTCTTTTGTGCGGGAACAGGGAATCTAGCCAACCGCACCCCAGCAAGATTCGGGAAAATCATTTAAGGCCTGAGGGGCCCACGTGATCAGCAGCAAGAATTACACATTCTATATTGCGTCGACACCCGGACAACTCCGGAAGTTGGTCGTTCCCGCTTACGTTCTTCATGGTTTAGCGGCACTGGCGATTATTGGTAGCATCACGGTTGTAGCGGCTGTGGGCTCGTACAGCCGAATGCTATGGAAGGTCGGAAACTACAACGCACTTCGCCACGACCAGGAAACTCTCAAGAAACAGTACCGCGATTTGCAGTCCACCGTGAAAGACACCAACGAGCGCCTCGATTCATTGCAGTCTCTTGCCACAGAAGTGGCCATGACCTATGGCGTGCTTCGCTACCATCCTGCGGCCTTTGACCAGGCAGACAACCCTGCCACTCCAGAGGATGCCTTCGACCGTTCTCTCGAGCAGTATTCGTTCCTCAAGCGTAACGCAACGGTGATTGCCACTTCGGCCGCAGGCTTGAGGCTTTTCCCTGCCATGGCTTTCGCCGATTCCAATTACACGCCGTCTATCTGGCCGGTCATGGGCCACATCACGGACAGCTTCGGCGAGCGCTTGGATCCGTTTTCGGGTGAAGGTGCCTTCCACACGGGTGTGGACGTCAGCGCGGATTACGGCGCACCGGTTCACGTCACTGCCGATGGAGTGGTTACCGTGGCGGAGAATCACGCAGGCTACGGGCGCCTGGTCACCGTGGATCACGGATTTGGAATTTCGACTTTTTACGCGCATCTTTCTTCCTTTTCTGTTGTTGCGGGCACGCACGTCCGCCGCGGCGAAGTGATTGGTTACGCTGGCATCAGCGGCCGGTCTACCGGCCCCCACGTCCACTACGAAGTGCGCGTCAACAATGCGCCCGTCAACCCGTGGCGCTACATGAAGAACGTTCCCGCGGGCGATTAATTCCCAATTCAACCAGAGCTAAGGAATCCTTTTTCAATGCTGCGCGCCCTCGTGTCTCGTCGCCGCCGGGTCCGCCCCTTGCGTCGAACTCCCCGCCGCTTCCAATAATTTCGGTGTTACATCGAAAACCACGCGCACAGACTTGCTCTTGCCGCGGTCCGTTTGCTGAATGTCGGCCGATTGCAATAGTTCCGCATATCCTTCCCGCACCGCCGGATCGAGCTGTTTGCGCGTCTTCGGATCATTCAGCCCCATCTGCGCCAGGACGACCAATCCGCTGAGCAAATCCTTCAACTGATGCTGTATATTCTCCTCCATGCATTCTCCTTCAACAGAGACGCGCAGAAGATTTTCCTCCGGCTTTGCGCCAATCGAGATCCACTGCAGTTGCGCGAGGAGCGTGGCCAGCTGCGGTGAGTGTAAGCCTCCGGGAGCCTGCGCCAAGGCCGCGGCAGCCCCGGAATCTTGCCGGAGCACCGCGAACAACGGCGTGCCCGCGAGCCGCGAAAAATGTTCGCGCCATTCCGCCGAGGAGCCTTCCCTCGGTTGCTGAAAGAAATAGGAGGAGTCATTGGCCCAGGCAATCCGGTCATCCAACAAAAACGTAAAGTAGGCTTTGCGATTTGACCCGTTCAACGGCACCGCGAAAAGCGTCCGGCCGCTCGCCGTTTTGAGCGATCCATAGCCGGATGCAAAGGCCTCAATTTTTTTCCGGTCGAATCTTCCGTCGGCGACGGCGAAGGCCGTTGAGCTTTGCGATTGCCGATGGATAGCCACTGCCAGCCGGTCCAAGTCGGTTTCATAATGAAAGCCGGTCGCTTGAAGGAATTCCGCGTAGTCGTTGTCGAGTGGAGGCTTTGGCGCAGAACGTAGCAGTTGCATCAGAAATGGAGACGAGCGCATTTGAGCCAGGTCGATGTAAACCACCGCGCTTGCATCTTCCGGCATCAGCGAGAGCATGCCCTCACGCTCTGCAAGGAAATCACGCGAGCCCCAGCGCTTATACGCCAGGAAAAACACCAGGAACAAAGCGAGAACGGCGGTCACTACAAGCAGGATTCTTTTCTTGGCCATAGAGCGCCGGGCCGGTTTCGCGTCGGCCCGACTCTTCGATATTCTCGCATTCCTGCCTGCGGAGTCGGGAAGAAATAGGGCCAGAAGAGAAGCGTGCCGGTTAGGGGCAGTGGAAAGTTGTGAATTCTTGCCAGGATAGCCACTTTCTAGTTGTCTTTAACTACTTGGTTTTAAAGTGATTACGGTCCTGTGACGGATTAACAGAGAACTCCTTATTTTCCACAGACTTGGCTTCCCAATTGCTCCTCATTCTCCCCTCGGCCTCTTGCAATTCCTGTGCCTAATCTGCTATTCTTGTGCGGTTTGAGCAGCGCTGGCGTAGCTCAGCTGGTAGAGCATCTGATTTGTAATCAGAGGGTCGGGGGTTCAATTCCCTCCGCCAGCTCCA
>Ga0187781_10002399_pt1 | contig 14286 bp, 12 predicted proteins | sample 0715_SJ02_MP02_2_FD_132447 | JGI IMG/M metagenome (GOLD analysis project Ga0187781, IMG submission 132447) | Tropical peat soil microbial communities from peatlands in Department of Meta, Colombia - 0715_SJ02_MP02_20_MG | ecosystem: Environmental > Terrestrial > Soil > Wetlands > Peat | place...
CGGAATGCTGACGGGGAAGGTGTCGATCCGCGTGATTCTCATCGGGAGAAAGACTCTCTAGAATTCAGCGCGCCGCCGTGCTGTGTCGATTTTCTGCGCGAATTGAGCGAGTTGAGATTGAACCGCGCGGCACCAAGTCAGCACAACCATTCAGTGACCGTCTTGGATCGAGCCCCCGATGAAGCGGATCTTTCTCACCCTGGCCATTGTCAGCACGGTATTCATCATCGTCGCATTCGTGCTGGGATGGGAAATCGGCGATCCGCGCAGCGTCGCCTCGGGAACCCGCCGCCTGCTGAGCTATCACGCCCTGATCTCTGTAGCGGCCCTGATTTTTGCAGCGCTTGTGCACTCCGTGCTGCTGACCTATTTCATGGGGACTGGTCGGTGGATGGAGGAAACTCAATCAGCCTACAAGCTCGACGTGCAGTGGAACGACGAAAGCCGGCACTTGAAGTACCGGACGATCCCGCTGATGGTAGTTTGCCTGGTGCTCCTGATCGTGAATATTCCGCTCGGTGCACTCGCGGTCGATCGGGAGAACTTCTCACTTCCGGGAGGCTTCGAGTTATCCCCCTCGCGCGTTCATCTCGTTTTTGCTTGCCTCACGATCGTCGTCAACCTCTTGGTCAACGCGCTCGAGTACCGCGCGATTGCCCGCAACAGCCTGCTTGTTGGCGAAGTGATGCAGAACGTACGCCGCATTCGGCAAGAGCGCGGACTGCCAACGTAGGAAATGTCTTGCAAGTCGGCCTGCAGCCCCGTTAGCGGCGGCCGCGCGACGCTCGATAGCCGTACTCGATTGCAAACCAATTCGCAAAGCGTTCGCGATCGACGAATCCACCGTTGCGGTCGTCGACCGTGTGCCCGATCTCGTGAATGAGCACATTGTTGAGATAGAAATCTCGAATCGAGTCGGCTGTCCAGACCAGATTCCATCCGCGCGCAGCGGGCTGCCACTGGCCGCCGTACATCCGCGCCTCGATGAGCTGTTCCGGGCGGGGCGGACGCACGTAATGCTCAACGAGCGTGGCCTCGATCGGATAAAGGTAGACTGCCGTCCCCCATTGCATGCCGTAGCAAGGAAAGAGGGCCCGTTTGCGCGTCATTCGGCTGAACTGCACGATTTCCAGCTTGCTGCGGAACCGCTGCGGAAGCTGAGAGATTCGCTCAGCCACTTCTTGCGTGGTGACTGGGTGAAGGTATCCTTCGCCCGGCGGTTCAACGACGAACTCCACTTCGGGCCGTCCCACCGGTTCGTGCCAGATTTCTGGCGCCCCGAAGCCCTCCGAATAGCTGGTTTCTGGCAGCCGCTGTCGAAATCCGGCGGCTGGCCGCAACCCGGTCGTATGCCTCGAGCGCGGAGGAAAAACGAGACGCTGAGAAGCCGGTCGGCGGTGAGAGCGAGTGGCGCGACGCATGGCCGGAAACAGTCCCTGTTGGCGAACTTTGTCTGGATCCATGCTAAGGCCGGGCAAAAAATACCCGCAAGGTGTACACCGCAAGTCATGGATTCCCGCCGGCTTCCGTTTTCGCCGGTCGCTTGACTCTTTTTTGGACCCAAGACGGTTGCCTCGCGGGGGTCGTCGCCCCTATTCCGAAGTGGTCAAATGACCATGACTTGCGTCCGGGGATCGAATGGCCCCATTTCTCAGGGCGCAATGGGATCGCTGTCTCTGTACACTAATGGTGCGCAACTACCTTTTGCAGTAAAGGTTTACGAATAGCGATTCGGCGGATCTTGCGGGCACAATTGACTGCTCGAACAGCCCGCGAACCCGGCCATTTCACCCCACCTTTGAGTCGAAGAATCGCCTTGCGCGGGCGGCCACACGGGCTAGTCGGCTGAATCAGATTGATCTAAAGCCGCTTCGACGACTACCGCCGCGTTTTTGACGAGCGTGACTTCGTTTCCGGACGGGCTGTAGCGGGCCTCGTCCATGAAAGTCCGCATGATCAATGTGCCGCGACCGAACACGGTGTCGAAGTCGACGCTTTCGACTCGATTGTCGGCCGACTGCGGCTCAAAGCCCGGGCCTTCGTCTCGGATTGTGATCTCCATCCCATCTCGCGAAATCGTCCACGACACGAACGTCCGACGGTTGCAATAAGGTGCTTCAGCCATCCGCGTCCGCACCAGTTCGTCGTACGCGGGCGGGTCGGATTGCTGCAGCCGCGAACTGACTTCGAGATTGCCGCGATACAGCGCGTTGAGCAGCGCCTCCTCGACCGCGAGGCGAATCCGCAACCGGTCAAGCTCATCCCCTAGCCGCACACAACGGATCGCCTGCTGCAGATAGCCCAACAAGAGCGGGATCAAGCTCGGATCGTTGTGAAGCACGAACGACGATTGGTTCTGGACCATCCGGTGCATGAGTCGCGAAAGCGAGCGGTCTTCCCGCGAGGCCGCCAAGATGCGTTTTGCAGTAGACACCAGGTCGTGCGCGAGAATTCGCTTAGGCACGTAGCCGGCCGCCCCTTCGCGAAGCGCCGCCACTGCGACGTCCTCGTTGCCGCGGGCCGTCATTAAGACCACGGGGACCAGCGGGAATTCGCTCTTGATGGCGGCGACCAGACCGAGCCCGTCCATCTCGGGCATGATCAGGTCGGTGACGACAAGCTCGGGAATCGATTCCTGAAAGCGGTTGATGGCGTCTTTGCCGTCGACCGCGTATTCAATAGCAAGGCCACCGGACCGTTGCAACAAGCCTCCGACCAGCTTGCGATCGGTTGCCGAATCATCGACGACGAGCACAGAAGCCAAAGCCCGCTCGGAAGTCACGGTCGGCCTCGCATTTCATCGAATGACGGCAGCGGAGATCGCCGCCGTAAACGCGCAGCAACAGCGCTCGAACGTGGCGGCTGAGGTTCAGTCTGCGACGCACGGACGATGCTGTCAAGACGCGACCGCTGTCGCGCTGGTTCGCGGGAAGAAGCGAGACGACTTGGCAGACGACGGGAACGCGCAGGCGCTGTGCTCACTGGCGAGTCAACGCCTGAACGGCTCCCACCAGGCCGTGCCCCGCACGTGGCATGTGAGCAAGGCCATCAACGGCAGCAAGACCCACCACATCATCCGCAAGAATTCTCGCGAGACGGCCCCCCGATCGGCCACCGGCCGCAGAATCTCGTCTCGCCGCAGGAGACTCAATTCAGGCAGCCAGCGCGGCACCCGCCGACAATAGTCGTCGTACGCCCCCGCGAAACGACCTCGCATGTAGCGTTCCTCGGCCGGAACCACAAACCAGGCGTAGAGGAACCAGACGAAGACCACCGCAACGGCAAAGACGACGCTCTTCAGAAAGAGTGCGACGCCCAGGACCATCGCGAAGGTGCCAAGGTAGAGCGGATTGCGGCAGACTCGATAAGGCCCATCGTTGACGATCGTCTGCTTCTTGCGTCCGCCAATCCAAAGAGTCGCCCAAATCCGAACGAGCGCGCCGAGCACAAAGGCACCCCAAGCCGCAGCGTTTATGAACGCCACGACCACCTCGCTTTCGTCGATCCACGGCGGCGTCATCAGCACCCAGAACCAGGACCCCAGCAGCGCAACTGCCGTCAAAGGGATGCGGTACTGGTAGGCCCGAGAATTCTTCAAAGAAGGACGGACGGCAGCCGGTTGCCCTATGTCCGTCTTTACGGGCATCAAGGTCGTCATGACAGCGGCAATGCCTCCGTACGATGGTGTGTTGGGGCAACTTTCGGTGGGTGCGAGAGTCGCGAATCGTAGCCGGCACTCGAATTACGGCAAAGACCGTTTCGAGGCGTTCCGGAAAGTTCCACAATGGGCTGAGGAGGCAGGTCTTTGCGCGATTCGATCGAGCGGTGTACTATTAAGGCCGCGCTACGGGATGTGATTTTCGTGGGGCGGAGGAGTGGCCAATGGCGGCTGACGAAACGCCGTGGGTCGAAGGTTTGACGATTGGCGTTGCGCTGCGGCGCACGGCACAGACGCATCCGAACATGGATGCCTTCGTGTTTTCGGAACTCGACGCATCCGAGCAGATGCTGCCGGCCGGCTTGGCATCCGCGGAGCGCCGCCAGCGAGCATTGAGGGTGTCGTATCGCGAGCTCGACGCCAAGGTCGACCGCGTCGCCAAGGGGCTCTTGGCGCTCGGCATTGATAAGGGGGACCATGTCGCAGTTTGGGCGACGAACTGGCCAAACTGGCTGCTTCTGCAGTTCGCCACCGCGCGGATCGGCGCGGTGATGGTACTGATCAACCCGGCCTACCGCACCCACGAATTGGCGTACGTCCTCAAGCAGTCGGACGCTTGCGCGCTGTTCTTGATCGATTCGTTCCGCACATCCGATTACTTTGGCATGGCGAACGAGGCGATCCCTGAGCTGAAGCACGCTCAGCCCGGGAAGCTCAAAAGTGCACAGTTTCCGGCGCTCAAGCACGTCGTCGCAATGAAGCCCGCCACCGCGCCGGGAATGTGGTCGTGGGACGCGTTTCTGCGAGGCGGCGAAGCCATTACCGATCGAGAGCTGGCTGAGCGCGAGTCGCCGCCGAAACCGACTGAAGCGATCAACATTCAGTACACCTCCGGGACGACCGGCTTCCCGAAGGGAGCAATGCTGACGCATCGGAACTTGCTGTTAAACGGCTATTACATCGGCGACTGCCAGCGAATCACCGCGGCGGATCGGATCTGTATTCCCGTTCCGTTCTATCACTGCTTCGGCTGCGTCGTTGGGGTGCTCTGCTGTCTCGTGCGGGGCGCGGCGATGATCATCCCCGCGCAACATTTCGATCCGGAAGCGACGCTAAATGCCATCGAATCAGAGCGCGCGACCACGATCTATGGCGTGCCGACGATGTTCATCGCCCAGCTGGAGCATCCGAGTTTCGCCAGCCGCGACCTGAAATCGCTCCGGACGGGCATCATGGCGGGGAGCCCCTGCCCCGTCGAGCTCATGAAGCGCGTCGTCGACCAGATGGGTGTCCGAGAGATGACGATCGCTTACGGCCTGACCGAAACCTCTCCCGTCATCACTCAAACGCGGACGAATGACTCGGTCGAACTGCGCGTGCAGACGGTCGGTCGCCCTCTGCCTGGCTGGGAGGTCAAGGTGATTGGTCCGGACGGAAAAGCGCTCGGCGACAACGAGCAGGGAGAGTTGTGTGCGCGCGGGCATGGAGTGATGCTCGGTTACTACAAAATGCCCGAAGCGACGGCCGCGACGATCGACCCCGAGCACTGGCTGCACTCGGGCGACCTCGCCGTGCGACTAACCAACGGCTGCTATCGCATTACCGGGCGGATCAAGGACATGATCTGCCGTGGCGGCGAGAACATTTATCCGCGCGAAATCGAAGAATTCCTGTACACGCACCCTTTGGTCGAGAACGTCGCGGTGTTTGGAGTGCCTGATCCGAAGTTCGTCGAAAATGTCGCCGCCTGGGTCAAGCTCCGCGACGGTCAACAGCTCACGGAGGAGGATATCCGGGCCTTCTGCAAAAAGTCGCTGGCGCATTACAAGGTGCCTCGTTACGTTCGCCTGGTGAAGGAATTTCCGCAGACGGTCACGGGCAAGATTCAGAAGTTCCGCATGCGCGAAATCATGATCGAGGAGCTCGGCCTGAAGCAGGCCGAGACTGCGTGATCGAGGCGCATCAGCCCCGCTGAATCCCCTCGCTGAAACACCAAGAGCATGAAACTGGGACAGTTCAGCGTCACCACCGTATCGGGTGGACGGTTTCGATCAGACGGCGGCACGATGTTCGGCGTCGTTCCGAAAGTCCTCTGGTCGAAGCTGATCAGTGTCGACGAGCACAACTGCATCCGGCAAGCCACCAATTGCGTGCTCGTGCAAACCGGCCAAGAGAAGATTCTGATCGACACTGGGTATGGACCGAAACTTCAAGAGAAGGAACGGGCCATCCTTGGCGCCGAGCCGGGAAACCCGATCGTCGCCAGCCTCGCCGCCCAGGGAATCAAGCCAGAGGAAATCGACGTCGTGATCCTCTCGCATTTGCACTTCGATCACGCGGGAGGCGGGGTGTCGATCGACGGGGATCGCCTCGTGACCACGTTTCCGCGTGCGGAATACGTGGTCCAGCGGCGCGAATGGGAAATCGCGACGGCCGGCTACCCGGAGCTGCGGGCGGCGTATCCCCAAGAGAACATCCTGCCGCTCGAAATGTCCGGACAGCTAAGGCTTGTCGACGGCGACATCGACATCGTGCCGGGCATCCACGCGCGGATCACCGGCGGCCACACCGACGGGCAAATGGCCCTGTTCATTTATAATGGCGGGCAGACGGCCGTTTATCTGGCCGACGCATGCCCGACCTGGCGGCACTTGCCGTCGCTGTGGTGCATGTCCTACGACATGGACCTGCTCCAGTCGCGGCGCATCAAGCCAGTGCTTTTAGGCGAGATCGTTGAACAGGGCTGGTGGGCGCTTTCCGACCACGATCCAGACCACGCGGCCGCTCGCCTCAGGACCGATCCGCAGCGCGAGTTCGCCGTCTCGGAGGCCGTTGTGGCATTCTGAATGTGCCTCGTTTGAGCCTGATGGTGACCCGACGCGACCGGTGCGCCAGGGAGGGCTCTCCAAAGCGACGCTGGTCCATTATACTGCGCCGTGCCTTGCGCCGGCCGGCTGCCAAGAGGTCATCCGGTCGGATCGCACCCACGCAGCGCGGCGGCACGACGCGCCGCCTGATCGCGCGAACCAACCGCTGGGCTCACGCGAACGTCGAATGGATTCGGGAAGGGAAATGTCGAAAACTCAGCAGAGCGCCTACGAAAAGCTGTCACGACTCGCTAGCAATTACTGGTGGAGCTGGCAGCCCGAAGTGACGCAGATCTTCCGCGAAATCGATCCGGTCCGCTGGTCACAACTGGTCCACAACCCCGTCTCGCTGCTGGAGGAATACCCGCCCGAGCGACTCGAGCAGCGTTGCCGCGAGGAAGTGCTGCATTCCCGGATTAACGGCGCCTATCGGCGCTGGGTCGAGTACATGGACTCGACCGACACCTGGGGCTCGACTCACTCCGGAATTCTTGGGAACCGCCCCGCCGCTTACTTCTCTGCAGAGTTCGGCATCCACGAGTCCCTGCCGATTTACTCCGGCGGCCTGGGCGTGCTCGCCGGCGATCATCTGAAAAGCTCCTCGGATCTCGGCATTCCCTTGGTCGGCGTGGGCTTGTTCTACGTCGAGGGCTATTTCTCGCAGCGGATCGATGAAAACGGCTGGCAGCAGGAGTCGTACAGCAAGGTCGATGCGGCAAAGCTTGCGATCCTGCCCGCCCTTGATCGCGACCGCAATCCGGTCGTCGTTTCCGTCAACACTCGCACCGGAAAAATCTTTGCCCGGGTCTGGCAGGTGAACGTCGGTCGTGTCCGTCTGTTCCTGCTCGACACCAACGTCCCGCAGAACAAGGACGAGGACCGGCACCTCACGGCCCGACTCTATGGCGGGGACCAGCGGACTCGCATCCGCCAGGAGATTATTCTCGGCATCGGCGGGGCGCGGGCACTCAGCGCGCTGGGCATCCACCCCAGCGTGATCCACATGAACGAGGGGCACTCGGCCTTCGCGCCCCTCGAGTTCATCCGAGGCCGGATGCGCGAGGACGGCCTGAGCTTCGACGAGGCTCTTCGCGAAACCGCGGCGATGGGGGTCTTCACGACCCACACCCCGGTGCCGGCTGGACACGATCGTTTCGACGCGGGGCTGGTCGAAGAGCACGTTGGCCCGCTGGGTGACGAACTTGGATTGCAGCATCACAGCCTCGTCGGCCTGGGACGCGTCGATCCGCAGAATCCACATGAATCCTTTTGCATGACCGTGCTGGCCTTCCGCCTCAGTCGCCACGCCAACGCCGTCTCGAGTCTGCACGGAATCGTCAGCCGGCGAATGTGGGCCAGCCTTTGGCCGTGGCGAAGCGAAGAAGAAATTCCGATCGGCCACATTACCAACGGCGTGCACGTCCCCACGTGGCTTGCCGCGCAGATGCGCGTGCTCTACGACCGTGTCCTGCCGATGAACTGGTACCTCCGCACCGGCGAGCCGCAAGTCTGGGCCGGCTTCGAGCAGGTGACGCCCGGCGAACTGTGGGAGACGCACCAGTCGCTCAAGAATCGGCTCATCGTCTACTCGCGCACCCGGCTCATCGCCCAGGGCGAACGCCGAGGGCTCGATGATCCCATCTTGCAGAGGCTGGGCCAGAGCTTGAACCCCGAGGCCCTGACGATCGGTTTTGCGCGGCGGTTCGCTCCCTACAAGCGGGCCGACCTCGTGATGCGCGATTTGGATCTGATCGCGAAGATCCTGGCGGACGCGGATCATCCCGTGCAGTTCATCTTCGCCGGTAAGGCTCACCCGGCCGACGATCAGGGAAAAGCCCTTTTGCAGCGGGTCTTTCGCTTGTCTCAGACAGAGCCGTTCGTAGGGCGGGTTGTCGTGCTCGAGGACTACGACATCAACCTGGGCCGACATATCGTGCAGGGCGTCGACGTCTGGCTCAACACGCCACGCCGCCCGCTCGAAGCCTCAGGCACCAGCGGCCAAAAGGTCGTTCTCAACGGGGGCCTGAACTGCTCGATTCTCGACGGCTGGTGGGCGGAAGCCTTCGATGGCAACAACGGATTTGCGATCGGCAACGGGACTTCTCACGTTGACCAGAATATCCAGGACGAACGCGATGCCCGCAGCCTCTACGAGGTGCTGCTGCACGAGGTCATCCCCCTGTTCTACGAGAGGGATGCCGACGATCTGCCCCAGAAGTGGATCTCGAGGATGAAGCGGGCTGTCCGCACGCTGGGCTGGCGGTTCAACGCCGACCGAATGGTGATGGACTACGTCCGCCACACGTACGTGCCCGCGGCGGGCGGTCTCTCCTGCGACATGCCCGGGATGGGGAAATAGCGCGGGGTGGGCATTCCGATTAGCCGGCTGTTACGGTGGCAGAAACTTTGTGGTAAAAGCCGCGCGCGGATCGACCACGTCCGCTTTAACCGCCCCGGCCTCGACCAGTTGGGTCGCCAGCGTCTGCCACCGCTCGAGCGTCATCCGGCCAATCGCGGAGGCATCGGGCAATCCGTCGAGGCACAGTGGGCGCAGCGATTGGACTCCGTATTCGAGAATCGCGGAGGTCATTTCGGGATTCACTTCGCGCAAATAGCGATTGGTTTCCTCTGGGCGGTCGAGATAGGTTTGCCAGCCTTTGAGCGAAGCCGCAACGAATTTGGCGACGACCTCGGACCGCGCGGAAAGAGTTTGGCCGCTAGTGAGCAAAACGCTTGTGTACGGGTTGTAGCCGATATCGGCAACAAGCAGGCATTTGGCGTCGGCCCCTTTTTCGCGAGCGATATAGGGCTCGCTAAACACGTACGCTTGCTGCGCATAGTTTCGATCGATGAGGAACTGCGCAACGCTGCCGGGGTACGGAACGAACCGAACGTTCGAGAGCGGCGCGTGGGCCTTGAGGTATTGCACCCACGACGCCCCGCTGTTGACGGCAAGCGTCACATTGGAGATGTCGGCGATCTTTGTGAACCCCGAGTCGGTGTGCACCATGATGCCGCGAGGGCTCTTCTGGATCGGAGCGAAAAGCGCGATTACGTCGGCCTGCTGCGCGCGGCCCAGCAGAATTCGATCGGCGTTCTCGACCCCGAAGGTCACCTGGTTACGGGCCACGCGCTGCAGCACAGACGAGCTGGCCGCTCCGGGAAGGATCTTCACCTCAAACCCGGCATCGCGGTAGTAGCCATGCACGAGCGCGGCAAAATAGCCGCCGTGTTCAGCTTCCGGGAACCAATTAAGCGCCAGCGCGACGTGGATGGCGTCGGGGCGGGCGGTCGCGTCGGAAGAAGCCGGTGCAGCACTGTCTTTCGAGAGTGGTGCATCCGATCCGGCGCATCCAACGAGCAGGCAGACAGACCAGACGGCCACCAGGACTTGTGCAAGTCGCCGCATGATGGTCCCTTGTGACGCATCCACCGCCAACCCGCAAGGTTCAGCCACGGTCGCTCCCGGCGCGGATTTGGGGCGACTACAATCAGCGCCTCGAGGAATTTTCGCCGACGGGCTGCACAAATCCGCTTTATTGCATTTGGAGCTGACTGCCGTGAGTCGCGATGCCGATCTGTCTTTGGTCCGCGAATACACCAAGAACGAGAATCTGGTCAGGCACATGTTCGCGGTGGAGGCGGCCGTCCGCGCCTACGCGCGCAAGTTCGGCGAGGACGAAGAGAAGTGGGGCTCGGTGGGACTTTTACACGACTTTGATTACGAGCGATGGCCCAATCCGCCGGATCATCCGCTCCAAGGCTCGGCAATTCTTGAACAGCGCGGCTATCCGGCCGACGTCATCTACGCGATTAAATCACACGCCGACTACCTGACCGATTGCCCGCGCGTCTCGCGGTTGGATAAGACGCTTTACGCGTGCGACGAACTGTGCGGCTTCATCACTGCGTGCGCCCTGGTGCGACCGACGCGGCTCGAAGGGCTCGACGCCAAGAGTGTTCGCAAAAAAATGAAGCAGCCTTCGTTCGCCGCCGCGGTCAAGCGCGAGGATATCATTCGCGGCGCGGCCGACTTGGGCGTCGACCTCGACGAGCACATCGACTTTTGTATCGGCGCCATGCAGTCCATAGCGCCCGATTTGGGTCTCGTCGCAGCTTGACTGACTTGCCCAGAACGCTCGCGTGCCGGCATTTTCTGCCGAAGATTTCATGCGAGATTCTCTTGCCTGGTGAATTGCGGACCGGGGCGCGGAATCGGTCTGGACACAATCGAGCAGATGCCTAGAATTCCGCCCGCCCGAAAGTGGGGTTGCAGACCTGCGCCGTGCGTCTGCGTCCCCGACTGACCCGATTGCGAAACGGCGCCGTCATATCCCCGCTCGAGACGATTCCCCGTCGTTCTCGTTCCGACGTTCGCAAGGAATTCGACCCATGAACTCCAGTCGCTGGATGTCGCGCTCGCTTTGCGCCGCGGCCCCGCTCGTGTTGGCTGGCTGCATGTACCCCGGCCCCTACACGTACGGCACTTATCCGGGCTACGGTCCGCCGCCGGGATATGCCGCCCCGCCCCCGGGAACAATCGTAACGCCGGGACCGGGCTTTCCGTCGCCGCAGCTCGGTCCAGCCGTGAGTCCGACGCCGGCTTGGACGCCTTCTCCGTCATCGTCGCCGCCGCTGACTCCTACACCCTCGCCCTCACTGGGTCCGCCTTCGACGCCGCCGGGCAATAACACGTTCAATGAAGGCCCGCCTCCATTCACGTCGGGTGCCCGAAAGCCCGACATCCAGGTGCCAGTGCCGATCGAGCGCGATCCAGGCCCGGCGCTGGGTCCATCGGGCATGGCCCCAAGGCCGGCTCCTTCGAATAGTCCGTTTGGCTCGGACAGCTCCAAGTCGACGTTTGAGCCAGGCGCGCAGTACACGATTCCGCAACGGCAGGAGGTAGCGGCTCAATCCGTAGGTACAGTCGACCCACAAACATTCGAGACGCCCGTCGATGCTGCTCGTCACGACCCGGGTGGCCTGGTGACGGTCGCCGCCAGGGGAATCCCGGATGGCCGGGCGTTCGACCGGAACAACCCCTGTGACTACGACCGCGAGTCGTATACCTGGCTCCGCGGCATCGTCGATTTTGATTCGCGCGATCAATCCTGGCACATCATCTATAGCCAGCATCCCGATCGACGCGACCTCTATGGCGGAGCGATCCGGTTGATCGGCAGCCCGAAGCTCGGCACGCTGCACAACGGCGACGTCGTCTACGTCGAAGGGCACATTGACACCCATCATGTCGATTCGCGCGGGAAGGCGCAGTATCGGATCGACGGCGATCAGATCTCGCGGCTCGCGCCCGGCGGCGCGATCCAATCCATGGGCAATTGAGCCCTACGTTATCGCGGATTCCCACCCTCGTTGGGGCTGTCGGGCAGCAGTTCGTACAACGGCTCTTCGACGCAGCCGCCCGGCGGCGGAACGTGCAACAGCTGGGCCAGCGTCGGCGCGATGCTCGCGGGACTCACGCGGCGATGGTAGCGGCCCGCGGGAATGCGGGTCGACCGCGGCGTATTTCCTGGCTCAAGCACCAACAGCGGCACGTGAGTGTCGTAGTCCCAAGGACTGCCGTGTGTGGCGGCGACGTTGCCTTGGATATCGTAAGGCTCCAAGCAGAACAGCACATCGCCTGAACGACGCGGATGAAAGGACAGTCGCAGCGCGGTTTCGAGCGCCCCATTCACACAGCCTGAGAGGATTTGCTCCCGCGTGATGGCGGCGGCCACGCTGGGCTGTGCCAGGAGCCAATCGCGGGTCAGACGCTGGGCTTCCGCAAAGGCCGTCCCTTTCAAAGCCGGATGATCCTGGCGCAAATAGATCTGACTCTCGATCACTGCGAGCACGAGGCTCGGCTGCGAGTCTTTGACGCCCAGCTTCGCGCGCAAAAGAGCCTCGAGCATTTGGTGTGTCGTTCCTGGTCCTTCCTTGCCGTCAGACGTGACCGGGTTGCGACGGGCAGCGATTTTCAATCGGGCTGTGCGCTCGGGGATTGGGGCCACGCCGTGATCGGCGGTCAACACGAACAGCCACGGCCGTCCCTCCATCCGCTCGTTGATAAAGTCGACAAACTCTCCGAGCATTAGATCCGTGCGATACGTGATATCCTCGACTTCGAGGCTCTCTGGACCGAACGTGTGACCCACATAATCGTTCGAAGACAGGTTGATCAATAAAAGATCTGGAAACTCGTCCTGACCGAGCTTTTCGTCGGCGACGATGAGGCGCGCCCCTTCGAGCGTGATTTCGATCCCAAACGGGGAATACGAAACGAGTCGGATGTAGTTCTTGGCCCCGGCGTCCGGCATCTTGTGTGGAAAGTCCGCAGTCATTCCGGGGAGCGGACGCTCGCCGAATGTGTCCTCGGTCGGCGAGTGGCGATAGCGGCTGCGGTCGTAGAGCAACTCCCAGCTCCTGCCGGCCAAACGCAGAGACGCATCCGACGCGTTCCAACTCCGCAGGTACGCAGGCAGTTCTTTGCGGTAATAGTCGGACGTAATCCATTTGCCGCCGTCGCTGATCCAAAAGGCGCCGTCGGCGGCGTGTCCGGTCATCAGGATCGAAGCTCGATCCTTGATCGCTACGCCGAACACTTTCGATCGGCTGCCAGTCACAATTTTGAGCCGGTCGCCGAGCGTGTCGGCCAACAGGTTCCGCGGCGACACGGGCGGATCGCCGGCAATCGGACCCACAAGATGGGCCGAGGGGTCTGCGACGCAATAAACCTGTTTTCCGGTCGCGCGGTCGATCCAGCCATTGTCGACGATGCCGTTTGTTGACGGGTAGGCCCCCGTTAACTGAACCGAGTGGCCGGGCCCTGTCGTCGTAACGCCGTGGCGATGATGACAGTTCGTGAACCACGCCCCTTCGCGTTCAATGCGGCGGAAGATCCCCCGCTCGTCGAACCCGCGACGGAAGCGTTCCAAATACTCGTACGCAAGCTGGTCCACGCTGACGACAACAACAAGCGTCGGCGTTTGGTCTGCAGCATAGCTGTCGGTTCCCTGGCCGAACAAAGCGCCACAAAGGAACCAACTCAGCAAAAACCTCTTCATAATCCACCTTGGATTGCCACGAGAGACGCCGAATTGCGCGACGCGGAATCGCGAAGTGCGGCCATTCTGGCATTGAGCTGCTAGAATTGAAATTGAACGCGACCAACGGCAGCTGCGGCGATTCGCGCAAGCCGTTGCCCCGCAAACGCGTTGACCTCCCTGATCGGAACACGAGCAACTCCATGAGGCGCCCCAAGAGCGGCGGCGGCTGGAAGGCCATCGGCTATACGCTCAAACTGGCCAACCGCGTCGGCTGGTTGCCGCTGTGGAAGGCGCTGCGCTCGAAGAACGCCTGCAAGACGTGCGCAGTTGGCATGGGGGGCCAGCTCGGCGGGATGGTCAACGAAGCGGGGTACTTCCCCGAAGTCTGCAAGAAGTCTGTGCAGGCGATGGCGTCCGACATGCAGGGGGCCATCAGGCGCGAGTTCTTCGAGCAAATGGATGTGCCGCGGCTCCGCGCGCTGTCGTCGCGCGAACTGGAACACTGCGGCCGGCTCGTGGCTCCCGTCGTACTCGCGCCGGGAAGCAAGAACTATCGCCCTATCTCTTGGGACGACGCAATCGGCAAGGTGATCGCCGCATTGCAGACGGCTGGGCCGTCGCGCAGCTTCTTTTATGCGAGCGGCCGCTCCTCCAACGAAGCGGGCTTTTTGTTGCAGCTATTGGCCAGATTGTTCGGCACAAATTACGTCAACAA
>Ga0187781_10002400_pt1 | contig 14283 bp, 13 predicted proteins | sample 0715_SJ02_MP02_2_FD_132447 | JGI IMG/M metagenome (GOLD analysis project Ga0187781, IMG submission 132447) | Tropical peat soil microbial communities from peatlands in Department of Meta, Colombia - 0715_SJ02_MP02_20_MG | ecosystem: Environmental > Terrestrial > Soil > Wetlands > Peat | place...
AGCTGCTCCAGCCGCGCTAGTGATGGTTTGCGCCAAGCTCGAATCGCATGATTCTCTGCTAAAGTAGCGGCGTTCACTTCGGAGGGACGTGCGTGCAAGCTGCCGTCGGAGAGTTGCTGGAGGCGACTGCGCGCCGCTTTGGCACTAAGTGCGCGTTGGTCACACCTGATCGGACCCTAACTTTTGCGGAGCTCGACCGTCTGGCGACGCGGTTCGCGGCCGGAGTGGCGGCACATGGAATTCGCGTCGGGGACCGGGTAACGCTCTGGCTCGAGAACGGTTGGCAATGGGTGGTTGCCTATTACGGAATTCTCCGCGCCGGAGCCGTCGTGCATCCGGCGAACAGTCTTCTCACACCATCTGAAGTTTCCTTCATGATGAGAGACTGCGGCGCAAGGCTCCTCGTGTCACGTGCGGCGAAAACGCGCGTCGACACGCACCGGCAGCTTCGCATCATCGGCGGCGACGATGATGCGAGCGTTGCCGGTCCATCCTTCGATGACCTGCTGGACGCAGGTGGCACGGCGCTTCATGGGTGGAGAGCACCGCCGCTCGAGGGTAGCGATCTCTGCGCAATTTTTTATACTTCCGGCACGACCGGATACCCGAAGGGTGCCGCCCTGCGGCATCAGTCTTTGCTCATGAACGTCGCAATGACCGCGCTCATGCATGGCTTGCACGCGACGGATACGGTGGTAACGGCGCTGCCGTGCGCGCACGTGTATGGGAATGTGGCTCTGAACAGCGCCATAGCATGCGGAATGACTTTGGTGTTACTGCCTCGCCTCGAGGAGCTCGCGATTCTCGAGGCCGTGGAGCGACATCGGGCGACGATTCTGCAAGGTGTGCCGGCGATGTACCTTGCACTCCTGAACATTGCTGACTTGGAACGGTTCGACGTGCGGAGTTTGCGCTTGTGTACCGTTGGCGGCCAGGGCATGGCGGTGAACAGGATGCAGGAAGTGGAAAGACGGCTCCGCTGTCCGTTGATAGAGCTCTGGGGCATGACCGAGATCGCCGGGCTCGGTGCGACACATCCTCACAACGGGCCACACAACTTGGGCTCCATAGGGATCGCCTTGCCATTTACACAAATTCGCATCGTCGATCCGGCCGACGTACGCAGAGATGTGCCTGCCGGCGACGCGGGAGAGATCCTCGTGCGAGGACCGCACGTGATGCAAGGGTATTTCAACCGGCCGAAAGACACGTCGGATGCGATTGAGCCCGATGGGTGGCTGCACTCCGGGGACCTCGCGCGCCAGGATAAAATCGGGTATCTGTACATCATCGATCGTATCAAGGATGTGATTCTGAGCGGAGGCTACACAATCTACCCTGCCGAAATCGAGCGTGTGATCTCGGAGCATCCCAGCGTGTCCGCAGCGCTGGTCGTGCCCGTAAGCGATGAGCTACGGGGAGAGATCGGCAAGGCTCTGGTGGTGCTGCGCCCGGGTGCGACATGCGCCGCCGAGGACGTGGTCAGACACTGCCGCGAGCGGTTGGCGGTCTATAAGATACCGCGGTCGATCGAATTTGTTTCTGCGCTGCCGACGGGCAGCACCGGTAAAGTCCTGCGACGAGCTGTCACATGAGAACGATCGGGTCGATCGGTGAGGAGACCGCGAAGAGCATTCGCCGCTGTGCAGTCGATTTGATCGCGGAGCACGGATTCGAGGCAATGAGCCTTCGACAGCTCGCCGAGCGGGTCGGAATAACCACGGGTGCCCTGTACAACCATATCGGCGGAAAGCAAGAACTGCTGTTCGGCCTGCTCCATGCCGTCATGCAGGATCTGCTCGCCGCGGTCGATAGTCAGGTGCTCTCACATCTCGATCCTCTCACCCAATATCAAGCCTTCGTGCAGCTTCATATTCAATTTCATACCGATCGCAAGAATGATGTGTTGATCGCGACCACGGAATTGCGAAGCCTCAACTCGGAGAATTACAAGAAGATCATCAAGCTCCGCAATCGCTACGAGGCGACACTCAGCCGGATCTTGAAGCACGGCTGCCGTACCGGGATCTTCAGCGTAACCGACACGAAACTCGCGGTGCTAGCGCTGATCCCGATGCTGACGGGTGTGAGCCAATGGTACCGGCCCGGGGGTCGGTTGAGCCGCAATGAGCTCATCGAGCGGTACCTGGAGCTGTCCCTCGTGATCGCGGGCGCGTCACGCAAGAAGAGCTCTCTTCTGGTAGAGCTTCCAGATATCGATCTCGAAGCTAACGCGCGCACGGCGGATTTTGGGGCGAAAAGACGCAGGTTTGCGAGATCCCGTGATCTCCGCTAGGAGGCAAAAAAACTTCTATGAATCAATGTATTGAAGATCAGCCGATTTCGAGCAGGCTTTCGCCGCCGCTCGAGCACCGCAACATTTGGTCCGCCGTTCATTTTTAAAAAAACAAACGACCATTTGTTTTTGGCGGAATCATGTGCGATATTTCCGTAAGCGTCGGGGGTCTCTTGGTTCTTGGTACGGGATTTCTCCCTTTTTCAGATGGCGACTACAACGGGCAGGGGACGTGAGCACGCATGCCCGACGGTAAAAACAATTCGGGAGATGGCGGATGATTGATTTCACGCGAGATTACACGATGACGATCAAGGGTACATCGACGGGAGCCTTGAACACATTTGAGGTGTTCAATCCCGCAACCCGTGGAGTCATTGCCGCCGCGCCGGACGCGAGCAAAGCCCAGCTTGACGAAGCAGTGAGTGCGGCCCGCGAGGCATGGCCGCGCTGGAGTGCGACGCCGCTTCAGGAGCGACGCAAAGCACTGGAGGCTATCGCGGACGCAATTGAAAAGCACGCGGAAGAATTCATGAAGCTCCTGACCCGCGAGCAGGGCAAGCCGCGTGCGGATGCCGAGTGGGAGATCCGTGGATCGGTGTACTGGTGTCGCGAGATTGCCAAACAGTCGCTCGAAGCGGAAGTAATCGAAGACACTGCAGAGCGTCGTGTGTTTACCCGCTTCACTCCGTTAGGCGTTGTGGGTGGCATCACGCCATGGAACTTTCCGGTGCTGCTGGCAATCTGGAAGATCGCTCCCGCCCTGGTCACGGGCAATTGCATCATCATAAAGCCCTCGCCCTTTACCCCGCTGTGTTCTCTCAAGCTCGGAGAACTTTGCAAGCCCCTGTTGCCGGCCGGCGTTTTCAGTGTAGTCACTGGCGGCGACGAGCTGGGTAAGTGGATGACCGCGCATCCTGGTATCGACAAAATTGCCTTCACCGGGCACACCGCGACGGGCAAGCACGTGATGCGCTCGGCCGCTGTCAATCTGAAGCGACTGACCCTTGAGCTTGGGGGCAATGATCCGGCCATTGTCCTCCCGGACGTGGACCCAGAAGAGATTGCCCCGAAGCTGTTCTGGGCCGCATTTGCGAATAATGCACAGTTTTGCAACGCCACGAAGCGGTTGTACGTGCATGAGCGAGTCTATGACAAGGTATTGGCCGCGCTGGTCGACTATGGCAAGACGGTCAAAGTGGGTGACGGGGCACAGCCTGGCACGCAGCTTGGGCCCATTCAGAACGAGCCGCAATATCGGAAGGTCCTGGAGTACTTCGATGATTGCTCGAAGCATGGCTACCGGTTTGCGTTGGGAGGCAACGTGGATCGCGACGCGAAAGGATGGTTTATCCCGGTGACGCTGGTCGACGATCCGCCGGAGGAGTCGCGTATTGTCAAAGAGGAGCCGTTCGGGCCGATTCTGCCGGTGCTGAAATGGAGGGACGAGGAAGATGTCATTCGTCGCGCGAACGATACCCAGTACGGGCTGGGCGCTTCGGTATGGGGCCGGGATATTGGGGCGGTGGAGCGTATCGGCCGCAGACTGCAGGCGGGAACGGTCTGGCTGAACGAGGTTCACCAGTACTCACCTCATCAGGCCTTTGGTGGACACAAGGAATCGGGGATCGGGTGTGAAAATTCGCTTCACGGCTTGATGGAGTACACCAATTGGCAGAGCATCACGCTCAACAAGACGGCCATGGCAAAAGGAAGGGAGAAAGCAGCTTGACACTCCCTGAGGCGTCGCAAAGCAGGGGCATTCCGTGAGCGGAATTGGTTTGAAGTTTCCGCCGAGGCCAGCTCGTAAAAGGGGGTAAATGGCCGTGTCCATCCGGACCAGTTTGCCGCTGCTGCCGGCACTTGTGGCGCAAATTCTCGGCGTCTCTTCCGTTCGAGCCCAGGACGCCTTCGTTCAGGGCCAAAGCACCGGTCTCTACATCAAGGTGACGTCTTGCGTTGTATCGTCAGTACGTGACAAATCGATACAGCAGGACTGCACTGCCAACGCGTCCAAATTTTGCGATGGCGTGCCGCGGTGCGAATTGCCCATCGGTCTGAATCTGACCGATGGTCGAGATATCGATCCTGTCGGGGTTCCTACGGTGAGACGATTGGGCAAGGTCGTGGTCGTCGAATTCCAGTGCGGCAAGACGACCGAGAGGCGAGGTCCAAACCCACAGAATAACAACGCAACCCTGATTCTGGCCTGTTAGTCGAGGGGATGCTCCAATGAAATTGCGCCACGTCTGCTTGCTCGTCTCCATCGCCGCGCTGACGATGGCAACGGCGGTCGCTTCCGTCGCGAGTGCAGCGGGCGCAAGCGTCACCAAGGAAGCCCGCAGGAGCGAGCTCGTCAATCCAGTCGACTATCCCCGGATGACAGATAAGGAGATCGGACACATTCGACACATCGCACGACTTTCGCGCAATCCGCCTGGTGACTGGTCCGGTTTCGACACGATATACCTGCCGTTACAGGGCGAAAAGATGTTCGTCATCGCCTTCATGGCTTACACGCTGGAGCTCGCGCAGCATGAGCTCACGCCTGCATATCACGACATCTACAAGTCATCAATCGAGAATCTCCTGAAGAAGATGCAGCACCCGGATGTCTGGTATTCGTGGATGTTCGAATCCAGGCACGGGTCCGTGGAGACGATCAAGGACGAGCCGATGGACTGGATGACGAATCCCGGCTGGATCGACCCGATCCTGAAGGACAATATTCAGTTGAAGGCCTACATTCAACAGATCGCAGCCGCTTATCAGATGCTCTATGGCGATACGCGATACGAGCAGCCAGGCGCCTTTACTTTCAAATGGACCGGCGGGATGAGTAACGGGCAGATGAACTTCCGTTACACGCTCACGGATATCACGAAGAACATCTATGAAGAGATGGTCGACTCGAACTTCGTGGGCTCAGCCTGCGAGCCCGGTCGCGTCTTCTGGATCTGCAACGCGCCTTCAAACGCCGGCTTCCTGATCTACGATCACCTTTATGGAACGCACTACGGAGACGCGGGCCCGAGGATGAAGGCCAAATGGATCAAGGAAGGATTTCGTGACCCCCAGACTTACATGAGCGTCATGTTCGTCAGCACAAGTCTGCGCGACCCGAGTACCAATGTTGAGCCGCGAACGCCGATGATGGACATCGCCGGATCGGAGGAGGCGGGCTGGGCGGCGGTATATAACGTCGGCTGGGACTATGATTATTCGCGTGCACAGTATCTGGTCCATCGAGAAAAGGAGTTGGATGAAATATTGACGGGCAGGTTATTCAAGGTACAAGGGGATCAAGACGCCAGCTATGCATTGGCGGGGTCATTTGATACGAAAACCCCGGAAGAGATAGCCGGCCGTATGGCGGTGAGATCCTTCCAGATGGGATTTTTCACGACCTATGCCGCGGAAATGGGCGACCGGGAGACGAAGGAAAAGCTTCTTGCATATGCGGAGCGAAACTTCCACCCGCGCTGGGAGAACGGGGAGTACTACTACCCTCGCAATGACGACTACTCGATCGATGAGCGCGGAAACGTGCATGGCGTTGACGTCTGGGCGGGCAGCGCGCTGCTTCCCATAGCTCGTTTGGACAGAGGTGGGGGGCTTCGGGATCTCTACACGAATCAATGGGGCGACAAGCAGTATAAGCAGCCCTATATCAGCGACGTGGACACTCTGGCGGCGGGCGTGAGTCAAGCGTTTTATGATGAAAGGAAAGACGCGCTGGTCATCACGTTGATTCCCGGTCCGATCAAGACGAAGGAAGTGAGTTTTGTCGTGAGGCAACTTGAGCCGGGCAAGTCCTATACCGTCATCAAGGACGGACAGACAATCGGCCAGCTAAGTTTGAAGCAGCACCCGGCGTCCACGATCTGGCAGGACGACGGCACCGTGAAGGTCTTAACCAGTATCAACGCGCCACATACCTTTGTGTTGGTGGGGAACTGATGGAGATGGTCGATGGATATTGAAGCCGCAGTCGTTCGGAGCTCTGGAGGGAAATTCGAGATCGAAAGACTGGCGCTTGAAGCCCCCCGCGACGACGAGGTCGTAGTCAAGATAGCGGGGGTGGGGGTATGTCATACAGATCTTGTCTGCCGGGATCAGTACTTCCCCGTGCCATTACCGTGCGTCTTCGGTCATGAAGGGTCCGGTGTTGTCGAGACGGTAGGGCGTGCAGTAAGCGGCGTTGAACCCGGCGATCACGTCGTCCTGTCGTTCAGCAGCTGCCAGATTTGCCCCAGCTGCATCGCAGGCAAGCCAGCGTACTGCCATCAGTTGTACCAGAGGAATTTCCTCGGCACTCGTCCAGACGGCAGCAGTGCGCTGTCTCGGAACGGCGAGACGGTCCATGGCCACTTCTTTGCGCAGAGCTCGTTTGGAACCTACGCCGTGGCTGCAGAGCGCAACACGGTCAAGGTGGACAGAGACGTGCCGCTGTGGTTGCTGGGACCGCTGGGCTGCGGCGTCCAGACGGGCGCAGGTGCCGTCATCAATGCATTGCGGCCCCAGGCCGGCTCGACGATCGCCGTCTTTGGCGTGGGCACGGTGGGTCTCAGCGCGATCATGGCCGCGAGCTTGTGCGGGTGTGCGACGGTGATTGCCGTGGATCCCTTGGCGTCGCGGCGGGAACTGGCCCGGAAGCTGGGTGCTACGCATGTAGTTGATCCGGTCTCAGGCGATCCAGTGAAGGCGATTCACGAGATTACCGGCCCTGGGGTCCTTTACTCCTTGGAATGCACCGGGCTCCCGTCTGTTGTACGGCAAGCAGTAGAGTCGTTGACCTTGACGGGTACCTGTGGGGTCATGGGCGTCTCTCGCTTGGGCACGACGCTGGAGCTCGATATGAACAGCATCCTGTTTGGCCGGGCGGTGCGCGGAATCATCGAGGGGGACAGCGTTCCGCATGAATTCATTCCTCGGCTGATCGAGCTCTATCGACAAGGGCGTTTTCCTTTCGACAAGCTAATCACCGAGTTCAAGTTTGGAGACATTCAAAAGGCGGTGTCGGAATCTGAAAACGGCAAAGTGGTAAAGGCCGTATTGCGAATGCCGGGATTTTGACCGGCTTACCGGCGCCTATGCCATCCAAATTCGTCCTTACTTTTTTTGCGGGCGCTGCCGCCGGTGCTCTTGGCGCAATCCTGGTCAGTCGCTTCCTGCCGGGCCCTGAGGCAATGAGGGCGGAGCTGCTGGCCAGGCCGGAATTTCTTGCGGACCATCCGGAGATCCTGGAGCGAGTGCGAGGGGTCCTATTGAGTCGGAAGCTGGCCGCGGAGGGCTCACAGCGCATCGAGCTCATGCGCGGCAAGTGGCGGTTCCTGACGCATGCCGCCTTTACACCGACGATAGGACCTGCGGATTCACCGCGTGTCCTGCTGGAGTTCACCGACTATACCTGCAGCCCCTGCCGGGCAAGCGCTCCTGCCGTCCGCGACGCCGTTGCTGCAAGCAAGGATCTTCGGATGGCGGTCCTGTTGTATCCAACGGGAGGCGCGTTGTCTGAATACGCGGCGCGGATCGCGCTCGCCGCCTATCGACAGGATCCGGAGCGGTTCGCCGCGTTGCATACGCGGCTGATGGAGCAGGGAACAGCGCTCACTCAGGAGAGCATACTCGGCGCCCTACGGGACCTGAGCTTCGACGTGGATCAGATCGAGCGGGAGTCGCAGTCCGATGAAACCCGGCGCTATCTGAAGCAAGTGCGATTATTTTCAGAAGAGTTGGAAATCTCCGGCGTGCCGGCATTCGTGTTGAACGACAAACTGGTGGTGGGCGGTGTCAGTGCGAGGCAACTGAAAGAACTGTTAGGCGCAGGAAACCCGGCAGGCCCGTCGGGCGCAGTACTGACAGGAAGCGCGATGGCGAGCCAGCTGGTGCCGCCCTCGAACAACAGCGTGCCGGAATGAAGCGATATTGGATTACGGGGGTGCTGCTCTTAGCGGCTGTGGTCGGGGTCGCGGTATACCTGGGCGCCGTTCGCGCCAACCGCGAGCCGTCACCCGCCGCCCGCGCCGTGAACCAAGGCACGAGCGCTGCGCGTCACCAGCGCGCGTTTTCGCTCATCGATTCGCACGGATCGCCGGTTACCGACCAGTTCTTCAGAGGCGACTGGCTCGTCGTCTTCTTTGGATTCACGCATTGCGAAGACATCTGTCCGACGGCGCTGCTCAAACTTTCCGCGGCGCTCGAGGCACTGGGTGATCCGGGCAGGCGCGTCCGGGTCGCCTTCATCACGGTCGATCCGGAGCGTGACACGCCTGAGGTGCTTCACGACTACCTGCAGAAATTCAGTCCGAAGTTCACCGGCCTGACGGGGACGCCGGAGCAGATCGATGCCGTTGAGCACACGTTCCGGGCCTATGCCGAAAAGCAGGCTGCCACCAATGAAGGGAGTTACGCGATGAACCACAGCAGCTCGTTCTATGTGCTCGATCCGGAGGGGCAGTTCTGCAGACAAATCTCCGCAGAGACAGAGGTCAAGGACCTCGCGGCCACGCTGCGGCGCGCGATGAACCTCCATGCGGATTGAAGAACATCCGGCTGGTTGGTGGGAGGAATCGGCACGACTGTCCGATGCGAATCGAGGAGCGACAAATGTGCCTTCGGGGAGTGGAACTGCTATGAGAAGTTACGACAGTGTCTTGATTGCGCTCTCTGTGTGCCTTCTTCTGACTCCCTTGAGTGCACAGGCTCAGGAAGTCTCCGGCGAAAAGGTCAGCATCGAGATTACTTCCTGTGTCGTTTATTCCGTGAAGCATCCCGCCAATACCTATGACTGCATAGCGGAGGCGAAAAAAGCCCTTGGTACCTGCAATGAGGCGCAGTCGTGTGAAATTCCGATTGGCTACAACCTGACTTCCGGTAAGGATCTCGATCCCGGTTCGGGTTTCCTCGGTAAGCAGGTCAAGATCACCTACAAATGCGGAACCGACTCCATGCAAGGCGGACCATACCAGCAGGACGATCATGCGAGCCTGGTCTTGGACTGTAGCGGGATGTGGTGGTAATTGGAGGAATTGGGTTTATGAGCAGCGCAAAGTCTGTTTTGATCTGTGCGTTTGTCTTGGCTTCAGCCGTACTCTCCAGCGAGGCGTGCGCATCGCCGTCCTCTTCATCCACGCCCCCGATGGCCGTGAACCCGAGCGAGTACCCAAAGCTGACGCGAATGGAACTCGGACACATCCGTCATTTAGTGAAGTTGGCCCACCAGTTGCCAGGGGACTGGTCAGGCTACGGGTCCCAGTGGTTGCTGACCGAGCGGACTCAACAGTTTCAAATTGCGTTTGGAGCCATGACTCTGGCTCTCGCTCAGCACGAGTACACGCCTGCATACCGCGAACTGTATCGGGGCGCTATAGAAGCTTATATCGACAGGCTTCAACATCCGGACATTTGGGAGCGGTGGTTTTTTTCTAGCCGTAGCGGGACGCGAGGCGGCATCCTGAATGATATGCAAGCGGGATGGACGGACCCGATCGCGAAGGACAACATCATGCTAAAGGCATATCTTTTGCAGCTAGGCGCCGCGGATGAGATGTTGTACGGGGATCACAAGTATGACGAACCGGGAGCATTCACGTTCTACCATCGCGGCCAGGGAATGGGGAATGGTCTTATCAAGTTCCGCTACACGCTGGAGGATGTGGCAAAGAACATCCACCAGGAAGTGGTGGATTCGGGCTATGTAGGCTCCTCATGCGAGCCTGCTCGCATATTCTGGGTATGCCAGGCGCCATCCAGCGTCGGATTCCTGCACTTTGACCAGGTTCACGGCACGCATTACGCGGATGTTCTGCCGAAAATGAAGGATGCATGGGTCAAGAAGGGTTTCATCGATGCCAAAACCTATCGCTACGCCGAAGTGATATTCACGGCATGGGAAGACCGTGCTGCTAATCAAAGGCCGGTCGAACTAACGCCGATGGATCAGGATATTGGCGGATGGGCCGGAATATACAACCATGCTTGGGACAAGGAGTTTGTGGAGGCGGCCTACTACGGCGTCGGTGGCCATGACCGCGATGTTGCTCTGAATTACTTTCTGAGTGGGGAGTACGCCAAGGCGCCGAGGGCGGCGGACAACCCTATCCACGCGTACGATTCGGTGGCATGGGGATTGTTCATTGCGTACGCCGCCGAGGTCGGGGACAGAGAGGCGGTGAACAAGCTGCTTGCTTACGCACAGCGTAATTTTAATCCGGTCTGGGAGAACGGCGAATACTACTATCCTCGTAGCGACGATTTTTCGGTCGATGCCGATGGCAACTCCCATGGAGTCGATCCGTGGACTGGAAACGTCCTCATCGCCATGGCGGGCCTTAACAAAGGTGGGGGATTTTATAACCTTTATAATCAGGCTTGGGGCGAGGAGCAGTATCGGCAGCCCTACATAAGTGATGTCGACGCATTGAGCACCAACGTAAGTCAGGCTTTCTACGACAAACGGAAAGACGCCCTGCTTGTGACGCTGGAGCCCGGGCCGATTGCCGCCAAGAAGGTCCAATTCACAGTTAGACAGCTGGATCCGACAAAGATCTACACCGTCACCAAGAACAGCAAAGTGGTGGGGCGGCTAGATCGAAAAGCTCAAGGCAATGATGAGGGCCACGGATCGATGAAGTGGCGTGAGGATGGCACGGTGCTAGTCACTACGACTATCGGCAACCCTCAAACATTCGTATTTTCTGCGAGTCGATAACAGGAGGTTCTGACACCCCTCCACGGAGAGCGAGCACTCGCCGAAAATCACGGCATAACACCTGGTCCGTTCGCGCTGGCTGGAGAACTGGATCGACCAGTGCCAGTGGAAGATGCATTTCGCAGCAAACGCCGAATGACGCTGCGTCTGCAACTCCCGCAAGAGCGTTCACAATGCGCTCAGCAAAGCTACCAGGTCTTGCTTTTCCTGGGCGGTGTACCCAATCTGATAGCGGCGATCGAAATAGTCAATAATCGCCCGCAGACTCTGCGCGGTACCGTTTGAAAAGTATGGGGCCCGCGCCGCAAGTCCTCGCATTGACTGCACGGTGATCTTACCGATGTCCTCGCAGCGTCCGCTAGTCAGAGCATAACCCGGGTCGTGGGTCAGTATGGTCCGACCATAGAACGGATGAGGATCCTTTAGACAACGGATCCTGAAGAGTGGTAGATGCGGCTGCGGATCGGCAAAGGGTACTGTCGTCGTTCCGATATCGACCTGGCCGTGTACTACATCGCTGCCCACTTGGGGCATGGCATGGCAGAACGCACAGCTGCTGCGGACTGGCTTGTTGAAGCCTGTTGTTCCCTTAACTCGCAGGCTATCCGTGATCAGAAAAGTCTTATCCTGGAAGATGCGTGCACCACGTGCGACCGAAGCACGATAGGCCCTTCTCTGCTCTGACAGTCCGTCGGCTGCTTCTTCCCAAGCCGCGAATTGGTTCCCTACCTGGTGCTCGCGCGATCCGAGCGGTTCTGACGACGAGTCCGCTAGCTGCTGCGGGCCGCCCATTGCACCGTCCTGGTCGAGCAGGCCGCCGATTGCGCTTGATTGCTGAGAGGCGTAGACCCTGGACTCGAACTCCACAATCGTGCTCAAGGTATCCGTCGGTAACGCACCCTGGAATTGCAGATGGGAGATTGCAGCATCCTGTGCCTGAGCCTCAAGAGTCAGCGAGCGGGCATCTGCCAGCAGGCTTCCCGATACCCGCTTGCCCATCGTGACCTCTCCTCTGCGGGTCCGGTCCTGCGAACCATGGTCGCGTTCGCTAACTCGGCCGGCGGTCGGCTGGTAATCGGTGTCGAGGATCGCTCGCGGGCCGTCATCGGCGTCAAGGCACCGCTTGATCTCGAGGAACGCCTCGCGAATCTCATCGCCGACTCCATTGAGCCCCGCTTGCTGGCGGAGATCGAGATCATGCCGTGGCGGAAGACACAGGTCGTGGTAGCGACCGTGCATCCCTTCAGCATGTAGATGAATTCGACGCCTTCATGCTGGAAGGCCGTGCAGGGCGTAGCATCCACCAGGTCCCCAGCCAGGGAATGGTAGCGCGAGTGCCCCGACCGCCACCGACCATCTGCCCGATACCCGGCGTCGATTTATTTTACATGTCAGTCATGATATCTTCGAGAAGATCCAAGAATGTCCATGGGTAAAGGAAGTGAGGAATCCCGTGTGCGCTCGTCGGTGAACGTTACTGCAAGAGCTTCGACTCATCGAACAAAATGGTACGAATACCTCCGCCACGGCGATAACGATAACGAGGCTTTCTATGACCACAAAGCGACGAGTGATTCTGACCTGCGCAGTCACGGGCGGTAATCAATTCAATCGACGGCATCCGAACTTCCCGATCACGCCGCGCCAGATCGGCGATGCAGCGATCGAGGCACAAGAGGCGGGCGCCACCGCAGTACATCTGCATGTGAGAAATCCGCAGACCGGAGATGACTCGCGAGATCCAGCGTTGTTTGCCGCTCTTGTGGATCACGTTCGCAAGAAGAATTTACGCGCCATTTTGAATCTGACTTGCGGAGGCGGAGGGGTCTACATGCCCGATCCCGATAACGACGGTATTGCCGGTGCAGGGACGGATGTTGGGAGTGTGGAAGATCGCACCCGACACATCCGTGAAAACCTTCCAGAAGTGTGCTCGCTCGATGTGACGACGCAAAATCAAATGGACGGCTCGACTGAGGTGGTTTACCTGCATAGCCAGAGGACCCTCCGAGGCATGGCTCGCGTGTTCCTCGAGCTCGGTGTCAAGCCGGAGATCGAAGTGTTTGCGCCAGGCGACGTACTTTTCGCCAATCAGATGATTACAGAGGGCCTGTTTCAGCCTCCGCCGTTCTTTCAGATGGTATTAGGCACCAAATGGGGTCTGCCGTGTGACACTGAGACTGTTCTGTACCTCAGGCGCCTACTCCCGGACGGTGCTCTTTGGGCCGCCTTCGGCCTCGGGCCGATGCAGATGCCAATGGCGGCTCAGTCTGTGATCCTGGGTGGCCACGTACGGGTCGGGCTCGAAGACAATCTCTACCTGGAGCGCGGTGTCTTCGCATCGAACGGACAACTCGTCAGCCGTGCAGTTAGAATCATCGAGGACCTCGGCTGCGTCGTTGCAACGCCGGACGAGGGGCGGGCGATGCTGCAGCTGCCCCGCAGGGAAATTCAAAGCGCAGCAGTTTCATGAGGGGTTCGACGCAGTCAGTCGGCTGAGTTTGATTCTCCCCACCCGTTCACAGACGTTGCCGTGAGTTTACGAATGGGAAACTTACTTCAGCGAGGATATGGAACATGATTCAGCGATTCGACGCTGAGACGGCACTTTTGTTGATCGACGTGCAGAAAGGTGTAGATGTGCTCGACCACTGGGGAGGCCCCGCAGGCCGCCGCAATAACCCACAAGCCGAGGCAAACCTCTTGCTGCTCCTTGAAGGTTGGCGCAAGCACAAGCTGCCCGTTTACTACACCATGCACGATTCGCGGGAGCAACGATCGCCACTCAAGCTTAGCCTGCCGACCGGCGCCATCAAGGAGGGATTGGAGCCACAGCCGGGCGAAATCGTTGTTAGGAAGGACGTCAATAGTGGCTTCATCGGCAAAAATTTGGAGCTCATGCTTACGCGAAAACGGATCCATCGCGTGGTAGCCGCCGGGTTCTTTACTAACATGTGTGTTGAAACCACGGTCCGGATGGCCGGCAATCTTGGATTCGATACGTATCTCGTGGCCGATGCGTGTGCTACCACCAATCGCGTCAGCCCTGATGGAATTGACCGAGATCCCGATTTGGTCCATGACATGGCAGTCACCAGCATGGATGGCGAATTCTGCACGGCGCTCAAGACAGCAGATGTCCTGGGCCTACTGGATCAAGACAGCGAACATCTCGTCAGGCGTCAAGGAAATGAGTGATTTCGGTGCTCAAAGCATGAGCATCCCGCTGAGGCGCGTCGTTCTCAGGTCGCCACCCGCCGCGTTGGGGTCGGCA